>WNGL01002697.1_pt1 | contig 28224 bp, 24 predicted proteins | sample 5400591 | NCBI WGS metagenome assembly WNGL01 (sample SAMN13153377, study PRJNA577476) | soil metagenome | isolation source: 80 cm soil or saprolite under Garry oak tree replicate 1 | place: USA:California | collected 2016-06-15 | reverse complement strand
GGTGCTTGATACCTCGCACTGGAAAGATAGCGCAGAGGGGTGGGTCGTACTCAGCCAATCGTATCACCACCGCTATGCCGGATGGATGGCGCGTCTCGTTCACCTGCCGACGTTGGCTCAAGCAATGCTCCCCGAATGGCAAGCCCGCTGGCGTCGGTCGCTGGCCCACTGGTCTGGCGACGTTCCACTGCTCATTGGCGAAGAATCATGCACACTGCGTATCGACGGCACCGAAATCCGGCTGGTCGATCAGCCAGCTATCTCAACAGAGACTGTGCGGCTAACCCCCCAGGCCTTCACACAAATCGTGTTTGGCTATCGCCCAGTTGCCTGGGCCTTGCAGCAGAGCGAACAGCCCATCGAGAGCGATCCGCTATCGGTGCTCAATGTGCTGTTCCCCTTCGGGAATGCGTGGATTCCAGCATCGGATTGGTTCTGATTCTATTCAGGGTACGTTTCATAAGAAATTTAGTGTGACTTCTGTTGCTCCTCATGAAGCGCTTCGCGTAACGTTTCCGTAACGCTCTTCTCGGTATATTCCCGCTAGCATACGGTAATGGCGTTTACAAATGTGCCAGAATATGCTTGAAATCACATTGAGGACCGAAAGGAGTTTCATCCATGGATAGGTTTTTTGAGAGACCTTCAATCTCACGTCTCTACTACGCAACCATCATCGCTCTGTGTTACATGCTGCTCACCCCGCTTTCCGTGCTCGCCTGTGGCGGATTCTTTACCTCAGGCACACCAGTAGACCAAAATATCGAGCGTATCATCTTCGCAGTTAATCCTGGTAGCATTACATTGTACGAGCAGATCAACTACAGTGGAGCGCCCAGCAATTTCGCCTGGGTGTTGCCTGTACCTGCCGTCCCCAAACTCGCCACCACTCCTGTTGACCTCTTCCGCAACCTCGATATAGCAACAGTACCACTCTTTTCGCAATCCTCACCACCGCCCTGTGGCCTGCCTCCACTGGGAGGCGAAAGACCGGTAGGAAGCGGTGCCACATCTCCTGGTGGCAATGTGGGTGTCTATGGTCAAGGCACAGTTGGCCCCTACGCCTATGCTGTGATTGGTTCCAGTGACCCTCAAGCCCTCACCCGCTGGCTACAGAGTCATCATTACCACATTCCCGATAAGGCGCAGCCATTAATTGCGACTTACACGCAGGCACATATGCTCTTCCTGGCTATGCGCCTGCAACCACAGGAGGGGATACAAGACCTTACACCCGTCAAGATCACATTCGCCACCACTTCACCTCAAGTGATGATTCCACTGCGCCTGGCAGCCGCTGCTGCTACTCCCCACATGGGCTTACTCGTCTGGATATTCGGTTCCGGTCGCTACGTGCCACAGAACTACCAGGCATTCCAGATTCGCGACGAGCAACTTGCGGGTGCCAGCTACCAGCAGTTAATCGATAAGGCAGTCAGCCGGGCTAATGGACACGCCTTCACCACCGAGTATGCTCAGCCTGCTAATACGTTTTTTGCTTGCAGCAGTCCTACACTCAAGGAGCTACAGCAAAAATACAGTTACGTGACCCGTCTCTACACGCGCATTTCACCAGAGCAAATGACGCTCGATCCCACCTTCGCAGCACAGAGCGGACTACCTGATGTCTCTCGCTACCATTCTATCCCTGCGCCAAACACATGTAATTCCTTTAATCTCTGGTTAGGCTCACTGGGTACCGCTTTAGGACCAGCATTTTACCCGATCACCTGCCTGCTTATCCTTGTACCGATTGTGCTGATAGTAGGAGGAGTCGTGCTGGCAAGAAGAAGAAAAAGGGCAAGTTTGAATTAAGCCAGGGCGACCGCCCTGGCTTAATTCAAACTTGCCTATATACTTTCCCGCCTGCCGCTCTCAACAAGCGATCACGTATGGCAAGACCCAGACCGTGCTCGCCAAAGCTGCGACAGAGGATCACTTGTACGCTCGCCGCTTCCAGCGTACGTAAGCCAGCAAACAACGCGGCTGCCACCTGCTCAGGAGCAGCTGCAGCGCCAAGTGTATAGACGAGCGCACCGCTGTCCTGAAACGCTGCAACATCCTCATTTGCCACTAGCACCCCGATGTGTTCTCCCAACGCAAGCCGTCGCTGTACCTCGGCCAGCATTGCAGCACGCATCGCTTCGATATTACCCTCGAAGAGCAGCAAGGGAACGGCAGGCGCATAATGGGTAAGCAACTGACCGGGAGATTTCTGCACGGCCACAACTGAATGAGCATCTTCGTGCAGACGCCGAGATGGAAGCTGAACATCCGGCAGCACTGTACGCAAGGCTTCGAGGCTGATGCCGCCTGGCCGTAGAATCGTTGGCACGGCTGAACAGAGGTCAAGCACGGTAGACTCTACCCCCACCTCACACGGTCCACCATCGAGGATGAGCGGCACCCGACCATCCAGGTCAGCCAGGGCATGCTGCGCGGTCGTAGGGCTGATATGCATAAAACGGTTGGCACTCGGCGCGGCAATGGGCGAACCCACGGCACGAATGAGCGCGAGTGCAACTGGATGGCGCGGCATACGTACGGCCACCGTCTCCAATCCTGCTGTCACCAGTCCCGGCACCTGTGGACTCCGTGGCAGAATCAATGTCAGCGGCCCGGGCCAGAACGCCTCTGCCAGCCGTTTTGCCGAGTCGGGAATTGCAGTGGTCAGAAGCTCCAACGCATCTTCATCGGCAATATGTACAATCAATGGATCGTGAAATGGACGTCCCTTAGCTGCAAAAATACGTTCTACTGCTTGCACCTGGAAGGAGTCGGCTCCAAGGCCATACACTGTTTCGGTGGGAAAAACGACCACTTCGCCCTTGCGCAGCAATGCTGCCGCACGCTCGATAATTGCCGTTTCGGGATAAATTGGATCAACCTTTACAACTTCGGTCTGTACATGTTGCATATACTTTAACTGCTTCTCAGTTGAGTCTCTATCCTTTAGGGTAAAAGAACAAGCGGAGTTCTCAGGGGCGGCCAGCCCCTGAGCGGGGCGTGGGGTGTCCCCACTTTTTCCTTTTTTCCCAAAATCACCCTCAAGGATGGAGATCCCTCAGTTTTGAGACATAAAAACTCGAATAAGTAACGTTTCTCAGAGTATAGCATGTTAAGTCAGAAAGGATATAGGAGCAAGCAGTGATGTTGCAAAACATTAACCATTCCCCGTACAATGTAAGGGACATGATTTTTAAAGATAACAGAGTAGAACAGATGCAGCAACCTGAGTCTCATATTCATCATCGGCGCTCACACCGTCTGCGGCGTCTTGTGGGTGTGGGAGGCATGATCCTCGCGCTCGCCATCATTCTAAGTGTTACAGTCTACGCCTACAGCGGTCATGCCAGCATCTTTGGAGCAAGGGGTGGTCTACCCTCAATACCAGGTTTACCAGGCATTTTCAAGCCTGCCAGCACCTGCACGACGCCACTGCATGATACAGGGGATAGCAATGAGTCTATCACCTCTGGCGGGCTGAAACGCACGTTTCTCATCCACCTGGCCCCGTCCTACGGCCTCCAGCCACAACCATTGGTGATTAACTATCATAACTACAGTGCCACTGCAGCGTGGTTTGCCCACTACACCAATATGAGCACAGAGGCAGACAAAGCGGGCTTTGTGCTGGTTTTTCCGCAAGGGGTTGATAATCCATCGTCATGGAACGCTGGCCTGAACGAGTCTGGGCATCAGACAGGAAGCGCCGACGACGTGCAGTTTACACGCGACCTGATCAGTTATCTCGAAAAAAACTATTGCGTGGACTCGCATCGCGTCTACGTTGCTGGCTTCTCGATTGGGGGCGGCATGGCCTATCGTATTGCCTGCGCCCTGACCAACCAGGTTGCCGCCGTTGCCACGGTATCTGGGGCCTACTATCATGCCCCCGGTGGCTGCCAGCCATCTCGCGCAATTCCAGTCATGGAAATTCATGGTCTGGCGGATCCGTATGCACCGTACAATGGCAATCCCAGCGCAGGCATGGCCGCAGTACAGGTCTACTTGAACGTCTGGCTCAATCGGAACCAATGCACTGGAACAAGCAACGTGTTCTTTCAAAAAGGAGATGTTACAGGTATAGAGTGGACTCACTGCGCTGATAAAAGCGTTGTTGTACACTATCGCATGAGTGATGGCGGTCATGTCTGGCCAGGAGCAGCACACGATAACGGCCTAGGCTCCGCTACCCAGGTTATTGACGCCAACAGCGTGATTTGGGAGTTCTTTAGTCACTATTCAATTTAGCGGCTTCTACCGTTGTCGAACCAGAACCTCCCGACTCGGCATGCCGTGCGCGATAGCGGAGATACCCTTCCAGCATCTCCTCGTGCCGAAATTTCGGCTCATTACGCAGTTCCGCTTCACTTCGCCAGTGCGGCCTCCCCTCAATACTACCGCGTAGCTCTCCACCCACAACTTCGGCATGATAGATGATAGTCAAGGTGCTCATCTGAGCAAAACTTCTACTGATGGTTGAGTAGTAGCCGACCATATCACCCAGGCGCAGATGCAGCCCCGTCTCTTCCCTGGCCTCGCGTAGTGCCGTCTGCATAGGGTGCTCGCGCCAGCGAGTAAAGCCGCCCGGAAAGACTATACTACCGTCAGGACTCTCAACGACGAGGTAACGGTTCTGCTCCTCAACCATGACACTGGCGCTGCCCAATGGGGGCAAATTTCCACCAAGCATGAGATTGAGTATGTTAAAACAAACACTCACTAACCATCTGAACACACCGTAAAACACCATTGATTACCCGCCAATTCTTTATTTGTAACGCCCCATTGTTGTTCACTACACTTCTCTATAATACAGGCCTATCAAAAGAAGGAAAGGTATTCGGGGCGCACCCCCATAGGCGACGAGGGAAGAAAAAAGAATTGCTGGGGACACCCCAGGCCCCGACAGGGAGGATTCGCTCCCCGCCCCCCCTTAAGTTCACAGCAGGCTTGATATGCGCATTATAGTTCGCTTTATCGGTGACACCCAGTTTCCATGCCAGCATGATAGGGAACGCGTGCTCATCCTTTCTGGATGAGCACGCGATCTATCGAGGCTATCAGCCTCACCGGTAGGGAAACCTCCTGGCATCCCGCTTGCGGATATTCTATTAACGGCCGCTGCGTGCCTGGAAGCGACGTACAAGGGCATCAATGGTTACAGCAGCCAACAAGACAACGCCCTCGACCATCTGCTTCACATCTGTTCCCTGGCTCTTCAGATCAAGACCATTTTCCAGGCTACCAATGATGAGTGCCCCCAACACAATAGCCCAGACTGTGCCACGTCCGCCGAAGAGGCTAACGCCACCGATTACAGCAGCCGCAATCGCCTGGAGCAAGAGTGTCGGATTGATCTGGCTTTCCACGGCCAGGCCACGCGAGGCCGCCAGAACGCCGCCGAGGGCTGCAATCATTGAGCACAGCGTGAAGGCAACTAAACGGATACCAACTACATTAATACCAGCGCGACGAGCGGCTTCGGCGTTACCTCCTACAGCATAGATATGACGTCCGAACGAGGTTCTCGTCGCGACGAGCCATAGGAGGACAATCAAGCCAAAGAGAATAGCAGTTGAATTAGGAACACCATTATAGCTCTCAAAAAGCGTCACAGCTCCCTCAACGAGGACGACGGCAATCGCGATCTGACCAACGAGCTGCAGAATTGGCACGGTCCTGAGACCCGCCCTCCGACGCCTCAATCGGTGAATTATGAGCCAGCCGACATAGAGCAGCAGGGCAAGAGTTGGCAGGCCAATACCAAGATAGTCAGGTAGAAAACTAGTAGCACTGCCAGCAATCGAAACGATGAGAGGATCACGCACAATCAGCGTGCTCTGGAATCCCAGCAAGTAGAGCAGCAATCCAGCATACCCGATGGAAGCAGCCAGCGTCACGATAAATGAGGGGACCCGCAGAACCGCGATAAAGATGCCATTGATGAAGCCAACCAGGGCACCTGTCAACAGGGCTGCAATAATAGCAAACCCGCCGGGGGCTCCAAGGCGCTCTGTAAGTATCCCCATCACAACCGCACAGAATGTACTAACCGACGCCACCGAGAGATCAATCTCGCCAAGTAAAAGCACTAGAATAACGCCGAGTCCGACTACACCAATCACGGCAATCTGTTGCACCAGGTTCGAGAGATTACGCGCTTCGAGAAAGACTCCATTGGTGGAGACCGCGAAGAAGATCATAATAACGACAAGCGTCAGCAGTACAGGAACAAAGCTGAGCTCCGTGCTCAACAGTTGTCCTATCGTTGGTCGTGGAACAGCAGCAGCAGTTGCTACCTCTACCGCGGCAGAGTCAGCCGACTGGTCGGCAAGCTGAGCCGAACTGGAAGTCTGATCTTTGTCGATAATGTCGCCCATTGTTTATTTCCCTCCCGGCGTGCCGTTGCCATTGGCTGCTGTTATTTCGCCAAATTCTGCCCCCGTGATCGCCGCTACAACCCGTTCAGGCGTTGTGGTTTTGATGTCAAAAGTGCCAACTCTCCTGCCAAGCCGCAGAACAATGACGCGATCAACAACCTCAAAGACATCGGCCAGGTTATGTGAGATAACGACCACCGCTAACCCTTGCTCGCGGAGCCGACGAATCAGGTTAAGCACCTGGCGCGTTTGGGCCACACCGAGTGCGGCCGTTGGCTCGTCGAGCAACACCACTTTGGGATTGCGCAAGATCGTCCTGGCTACCGCCGTGGATTGACGCTGTCCGCCTGAGAGCGAGGCGACCGGTGTGCGTACCGAGGGAATCTTCACATCAAGAGTCTTCAAAACTGCCAGTGTACTCCGTTCCATCTCAGTCTCAGATAAAAGCGCAGGAACCAGTAGCGACCTGTGGGCTGGTGATATTGACTGGCTGCCCTTCCAGGAAGATTTCACCTTCGTCAGCGGGCCCAACACCTGCTATCGTTTTGATCAGCGTCGATTTACCGGCGCCGTTGTCGCCGACAAGGCCAACAACTTCACCAGCATAGACCTCAAAATCTACATTGCTCAATGCACGCACTGCGCCAAAGCTTTTGCTGATACCACGCATACGAAGTCGTGGTTCAGCGCCTGGTGGCTGCCCTGAGGCAGTCGTTTCACCAACCGAAGGAGTGATACTATCGGCCATATGGCCCTCCAATTCCGTTGTAAGTTGGTAGCGATTTCTCAATGAGAGGTAGATACTTTTGAAAGTATACCACCTCCCATTGGCTAATCGGTAGTAGGCCAACCGGGTAGCCAGGTGACCTACCATCTACTACAAACCTATGGACAGATGCCACCAGTGTTCGTACCGGCGGGAAGACTGCCGCAGATTTGGGCCGGGGTTACGAAACCATCAGCAATAACCGTTGTGGCGATGTTCGTCTTGTCAACTGCCACCGGCGTCTCAAGAACTGAAGGAATGTTAGTTCCGTCAGAGGTCTTGGTCTGACCGTTGATCAGCGAAGAGGTGTCCGTCCCATTGCTGATCGCAGCGACAACCTGAGCAGTCGCATCGGCCTCTTTAGTGATGGCCTTGTAGACGGTCATCGCCTGGTCACCCGTGAGAATGTTCTGGATACCGGCGACCGTCGCATCCTGACCTGTCACGAGCACTTTCCCATTAAGTTTCTGTGCTTTGAGCGAGGCGATTACCGAGTTCGCCATGCCGTCGTTGGCAACGTAGGCGACCTGCACATTGTTCTTAGCCTGGGTCAGAGCCTGATCCATCTCGGTGCGTGCCGTGTCATTGTTCCAGTCGGGAGTAAAAGTGTCGTACAACTTGTGCAGATCACCGCTATCATAGAGCGGCTGGAGCACACTTATCGCGCCCTGCTTGAACAGCAGTGCATTGTTGTCCGTCTGCGAGCCATTAATCATTACAACGTTGTCACCCTTTTTGTGGTGATCGACAATGTACTGACCCTGGAGCTTGCCAACCGCCACGCCGTCAAAGGAGACGTAGAAGCTCAGGTTCTTGTCCTGAATGAGGCGATCATAGGCGATCACGGGCACTTGCTGCGCATGAGCCTTCTCGACGATAGCGGCAGCGGCCACACTATCATGGGCTGCTACTACCAGGATACAGTCGCCCTTCGTCAAATCCGCCTCAGCCTGGCTGAGCTGAGTAGTAGAGCTACCCTGGGCATTGGTGTAGTCCACATTTGCCCCAGATAGCCTGTTCTTGATGTCCTGAACCAGCAGCGGATGGTCCTTGCTTTCCCAACGAGCCGAGGTGTCGCTCTCAGGCAGAAGTACACCGACGTTCTTACACCCCTTGCCATTATTGGCACCAGCGGTACCGCCTCCACTACTAGCACTACCGCAGGCTGCAAGTAGCAAGCTGAATATGAGAATGCCGACGAAGATGGCGAGCGCTTTGCGCTGTTGACCAAATAGTTTCATCGTAAACTTGTTCCTCCATAGATTCACCTCTCTCAGTTCCCCAAGCCTGGCACCCGAACTTGTGAAGGCTCGCTTCACCAGTGCCGATGCTGCTAGAGGCAATTCGAAAGGTGTAGAATTCAGAATGATAACCACACAACGTTCGACCGAAAGCAGAGTTGTTCGCTACAACAGCGAAAGAAGCCTCCTTTCTAAGACAAAGGGTACTAGCGAACCCCTGCCATTGTTCGCATTCGACCCTCTTCGGGCGGGCTGGCCGCCTCCTCACGCGCTACAAGAATGCGCTCCCACGCTCTGAAAAACGGATAGTATATGAGAGCAGAGACAGCAAGATCGAAGAACTGTAGAAGACTTCCTTTAATATCGCCTCCAGTTGCAACGAAGCCGCTGATCCCTACGGGAACGGTGAAAGGTTGAAAAATAACGGGTACATGCACCAGGCCAACGGCAAATGCAATATAGTTAATCGTGACAATGGTGACTGGTACCAGCACAAAGGGAATCATCATCAGTGGGTTGAGCGCCATAGGGACGCCAAACGTCACAGGTTCATTAATGTTGAATATGGCAGGTCCTAATGCTACCTTGCCCACAACCCGCAACTGCGCCGAGCGTGACCGCAGCATGTAGATCACCAGCGGCCAGGTTGCCCCAGAGCCGCCCAGGTGAGCGAAAATATGGAAGAATGGTTCAGTGACTATGCCATGTCCACCATTCACATTTCCAGCCAGTGTGCTCAACCAGAATGGAAGCGCAATCGCGGTAACCACGTTCATGCCATGAATTCCCACCGACCACAGCAACATCATCAACACAATCTCAAGCAGCGCCGCCGGATAGCTATCCTGCACCACCACCAGCGGTTGGAACACATTCATAAATAGAATGGGCAGCGTCATTTGATGGACCTGGTGATCTGGCCCTACGAATGTATGCGAACTAACAAACCACTCAAGCCCCCAGACGACTGTGAGCAACAGCAAGGTCGGCACCAGTGCCTCAAAAGCCCGCGTGACATTCGGCGGCACGGTCTTGGGAAGTCGAATGGTAAAACGCGATTGCCGGAACCAGCGCATAACTTCTGTCGTCATAATGCCGATCAGGATAGCGACAAGCAATCCTTGTGCGCCAAGGTACGGCAGGACCTCGCCAAGACTCAGCGATGCCAGGTCACGCACAGGCATACTTGCAACCAGAAACAGCACCATTGCTAAAACGCCCGGCTGTACAGGCTCTGTGCGGCGATACTGGGCCAAACTGTACGCTACACCAAATGCGAGAAAGAGTGCCATCAGCCCAAATGAAAGCTCAAACGGTACCAGGATATCACTCTGGTATGGCTTAATCAGCGACTCTAGAGCTGGTACGGGCGGGTTTGCGACTATAAGAAAAATACTCCCGGCAAGGATTAGCGGCAGCGTAAAAATAATGAAGGCATCGCGCACGGCTTGCAAATAGACGCTACTTGCGAGTGCGCCGAGCGGAGGAACGAGATAGCGTTCAAACCAGTTGCTGCTCCGCTCAATCATACTGCTCACGTTGCAGTCTTTCCTTCCTGCGTACTAGAGAACAGTTGAAGTACCTGCTCTAGCACTGCCTGTCCATTCATAGTCGCATAGTGAAAAGGTTCAATCAACGCTACAGGTTTGCCTACCGACGTCGCCAGCTTCTCAATACTCTTGCGTAAATGGCGAATCTGCGGAGCAATGAGTACGACATCACACTCTTCGACTTTCGCCGCATACTCGCCTGCGCTCAATGCCTCGACGGACAGCTCGCACTTGCGTGCTACCGCTGCTGCAAGCATACTATCTACCAGCAAGCTGGTAGACATTCCCCAACTGCAAACAATCAATACTCGTATCACGCAGGCACCCCTCCCCCATAAGTTCTGCATTTTATGTTTGTAATGGGCTGTCAAGCTTCTTTCGATGGGTCGGGACCTGGCACCCGCAAGGAGTCGCTTCAGCCCCGCTAGACTTCATCCGTCACTTGAATGTTGACAGATCAGTAGTTCTGCAACGCTGCACACTACAAACTCTAATTCCAAACTTGTTGGGTACACTCATATATACAGCAACAATCATGCCAATTAGTGTGCTACACACTAGCACACTAATCAGAACAGGAAAAACTGTAGGAGCGCAATGAATTGCGTCCCTACAGCGGATTGACAATGAAGATATCCACTTGCCTGAGAATGCCAACTATATTATATGCCTCTTCATCGGGGAGCGGACGCGCTATCTGTGCGCTGAGAATTTGCAACGCTCGCCGACAGATGCTGAGTTCACGCGGGAACTGGTGCTCCACCTGTATACGTACCATCTCATTGACAAGCATCTCATCATGTTGTATGCCACGCTCCAGGATACAGGCCAGGTGGAGTATTAACCCGGCCAGCACTTCAATCTCAAATGTCTCTCCCACCTCGACCTCAATCAACTCGATCATGCGCTCAATCAACGGCATAGCTCGTACAGGATTGAGGAATAAGAGACGCTGACTGAGTGTGTGTGAGATCTCACGCATGAGGTCAGCACGCTGAGTAAACACTGGCGTTGTGCTAATAAGAGGCGAGGCCTGCGAAATGAAGGCATCCTGGTTGGTGGAAGGCGGTTGAAGCAGGGCAGGATCAATGAGCGTACCACCCAACAACGTACGGAGACGTGCGACGCCGTCACCAAAGAGAAAATCGGTGAGGGCGATGAAGGGATAACTCTCCAAATGCGGATTAATGGTTCCTACGACCGCCACCACATCCCGATCTCCCACCAGGCGCTGCACATCGGCCTCGGTTTTCCCAGAGAGGCTGATATCCATACAGATAATCTCCACCCCCTGTTGACGCAGGTCGGGCAGGTGCTCTTCGATCAATTCTGCAATCTTGGTAGCGCTGCCAAAACCTGTCAAACATACCGAGAGAATAACACGGGGAGTCCGGATAGGCGCGAAGTGGGTACCGCTATGCCCATCTTCAAATGGAGCTTCTTGGACGAACACACGATCCTCTGCTCTTATCACAGTTCCCTCGCTTCGTTCATCACCAAAGCGGGAAAGTGCGAGGCTTGCGACGAGTTGATCGAGTGTCAAATGCCGAGAACGTTGCGCTCTCCGCACCGCCTCCACCACCAGAGGCGCGCAGACCCCCGATACAGCTCGCACTTGCACACCCGTCTGTCGCATTACCAGCTCGCCCAAGGAGAGGAGCGAGGCGAAATCAACGAGGAGCAGCACGCCACTCCCTGAATCTGCCGCACGCACCCAGCGTGCTACCTGGCCGAGCAATTCTTCTGGCGATTGTTCTAAGGTGAGTTCTACCCAACGAACTGAATTGACCCCCACCAATGTATTCGCCAGTTCTGCAAGCCCTGCCGCAATACTATGGCCATGGGCAGCCACCACTATCCCTACCGTTGACTGCTCACTACTTAAAAGGGTATCAGCATTGGCAAGCAGTACAGCCAGCACATCCGTTTCGCTCTCCGGCAAAGATACTCCCAGCGCTGAGCGAAACTGCAACAAGGCTCCACGGGCGACCTCATATTCAATTGGATAGGTTCGCCGGACAGACTGGATCGCTGGTCCGACAATTTGTCGGCCATGGGCAATATGCTCCAACGTGCTCGTCAGATGCATGGCAAGTACCAACGCCAACTTCTCAGGGAAGGTACGTGCCAGGTGCTCTTCTGCGTATTGCACAATACGTCCGCTGATCGCTACAATACGCTCATCAATCAGGTTGGATGCCGATCCTTGTCGTCCCAGGGTGACTTCATCGGCAAAGCGCTGAAAATAGTGCTGAATATTTAGATGCAGGAGCCTGTTAATTTCGTTTTCCGGTAAACCACCCCCGCGTAGCATACTCAGGTCGCTGCTGATGGTATCGTAGAGGTCATGCGCTGATTCGGGCAAGCTGTCTAAGCTGAGACCAGTAGGGGTAAAGACGTGCGTTGCTTCTAACAAGTGTACTACCGGCTCCAAGGCTCGATGGAGTTCAGCAGTACGCAGCAGACCGCGCCGTACGTAGTCTGGTAAGACTTCCAGATGTACATTTAGTTCTGGCAGATTGCCGGTGCGATATTCCAGGTAGGCTCGAGCACACGCAAGCTGCACATCGGTTCGCAGCTGACCAATATTGCCGGGGCACTCATAGAGCAAGAGCGCACGCAGCGCCTGTGGCGCAACAGAGATATTTGCACCAATACCACTACATTCGGTAGTAAAGAAGGCTCGCAGCAGTTCGTACCGCTCCATCATGGAGCGTTCATGGAGCCCGGGCAAACTGATCGTCATTGGAATACGCCGTCGGAACGTTGGTAGCAGCGCCGTGTTGGGGTCTTCTGTCGTTGCAGCAAGCAGGAGAAGCGCCGACTGTCTTTCCTTCACATCACCCAAACGCCGGAAGCGCTCGCGATCCATCAGGTAGAACAACATCTCCTGGCCCTCCGGAGGAAGGCGATGCACTTCGTCGAGAAAGAGGATGCCACGATGGGCTTGCTCAACCAGACCTTCACGATCGCGGTCCGCGCCTGTATAGGCACCACGCACAACACCAAACAGATGCGCCATTAGCAGTTGCGGGTTCCCTGCATAGTCAGCACAATTGAAGCTAATGAAGGGTGCGTCAGCAGGCAGGGCCTTCAGTTCCAGAGCAAAGGCGTGCATCAAGCGTGCGAAAGTAGTTTTGCCCACGCCACTTGGCCCACAGAGCAGGGTGTGCAGGCCTCGCGGAGGATAGAGCATGGCAGCCTTTGCTTGCTGAATAGCGACCTTCAAACCTTCATTGCTGCCGATTAGTGTCTCAAAACTGGTAACGACAGCACCAACACGCACAGAAGCAGCGATAGCAGGAGGTTTGCCAGGCTCTTGAGTTGTCAACGGAGTTGGCAATTTCGGTTGTATACCTCGCCCATTGCCATTTCTCCCATTTTCTCCCTGTGATCCTGCAGACGGTTTTTTGATGGTGAAAAGGACCGGACGTCCGGGGATACGTTCAATTTTCCCCTCTTGAGCCAGGAGGTTGAGATCGCGGCTGGCATTGGTACGGTCTACTTCAGCATGTTCTGCTACTTCTTCTGCACTAAAGCCAGCATAACGACGCAACACCCCATCTTGTACAGGGTGCTGTATGCACAGTGATCGCAATGCCTCAAATACCCGATCTTTGCGGAGCAAGGGAGCACTCCTTCCAGGCAGGCAACTACTTGAAAGTTAGTGTAGCATACTCATGCATAGGGAACAAGGGGAAATAATTCTAATTCACCACGCTCCGTTGACACTATATACAGGTCCTTAGTTACATATATTACGAACGCAACCCGTGCAATTTCACATAGGCAACGAACTGATTCCCCCGGTCAAATTCATTGAGGAACATGCCAAAGCTCGTGAAGCCGGGTGAGAAGAGCAACACATCACCAGGTCGTGTCACTGATACCGCAGCATCCATAGCGGCGGTAAAATTGTCAAACACGCCCCGCACAGGATCGCTCACACCTAACCGCTTCACCTCTTCCTGCAAGGCGGGCAATAATTCGTCAGTGCCAGTCCCTTGCAGCAAAATCACGTCCCGGCAGCGTTGCGCGATAGTCCTGGGCCAATCCTCCAGCGGGAGATGCTTTGTATTACCTCCCGCAACCAGGACCACGGGCGCATTGAAAGCCTCCAGGCCGACCCGACCCGCAACAGGCGTCGTACTTGTACTATCGTTGATATAGCGCACACCATCCACCACGCCCACCTCTTCCAATCGATGCGCGACACCACGAAAACTCCGCACAGCACCTGCAATGACCGTGTCAGAGATGCCCATAAGCCGTGCCGTAGTCGTTGCCAGCAGAACATTCCCAAGATTATGTCTTCCCACCAATCGCGTCTCAGAAAATATTAAGGGAACAAGCTCCATAGAGCCTCGCGCAAAACTGACGCCGCGTTCCAAGCTCGTGAACCACACCTCTCCCGGTGCCTCCTCACCAAATCGGCGCGTCCAGGGGTTATCGTAGTTGAACACGGCCAGGTCGGTGGCATGTTGATGACGAAAGATATTGGCCTTGGCTTCAGCGTACTCCTCCATATTTGCATAGGTGTTGAGATGGTCGGGGTAGATATTCGTCATTACTGCAACCGAAGGGCTTATCGCATGTGGGGCCAGTCCTTCAAGTTGCCAGCTCGACAATTCGAGCACAACCAATGTTTTCGGTGTGATCTGAGGGAGCAGGGAAAGGGTCTCCACTCCCGCTACATTGCCACCTAAAACGGTAGGCGCACCGCTGGCTCGTATGATCTCGTAAAGGAGAGTAGTTGTCGTGGTTTTGCCGCGTGTACCAGTAATGCCAACGCTACGACCTGGACAGGCAAGGAAGAAGAGCGCAATCTCCATTTCAATCCGTGCGCCATGCTCACGGGCAAGGCGCAGATATGGCGAGGAGAGCGGGACACCCGGATTACGGATGACTATCTCAGCCCACAGGAAGTCTTCATCGCGATGCTCACCAAGTACAAACTCAATTGGCAAGCCAGCCAACGCTTGAACACTGGGAGCCAGTATCTCAGGTGATTTCATATCGGTCACGCGCACTATAGCCCCTTGTTGGGCCGCATACCGTGCTGCAGCTATGCCCGATCCTTGCAGCCCCAGACCCATTACCAGTACACACTTGCCATGCATATTCATATCTTAATCCCCTACTCAAGTAGACCTTTCATGGGTTCATCATAGCAGAATCCCGCTCGCGACACAAATATACACACCTGGCATCTCTCATCTAGAGAGAAAAAACGCTATAATATGAGTAGCCCAGGAGCACCTTGTCGGGAATGGGGGTGCAGGGGGCGGGAGCTTCCTGCCGAGGGGAGCGGGGGGCGTCCCCCGAAAATCTCCCTTTTTTATGCACTAGAAATTGCAATCAAATGGAGCCAGAGCAATCTGCGCAACTTGAACATATCCTTGGACATATGGCGGTTGGAGTTGCTATCCTGAACCGCAGTGATCTGCGCATTCGTTATATTAATCCATTTCTCCTATCACTACTGGCAGAGCCCTGGCGTTCTCAAGGAGTGGTAGGACATCTTCTAGAAGAAGTAGTCTCCGGGGAGGGACGAATAGCAGCGCTGCCACTATTACAACAGGTCCGCTCTACAGGACAAGGCATAAGCATCTCCGACATACCCTACGAGGGGTTCCTCATGGTACGTGGACGCACCTATTGGCGAGTATCCATCGACCCTCCACCGACCCAGGCTCCCGATGCTCAAGAACAGCAGCACGCTGAAATACAAAATTCTGGTGATGCGTTGCTGATAACCATTGAAGATGTGACTAACCCGGTGCGCTCGCGTCTCTACCTGAAGGCTATCCATCATATCTCTTCCGCCATTGCAGGCCCATATGCTCTGCCCCAGGTGCTCGATCGTATTCTCCAGGCCGTCCAGGAGATGGTCGGCTCTACACGGTGCGCAGTACTCTTGATTGATCAGTCGGTTTCAGGTTTCGATTTGCGCATTTCCGATTTCGAGGAGCTATTACCCGCCGCAATGCGTAAATCGCCAGATGCTCCCCCCACTGTAACGATTGCAGCCCAGAAAGGCATGCATCTCAGCTCATACAATTGGCGTCCGCAGATAAGCGAACAGTTATTGCTCGGCCACATCTTGCGCGATCGCCGTACGCTGGTCATCACCGACACCAGTACGGTACCCGAGCTTGAGTTTCCCTTGCTTGATGACGAGGGTACACCACGTCGCCCAGCGTCGGTCCTCTGTGTGCCAATCTTTGAGCCAACCGCTGACGACAGCATAGGAGGCTCCGCTTTCGATGGGAGAAATATCGCTGCGCATCCAGGTGCCGTATTAGGTACAATTGAAGTCTATCATCGACGTGTACGCGGCTTCCCCACCGAGGAGGTCGAGTTACTTGAACAATTCGCCCAACAAGCAGGGCTTGCTATACAAAATGCTCGCTTGTTTCTCCGTATCAACCGCCTGGCGCGGGACGCGAGCCGCGATGCTCGTCAGAGGGAAAACATCATGCAGGCCATTCCCGATGGAGTAATCATCTATGATCCGCGCTGGCGGGTGGCCGATGCAAATCATGCCGTACGCAAACTACTGGGATGGACAGAAGATGTGATTGGCCTGCACGTCAGTGAGGCCATGGCTCGGAGCACTGCTATCTTTCCGCCGGAGGCCACATCCATCACTGACCTCGTCGCAGAACTCGAACGTCGCGCTCTGGAGAGACGCGTTGATGAATTCAAGATAATGGGAGCCGATGGTCAAGATTATACCATACGTTGCTCCTATGCACCCATACACGACGAGCCTGGCAATATCTTTGCTTTTGTCGTCATTTATCATGATGTGACAGAACAGGCACTCGCACGAGAACGTATCGAGACAGAGGTGATAGCTCGCACAGCGGAACTTGCGCAACGGAACCTGGCCTTACGAGTCGCAAAAGCCGAACAGGAACTGGAGAGCGCTCGTATGCAGCTTCTCCTGGAGAGTTTACCCGTAGGTGTGATGCTCGTCTCCTCCGAGGACAACTCCATTACTGTCATCAACCGCCAGGCAGTGCAGATCATGCAACATCTAGGGCTACCACTGGAACCGCTCGACGACCTTGACCAGGCTACCAAAAGAGCTGTTGGCAGAAACGTTGAAGAGTTACTCTGTAGCGTCGTGGTCTATGCACCATCTGGCTCCCCAGTCCCATACGAGGAACGACCACTTGCCCTTGCACTCCTTAAAGGCGAAGCAAGCGAGGCTGAAGTGCATACCACACAACCCGACGGCCAGACCATATTCCTCCGCTCCAATGCCGCTCCATTACGTGCCAGTGACGAAACGATTACCGGCGCAGTGTTCGTCTGGCATGATACGACAAAGTCTAAGGCGTTAGAGCGTGCGCGTGAAGACTTCTTTACCACGATGGCCCACGAACTCAAGACGCCTCTTGCCAATATTCGTGCCCATTTGAGTGCGCTTCAGGCCAAAGACCTTCAGTGGTCAGCCGAAAAACAACAAGACTTTTTAGAGACTGCTGACGAGCAGGTAGAACGATTGGTGGGGATGATTAACCATTTTCTCGATGCCTCCCGTGTTGAGGCCGGAGCTTTGCGACTCGAACTTGAGCCGATACTGCTACCGGAGATGTTCGAAGATCTGCAAGATCGCCTGGAGGCACTGATCTCCTCTTCACAGCGCCGTCTGGAGATCAATGCACCTTTACACTTACCCGCAGTATTGGCCGACTACGAATTGATTATGAGCGTACTCACCAACCTGCTCAGTAACGCCTTCCGTTATGCCCCCGAAGGCGACACAGTCCGTCTTGAAGCGGAACCAGTATTTGGCATAAATGGCCAACAGCCATCGGGCGTCGAGTTACGTGTAATTGATCGAGGGTCAGGCATGACTTCGGAGCAACAGGCAGAGCTCTTCACCCGCTTTAGCACTTTTGCAGCCACCAGACGCCCAGCTGCAGATCGCCCCGGACAACCCGCCGCTGAAAGACGGAAAGGTACTATGCGTTGGAGTCCAGCCACAGGCCTGGGCTTGTATATCAGTCGAGGCATCGTTGAAGCCCATGGCAGCACGCTCACACTGAAGAGTAGCCCCGGAGAGGGAGCAACCTTTGCCTTTACCCTTCCTGTGTTTGTCGGCAAGGAAAGCAGAGAGTCGCCAGTACATTAAAGAAAGAGGTACGACACTATGTCCACTACAGACAAAAAGGCCCGTATCCTCTGTGTTGAGGATGACCCGCAGATGCGTACATTTCTCCTGGCGCAACTGAAAGCTCGCGGCTTCCAGGTGCAGGCTGTGCGCGATGGGGCGCAGGCCATCGACCTGGCGGCCATCTTTCAACCACAACTGGTCCTGCTCGACCTCGCTCTTCCCACACTGGATGGTCTAACGTTTCTGCGCCGCCTGCGTGAATGGAGCGGGGCACCTGTAATTGTGCTTTCCGCACACGATGAAGAACCTGTAAAGATTAGGGCACTCGATCAGGGTGCCGATGACTACCTGACCAAACCTTTTAGCCTGAATGAATTACTCGCTAGAGTCCGTGTAGCCCTACGGCGCGCTGATGAAACAGCCCGTCTACGCAGCGGTGCCCCTGGTGGCGATGCACACCGCCCTGTTTATCGCTGTGGCGGCGAGAACGGCCTGGTCGTCGATTTTGCGCATCGCCTCGTGCGTTCTGGTGGTCGTGAAGTCCACCTGACTCCAACCGAATATGATTTGCTCTCTGAACTCACGCGCAATGCAGGCAAGGTACTGACACACCGTGAACTGCTGCAGCGCGTTTGGGGTCCAGACTACAGCGGCGAGAACACCTATCTACGCACCTTTATACGCCACCTCCGTCGCAAGCTAGAGCCAGACCCAGCAGAACCTCGTTTCTTGCGCAATGAACTGGGGGTAGGCTATTTTGTCCCACCACCGGACGCGAACGAGCAGTAGGGAACCCACGGCTTATTGATAGTGTAGAGTTCTTTGGCTTCAGACATGGGAAGGAAACGCTGCTTTCACAGAAATTTCACGAACATCATGAATATTTTCACGTCTTTATCACTGCCTATCAGGTACACTCTCCTTAGAGAGGAATAGATTCTCTCAATTCAACGTCGCACCGGCGGCACCACCGCAGCACAACATATATGCATCGCGGGAGCAGGATGTCAGTCATGGAAGACAAGGACACTGCCAATACAATGCCGGGAAGCGGCAAGATAAATGTGTTGAGCGAGGCATCTTCGAAAGATGCACAGACCTTTGCCCACTCAACACAACAACAGACTGAGGGGTCAAAAGTACTTCGACGCATCCTTGTAGTTGAAGATGATGCCTCCCTCGCCAATTTGGAAGCAGATATCTTAACTGCTCAAGGCTATGTGGTGGCAATAGCAAACAATGGAGAGATCGCTATCACAGCCCTCCTCCAATCAATGCCTGACCTTGTAGTGCTTGATCTTGAACTCCCCGGCACTCTGACTGGCTGGGATGTCTTACAGGCTCTGCGCACGCACGCCAGAATACCTGTACTACTCACGACTAGTTTGGGGACAGCCGTGCGGAAACAGATACGTACCCGTGGCGAAACCCGCTTAACTCTGGATCATCTACCCAAACCATATCCTATGCAGACATTTCTCAAGTGTATCAAACGCATGTTGACGATAGCACCTTAGTAGCTGTTTTCAGTGAAAAAGGAGGGCCACATGGACCGCAAAGAAGATCGTGAAATTTTGCGTAAGGGCGGGTTTGCAGAGGCGGAAATGCAGCGATTGAGTATGCTTCGCAGAGATCGCAACGAAAAAGCGAGGCTGAAGGCGGTAGCAGAACATCGCCGTCTTGAATTTATACGCTGGCTTGTGACCACTGGCAAGCTAACAGATCAATTGCTTGAGCAGATATAGTTTCCCAAGCCAAGAAAAGGACTGACGCGAGAGAAAGAGCGCTATGACGGCTCACGCTCATCGTTCCGGACAACCATGCCATCTAGTTTATCCCACAGTACAGATGGTACAGACGGCAGATACTGAGGAAACTGCGAGATAGAAGTGAGAATACGCGCAACCAGAGATGGGGGTGGCTCTATTTGCTGAAGTTTCTCAAAGAGGTTATCAAGCTCATCTTTTGGTAAGGCATCATCCGCGAACAAGCTACGCTTTGGGTCCTGCATATTCTTCCCTCTTACTTCATTCGTCTACGTGCTATCTCTGCTGTTAGTACGAATCGGGTAAGAGGGAAGTTTCACTGTTTGAGGTTTCGTGTTTCAGAACACGAAACCTCAAACAGTTATCAGCAGGAAGGAACAACCTGTAAGTGTGCCGACAATGTTGCACGTAGAAGTGGCTTAGCTCGTTGAAAATAGGTTTTGGCCGTGGCCTCCGGCATGTTGAGCGCCTGCCCAATCTCAGAGAAACTCAGTTGCAATGCATAACGCAGGAGTACTACAGAGCGAAACTTGGGAGGCAACGCCTGGATGGCGCGTTGCAGGCACTCCTGGAGATCGTGGCGTTCTGCTAGTTCTTCTGGAAGCGGACAAGTGTCGGGCATGGCCGCCAAGGGGGAGAGTTCATCTTCATCACTTACCGACTCCAGTTCAGAGAAGTGGATAGCACGCTTGCGTCGCAGTTCATCCAGGCAGCGATTACGCGCAACCTGGAATAGCCATGCCTTGAGCGGTTCCCCGATGCGCAGTGTCGGGAGGGAAATATACAATTGGAGGAACACCTGTTGCAAAACATCGCATGCCTGGTCATAATCACCCAAAAAGTGGCAGATAAAGTTAAATAGCGGCGTACTATAACGCTGTACCAGGATTTCAAATGCTCGCTGATCCCCAGCTAGAGTTTGCTTTGCCAATACACCATCAGAAATTTCTGGGATCGATACTTTTGTGCGTTCTCGTAACTGCATGAGAAAGATCCTCGCTTTCTTTCGTCTAGTCATTAGGGTAGCGCCTTCTAGTGCAAATTACAATATTTATAAACTCTGCTATAAACACCTCTAAGCATAAACTAAAGTATATAAAGACAATCTGATCTTCTTCTCATATTCTTTTAGAAGAAACTCATCAAATTCTTATCTCTTTCTAATGCATAAAAAGGGAGGAATTCGGGGATACCCCCGAATTCCTCCGCTATTTGGAACAAATGCTTACTGAAGCGAACGGCCCCAAGAGCAGTGTATCCAAGAAGCCTGACTGGTATCTGCGGCGTGGCTGTCCACGGTGGGCGCATAAGCAGCCAGTCATTAATCACTTCTCATATAGTAATACGTCGGATAGACACTCTTGGATTGCTTTACCACCCGCCATAGCCAAGTTGCCGGACTTTTTCGTAAGGCATCATGTCACAACCCCGATAGATTTGGTGAGCTCATCAGGCGATTGAAAAACTGGCTTATAGCACGCTGGTCAACACGGCTTCCGATACGCGCTAGTAAAATGTTCGCAGGCTCCATGCTAACATTTGGTTCGGTCGTGGGATATTCCACAAAGCCTTGCGTTGCGAATAGCCGTGTAATCAGCTCGCGATAGCGATAGGTGGAGAGTCCCAGCCCTTCCATATCCCAATGCCATGATAAACCCATTGCAAAGAGGATCAAATCCTCCAGGGCATCGAGTTCGAGCGCAAAAGCCAATAAGTGCCGAGCAATACCCATTCCCCGCCAATGTGAACTGACCTCAATGGCAACCTCATAGACGTTCTCCAGGCCCTCCCACCAGACATCGCCAGGGGCCAATGTCACTTCACCAACGATCTCCCCCGCAGGTGTATGGGCCAGGGCAAGCGCACAGTCTGGGCGTTTGGCAATGCCAACCAGGAGTTGATGTTCACGCTCTGGTAAGCGGGCAAACGTTCGCAGACCACTGTCTGGCGTCAGACGCTCAACTAACGAGGGCGGACAAAAGTCGCGTAACAAGATTGGCCCTGCTTGCGTCTCAACAGTTCTACTCCGCGAAGGAGTGGCGCTTCCTCGCAGGTGCAATAGATCAACGAGACCCGCCAGCGGCGACGGATGCCGAGCTGCAGGAAAGGCCTGGCGAACAGAAGAAGGCACCAACAGATGGCGCACCAGCGCGACAGTATGCCGATTTGTGCGGCTAATCGACCAGCGGCGTGGCTGTGCCGGAAAATCTTCAGGTCGGTCTAGAAAGACGGTGGGGAAATCTGTAGGGGCAGATAACTTACCCATCACTTGCTGCGCAGCCGCTTCTTGCTCCTGTACGGCAGACCAGGCAGGACGCCAGCGTTTCACCCATTCCTGCGGGAGATCCACAGGCAGGGGCTGATCCGACATCTCTGCCCACAACATACTCCAGGCGCGTGGCACCACTCGATACAGGTCATACCCTCCACCACCTAATGCTACCCAGCGCCCCTGGCAATAGGTGTGTGCCAATTGATGCACTAACTTCATCTGCGCCTGGATACCCCGTAGCGTGAGTTGCAGGTGTGTTAAAGGATCCCAGGCATGCGTATCGCAACCATGCTGGCTGATAATGACATCGGGAGCAAAAGATGTAACGAGAGGAGGAAGCAACGAGTCAATTGCCTCAATAGATGAATCATCCTCAGTAAATGGCTCCAAGGGCACATTGATAGAGTAACCGCGCCCTAATCCATTACCCAATTCGAGGACATCTCCAGTCCCTGGGAAGAGATAGCGCCCAGTTTCGTGGAACGAGATGGTCATGACGCGCGGTTCATCGTAAAACGCACGTTGCACACCGTCACCGTGATGGGCATCGAAGTCGATATAGAGCACTTTGGCTTCACTGGCCCGCAACACATGAGCAATCGCAACGGCAATATCATTGTAGATGCAGAAGCCAGACGCACGATCGGCCCACGCATGATGGAGCCCACCAGCCGGATGAAAGACATGCAGCGGGCGCTCATCCTCGGAATTGAATGCTCCGCCCTCAGGAAGACCCATAACAGCACTCAAAGCCACCAGAGTGCCACCTGCAAAATACGCCGACATTTTGTGCATTCCCGGTAGCGCCGGAGTGTCTCCATCACCAAAGCCATAACGCAAAGCCAGGTGAGCCCGCTCATTGGGCACAGCATCAGACGCAGCATCGGGCGCGCTCAGACGCTGCACAGCTGCGATATACTCTGAAGTATGGATCAGTCCTAATTCTTCTATGGTGGCGGGACGCAAGGGCAATCGCCTCTGCTCATCGCTACTCTGCCACAATCCACTGCTCTCCAACAGATCCATCAGAGCAACCAGGCGGCGTGACTGTAACGGATGCTCTGCGCCAAAGTCGTATTGAAGCTCCACAGGATCAAATATGATACGAGCTTGGGCATGGGCATTAGACATATGTATATTACTCAACTGCTGCTGTCCGAATTTCATTCACTGCCCCATTCTAACATATCTCGATGAAAGCAGATGGAAATGGGAGTAGCAGCTGATCTACTCGTCTTCTGACGTAAACGTATAGTGAATATTGGCCTCCTGCAAACGCGCCAGCAAAGTCGTGGGATTGATAGTGCCGAGGCGCACTGTCGCGGCACGAGGAACGCCGCCTTCCAGGGGCGCTGCAATCACACTGCGCACCTGCACATGCAGTTCCGCCGCCAGGAGCAGTGTCTGCGCCAATGGAGTCAGATCACCCATAGGCAACGAAATAATCAATTGCATTCCAGGCTCAAAAGCCCCCATAGAGCGTGCCAGAGCCATGAGCAGATCGCTGCGAGTGAGCAGGCCAACCAGAACGGCTCGTGTTTCGTGTTCCGCAGGCTCATATTCCACAACAGGCAAACAGCTCATGCCTCGCTCGACAAGAAGTTGTGCCGCTGCCGCTACACTGGTAGTAGGTGTCACCCGAATGGTGGCATGATGCATCACCTCGGTCACAAGCCGCTCCTGCCATGGTCGGGGTGCCACATTACTAGCGTTCTGCGTTCCCAGCGCCACCGCCAGGTCAATATCATGTGAGGTTAACAACCCTTCCAGTAACAGAAGCGAATCTCGTGCTCCATCCTTGGCATCTTGCGTTCCAGAGGTCCTCGCAGCTCGCGCCACGGGCAAATGATGAAATTGGTATTGTCGCAACAGATTTGCAGCGTGGCTTAGTGTATCATCAGGCTCAACAGTCACTAATTGAGTCGTCATTATTTCGCTTACGATCATAGGCCAACCCTTTCCTGGTCGCTTGCGGTCCCAATGGCCTATCTTCTTACCCAGATGGCGTGAATAACAGCAAGATATAATAGAGTGCGGCAGCGGAGAGCAAGAGACAATAGGTTCCAGCAAGGATACGTGAAACCCGAAATGTACCCGCAACAATCCGAGGTCGGAAACTACGGAGCGACATGCGTACCCCTATGATGAGAATACCCACAAGCAACAACAAATCCAGTACCCTGATGGCAAATACACCGTTGAACTCCGAGAAGGTCACCACTACAGCACCAAAAGACAGGATACCACCAACCACCTCGGCAGCGGCAATACCCATAAACGCAAGCTCGTCAAAGTTGCGCAATAGCAGCAGAGGCGTCAACCTCGCAATGATTACCAACCCAGCTATATAAGCAATAAGGCTAGCGAAAGTCCATAAAACAGACTGCATGTGCTTCATCCCCATGTAAAATCGTAAGCATCTGCGAGCAACAATCGTCCCTGTCCATCACCCGGCATAAATATGTACACGTCAGGCACTACTGTCGGGTTTAGAGCGTCCGAGCTTTGCAAGGCAAATGCAGAACTATCTGGTCGCCAGGCCACCTGTCCAGCTAGGTCAGGTGTATACTGCTGCATGGCCGATGGATTCGCAAGCGTCGCGCTATAAGGGCCAACCGGGCTCTGCACATTATGTGATGTCGCTATTACCGTCTGGCTATCTGGCCCCCAGGTCAATGTTATATCATTCCTAAGCATCTGGGAAGACCCCTGTGCGAACAACGGTGTTGTCGAACCGTCATTTAAACTGAGAACCTGAACAGTTCCCACCACCTGGTTAGAGCTATCTGTTGTAATTATCTGTGCCACTAATTGTTCCCCATTTGGTGAGACATCCCAACCAGGTTTCACAAATAGCCCACTGTGTTGGGGATCACACCATGCTTCGCTCCCGATAGTTAGCACCCTGCTACTTGCTGTTGATGGATGAACAATTGAGTGACGGTAAATAGCAATTTGGCCCTGTTCGACTATCTGGTAAAAAAGCTCTTCACTACTATAACGCATAGAAAGCATCAATGTTAGGCCCGCCTGGGGCTTCAAGAGTGTTGCCACACCGAGGCTACTGAGTGGAATCACCTGTGTCAGTGTATTGCTGTCCACATTATAACGGTAAAGCCCTGCCGCGTCGCTCTTTTTCCCGACGAAGTTGGTTTCATTATGCCACGCTAACAAGTGTGTCGAGTCCTCCCAAAAGATGGAATGCCAGTAACCATCATACGGGCTGTCCGCCGCTGTACTGCCACTATCGCCAGGCAGAACAATCTTTGTCAACTGCATGGTGGCAGTATCCAATATATAGAGTGTACCAAATACACTGTAGTCAGGGCCAGGGCATCCCCCCCCACCCAGGCCCGGAGGGAGCGCATCCATGGTAAATGCGATGGAGCGATCCCCTGGCGACCACAGAGGCTGATTCCAAAAGACGCTGGTATAATTGCCAAAATCAAAGTGCGTCACTTGTGCAGGAACTGTGCCATTCGTGGCAACCCAGAGCTGGTTTTTACGCACAAAGGCATAGAAAGCACCAGTAGCGCCAGGAGGTGCTGTGAGCACTGGCTGTGGATCTGGATGAGGCGTCGGTATGACGGCAGGAGTACCATTCCCATGATCTGGTGTACCGCTGGGAATAGTGCCAACACCGGAGGGACTACAGGAGGCAAGGAGAATCAGAGCTGATAGCAGTGAAAAGAACAACACCAGCTTTTGGAGTAGCCTATACACAAGATTATCTCCTTTCATATGCCAAACGCCCAGGTGAACTAATCAAACAGGTTCTCTTTTACTAACGCAACTTGGCTAATGAATAGCAGAAGGTGGGCATTTCGGGCCATGGATGAAAAACATTGACAGGAGGCTCCTTCTCTCATATGATGCGCTCTGATAAGATCTTCCTTCCACATAAGGAGCAAACATGGTCGAATTAATCTGGAAGGGCAAATATAATGCCAACATCCAGGATGTTGCCAACCAGCAAGAGCAGTCAACTACCTCCACACCTATTACATGCCACCTCCATACCTATGAGAGCTTCAACGGCCAACAGGAGACAACTTCTCCTACTGATAATTGGCACAATCGCCTGATCTGGGGTGACAAACGAGATATCCTTCCAGCTTTACTCCACGAATTCGCCGAGCGTATCAAACTCATCTATATCGACCCGCCCTTCATGACAGGCCGCAACTTCACAAGCGGAACACAACTTGCGTACAGCGACAGGTGGAACAACGGTCTGGATGCTTATCTTCAATGGCTATACGAAACACTTAGCCTATTACATCGATTGCTTGCAAGTAATGGCAGCCTCTATGTTCACCTCGATTGGCGCGTTAGCCATTATGCCCGAGTTATCTTAGATGAGGTTTTTGGCTTTACTTCCAACGCCGAGGGGCCTGGTTTCAAGAACGAAATCATCTGGCACTACCAATCGGGAGGCCGCTCGCACAAATGCTACGCACGCAAACACGATACTATCTTGCTCTACAGCAAATCCGCACAGTACTGCTTTCATGGTGAGCGCATTGGCGAACGGCGCGGTACACAGCGGCGTAATCACATGCGTAAACAGCTGGGAGCCGATGGCCGTATCTCCTGGACGATTCGCTCAGCAGAGCGCATCTACACCTACGATGAAGATACAATCATGACTCCCACCGATGTCTGGAGTGATATTAGCCACTTGCACCAGAAAGACCCCGAGCGCAATGGGTATGCCACACAAAAGCCAGTAGCCTTGCTCGAACGTATCATCCTGGCATCCTCTGAGGAGAATGATATCGTGCTTGACTGCTTCTGTGGCAGTGGCGTGACTCCCTTCGTGGCCGAGCAACTTGGTCGACGATGGATTGCCTGCGACCAAAGCGAGTTGGCAATTAAGCTGACACGAGAGCGCTTGCTGGCAAGAGAGCATGTACAGCCATTCATGATACAGCAAGTCGAGACCTGTATAATATAATTGGATCAGGAAGTAATCAGCGGGGTTCTCAGGGGCGGCGGCCCCTGAGCGGGGTGGGGGGTGTCCCCACTTTCCCCTTTTCCCCCCTTAAAGATGGAGAGCTGGGGTAAAGTATGAAATAGTTCACAGCACAGAGTGACGGAATGGGGTATAATATCCATAGAATCGATAGGAAAGTTATAACTAATTTTAACCATAAGATATGACATAAAAGAGCCTGGCAAAGGATTACTCTATGAATGATCAGCATATGCGGAAAAAGAATTTTTCTCGGCATCGCTTGCCAACCCTGGTGTTTGGTGGGCTGGTGCTATGTCTACTGCTTCTAAACGCTTGCAGTAGCTCATCAATCGGCGGAAATACAGCCTTTAGTACACCCACAGCTTTGCCCACGCCAATCATCGACCCCACCCTGAAGAACCAGGGTGATATGCAACTAGAAACATTTCAGCAGTGGATCGCCTTGATGCAGCAGTACGGTGGCAATGTTGCTACTTACCAGCAGCAGTATGCAGCCGACCAGCAAGCGCTCAACAATGCGCTATCAAACACAGCATATCGTGCGTCCCTGGCAACATTGAATACTCATGTAGACGCTATCAAAATCCCTGCAATGAAAGCGGAAAGCCAAAGTCTCCAGCAAAAACTCTCGCAAGAGGCCGCAGCCTGGGGTCAGAAGCACAAGTACCATGATGATTACAATAATACCAACTATCCCCTTGGTTATGAATATGGCCCAAACGGCATTGGCGGTTGGGTACAGACTGAGTTGAGCACAGCGCAGACGATAGCTGATTATCAGCAGGCAATCGAAGACCTGAATACATACCTGACCAACTTCCAGGCTATGATGACCAACACCACTGATAAGACACCCTATAATCAGCCTCACAAGACCGACCTGCAACTCATGCAACACTATGGGTTTATGAACTCAAAGGTCGTCGTCGTGTCATTGGAAGAGCAAGCAGTGCGTGTCTATCAAAATGGCAAGCTCCTGAGAGCGTTCCTGACGACAACGGGCCGCCCAGATAGGCCAAGCCCACCAGGAACATGGTGGATAGAAGGAAAGAAATCGCCAACGGTCTTTAAGGCAAACGTACCGCAAAGTTCGCCGTACTGGTAACCCGACACACCTATCAACTACGCGATGCAGTA
>WNGL01001547.1_pt1 | contig 28228 bp, 22 predicted proteins | sample 5400591 | NCBI WGS metagenome assembly WNGL01 (sample SAMN13153377, study PRJNA577476) | soil metagenome | isolation source: 80 cm soil or saprolite under Garry oak tree replicate 1 | place: USA:California | collected 2016-06-15 | reverse complement strand
CCTGGCGGTGGTGAACCGGCCGGGCGCCCAGGTGGTGCTCTTCGACACCCCCGGCATCCACAAGCCCATGCACGCCATGAACCGCCGCATGGTGGAGAGCGCCGAGAAGAGCATCGGCCAGGGGGACGTGGTGCTGTGGATGGTCGACGTGGGCGAGCGCTACGGCCCCGGCGACCGCTACGTGCGGGACCTCCTCGAGAAGGCCGGCCTTCCCGTCATCCTCGGGATCAACAAGATCGACACCGTGGCCAAGCCCAGCATCCTGCCCGTGATCGACGCCTGGCGCGGCCACCTCGACTTCGCCGAGGTCGTCCCCCTCTCGGCCAAGACCGGCGACAACGTGGACCGGCTGGAGGCGCTGCTCGTCGAGCGGCTGCCCGAGGGCCCGGCCCTCTATCCCGAGGACTTCCTGACCGACCAGCCCGAGCGCTTCTTCGTGGCGGAGATGGTCCGGGAGCGGATCCTCCACCACACCCGGGAGGAGATCCCCTACTCGAGCGGGGTGGTGATCGAATCGTTCAAGGAGGAAGAGGGCCTGATGCGCATCCAGGCCGTCATCTTCGTCGAGCGCGACGGGCAGAAGGGGATCCTGATCGGGAAGGGCGGGGCCATGCTGAAGACGATCGGCACCGAGGCCCGCCAGCAGATCGAGGCGTTCCTGGGGGCCAAGGTGTTCCTCGGCCTCTTCGTGAAGGTGCGCGAGAGCTGGCGGGAGAACGAGGGGATCCTGTCCGAGATGGGGCTGGGGGGAGGAAAGGACCCATCGTGACCACCGGTCGTCGAGAATCCGAGCGAGAGGCTCGGTGGTACGATGGCCGTGAGGCTCGAACGATGGCGACGACCCGGCCGACCCATACCGACGAGGAGCTCATGCGGCTGCCCCGCGACGGGCGGAAGTACGAGCTGGTGGATGGGGAGATCCAGGTGAGCCCCGCGGGGGCGCGGCATGGTGGGATCTCGGTCGCGCTCACGGGGCGGCTGCACGCGTTCGTGAAAGAGCACCGGCTGGGCCACGTCTTCGAATCCAGCACTGGTTTCCGCCTGCCGAGTGGCAACCTGCGCTGCCCTGACGTGAGCTTCGTGGCGGCCGGCCGATTCCCGAAGGAACAGCTCCCCGAGGGCTTCGTGGAGTTTGCGCCCGACCTCGTGGTGGAGGTGCTCTCGCCGGACGACCGGCCGCGACAGGTGATGGACAAGGTGGGGGAGTACCTGGAGGCCGGGACCCGGCTCGTCTGGGTGATCGCGCCCAGGCCGGGCCGAGCAACCGTCTACCGGTCCCTGACCGACGTTCTGGATCTGCGGCTGCCCGATGGTGTGCTGGACGGAGAGGACGTGGTCCCCGGCTTCCGCTGCCCGTTGAGCGCGATACTCGGTTAGGGCCGGCTCCTCGTCACTGGCCGTCCTCGGCTTTGCAGATGGTCGCCGTGTAGCTGCCCACCGTCGCCCCCGTGGCGAGAGTCAGCACGCCCGGCGCGACGAACTGTCCGGTTGCGCCCTCGTATTGGCGGGTGCCGCCCACGAGATGGACGGTGGTGACGAACGGCGCGGTACCGTCGGCCCTGATCGTCAGATGACCGGAGTCGGAGCCGAGCAGCCGGGCACCCTGACGCGTGGTGATCACGCTGTGACCCGTGTAGGCGAACTCCCCGGGGCTCCCGGTGGGGACGAGCGTGTCCGCAACGAAGTCGTAGGTACTGGGGAAACCCCCCACCAGGGTCCCATGGGTGCAGATGCCGACGGGGGAAGAGCACTCCGCGGGCCGGACGGCGGTAAAGGTTCCGCCATATGACATGCACGGCCCGGCGACCGCGGAGGCCGCGAGCCCAAGCGCGGCGAGGGCGAAAACGAGCGCGCGGCGGGGACTGGACATGACGCTCCTCCTCATCGGGAAAACGGGCTCCCGCGACTGCCTCACCGGCCGAAGATCACCACCACCTTGCCGAGGATGCTGAAGCCCCCGAGGTCCTTCTCGCCGTACACCTTGGAGACCCCGCCCACGCCGATGCTGTCGGGGACGGAGGTGAACATGCCTTCCGCGCCCACGCGGAACATCCCGGCGCCGTACTCGAGGCCGAAGAGGGCGTGGTACGAGGCCTTGCTGCGGCTGTCCTCGCGCACGTCGCCGGTGACGTCGCTCTTCTCCCGGAACTTCGTCACCCCGGCGCCCACGCCCAGGTAGGGGACGAAGGCTCGGCCTTCGAAGAACCGGTAGCCCACGGTCCCGAAGATCGGGGTGATCCGTACGTCCAGGGGAAAGCCCAGCTTGGCCACGGGCCCCGCCGGGCTCGGCACGAACACGCGCTGGCCGCTCTTGGAGAAGGTGCGGGCCCCCGCCGCGATGTAGAAGCCCTTCGGGATGACGTAGCGCAGGGCTCCCCCGAAAGTCCCCCCGCCGGTCGAGCCGTCGAAGATGGCCTGGGCAGACTTGGTGGCGCTCATCGAGAAGTAGCCGCCTTGCGCTTCCACCCCGAAGCTGCCCGGGGAGGCGGAGGGCGGAACGAGAACGAGGGCGAGCGGCACGAAGCACACGGCGGCGCGGAGGGTCATCAGAGCTCCCAGCTCAGTCGTTCGGGCCCTGGTTGAAGCCGAGGCCGGCGAGGGCGCGGGCGGGCGCGATCAAGCCGTGGCCGAAGGTGTCGTTGCGGCCGCCCGCGGCAGCGCCGCCCAGTCGGTCGGCGGTCTGCTCGATGGCGGCTCGCACCGCCGCCGGGTCGGTAATGCCCTGGGAAATGAGCAGGGCGGCCACCGCGGCCACGTGCGGGGTGGCGGAGCTGGTCCCATCCTGCCCCAGGCTCACGAAGGTGTCGTAGCGGCCCTTCGCCACCAGGTCGGGGTTCATTCCCTGCTGCCACACGCAATCGAACCCGAAGGCGTTGAGGGAATCATTGCGTCCGCAGTCTCCCCCCGGGGCCACCACGCTGAGCTGGGGGCCGAAGTTGGAGTAGTAGGCCTTCTCCTTGCGGGCGTCCACCGCCCCCACCGCCATCACGTTGTTGAGCGCGGCCGGGAACTCGATCGTCCCCTTGCCGTCGTTCCCCGCGGCGGCCACCACCACCACCCCGTTCTTGAAGGCCCGGTCCACCGCGCGTCGCACGTCCTCGCTGGAGCCGTCGCCGCCCAGGCTCAGGTTGATGACCTTGACCGGCCGCTGCCCGCCCTGGGTGAAGTTGGCCGCGTAGTCGATTCCCTCGGCCACGTCGAAGAAGGTCCCGAACCCGTCCTGGTCGAGGACCTTCACCGGCATGAGCGCGCAATTGAAGGCGAGCCCGGCGAAGCTCTTGTTGTTGTTCGTGGCCTGGGCCACCGTGGAGGCCACGTGCGTGCCGTGGCCCTCGTCGTCGTTGGGATGGTCGTCGCCGTTGATGAAGTCGTGCCCGGGGAGGAACACGGTCCCGTCCCAGTCGGGAGCCTTGCGGAACTGCTGCCCCGTCCGGGGGTCGGCGTAGTCCTCGTAGGCGATGCCCGTGTCCAGGACCGCCACCGCCACCGAGGAGCTCCCCTTCTGGATCCCCCACATCCGCTCCGCACCCACCATCCGGAAGTTCCACTGGATGCTGAAGCGGGGGTCGTTGGGGGTGAAGGTCGCGGCGGCGTCCTTGTGGACGAGGCCGTTCACCTCCGCGTAGTCGACCTCGTCCATCGCGCGGAGCCGGCCGAGGGCCCGCGCCAGGCCCACCGCGTCGTCCACCGTGACCGCGTAGCGCGAACCGAACGTGCCGCGGCGGGCACTCACCGTCCCCGCCTCGCGGAGCGCCCGCTCGATGGCCCGCTCCTCCGCGGGCGGCCGGAAGGCGACGATCAGCTCGCCCGCCCGCAGCCGTTCTCGCGGGGGGACGGCCAGGGCCGGGTAGGTCCCGTGGTCCGTGGCCACGAAGACCGGGCGCGGCGAAGCCGTCCCCGCGTGGCTCGGGCGCAGGGTCCACAGAGTTGAAGCGGCGAGAGGAGCGAGGATGAAGAGCAAAAAACGGTAGACGCGGGACATGCGAGGCAGCATACGTGCCCGGATGGGACCCGTCAACGGTACACTCAGGCATGAGTCCATTCCGCGTCGCCGTCTGCTTGACTTCGTGGTGCCTCGCCGGAGCCGTGCGGGCGCCGGCCGACTCGGCGCGGCCGGGCGTCGATTGGCCGTCCTTCCGCGGAATCTCCGCCCGCGGAGTGGCCGAGGGCTACCCGGCGCCCCTGCGCTGGAACGCGGATGCCGGCGAGAACGTCCGCTGGACGACGCCGATCCCCGGCCTCGGCCACTCGAGCCCCGTGGTCTGGCGCAACCTCGTCTGCGTGACCACCGCGATCGGGGCCAGGCCGAACCCGGAGCTGAAGGTCGGCCTCTACGGCGACATCGAGCCGGTCCAGGACGACACGGTGCACTCCTGGAGGGTCTACTGCCTCGACAAGGGGACGGGTGCCTTGCGCTGGCAGCGCACGGCAGCGACCGGCGTCCCCCGGGTGATGCGCCACCCCAAGTCCACCCAGGCCAATCCTACCCTCGCCACGGACGGCCAGCGCATGGTCGCCCTCTTCGGCTCCGAGGGCCTCCACGTCTACGACCTCGAGGGACGCCTCCTCTGGAAGAAGGACCTGGGCCTCCTCGACTCCGGCTTCTTCCGCGTTCCCGAGGCGCAGTGGGGCTTCGCGAGCTCGCCGGTGCTCCACGAAGGGAAGGTCATCGTGCAGGCCGACGTCCAGAAGGACTCCTTCCTGGCCGCCTTCGACGCGGCCACCGGGCGGGAGCGGTGGCGCACCGCGCGGGCCGACGTGCCGACCTTCAGCACCCCGACCGTCCACGCCGAGGCCGGGCGTACGCAGGTGATCGTGAACGGGTGGAAGCACATCGGCGGGTACGACGCGGCTACCGGAAAGGAGCTTTGGCGCCTCACGGGCGGGGGCGACATTCCCGTCCCCACCCCGGTGGCCGCGGACGGTCTCGTCTTCATCACGAACGCGCACGGCGACTCGGCCCCGATCTACGCGATCCGGACCGGGGCCACCGGCGACGTCTCCCTGACCCCGGGCCAGACGGAGAACGCCCACGTCGCGTGGAGGCAGGAGCGCGACGGAGCCTACATGCAGACCCCGCTCGTCTACGGCGGCCTGCTCTACAACTGCCGGGACAACGGGGTCCTGAGCGTCTACGACGCAAAATCCGGCCGCCGGCTCTACCAGCAGCGCCTGGGGGAGGGCGGGTCGGGCTTCACCGCGTCGCCGGTGGCGGCCGACGGCAAGGTCTACTTCACCAGCGAAGAAGGCGAGGTCTTCGTGCTCAAGGCCGGGCCGGCCTTCGAGCTTCTCGCCCGGAACCGGCTCGGGGAGGTGGCCCTGGCCACCCCCGCCGTCTCCGAGGGCGTCCTCTTCTTCCGCACCCGCGGCCATCTGATCGCGGTGGGGGGCAGCGCCAAGAGATAGACAAGCGAAGGGTCGCCCCCGTCGTCGGAGCCGCCGTCCGCGCGATCAGGCCGTGTGGCCGTCGCGGTGGCCGGTGAAGAAGCTCTCGAGGGCGACCTTCTGGCCGGCCAGCCGCTCCCGCAGACGGTCCATCTCGGCCGGGGGCATCGGAGCGAAGGCGCGCGCCGAGGCCACGTTCACTTCCACGAACTCGGGCCTCGGCATGCCGCACACGACGGTGGAGACGGGCAGGCTCCAGGCGTAACGCAGGAGCGCCGCCGCCTCGGCCTTGTCCGCGCCGAGCAGCTTCTCCTGCGCCGTCACCTTCATCAGGATCACCCCGAGGTTCTTCCGGTTGGCCGCGGGCAGGGCCAGCTCCTCGAATCGGTTCGCCCGCGCCGGGTTCATGGCCATCTGCACGCAGTCGAGGTCGTGCCGCTCGATGGCCTTCGCCATCACCGCGCCGTCGGTGTGGCTCGTCATGCCGACGAACCGCGCCGCCTTCTGCTCGCGCAGCTCGTAGAGGGCCTTCAAGACCCCGTCCGGGGCCTCGATCTTCGCGAGGTCGGCCTCGTTGCCCAGGCTGTGGATGTGGAGCAGGTCCACCCGGTCGGTCTGCAGCCGCTTCAGGCTCGCCTCGTACTCCTTGAGCGCCGCGTCGCGCGTACGGGCGCGGTCCGGGATTTTCGTCGCGAGGAAGACCTCCTTGCGGCGCGTCTTCATGACCAGGCCCACGCGCGTCTCGCTCTTCCCCTCTCCGTAGGCGACCGCGGTATCGAGGTAGCTGATGCCGAGGTCGATCGCGCGGTTGAGGATCGCGAGCGCGGCGTCCTCCGCCTCGTACATGAGAAAGCGGCTGCCGCAGCCGAAGGTCAGGATCGACACCTGGGCACCCGTGCGGCCGAGCGTGCGCTGGGGCAGCTTCGCGGCGGCGGCCCGGCCTTCGGCCGTGAGACCCGGCAGGGCGGCCACCGCGCCCAGGGCAATGCCGCTCTTCCCGAGGAAGTCGCGGCGGGAGACGGTGTTCTTCTTCGGCATGTGGCCTCCTTAGACCTTGACGCCGGCTTCGGCGAGGTATCCGGCCATCACTTTCGCGTAGTGGGGGAACGCCACCTCGGGCTCCTCGATCTCCGGGTGCCACTTCTTCTCCCACTCGAAGCAGTAGAAGCCCTTGTACCCGCCGGCCGCGAGAACCTTGACCTGCTCCTTCACCGGGACTGCGCCCGTGCCGGTGAGCACGTAGTGGTGGTCGTCCCCTTCCGGCTTGGAGTCCTTCAGGTGGGTGTGCCGAATGTAGCGGCCCAGGCGCTTGAAGGTGTCCGCGGGCGCCTCCTTGCCGGCCACGAACGTGTGGTGGGCGTCCCAGAGCAGCGCGAAGCTCGAGGAGCCCACGCCGGTGAGGATGGCCTCGAGGTCGGACGAGTGCGTGAAGTCGCCGTGCGACTCGATGAGCACCACCACCCCCGCCGACTTGGCGTGGGCGGCCATCTGCTGGAAACCCTCCACCACGCGCTTGATGACGTCCTCGCGGGCCTCGCCGGGAGGGAGCTTGTCCCCGAACATGCGGACGTAGGGCACGCGCAGCGCGTGGGCGAGGTCGATGAAGCGGCGGCCTTCGTCGAGCTGGGCTGCGCGCACCGCCGGGTCCTTCTCGTGCATCCGGGCCGAGGCGCCGAGGTCGCTGATCACGATCCCGAGGGCCTCGAGGTCGCGGCGCGTCTGCTTGAGGCCGTCACCGACCAGCTCGGGCCGCTTCGTGAGGTCCATCTCGCCCTCGATGCCGCGCAGCTCGATGGCCGCGTAGCCCAGGCGGTCGGCCTGGTCGAGGACCGTCTTCCAGTTCCAGGCGGGGCAGCCGAGGGTGGAGAAGGCGATGGGCAGGCGCTTGCCCCCCTTAGCCCGGAGCAGAGCGGGCGCGGCGAGACCCGCGCCCAGGGTGCACAGCACGGTACGGCGGGAGACTGGCGGCATGGGTCCTCCTGGCGTCCGCAGTGGATTATAGGCCGGGCGCCAAGGGGTCAACGCTCCCGGGGAAGCCGCCGGAGGAGCAAGGCCGTCACCGCCATCCCAAGAGCGAGCAGGGCGGCCCCGAGCAGCGGACGCGGATCGGGGAGGGGCTCGCTCGGGTCGTCCACGAGAGGCGCGGCCAGGAAGGTCAGGGTGTTCAGCGTGCCGTGGACCAGGATGCACGGGAGCAAGGCTCCGGACCGCAGGCGCACGACTCCCAGGACGGCCCCGACCGCGAAGGTGAAGAGCAGCCGGTAAAGATCGGCGTGCATGAGGGCGAAGAGCAGGGCCGAGGCCAGGACCGCTCCCGTGGTCCCGAGGGCGGGACGGAAGGACGGCAGCACGACCCCCCGCACGAGCGTCTCCTCGAAGGCCGCGGGGGCGGCGGCGATGGCCAGCACCGACAGGACCGCGTCGAAGGCATTGGCCGGACGCAGCGCGTCGTGGATCCTCCGAAACATCTCGAGATACCCGGGCGGCGGTGGCCACACGGTGTACTGCAGCTCGAGCAGCCCCAGGCTGGCCACCCAGAGCGCGACCCCGAGGAGGGTGGCCAGCAGCACCATTCGCCGGTCCGCGGGCCGGAGGGCCAGCGCCTTGGGCATCGAGCGGCCGGCGAAGAGCAGAGTCAGTAGCGCGGGGACGGCGAGCATGATCGACCCGGCCGTGATGGTGACCCGGAGCGGCCACTGACGGCCCAGGAGCTGCCCGCTCGCCATCATGGCGCCCGTGCCGAGGACCGCCGCAAGCAGGCTGAGCGCGGGATGGAGCGGCGCGTCGAGGCGGGATTCGGACCCGTTGAGGCTCATTCGGGTGCCATTATGGCGGGAATCCGCGCCGCGGCGGCTTGAACGCGGGCCGGCGGGCGCTTACCATCGCTAGTTTCCGGAGGGTGGGGGATCGATGCAGACGCGGAGCCGGACGCGCACCAGCATTCCCCTCCCCCTACGTGGGGCGATACATCGGAATGCGTCGGAGCTGGCGTTGACTCGACCGGGGGTGCTGCATTCCGATGTATCGGAGGGATAGGGTGGGGGGTCGATGAACAAATCGCCTTCGAGCAATCCGGCGGCCGTGAGGGAAGGCGGCCTCGCTCCGCCCGCCTCGCGGCGCGTTCTGGACCTGCCCCCCGAGGAGAGGCCCCGCGAGCGCCTCGCCCGCCACGGAGCGTCGGCGCTTTCCAGCCGGGAGCTGCTGGCCCTGCTGGTGGGCACGGGGTCGCGGCGCGCTTCGGCCCTCGACGTGGCGGACGGTCTCCTGGCCGGCGGCCTGCGCGGCCTTGCCGCGCGCTCGTTGAGAGAGCTCGAAGGGACGCACGGGCTCGGACGGGCCAAGGCCACGCGCGTGCTGGCCGCTCTCGAGCTGTCGGCCCGTCTGGCCAGCGAGGGGCGCACTTCGGCCCCGTTCTTCCGGACGCCGGCCGAGTCGGCCGCCTACCTCCTCCCGCGCTACGCGGCCCGTCCCGTCGAGACCTTCGGGCTGCTCGCCCTCGACGTGCGCCGGCGGCTCCGGCACGAGGCCGTGGTCTCCGTGGGCTGCCTGACCGCCAGCCTCGTCCACCCGCGCGAGGTCTTCCAGCAGGCGGTGGTGGCGCGGGCCGCCGCCATCCTCATCTTCCACAACCACCCGTCGGGCGATCCCGAGCCTTCCGCGGAGGACGTGGCGCTGACCCGCCGACTCGGCCAGGCGGGGGCCCTCATGGGCATCGAAGTGCTCGACCACCTGGTGCTCGGGGCCGGCCGCTTCGTGAGCCTCAAGGAACGGGGAGTGCTGTGAGCCGGCTCGTCTACTTCGACTGTGCGAGCGGCGCGTCGGGAGACATGCTGCTGGGGGCGCTCGTGGACCTCGGCCTGCCCCTCGAGGAGCTGCGGGCGGAGCTCGCCAAGCTGCCCTTGCGCGGTTACCGGCTCGACTCCCACCGCGTCCATCGCTCGGGCCTGCACGCGACCAAGGTGGACGTGATCGTCGAGTCGCACGACCACGGCCAGGCGCAGGATCACGGCCACGGTCACGACCACGCGCACGATCACGCGCCGTTCGGCCTCCGCGAGATCCTGGCCCTGCTGGACGCCAGCGGCCTCGACCCCGCGGTCCGGGAGCTCTCGGCCCGGCTCTTCCACCGCCTGGCCGCGGTCGAGGGCCAGGTCCACGGGGTGTCGCCCGACGAAGTGCACTTCCACGAGGTGGGGGCCGTCGACTCGATCGTGGACGTGGTGGGAGGCGTGATCGGCCTCCGGTGGCTGCAGGCCGACCGCTTCGTATCCTCTCCCCTGAACGTCGGGACCGGAACCGTCACTATGTCGCATGGGACGTTCCCCGTGCCGCCGCCCGCGACCGCGCGGCTCGTGGAGGGCGTGCCGGTCTACGGCGCCGGCGAGGGCGAGCTGCTGACCCCAACGGGGGCACTCCTCGTCACCGGGTACGCCACCGCCTACGGGCCGCTGCCCCTCGTCCGTCCCCGGACCATCGGCCACGGCGCCGGCTCGCGCGACACGCCCGGGCGCCCGAACGTGCTCCGCCTCATCGTGGGCGACGCCGACGGGCCCGCCGAAGGCGAGCGGGTGCTGGTGCTCGAGACCGAGGTGGACGACACCCCGCCCCAGATCCTGGGCGCGCTCGTGGACCGCCTGCTGGCGGCGGGCGCCCTCGACGTGTACTACACGTCCGTACAGATGAAGAAGGGCCGGCCGGGCGTCCTGGTGACGGTCCTCGCCCCGCCGCCCCTGCGCGAGGCCCTCGAGGAGGTGCTGTTCACCGAGACCACCACCCTGGGGGTGCGGCGGCAGGAGTGGGAGCGGACCGTCCTCGATCGCGAGACCGTGACCGTGGCTACCGCCTACGGAGCGGTCCGTGTCAAGGTGGGGAAGCGGGGCGGGCGGGTCTACAACGTCCAGCCCGAGTTCGAAGACTGCCAGCGCGCGGCCGAGCGGAGCGGGGCCGCGGTGAAGGAGGTATGGGCGGCGGCCCTTTCCGCGTACCGCCAGACCGGCCCCCGAGTGCCATGACCGACCGCCGGAGCCTCTACCTCACCACGCCGATCTACTACGTGAACGACGTGCCGCACGTGGGCCACGCCTACACCACGATCGCGGCCGACGTCCTCACCCGCGCCCGTCGCCTCCGGGGACGGGACGCCTTCATGCTGACCGGCACCGACGAGCACGGCCAGAACATCGAGCGCATCGCCCGGGAGCGCGGCATTCCCGCGCAGCAGCACTGCGACGAGATCGCGGCCCGGTTCCGCTCGCTGTGGGAGCGCCTCGACATCCGCTACGACGGCTTCATTCGAACCACCGACGCCCTCCACAAGCGGGGGGTGCTCGCCTTGTGGGAGCTCCTGCGGAAGGCCGTGGCCCCCAGCGGCGAGAAGGCGGTCTACCGGGGCACCTACGCGGGCTGGTACTGCCCCCGCTGCGAGGCCTTCAAGACCGAGGAGGAGCTGAAGCAGCCGGGCAACCTCTGCCCCGACCACGAGCGGCCCTGCGAGTGGACGGAGGAGGAGAACTTCTTCTTCCGGCTCTCCGCCTACCAGGGCTGGCTGGCGGAGGAGATCGGAGCCGGCCGCATCCGGATCGATCCCGTGGGCCGCCGCAACGAAGTGCTGGCCGTCATCAAGCAGGGCCTCCAGGACTTCAGCATCAGCCGCGCCCGCGTGAAGTGGGGGATCGCGGTCCCCGACGATCCCGGGCACGTCTTCTACGTCTGGATGGACGCCCTCGCGAACTACATCACCGCCCTCGGCTTTGGAGAGATCGACTCCGAAGGCCGCAAACAGTATCGGCGCTACTGGGAGGAGGCTGAGGAGCGCTTTCACCTCGTGGGCAAGGAGATCATCCGCTTCCACTGCCTCTACTGGCCGGCCATGCTGAAGGCGGCGGGCGTGCCGGTGCCCACGCGGCTCTTCGCCCACGGCCACCTCACGAAGAACGGCAAGAAGCTCAGCAAGACGACCGGCAACGTCATCGACCCCGAGGCGCTCCTGACGCAATGGGGGCCCGACCCCGTGCGCTACTTCCTGCTGCGCGAGGGCTCGTTCGGCCAGGACTGGGACTTCACCGACGCCGCCTTCGTGGCGCGCTACAACGCCGACCTCGCGAACGACCTCGGCAACCTGGTCTCGCGGGCGCTGACCATGGTCGAGAGGTACTGCGGGGGCAGAATCCCGCCTCGGCCGGCGCGGGCGGATGAGGTCCGCGGCCACATCGAAAACGAGCTTCAGGATCCGGCCAAGCTGCGTCGCAAGGTCGACGCCGTTCTCGAACCCTACGAGCAGCAGTGCGCATTCGCGGAGGGCCTCGCCGAGATCTCGTTCACGGTCGGCGAGTTGAACTCCTCGATCGTCGTCCGGTCGCCCTGGAGCCTGGCGAAGGATCCCGCCCGCAAGCCGGAGCTGGAGGCCTTCCTCTACCGATTGCTCGAGGTCGTCCGGCTGGTGGCCGTGCTGGCCTCTCCGGTGATCCCGAGGGCGGCCGGCCGCATCCTGACCATGCTAGGAGTGGCGGACCGCGAACTCGGGCCTGCCGACCTCGAGTGGGGCCGGCTCGAGCCGGGCACGCCCCTCGGGACGATCGAGCCGCTGTTCCCACGCGTTGACACCAACAAGGAGAAGACCGTGACCGAGACGAGCCCGCCCGCGCCCACCGCACCTTCGGCGGCCAGTCCCGCACCGGCCGACAAGATCGACATCGCGGAGTTCGCCAAGGTCGAGCTGCGGGCGGCCGTGATCAAGGAAGCCGAGAAGATCGCGGGCTCGAAGAGGCTGGTCAAGCTCCAGGTCGACCTCGGCACGGAGACCCGGCAGGTGGTGGCGGGAATCGCCGAGTCCTACGCGCCGGAGGCCCTCGTGGGGAAGCGCATCGTCCTCGTCGCCAACCTGAAGCCCGCGAAGCTCATGGGCGTGGAGTCGAACGGCATGGTCCTGGCGGGCTCGGTGGACGGACAGGCCGTGCTCTGCACGTTCGACCGCGACGTGGCCCCCGGGACCAAGGTGAAGTGACGCGGAGCCTCCTGCGGGCGGCCGCAGGGGCGACCTTTGTCCTGCCCCTCCTCGGCTGTCCCTCCGCCCCGAAGGAGGTGGCCTACGACCTGGCCCGCCGGGCGGGGGTAGCCGAGCGCTGGTCGACCGGCGAGGTGCTGCTGTTCGGGACACAAGCGGCCGAGCCGCAGCTGGCCGAGGGCTTCTACCGCGAGGCCAGCGGCGGCACGGGCGACCCGTTCCTGTGGACGAAGGGCGAGGCGGAGGTCGTTCTCCTCTGGTCGACGGTGGTCCCGCGCGTCGGCATCGTCGACATGGCCCCTTACCGCGGTGTGCGCGACCAGTCGGTGGAGGTGCGCCTCAACGGCCACCACGTCGGTCGGTTTCGGCTGAACGACGTGCGCCACCGGTACCGCATCGCGCTGCCCGCCGAGTGGCAGCGGCCGGGGGAGAACCGCCTGAGGCTCGTCTTCTCGGGCACCGCCGCGCCGGCCGAGGCCGACCCGAAGGATGCCGACCGGCGCCAGCTGGCCGCCCAGCTCTGGAGCCTGGTCAGCGGCCCCGCCAGTGACGCGTCGTTCGAGGACCTGCTCGGGAGGGACGCGCCCCGGCCCTTCGGAGTGACCGAGGCCGAGGGTGGCGCGCCCTCGTTGAGCCTCGTCGGGCCGAGCCTGGTCCGCTACGGGGTCCGGCTTCCTCCGGGGGCCGAGCTGCGGTTTACCCCCGACCTGCACCCGGCGGCGCGTGCCGCCGCGGGCGCGGCCTCCTTCCGAGTCACCCTCGAAGGGCCCGACTCGGAGGGCCACCCGCAGGAGCTGTGGAAGCGGGTGATCGGCAGCCGCGACCCGAAGGGTCCGGAGGTCGCGGTCACGCTGCCCGGGGCGGCGGGCGACATCGTCCGGATCAGCCTCGAGGTGTTGCCCACCGCTGGCTCGCGCTTCGCCTGGGGTGTCTGGATGGCCCCGCGGATCCTGGGGCGCGGCGCCACCGATCCTCTCGATCCCGGCCCCCGCCCCGCGAAAGAGGACGCCCGCGCCGAAGGCCTCAGGAAGTCCCTCGCCCGCGCCAACGTCCTCCTCGTGATCCTCGACGCCGCGCGCGCCCGGGAGTTCGGGGCCTACGGCTGCGCGCGGGCCACGACCCCGGAGATCGACCGGATCGCCGGCGAGGGTGTCCTTTTCGAGAGGGCGTTCACCCCCGCGGTCTACACCCTCGGCGCCATGTCCTCGGTCTGGACCTCGCAATATCCGGACCGACACCACGGCGACGTCTCGTTCTCGTCCCCCCTCCCCAAGGACCGCCTGACCCTGGCCGACATCCTCTCGGGACAGGGCATCCTCACCGCGGGCTTCGTGGCGAACCCCATCGCGGGCGGCTTCAACCGCTTCGACCGCGGCTTCCTGGAGTTCCACGAGCTGTGGCGCGAGCTCGGGAGCGGGGGCGGCGTCTTCCGCCAGGCGGTGCCGGCCTGGCTCGCGAAGAACAAGGATCGACGCTTCTTCGCCTACCTGCACTTCCGCGAGCCGCACTTCCCGTACGACCCCGAGCCTCCCTTCGACACGAAGTTCGGCCGCGAGGGTCCGATCCCGAAGGCCGCGCGCCGGGACATGGGATGGATCACCGAGGTGAACCAGGGCCGGCGCGCGCTCCGCCCCGAGGAGCGCGACCACCTGGTGCGCCTCTACGACGGCAACCTTGCCTTCGCGGACCAGGAGGTGGGGGCGCTGCGCCGGGCCCTCGAGGCCGAGGGCCTCTGGGAGAAGACGGTCGTGATCGTGGCCGCGGACCACGGCGAGGAGCTGTTCGAGCACGGCTGGATCGGCCACAACGTCCAGCTCTACGAGCCGAGCGTGCGCGTCCCCCTCGTGGTCCGCTTCCCGTCCGGCACCGGGCCGAAGGGCGAGCGCGTGGCTGAGCTCGTGGACCTGCTCGATCTCGCGCCCACGATCGCCGACGTGTTCGGAGTGCTCGGCAAGGGGGGCTCGGACAAGGCGTTCCAGGGCCGAAGCCTGCTCCCCGTCGCCCTGGGCGCGCCGGGCAAGCCGATGGCGCTTTCCCGGACGGTGTGGGATCGCCCGCGCTACGGCCTGCGCGACCGCCGCTACGCGCTGACCGTGGACACGCGCACCGGCGAGGGACGCCTCTTCGACACGGTGGCGGATCCCGACGAAGCCCACGACCTGTCCGGGAAGCTGCTCCTGCGCACCGCCTACTACCGCCAGACCCTCGATCACTGGACGCGCAACCTCGCGCGACCCGTCCGCTCCGGCGCGGAGGAAGCGGCGGTGATGACGAAGGAGCAGTGCGAGAGCTTGAAGGGCCTGGGCTACCTGCCCGCGGGGTTCCCCTGCCCGGAGAAGTGAGCCCGGGACGCGTGTAATACCAATGGGCGGCTCATCCCGAGAGACATCTGACCAGTTCTCGAGCGGTCGCCCTCAGGCCGGGCGGGAGCCGACGGCCCGGGAGGGCGGCACGTCGGGCTCTTCCGAGGCCTGGGCCTGTCGCGCCAGATCGAGGTGCTGGCTCATCTCGCGGCGCGCCCGCTCGGAATCCTTGTCGCGGATCGCGAGGTAGATGCGGCGGTGCATCTCGGCGGACTCCTTCAGGTCCTTGGCGCGCTCCACGGTCCGCCGCCGCTGCTCGTACACGAGGGACGACACCATCTCCACGAGGGTCGCGATCACCGGGTTTCCCGAGGCCGCGGCCACCGCGCGATGGAACCGCAGGTCGTGCACGAGGAAGGCCTGGGGCTGGTCCAGGGTGGCGAACATCCCGGCGACCTCTTCGACCATGGGCGCGAGCTGGTGACCGGCGGCCCGGTCGGCCGCGAGGCCGGCCGCCCCCGTCTCGAGCACGCGCCGCGCCTCGAACATCTCGTCGCGGGTGAACCCGTGGAGCGCGGCCAGGAGGCTGAGCGGCTCGGCCAGGAGGCGGGGGGGGCCGTCGGTGACGAAGGTGCCGGCGCCATGGCGGGCTTCCACCACCCCCATGGTCACCAGGGCCTGCAGGCCGGCCCGGACCGTGGGGCGGCTCACCCCGATCTTCTCCGCCAGTTGCCTCTCCGGCGGGAGCTGGTCCCCGGGCTTGAGGCCCCCGGTTTGCATGAGCAGGGCGATGTGGCGGACCACCTGCTCGACCGCCATTCCTTCATGAGGCTTCACGTCTCGTGCCGCGCGCTGCCGAGTGGTCACGTACTCTCCCTCTCCGGGGTGGGCCATGGTACTCCGCGCGGGACCCCCGGACAAGGCGTGGATTGACAAAGGGCCCCGTAGCCCAGGCATTGGACAGGCCACTCCGCTACCAGGTTCCGCCGCACGGGAGGGACGGCGGGGTGGGAGATTAACGATTGCTAACGCCACTAGTTATCGATAGAATTGAGCAGTGGTGCGGTGCCGGACGTACCGCCGCGTTCCCCTCCCCCTACGGGGGGCGATACATCGGAATGAAGCAGTACCGGTCGAGCCAAAGCCAACTCCGACGCATTCCGATGTATCGGAGGGATAGGGCGGGGGGTCGATGACAAAGCCACGGGGTCACGGCGGCCGGGGAGCCACCGCTCGCCCGGCCGCGCATCCGCGCCGGGTTCGACGGCCTTCGCAGGTGGCGTCGGTGGAACGGCAGGTCGAGATCCCCCTGCCCTCCGTCCTGAAGAAGGATCGGGTTCCCCGGGGAGGCTCCGTGGCCCTCGTCGAGGTGGAGGGGGGGCGCCTGAAGCTGCGTTTCCTGCGGCCGTCGCTGGTCGGCGAGGAGGCGTCGACGCTGACGGAGCCGGAGGGGGCCGCCCTCGCGAAGGGGGGCGTGGAGCCCGTTTCCGACAAAGAGGCGCTGCTGGTCGAGGCCCAGGCGGCGGCCGCGTACCAGCGCTTGCGCGCGACCAGCCTGGGGGTGGAGGAAGCGGCCCGCCGGCTCGGCGTCAACTCGAGCCGGGTGCGGCAGCGCCTGGCGGAGCGCTCTCTCTACGGCCTCAAGGACGGGAGCACGTGGCTCTTGCCGGCTTTCCAGTTCCTCGCGGAGGGGCTGGTGCCGGGAGTGGATGTGGTCGTCAGGAGGCTGCCGTCCGACATCGGTCCTCTCGCCGTGGCCCGATGGTTTGGCAGCCCCAACTCCGACTTGTGCACCCGGGACGACGAGGAGCGCCCGCTGACGCCCCTGCGGTGGCTCCTCGGCGGGCATCCCCCCGAGAGGGCCGCCGAGCTCGCCGCGGCGTTGTAGTGCCGAAGTTCCCCGGACCGCCGTCTCGGGGGCGGCTCGCGGCCCGCCTCTCCCCGGAGATCAAGGCCCTGGGTCGAGGGACGATCGTCTGGCGGATGTACCACCGGGGCGGAGCAAACCCCGGCGCGTGGAACCGCTTCCGGCACTGGGGCCCTGTGCCGAACATGCGCTTCGACCCGCATTCGCCCCCGCCCCGGGAGCAATCCCGCGGGGTCCTTTACGGCGCCCTGCGCGTCTACACCTGCTTCGCCGAGGTCTTCCAGGACACCCGGACCATCGAGCGCTCGCGGAGCCGCCCGTGGCTGGTGGCCTTCGAGCTGGCCCGCGCGGTCCCCCTTCTCGACCTCTCCGGCACGTGGCCCACCCGGGCCGGAGCCTCCATGGCGATGAGCTCGGGCCGGCGCGATCGGGCGCGTGCGTGGTCCCTGCGCATCTACGAGGATTATCCGAAGATCGAGGGCCTCTACTATCCGTCGTCCATGGACAGCAACCAGCCGGCGGTGGCCCTCTACGAGCGCGCGCAGGGCGCTCTCTCCCATCGGCCGCTCTTCCACCGGGCCCTTGCGGATCCCGCGTTGAACGGGGCCGTGGTGAAGGCAGCGGCCCTGTTCAACTACCTGGTCGAACCGGGCTGAGTCTCCCGGACTACGGGCGACGCCTCAGCAGGAGGGCCCAGTCGTTCCACCCCGGGGCCTTGGGCGAGGTCCACGAGGAGCCGCTGACGCTCACCTCGCCGAGGGGTGCGGTGTCGCCGGTAAGGGCGTCGAACCACGTGGCCTCGTAGCGTCCGGGCTCCGCCTTCAGGGTCACCTGGCCCGCCCTGGGCAGGTAGACGGCGTAGATCTCGCCCGGCTTCGCGAGACAGTACGCGTCCTGGTCGACGAGCTCGTCGTGGGGCTCGGTCTTCCACCAGTCGAAGCTGGTGAAGAAGTCGACCATGTGCGCATAGCCCCTGAGCATGACCATGGTGTCGTCGCCGCGGCCGTTGATCCAGCCGCCGCCCGTATCCGGCCATACGTTCGTGCCGCGGCGCGCGCTCTCGCCGGCAGTGCCGTAGGCCCCGGCCATCGCGATGTCCCAGGCGACCCGCCGCAGCGTCTCCGCCGAGTCGCCCGGAGGCGCGGGCGCCCAGGCCGGGTAGTGGTCCTCGTACCCGTACTCCTCGTTGGCCTGCGGAATGATGCGACCCGTCCTGAGCTGGATCTGGCGCTCCCCGAGCATGAGGGCGTGCTGGGCGCGCGACCAGTCCTGGATCGACGTGAACCCGAACCAGGCCGACCCCCGGTCCTGGTGCTCGCGGTGCGCGGGGTGGCTGGTGGCCAGGTGCTTGTAGGGGTCCCGATCGTGGAGGAGGGTGCCCGTCTCGTGCGTCCACTTCTCGTCCCGGAAGCTGTCCAGATCGTCGCCGAGGTCCCAGGTGACGTTGGAGAACGCGGCGAGCCGGGCAATGGCATATCGCAGGTACCGGCGCTCGTCCTCGCTGCCCGCGGCCGGCTGGGCCGGATGGGTCGAGATGTCGAAGATGACCGAGATGACCACGTCGCGATCGCGGGCGAACCGCAACATCCGTTCGTAGTTCTGCCAGTAGGGGACGTTGAAGCGGGTGAAGTCCAGCCGGGGGTTGTCCAGGCTCTCGGGCGCCTCCGCCGGCCAGGGCCGGAGCGCCATGGTGAAGCCGGAGCCGGTCATGACGGCGTCCCCCCAGAAGAGGTTGGCGTGCCCCGCCAGCAGCGTGCGGATGCGGTTCACCTTGAGCTGGTGCAGCCGCTCGATGCTGTAGCGGATGTGCCGCTCGTCGCGCCAGCCCATCAGCCAGAAGGCGGTGGTCCCGTTGAAGTAGTAGTGCTCGCCCGTGCCCTCCCAGATGAAGTGCCAGGGGTAGGCCGGGTCCACGCGCACCGGCCCGCGGCGTCGCCCGTCCGTGGCCCGGAACGTGCCGCGGTAGCTCTTCTCGAAGGTGCCCTGGCGGTAAGCGATTTCGTAGGCGTAGCTGCCGGGGGAGGAGGGCGTGAACCGGATGCGGAACAGGTTTCCCTCGGCAGAGTCGCAGAAACCCTCGACCGCGACGCGGTCTCTGGCGTCGGCCCTGGCGAACCATCCGGTCACCGCCGCGTCGGTGAACGGGTTCCCGGCGTCGGGCGCGCTCGGGCTCACCGTGACCTCGACGAAGTCGTAGGCCTCGACGGTGGGCGCGGACTGGGCGAACGAGACGCCGGCGGGCGCCGCGAGCGCAGCCGGGGGCAGCGCGAGCACCGCGGCCCCGATCCAACCCGGGTGACGAGACATTCCCCCCCCCGGGGCCCTACTGGATGTAGCCCAGCGCACGGAGGCGCTCCAGCTCCTCCTTCCCCAGCCCTTCGCGCGACTGAGCCTCGGGCGGGAGGTGGGCGGCTTCCGCCATGCGCCGCCACTGCTCCAGCTCGTTGGCCAGGCGCTTGACGACCTCGGGGTGCTCGGCGGTCCGATCCGCCTTGTCCAGCGGATCCGTCCGGTGATCGTAGAGCTCGAACTCGGGGCCTCCGGCCGGCCGCTTCGTGTTGCGGACCAGCTTCCAGCCGTCGAGGATGATGGCGTAGGACTCGGAATCCCTCGGCGGTGGTCCCCCGCCCTCCCGCGTGGACTTCTTCTCGATCACCGCCGGCCATTCCACCGGCGCAGTCGCGGCGTGAGCCGCTCCCGACGAGGAAGCGGGCTTGAAGAGGAGAGGCACGAGGCTGTGGCCCTGGGCGCTCCTGGGCAGGGCAAGTCGGCTCATCTCCAGCAGGGTCGGCATGAGGTCGATGGCCTGGACCGTCTGGTCGACCACGGCGCCGGCGGGGACGGTCCCCGGACGCCACAGGATCAGGGGAACGTTCGACAGCTCGCCGTAGGTGCTCTGGCCGTGGAACATCTTCCCGTGCTCCAGGAACTCCTCGCCGTGATCCGCGGTGTACGCGACCAGGGTCCGGCGATCCAGCCTCAGGTTGCGCAGGCCCTCCAGAAGACGTGTGATCTCCACGTCCATTCCCCGGATGGCCCCGTCGTACCAGTCGCGCTCGTAGTCGACGTAGGCCTCGGGGTCGAGGCCGGCCTTCAACAAGTCGTTCCGGCTGGGCATCAGGAAGCCCTTCATGAGGGGGTCGGTGATGACTTTCCGGACCGCGCTCGCCTGCCGTTCGTGCTCGGCCTCGCCGGCGCGATCCGCCCACATCGTGTCGTAGGGCGGATACGGCCGGTAGGGGTCGTGGGGATCCTGGATGTGGAGGAAGACGAAGAAGGGCACGTCGCGGTGCGCTTCGAGCCAGGGCAGCAGGCGATCCACGAAGACGCGGGTGGTCTTGCTCGTCCGCAGCTCACCCTTGATCGATCCGTTCTCCTGCACCTCTTCGAAGCCCTGGTGCAGGTTCGTGAAGCGGCCGGTGAAGAGACCGGAGGACATCGAGAGGGTGGCGTAGCCGGCCTCCCGGTAGACCTCGGCCAGGGTGACCGCGGAGCTGGGAAGGCGGTCGCTGAAGTCGCGGACGCCGTGGGTCGCGGGGTAGAGCGAGGTGAGGACCGAGGGCGTCGAGACCTTCGTCCACGTCGCCTGCACGACCGCATCGCGGAAGAGGGCCCCCTCCGAGGCCATGCGGCGGACCGCAGGCCCGGTCAGCCGGCCGTAACCGTAGGCGTCGAGATGGTCGCGCCGCAGGGTGTCCACCCAGATCAGCACGATCCCCTGCGGGACATCGCCGGCGACCGTGGTGGGCGCGGCGGGCCGGGGCATCACGCCGAGGCTGCGAATGATGGGCGTGCCCCAGAGGCCCAGGAGGCCGGGCCGGCCGCCCGCGAGGGACAGGGTGAGCGACACCCTGCGCCCGGCGTAGGGGCGCAGGTCCACGGGTGCCAAATCCCAGCGGTGGGGCATCGTGACCGTGCGCTCAAGGAGCACGGCTTCGGCTCCCGGCTTGCCGACCGCCACCCGGAAGGTCACGGGCTCTTCCTCGAGAGTGCCGACCGCGAGGTCGAGCCACGGGTTTTCGGGAAGGGTCAGGGAGACGCGGACCGTCTCCGGCGTCCGCGCCACGATCGTCTCGCGATAGAACTCCGAGAGTCCCTGCCATGCGATCCCCGAGGGGACCGCGGCCAGGTGCTCCTTCCGGGAGACGATGCGGAGCGACTCGATCTCGAAGCGGGCCCCCGCCGCGTCGGTCGGCCGGATGAAGATGTGGCGGCATCGCGAGAGAGGGGTCCCGCGGGCGTTGCGCAGGACATAAGTCCGCGTCTCCTCGCCGGAGATGATCGGGGTGGTGAACGACCAGAAGACGGGGTTGGGCTGCGCGACCTCGGTGAGGTCTGCGCGCTCCTGGCCCGAGAGGGCGAGGTCGAGGTTGGCGCCGGCGGAGACCCGAAGGCGGATCTCCACTTCCTCGACGACGTCGTTGCCGTCGGGGCCCGGCTCTCCCATGAGGTGGACAAGGGGCAGGTTGGTGGTGGTTTGCCCCTGAAGGCGGCCGTTTCGCACCTCCAGCCCGGCGACGCCCGGGCCCGCCTCCCAGGCGCGGCCCGGGCCCCGCTCTCCGGTCGCGGGAGCGTCGAATCGCCACTCTGTCCGATGCCCCGGTGACGGTGGCGCGGCAGAGCGGGCAAGGACCAGCTCCGGCTTGAACAGGTCGACGAGGCGGATCGTGATGGGCGTGGGCCGGCGGGCGCATCCCACCGCGGCCAGGGCGGCCGCGAGCAAAACCGGCCACCGGGCCCCCCCTGGGGGACGGCGTTCAAAACCCATGCTTTTCCTCTGCGGCTTGAACGATCGGCAGAGACTACGGCCGCGCCCCGAGGGAATCAAGTCCGGAGGAGACAATGGAGCTTGAGGCGAGTCATCATGCCTCTCGTCAGAGGAGGTTCCCATGCCGCGGACGTCGATGAGGCGCGCTTTGTCCATGGTTGGGGTCTTGATCGTGCCCGCACTCTCCCTTCAGCCCGGTCCCGTGCAGGAGCCGCCCCGGGCGTTCATCGATGCCGCAGGACCCGGGTGGCGGACGCTCGGCGAGAACGACTTCGCGCGGGTGAACGGGAACCCGGATACCTGGACGTGGAAGAACGGCCTGCTGCTCTGTTCCGGTAGACCCATCGGCGTGATGCGGACTCGGCAGAAGTTCACGAACTTCGAGATGGTGGTCGAGTGGCGCATGATGCGTGCGGCCGGCAACTCGGGGGTATTCGTGTGGGTTCCCGACGAGGCCCTCGAGCGGTTGAAGCCGGACGTGTTGCCGGGATACGGCATCGAAGTGCAGATGCTCGACCACGGCTACCGGGAGCAATACGAAAGGGAGTCCGGCAAGAAGGGCGACTGGTTCACCACGCATGGGGACATCTTCGCGGTCGGCAAATCGAGGCTGACGCCATTCCCGCCCCTCTCTCCAGACGGCTCGCGCAGCTTCCCGCGCAAAGAGCTCAGCCGGGGCGTCGGCGAGTGGAACCATTACTACGTGCGCGCGATCAATGGCGAGCTGCGGCTGTGGGTCAACGGCGAAGAGGTCTCGGGGGGCAGCGGCGCGGAGCCCCGGACGGGCTACCTGTGCATGGAGTCGGAGGGATCGCCGGTCGAATTCAGGAACATCCGCATTCGCGAGCTACCCTAGCTCGCCCCGCACTCCTCTATCCGCGTCGTTCACGGCGTCCGACGAGGGTCCGTGTAGCACATGGGAATCGACGGAAGACGCTACTCCGTTGGCGTGGTAGCGTCAAGATCCGTGGTAACGCGGCGTGGAGAAGAGACCCCGTGCTAGGATCCGCGGGTTGAGGCGACCCACCCTCCAGCAGGTCTTCGCCCTCACCATCGTGGGCCTGGCCGCCCTCCTGGGGTTGCTCTTCGTCAGGATCAACGAGAGCACCCGGGACGCCCTCATGGAGAGCTCCTCGCGCATCCGCGCCGAGAAGACGAAGGCGATCGGCGACCGGGTCCTCTCCGACCTCGCGATCGGACGGCGGGCCACCGGCCATGTGGAGGAGCTCCTCCGCGAGGGCGCGGTGCGGATCGAGAACGTGCAGGGCGTGGAAGCCGTGCTCTTCGCCCAGGTGGTGGAAGAGCGGGCGCTGTCCGAAGCGACGCTGACTCACGCCGTCCTCCTCGGGGAGGAAGGGGAGGAGCCGAGGCTCGCCCCCGGGGACCGGTGGCAGATGAGCGTGTTCCGAGCCCGCGACGGCGGACGCATCGTCACGCGCTACGACCACCTGGAGAACGGTCGCTTCGTGCGCGACGCCCGGGAGCGGCCGGCGGGCGGCGACTTCGCGGGCGTTCCCCTGGCCAGGACCTCCGCCGCCGAGGTCGGCGATCCCACGCGGCACCTCACGTTCCGGGCCGCCGTGCTGACCTTCCTCGACGCGGTCCGGGCGGGGAGCCGAAACGAGATGGTGGCGAGCGACCTCCACTGGTCGCCCCTGGACGACGACCTGCCCGAGCAGGAGCGGCGGGCGGTGGTGACCGGCCAGAAGGCGATCGCGGCGGAGAACGGCCGATTCCTGGGGGTGCTTCGGGTGGGCATGTTCACCGCGAACCTCGACCGCCTTGTGCCCCAGCCCACTCCCGCCGACCCCCACCGCGTCTTCTTCTGCGACGCCGAGGGTCGCCTCCTCACGGGCATCGGTCCTCGGGACGCTGCGCGCGAGCTCGACGACGGCTCGCTGCGCGTGGTGCCGGCGGACCCGCCGGGGGAGGTGGTGGCGGCCCTCGCCGATCCCGCGCTCCGCGCGATCTCCCCGCAGGGGCCCGAGGGGGCCGCGGGCTTCACGGTGGGCGGCGCGCGCTACCTCGCCACCTACCGCTACATCCGGGGCTCCCAGGACTGGATCGTGGGCATCGTCGCTCCGGAGTCGTACTACCTCGGGGGCCTCGCGGAGCAGCGGCGTCATCTCCTCCTCATGAGCCTCGGCATCATGGCGGTCATCCTGTCGGCGGGCTGGCTCACCCTCCGGGCGGTCCGCCGGGGCCTCGCCGTCATCGAGGGCACGACCGCGCGGATGCGCGACTTCGACTTCGCCCCCTCGGAGGTGCGCCTGCCCTTCCGGGACTTCCAGGACGTCGGCGAGCGGCTGGAGGTCGCGAAGACCGCGATGCGGGCCATGGGGCGGTACGTCCCGGTGGATCTCGTTCGCCTCCTCTACCGCACCGGCCGGGAGCCGCGCCTGGGCGGGGAGATCCTCGAGGTGTCGATGGTGTTCACCGATATCGAGGGGTTCACCACCCTCTCCGAGCGCCTCGAGCCCAACGAGCTGGCTTGGGCCCTCGGCCGCTACTTCGAGGCGATGACCGCGGCCATCCACGCCCACGAGGGCATCATCGACAAATACATCGGCGACGGGATCATGGCCCTGTGGAACGCCCCTCGCCCTTGCGCCGATCATGCCCGGCGGGCGTGCGCAGCCGCCCTCGCGTGCTTGCGGGCCGCGGACGAGCTGTTCACTTCCCCCGAGTGGAAAGGTCTGCCGCGGCTGCGCACCCGCGTGGGCATCCACCGCGATCGGGTCATGGTCGGCCATTTCGGCGCCCCCGACCGGATGAGCTACACCGCGCTCGGCGACGGGGTGAACCTGGCGGCTCGCCTCGAGGGGCTCAACAAGCAGTATGGGACCACGATCCTCGCGAGCGAAGAGGCGTGGCGCGAAGCGGGCCCCCACTTCGCGGGGCGCCTCCTGGACCGGGTGGCGGTGAAGGGGAAGACCCGCGGCATCGAGGTGCACGAGCTCCTCGGGCCGGCCGGCCATCCCGTCCCCGGCTCCGTGAACGAGTACGAGCGTGCCCTGAGGGCGTACTGGGCGCAAGACTTCGCGGGCGCGGCCGCCATCCTCGACCCGCCCGGCGAAGACCCGCCCTCCCGCGTGCTCCTCGAGCGGTGCCGGCGGTTCGCCGCCGCACCGCCTCCCGCGGACTGGGACGGGATCTGGATCGCCACGTCGAAGTGACGGGCCGACGTGAGAATCCCCGAAGCGCTCTGCGCTTCCGAGCGCGAATCGATGTACGCTGAGCGGGCGATTCAAGAACAACAATTTCCGTCCTCGCTTGTCCCGTCGGCCCGTTACAATACCGTCGGGCCCCCCGCCCCGGCCCCCTCTGCCATGAGAATCGCGGCCATCGACATCGGCAGCAACTCCGTCCACATGGTCATCGTCGAGGTGGCCACATCGGGCGGCTTCCAGGTGATCGAGAAGGAGAGGGAGATGGTCCGGCTGGGTGCCGTCACCCTCTCCCGGGGCCACCTTCCCGCCGCGGCCATGAAGCGTGGACTCGAGGTTCTCACGAAATACAAGCGCCTCGCCGCCACCCACAAGGTCGACAAGATCCTGGCGGTGGCGACGTCGGCGGTCCGGGAGGCCGGCAACGGCGAAGAGTTCCTGAGGCGGGTGGGGCGTGTCACCGGGATCTGGCCGCGAGCGGTCTCCGGGGAAGAGGAGGCGCGTCTGATCCACCTCGCGGCCCTCCACAGCATCCATCTCGAAGGCAAGCGCGCGCTCGTGGTGGATGTGGGAGGGGGGAGCGTCGAGCTAGCCCTCGGCGCGGGCAGCCGCCCGGAATGGGCGGTCTCGGAGAAGCTGGGCGTCCTCCGTATGGCCGAACGGTTCACCACCGGCGGTACGCTCTTGCGCAAGGACGAGGGCCGGCTGGAGGCCTTGGTCAAGCGATCTCTCGAGCCCCACACCGCGCACGTACGGCACGTCGGCTTCGAAACCGCCATCGGGACCTCGGGCACCATCCTCACCCTCGGCCGCATGGCTCACCACCTGGAGACGGGCACCGTCCCGGACACCCTCCACCACCTCACGGTACGGCGCAGCGCGCTCCGCGAGGTGCGGAAGCGGGTCGTGGACGCCAGCCTCCGGGAGCGGCTGCGGATGCCCGGGATGGACGAACCCCGCGCCGACATCCTCCCCGCGGGGGCCGTCATCCTCGACACGATCCTGGGCGTCCTGGAGATCGAGGAGCTCGTGCTCTGTGAGTGGGCCCTCCGCGAAGGCATCCTTCTCGATTACATCCACCGACACCCCGGTACCCTGGCCAGGGCCGAGGCGTACCCCGACGTGCGGCGGCGCAGCGTGATGGCCCTCGCGGAGCGCTGTCTCTACGACGAGGCGCACGCCCGGCACACCGCCAGCCTGGCGCTCGCGCTCTTCGACCAGACCCGGGCTCGCCACGGGCTCGGCGCGGGGCCGCGGGCCCTCCTCGAATACGCGGCTCTTCTCCACGACGTCGGCCATCACATCTCCTACCCCGGCCACCACAAGCACACCTACTACTTGATCAAGAACGGCGATCTGCGCGGCTTCACTCCCGGGGAGATCGAGGTCCTGGCCAACGTCGCCCGCTATCACCGCCGCGGCCACCCGCGGAAGAAGCACGCACCCTTCCGCGGACTATCCCGCGACGCGCGGCGCACGGTGCGCGTCCTGGCCGGGCTCCTCCGGATAGCCGACGCTCTCGACCGCAGCCACCGCCAGGCCGTCCGCGCGCTCAGGGTCTCGGAGCGGAGCCGCGTCCTCCGGATCCGGGGGGAGGCCCGGGGCGACTGCGAGCTCGAGCTCTGGGGCGTTCAGCGGCGTACCCAGCTTCTCGAGGAGGAGCTGGGGGTGGAGGTCCGGGTCGAGGCGGTAGCCACGGGCGCGATGGCGGCTCTGCGGCGGGCCCTGCGGAGGGTCCGCGCCTGATCTGGGCGGGGAACCGTCTCAATGACCCTGGTCGCCGCGGGTCCTGCGCCGCGGCCGGCTGACGCGGCCGCGGTGCATTTCTTCGAGTTCCGGAGGGATGGACTGCACCCAGTACGTCTCGTCCGGGTAGATCTGGCCATAGACCTCGACGGACGTCGAGACCAAGGATAATTGAGTCCATGGCGGGAAATCGTGTCTGAGCCCAAGGTCAGGCTCGTCGACAGCCACTGCCACATCGGAGTTCGCTAGGAATCGGGAACTCTCCGGGGTTGAGTCGGTTGCGGCGAGGCCATCGACGCGGGTGACGCCGAGGTGACAGCCGTCGGCCAAGATGGGTGTCGAGTCGCCCGGACCAGAGTGTCACCTGCTGTCACCTGTGGCGCCGGCCGAAGGCGGCCCGCGCCCGTGACCGAGTCGGGATATTTCGTGAAGGCGGGCCGCCCAGCTCGCGATGCTCAAGGCCGAGGTCGAGGCCTCCTTCGATCACTCCCGCACAAGCGTCTACACCGGCACCTCGCTCCAAGGGGAGATAAGGCGGAACCGAGCGACCTAGCACCTCACGACGGCCGTGGTTTCGGCCATCGCGAACTGCTGCTCCGCGAAAGCCGTCTCCGAGGCGTCGAACCTAATGAGCGAGAGCTACGAGTCGGATGACAACCAGATCAGAATCCTAACGAAACGCTAAAGGCCACACCTCGTCTCGTGGGAGCCACGCTGACCTTCACCCGCCCGGGGTCCACCTTGACCCACCGATCCGTCCTGACCATCGAGCCGATGCCTGCGCCGACGAGGGCGCCGAGCGCCGCGTATACCACCCCGGCGGCGACGTAGACGGCGCACCCGCCACGATCAGGATCGCAGCCGCCCTCCGCGGCAGTCTGCGCGAGCACCACGCCCGCCCCGGCACCGGCTCCGATGGCCGCTCCTTTTTTCGGGTGGGACCTTCGACCGCGCAAGATCTCGAGCGCTTGGATGGCAGAGCGCGGAACGTCCACGACGCTGCCGTCGTCACGCGTCACCGCGAGAGCGCCCTGGTCTGCGCGGAGCAGGCGTCCGACGATTGCCCGGTCGGCCACACCCGGCGCCCGGACCCGGACCCGATCGCCTTCTGCAAGAAGAGGCGCGCTGGAGGTTTCGTCGGCCAACACGGGAAGACAGGGCATCGACAGCAACAGAACCAGGCTCGTCGGTAGTAGCCTACGCATCAGGGCCTCCTTGAAGACTCCTGTCTCTTCCCAGTGCTCTGTTCCTCTCGTCCGAGCTACTTCTCCGATACCTTGAAGCAGACCCGACCCTGATACCTGAAGACGGTGTGTCCGGTGTTGAGATCTGCCTCGCCGATGTTCTCGAAGCTTCCGGTCGCGCCGTCGAACCGGCCCGTGCCCCCGACAATCGTTACGGGATAGGACACGATGGCGAACAGTCCCGGAGCAACCATGGCTGCCGTCGCCTGGGCCTTGTCAACGGCGATGGTGTCTCCCGCCTCGGTCACAAAGTGATGCTGGACGGTGAATATGGTACTCCCATTCTCGCCGGGTGCGACCTCGAGAATCGTGGCCGCCACCGCCCCCTTGAGATCGCCGGTCGCCGTCCCCAATGTCGTATTCGCGTCTACGACGGCGAGGTTAGTGATGATCGATCCGCCGATGGGAACGCATTCCCGCCGTTTGCGATCCTGTTCGGCGACCACCCAAGTCGCGGTAAGAAGACAGAGTACCGAGATCAGGCTGACCCGCATGTGACTCGACGTGACGGCTATGACACATTGCCGATCCTTCGTCTTGTCTGTCATGACAACCTCCTATGCCTCTGTTTCCCTAGGCGTAATCCGCTGGCGAACGGGATCATGGCTTCTTGAGGTGGGGATCGCGCGGGCATATGCTCTCGGCATCGTCCGAGGGGCATCCGGATGGAGACGCCGCCCGCCAACGTCGTGACAAGGCTGCTCCTGGATTGGAGCAGGGGCGACGAGGAGGCGCTCGCGAAGCT
>WNGL01001546.1_pt1 | contig 28231 bp, 29 predicted proteins | sample 5400591 | NCBI WGS metagenome assembly WNGL01 (sample SAMN13153377, study PRJNA577476) | soil metagenome | isolation source: 80 cm soil or saprolite under Garry oak tree replicate 1 | place: USA:California | collected 2016-06-15 | reverse complement strand
GAATTGTTTCGACTGCAGTCGTCATGCTTAGCCTCTTAGCCTCTTAGCCGCCGCCTACAAAGTGCACGAGCTCGATGGCGTCGCCTTCGGTCACCGTCACGTCCCCGAGGGCGGGTCGCCGCACGATCTTCCGATTGTGCTCGACCACGACGGCCCGCGGATCGAGCTCGAGCTGGCTCAGCACCTCGAGCAACGTCGCTCCCGGCGTGACTTGCCTGCGCTCTCCATTGATTACGACATCCACTCGCGCATCCTCCTCGCGGCTCGGGCGGGCTCGGCGTCGTCCCACAATGCCCGAATCGCCGCCACGCCGTAGGCGCCGGCCCCGCGCACCTCACGCACCCGATCGGCCGTCATCCCGCCGATCGCGATCACCGGAAGCTCGGCCGCCGCCGACACGATCTGCTGGAATGTGGCCAGGCCGAGCGGTGTGCGGCCGGGGTGCGACGCGGTGGCGAATACGGGCCCTACAACAAGATAGTCGGCCCCTTCTGTCCTTGCGGCTTCGGCCTCCGCCAAGTCGTGCACCGACCTGCCGATCCACCACAGGGGGTTGAGCGCGCGCGCGGTACTGACGGGCATGCTGCCGTAGCCGAGCTGCACACCGGCGGTGGGAACGGCGAGGGCGACGTCGAGACGGTCGTTCACGAACAAACGGCCGGGCGGCCGGACGGCCAGACGGCCGGCGAGCTCGTAATGCTCGAGGCCCGTGAGCTCTCGCCCGCGGGCATGGAACGCCAGATCGGAACCGCCGCCGTCGGCGAGTGCCTTCGCCACTTCGTCGATGTCCGCCCGCCGCGCGATCCGTTCGTCCGTGATCGCGTGCAGCCGCGGCAGCGGCGCTCTCACGTGAACTTCGCGCCAGGCTTCAGCCGGGCGCCCCGCAGCCAGTCCTTCGCCGGCATCCGCTCCTTCCCCGCGGGCTGCACTTCGAAGATCTGGATCGTGCCGCCGCCCCGGTGTTTGGAGGGACCGGTCGCGATCACGAGGGAGCTGTCGGCCGCAAGCACCGCACCGGGCGTGCCGGGCCCGGGATCCATGACTTTCGGGGCGAAGAGCTTGATCTCCGCTCCCTCGACTTCGGTCCAGGCCCCGGGCCGTGGATCCAGGCCCCGAACCAGGCAGTCGATCGAATGCGCGTCTTTCGTCCAATCGATCCGCGCGGTCTCGCGCGTGAGCTTGGGCGCGAGGGTGGCGCGGGCCTCGTTTTGGGGGACGGGCGCGGGCGGCGGATCGCTTTGCTCGAGCAGCGCCAGCGTCTCGATCAGTGCCTGCGCGCCCATCTCGGCGAGATGTGCCGACAGCTCACCACCGGTGACGTCCGGATCGATGTGATGGGGGAGCTGATGTAGAATGGGGCCGGAATCCATGCCGGCGTCGAGCTGCATGATCGTGACGCCGGTCGTATCGTGACCGCGGATGATGGCCCACTCGACGGGCGCGGCGCCGCGCAGGGCGGGCAGGAGCGACGGATGCACGTTGACCATGCCGCGCGGCGGCAGTGCCAGCAGCGCGGGCTTGAGGATGTGGCCGTAGGCCACGACCACGCCGATATCGGGCTTCAGATTGCGCAGCTGTGTGAGAAACGCGGCGTCTGTCGGCTTCGCGGGCTGCAGCACGCTGAGGTCTTCGGCTAGGGCGGCGACCTTCACCGGCGGCGGCATCAGGTGCGAGCGGGAGCGGCCCTGCGGCGCATCGGGTTGCGTGACGACGGCGACGACGTCCGATCCTTCTCCGACGAGTGCGCGCAGGGAGGGGACGGCAAAGTCGGGCGTACCAAAGAAGACCACACGCACTTACAGCTCACCCGCCGGCTCCGGCGTAACCTCCTTGAGGTATCCGGTCTGTCCTTTGCGTAACTTCTTCCATTTCGAGAGCAACAGGCTGCGCTTCACCGCGCTGAGATGATCGAGGAACAGGATGCCGTCGAGATGATCGATCTCGTGCTGAATCGCACGCGCCTTGTAGCCGTGCGCTTCGACCCGGGTGCGCTTTCCATCCTGATCCAGCGCCTCGACGACGACCCGAGTCGAACGCGTGACGTCGCCGAAGATCTCGGGAATCGAGAGGCATCCCTCCTCCGCTGCCTCCTCCTCGTCCCCGCGTTCGACGATGACGGGATTGATGAGCACGAGGGGGGGCGGATCGTCTTCGCCGATGTCGACCACGGCCACGCGCCGCGCGACGCCGATCTGGTTGGCCGCGAGACCGACGCCCTTGGCGGCGCGCATCGTTTCGAAGAGATCGTCTACGAGCTGGCGTACGGCGTCATCCACCGCCGGGACCGCGGCCGACTTTTGCCGCAGCACCGGAGAGCCGAGCAGGTGGAGCATCCGAACCGTCACGCCGGTTTCGCCTCGACCGCGGTGCGGTTGGTGATGCTGGTAATCCCGCTGCGCAGGATGACGAACTTCGCTTCGCCGCTCCGGACCGTGACTTGATCGTCTTTGATGTGTACGACCTCGCCCACGATGCCGCTCGACGTGACGACCTGGTCGCCGCGCTGCAGCGACGCCAGCAGCTGCTTGTGCTGATCCGCCTGGCGGCGCTGCGGCCGGATCAGGAGGAAGTAAAAGATGGCGATGAACAGCCCGATCTGGATGATGAATGCGCTCAGCCCCGGGCCGCCCTGGCCCGAGGGAGCGAACAACAGCAGCAACAAGGATGCCGTGGTCATGCGACTCCTGTGTGGTGATAGCGGCGGCGCCAGTCATCGGCCCATGTGGCGAATGCGTCGCCGCCCCGCTGAATGGCGGCGCGCATTTCCGCCGCGAGGCGGATCAGATACCGCACGTTGTGCAGCGACAGCAGCCGCAGGCCGAGCAGCTCGCCGGCGACGAACAGATGGCGCAGATATCCGCGCGAATACGTCGTACACGTCTCACAGTCACAGCTCGGGTCTAGCGGTGCTTCGTCCGTGCGGTAGGCGGCATTCCGAATGTTCAGCGTGCCTTCCGGCGTGAACGCCGAGCCGTTGCGCCCACCGCGCGTCGGCGCGACGCAGTCGAACAAATCGACGCCGCGCTCCACCGCCGCCACCAGGTCCGCCGGAAACCCGACGCCCATAAGATAACGGGGCAACGTGGCCGGCATTCGCGACACTAGGACATCGATCGTCTGGTACATCTTGTCCTTGGGCTCGCCCACCGACAGCCCGCCGATCGCGATGCCGGTCCACGGGCCTGACTCCAGGATGCGATCGAGGGACTCTGTCCGCAGGGCGGGCAGAGTCCCACCTTGGATGATTGGCCACAGTGTCTGCTCGCTCGTTTTCAGCTCTGCATGACGCTTCTTGCAGCGGTCGAGCCAGCGCAGGGTCCGGTCGAGGGCGTCGCGCGCGGTCGCTTCATCGGCCCCGCCCGGAACCACATGATCGAATGCCATTGCGATGTCTGCGCCGAGCGTCGCCTGGATCTCGATCGCCTTTTCCGGAGTCAATTTGCGCCGCCCGCCGTCCACATGGCTCTGAAACTCGACGCCGTCCTCGTCGACCTTACGAAAGCCCTCGAGCGAGAAGACCTGAAATCCGCCCGAGTCGGTCAGCAGCGGCCGTTCCCACGCCATGAATTTGTGGAGCCCGCCGAGCTGCGCGATCACGTCTTCGCCCGGCCGGACGTGCAGGTGATAGCTGTTCGCGAGCACGATCTGTGCGCCGACGGCCTTGAGGTCGGCGGGCGAGAGCGTACGCACCGTCGCCTGCGTGCCCACGGGCATGAACACCGGCGTCTCGACGGTCCCGTGCGGCAGCGTCAGCGAGCCCGAGCGCGCGGCGCCCGATTGGCCGTCGATCCAGAAATCGAACATGCTCAATGCGAAATGCGAAATGGGAAATGCGAAATGGATGCCGAGGAATCAATTTCGCATTTCGACTTTCGCATTTCGAATTCAGACGACAAGCATCGCATCGCCATAACTATAGAACCGATATCCTTCTTTCACCGCTTCCCGGTATGCCGTCATCACGTGCTCGTATCCTCCAAACGCGCACACCAGCATGAGCAACGTGGAGCGCGGCAGGTGAAAGTTGGTGATCAGATGGTTGACGACCTTGAACTCATACGGCGGCCGGATGAAGAGACTGGTCTCGCCAGCACCTGCCCGAACGTGACCGCTCTCGTCTGCCGCTGATTCCAGCGCGCGGACGACGGTGGTTCCCACTCCCCACACCCCACTCCCCACGCCTGTGACTTTATTGATCCAGCCAGCCGCGCCTTCTGAAATCTCGTAGGCCTCCGGATGCATCGTGTGCTTGTCGAGATCGTCGGTCTCGACCGGCTTGAACGTCCCCGGCCCGACGTGGAGATCGATCGCCGTGACGAGCGTGCGCTGCTCGTGAATGCGGGCGAGAAGCTCGGTGGTAAAATGCAGGCCTGCCGTCGGCGCGGCGACGCTGCCGTCGTGCGTCGCGTACACTGTTTGATAACGGTCCTCATCGGCCTTCGTGGGTGCGCGCTTGATGTACGGCGGGAGCGGTACCTCGCCGTACTTGGCGAGCGTCGCGCGCGCGTCGAGCGCGCCGACAAAGCGCACGCGCCGCAGCCCGCCACCTAACACCTCCACGATCTCTACCGCGCTGTCTGCTCCAAACGTGACGCGCCGGCCGGGCTTGAGCTTGCCACCCGGATGCCCCATCGCGAGCCACGTTCCGTCTTCGCGCTCTCGTACCAGCAAGAGTTCGGCAACGTTTCCCGTTTCTCGTTTCCCGTGCAGTCTCGCGGGTATCACACGCGATGTATTGATGACGAGCAGGTCTCCCGGTGGAATCAGCGTCGGCAGGTCGTGGAAGTGCAGGTGGCGCGTTGCGCCGCTCGCGCGGTCGAGCACGAGCAGCCGGCTCGCTGAGCGATCGGGGAGCGGGTTTTGCGCGATCTGCTCCGGGGGGAGGTTGTAGTCGAAGTCGGAGAGGTGCACTAGCCGTCGAAGATGCTGGCCTGCTCCGTCGATTTGGGAGGGACAAATCCAAAGTGCCGATAGGCGGCCGGCGTGGCGACCCGACCGCGAGGTGTGCGCGCGAGAAAGCCCTGTTGCATCAGGAACGGCTCGTACACCTCCTCGAGCGTCCCCGGATCTTCGCCGACGGCCGCGGCAACGGTCTGCACGCCGACCGGCCCGCCCTCGAACATCTCGATGATGGCCTTGAGGATCCGGGCGTCCATGTCGTCGAGCCCAAACTCGTCCACGTCGAGTCGCTTCAGCGCTTCCGCCGCCACCGCGGCCGTGATCTTGCCGCCCCCCCCGGCACGCACTTGCGCGTAGTCGCGCACCCGCTTGAGCAGCCGGTTGGCGACGCGCGGCGTGCCGCGGCTGCGCCGCGCGACCTCCGCGACCCCCGCGGCATCGGCCCCCACCCCGAGGATCCCGGCCGAGCGCGTGATGATCTGTACGAGGTCGTCCGGCGGATAGTAATGGAGGCGCTCGACCAGCCCGAAGCGGGCGCGCAGCGGCGGCGTCAGCAATCCGAAGCGCGTGGTCGCGCCGATCAGCGTGAACCGCTCGAGCTGCATCGGGAGCGTCTGCGCGTGCGGGCCGTCGGCGATGCGCACGTCCACGCGGAACTCCTCCATCGCCGGATACAGGAACTCTTCGAGCGCGGGCCGCAGGCGGTGCACTTCATCTATAAAGAAGATGTCGCCCGCCTTGAGCGAGGTGAGCATGCCCACCAGGTCGCCGGGACGCTCCAGCACGGGGCCGGACGTGGTGCGGATGTTGACGCCCAGCTCTTTCGCCATGAGCAGCGCCAGCGTCGTCTTGCCGAGGCCCGGCGGCCCGAAGAAGAGGACGTGATCGAGCGGCTCCTTGCGCTGCTTCGCCGCGTCGATCGCGATCTGCAGCGACTCCTTGACCTTGGCTTGCCCGACGAACTCATCCAGCCGCGACGGCCGCAGCGCGGCGTCGGTGAGCCGCTCGCTCTCGAGGGCCTCAGGCGTCGTGATTTCGGCGCGCGCCATTACGTGCTCTTGGCCTGCGACAGCCAGCGCACGGGTCGGTCGTCAGCCTCGATCAGGTGGCGCGTGTGGCATTGCAGGCACACATCCTCGGCGCGGGTGACGCCCGCGGGCACGAGACGCCGGTTGGTGGATCCGCACCGTGTGCAGATCCACTCCGCGGTGCGCTCACCAGGGATCGCGGTCATCGGGCTGTGAGAATCTGCAGCGCGCGCCGCACCAGGTTCTCCGTTTCCGTCTCCGTGCCGTTTCCCGCGAGGGCCTGGCGGATCGCCCGATCCGCCTCCGGTACGCCATAGCCGAGCCGCTCGAGCGCCTTGAGCGCGGCTTCGGCGCCGGCCGGAACCGCGATGGACGACGCTTCCGTGAACTCCTCGACTTTCTCGCCCAGCTCGAGCGCGAGTCGTTCGGCCGTCTTGCGGCCGATGCCGCTGACGGACGCCAGCACGCCGATGTTCTTCTCGCGCAGCGCCCGCGCGCCGCGCTCCACGCCCAGCGCCGAGAGCAGCGCGATCCCGATCTTGGGACCGACGCCGCTCACGCTCGTGAGCCGCTGGAAAAAGCGGCGCTCGGCTTGGTCGAGGAATCCGTACAACGCCCACCCGTCCTCGCGCACGACCAGCTCGGTCGCCAGGGTGATTTCCGCCCCGGTCGCCGGCAACCGCTCCATCACGCCGAGCGGCACGACGACTTCGTAGCCCACACCGCCGGGAGTCTCGACGACGACGCGGTCGGCGGATTTCGCAGCGAGGCGACCGCGCACATGGGCGATCATGACCGCAGAATGTAGGTGAGTGCGGCCGCTACCCCGTCGGCCGCGTCGGCGGGTTTCGGCGCATGCTTCAGCCGTAGCAGCCTGGCCACCATCGCCCCCACCTGCGACTTCTGCGCGCCGCCGGCGCCGACGACGGTCTTCTTGATCATGGCTGGAGCAAACTGGGCGATCTGGAGTCCCTCTTGCTCCGCTGCCAGCAGGATGACTCCCCGGGCATGACCGAGCACGAGCGTGGTGCGCACGTTCTTATGATAGAAGGCATCCTCGAGGGCGAGCACCGAGGGTTGGTGACGTTGGATGAGCTGCGCGATTGCGTGGTGCAGCTCGGCGAGGCGATGGGGCAGGGAATTGGTGCGTCCGAAGCGAAAGACACCACATTCAATGAGGCGGCCCAGCCCGGGAGTCCCGTTCCCGTTCCCCGTTTCGATCACGCCGTAGCCCGTGACCTGAGTGCCGGGGTCGACGCCCAGGACCCTCACGTCATCCCGTCACCGCCGCCATCGCCTCGGCGTCGATGTCGAAGTTGGAAAAGACCTTCGCGACGTCGTCCATCTCCTCGAGGCCTTCGACGAGCTGCAGCAGCCGCTTGGCGTCGCTGCCCTCGACCTTTACGGTGTTCTTGGGAACCATGGCGATCTCGGCGCTCTGCACGGGCAGCTTTTTGCTGCGCAGCGCCTGATCGATCGCGTGGAGCTGCGTGGGCGGCGTCGTGATCAAATAGATGTCGCCCTCTTGCTCCATGTCTTCCGCGCCCGCATCGAGCGCCGCTTCCATCGTCGCGTCTTCGTTCGCCTTCGCATCGACGACGATCTGTCCCTTGCGGTCGAACATCCAGGCGACGGCGTTGGTGGCCGCGAGGTTGGCGCCGTGGCGCTGGAAGACGTTGCGGATCTCGGCGACGGTGCGGTTGGGATTGTCGGTGGTCGCCTGAATCAGCAGCGCGGCGCCGCCGGGACCGTATCCTTCGTACGTGACCTCTTCGTAGGTCACACCCGCCAGCTCGCCGGTCCCCTTTTTGACGGCGCGATCGATGTTGTCGGCCGGCATGTTCTCGGCCTTGGCGGCATCGATCGCCGTACGCAGCCGCGCGTTGCCGCCCGGATCACCACCGCCCGCCTTGGCCGCAATCGTGATTTCGCGAATCAGACGCGTGAAGACGGCCCCGCGCTTCTGATCCGTGACCGCCTTTTTGCGTTTGATCTGCTTCCATTTACTGTGACCAGCCATATCCCTACTCCTGATTCACAGGCTAAAGCCTGTGCTCGGCAGACATTGTCCTTAAGGACACCGCATTGCCGAGCGCACCCTTTAGGGTGTCGAGTACCCAACTGCGACCATGTCCTCTTTCAATATCCAACTTATATCATCTATCCGGGTCGAGCATATCCTCGAACCGCATCCAGCGGCGATAAAAGTAGAGATCGGCGAATCCCGTGGGGCCGTTGCGGTTCTTGGCGACGATCAGCTCGGTGGCGCCGTCCACGCCGCCGCCGGGGTTGTACATCTCCTCGCGGAAGATCGACAGGATGACATCGGCATGCTGCTTGGGCGCCCCCATGACGCCGTAGTCGTCGAGCGTCGGCCGCTTGGCGTCCCGGCCGGTCTGAAACCCGGGGAGCTGCGCCACGACGAACAGCGCCACCTGCCGGGCGAGCGCGAGCGCCTTGAGGTGCCGGAGCACGAGCGCCGTGTCCTCGTCCTGCGTCGTCCGTGCCTTCGGCGGCGGCACGAGCTGCAGGTAATCCACGACGACCAAGCCGATCTGGCGCAGGGGGTCGAGCCGCTCGAAGACCGTTTCGAAGTCTTCGCCGGCGAGCGGTAAGAGCGAGAGCGGGAGACCCCGCAGCCGCACCGCGGCGCCGCCGACGCCGGCGCGCGTCTGGTCGTTCAGCTTGGCGGCGCGCAGCTCGTCCACGGCGACTTTGCCCTCGATCGCCAGCGCGCGCTCCATCAGGCGCTCTTCATGCATTTCGCCGGAGAGATAGGCCACGCCGACCGACTGCTGCGCCACCCGCAGCGCCACGCCGAGCGCGAGCGCCGATTTGCCGCTGCCGATGTCGCCGCCCAGCAGAATCAGATCGCGCCGCCGCAGGCCACCGCCGAGCAGTTTGTCGAGCGAGCCGAACCCGGTGGGAATCGTGTCGCCCGTGACCTCGCCGGGACGCTGCGCATCGACGCGCTCGACGAGATTGTCGAGCGAGGGACGTTTTTCGAAGCGGCGGGCGGGGGATGGCATGATCTATAGATGCAATCTGGCGGTGCGCGCGGCAACGGTGACGGCGTCTCCGGCTTCAGCGCCCAGCACCTCCCGGGCCGGGGCGGTGAGCTGGCTGAGCACCAGCGCGGCGGCATTGGGGGTCGCGGTTTCGAGGTGCTGGCGCGCCGCGGCGAGCGCCCGCTTGAGCGGCGCGGGCAGCGCCAGGCTGCCGATCCGTGTTTCGAGCGCCTGCAGGCGGCGGCGATGATTCTTCGCGCTCACCGGCGCCGGCGGGAGCAGCGCTTCGGCGGCCCGGACGACGAGCCACAGGGCGAAGAGGCCCTCCCGGCGTGGGCCCCGCGCCGACTCCGCGATGAGGGTGACCAGCCGCTCTTCCGCCGGCGTCGTCATGCCACGAGCCGTTGCACCGCGGCCGCGACTTCATCGGGGAGAATCTCCTCGAGACAGCGGTGATGGCCGAGCGGGCAGCGTTCCGTGCCCATCGCGGAGCACGGACGGCAACCCAAGTCGCGCTCGAGCACCGCGGCGCGCCTGGTATACGGGAAGAAGCCGAACGGTTCGACGGTGGGTCCGAACAGCGCCACGACGGGTGTGCCCACACCGGTGGCCATGTGCATCACGCCCGTATCACCCGATACCACGACGGCGGCGCGCGCGAGACAGGCGCCGGTTTCCTGCAGCGTGAATTCGCCCGCGACGTTGATCACGTGTGCGCCGAGCGCACTTACGAGCTCACGATCAGCCGGACCGCCCACGGCGACCACGCCATACCCGACCTGGTGTAACCGCTCCGTCAGCGCCTGCCAATGCTCCGTGGGCCAGCGCTTGGTGGCGTGTGCCGCGCCGGGCGCGATGACCGCGAACAGTTTTTGGTCCAGCCCGATGTCCGTCAGCCAATGCTTCAGGTGCGCGCGCGCCGACGGTGCGAGGAAGAACTCCGGCGGGCCGCCGTCCGGCGCCACGTCCAGCGCGCGCGCTGCCTCGAAGTAGCGCTCGGGGACGGGCACCTGCGTCCCGTAGATGTTGATCTTCGTCGCGATCAACGTCGTCCGGGCAAGCTTGCGCTTAGAGTAGCCGGACCAGGGGCATGGGACGAGCCAGCGCAAGGCCTGGCTCCGCACGCTGCCGTGCAGATCCAATCCGTGCGTTGGCCCGAGCGCCCGGAGCCGGCGGGCGAGATCGGTGATCCGCTCGTGTGGCTCGAGCTCGATCACGCGCGTCAGATGCGGATTCTCCACGACCAGCGGTGCCATCGCGCGCTTCGTGACGAAATGCAACTCGGCGTCGGGATGACGCCGGTGTAACGCGCGCACGAGGGGAGTGGTGAGGAGGACGTCGCCGATGGAGCTGAACCGGACGCACAGAATGCGCAACACGCGGCCAATGTAGTCGCGCGTTGCCCGGCCCCGCCAGCGGGACTAGCTTGTCACGCAGGATGCCGCGTCCGAAGAGCATTCTCTGGATTGACGACGAAGTCGATGGCCTCGCCGCGCACCGCCGCTTTCTCGAGCAGCAGGGATTCGCGGTGGCGCAGGCGGCGCACGGCGACGACGCCCTCGCCATGCTGCGGCGCCAGCCCTACAGCGTCGTGCTGCTCGACGAGCAGATGCCCGGCCGCCGCGGCCTCGATCTGTTGCCCGAAATCCGCGCCATCGATCCCGCCATGGCCGTGGTGATGGTGACGCAGAGCGAAGACGACGCGCTGCTGCGCGACGCCATCGGCACCGAGATCGACGACTACCTCGTGAAGCCGGTGCATCCGCGCCAGGTGCTGTCCGTCGTCACGCGCCTGCTCGAGGGCGACCGCATCCGCCAGCAGCGGTTGGCGCGCGACTTCGTCACGCGCTTCCGCGAGCTCGAGGGCCGCCGCGGCGCGGCGCTCGCCTGGCGCGAGTGGAGTGAGCTGGTGGCCGAGTTGGCGCGCTGGGAGGTGCGGCTCGCCGCGGGCGACGAGCCCGGACTCTCCGAAGCCCTGCGCGCGCTGCAGGAGAGCCTGCGCAAGGACTTCCAGGGATTCATCACCAAACACTATCCGCGCTGGCTCGCCGACCCCGAGCGGGACCGGCCGCCGCTGTCGGTCGACGTCGGCGCCGAGTTCCTCGTGCCCGCGCTGAAGCGGACGGGCCGGGTGGTGTTCATCCTGATCGACTGCCTGCGGCTCGATCAGTGGGAAGTGCTGCGCGATCTCATCACGCCCCTGTTCGACCTGGAGGAGTCGCACTACTACAGCATTCTGCCGACGGCGACCCCGTTCTCGCGCAACGCGATTTTCAGCGGCCTGTTTCCGATGGAGATCGCGGCGCGGCATCCCGAATGGTGGGGCGCGCCGACCGATGAAGAGAGCCTCAATGCGCACGAGGCCGAGCTGCTGACCGAGCAGCTGCGCGAGCTCGTGGGCGAAGAGGTGCCGGTGCGCTACGAGAAACTGTTCACCGCCGCCGACGGCACCGATCTGTTGCGCCGTCTCCCGGCGCATCTCGCCCAGCCGGGCGTGACCGCCCTCGTCTTCAACTTCATCGATCAGCTGACGCACGGCCGCTCGGAGAACGCGATCCTGTACGAGGTCGCGCGCGACGCCGACGCGCTGCGCGGTCTCACGCGGACGTGGTTCGAGCGGTCGCCGGTGATGGCGGCGCTCGAGGAAGCGGAGCGCCGCAACGTGCCGGTCCTGCTCACTACCGACCACGGCTCGATTCACTGCGAGACGCCGGCGACGGTGTTCGCCAAGCGCGACGCCACCGCCAACCTGCGCTACAAGTTCGGCGAGGACCTGCGCGCCGAGGATCCCGAGGCCGCGATCATGGTCGAGGACCTCAAGGCGTACGGCCTCCCCGCGAAGGGGCTGGGCGTGCGGCTCCTGCTGGCGACGGGCGACCGGTTCTTCGTCTATCCGACCAAGCTGCGCGAGTACCAGGCCCGCTATCGCGGCGCCTTCCTGCACGGCGGCGCCACGCCCGAGGAGATGATCCTGCCCGTCGCGCTGCTCACGCCGCGCCGATCCCGATAATGACCCGCGGGGCAGAGGGAAGGCGAGGGGGAGGGAGAGGGAGCGCGCGGCTGCTGTCGCTGCTGCGACCCTACTCGCCGCTGTTCGCCGCCACCATCGCGTCGACGGTGGTCTCATCGGTGCTTGACGGCTTCACGTTCGTCTTGCTGATTCCGTTCCTGCGCACGCTGTTCGGCAACGCGGCGCTGCCCGCGCAAGGCGGAACGCAGGTCGAGGCGGTGCTCAACAAGATCGCGGGGCCCTTCCTCCAGGCCGGAACGCCCGAGATCGCGCTGCGCAACGTCGTCATCGTCCTGCTTGTCGCGCTGCTGCTCAAGAATCTCACGTCCTATCTCTCCTCGATCGGCAGCGTCGCGATCCAGGAAGGCGTGGTGCGCGACCTGCGCATCCGGCTGTTCCGGCACCTGCAGACGTTGCCGCTGGGCTACTTCCAGCGCACGCGCGCGGGCCAGACGATCGCCCGCGTCATCAGCGATACCGATCAGGTGAAGACGGCGGTGAGCGCTGCGCTTGCATCGCTGCTGCAGAACGTCGTCGTCATCCTCGTCTACGTCGCCATTCTTTTCGGCCTGTCGGTCAAGCTGACGCTGCTCTCGCTGCTGCTGGCGCCGGTGCTGCTTCTCATCATCCGCCCGATGATCAATCGCCTGCGCCGCCGCTCGCGCGAGCTGGCGGCCGAGCGCGGCGAGGTGACGAGCCACGTGGGCGAGATGATCGCCTCGGCGAAACTGGTGCGCGCCTACGTCGCCGAGGCGTTCGAGCTGGGACGGTTCGCCGAGCTCGCCGAGCGCTATCGCCGCCGGGTGTTGCGCGCGCAGCGCTACTCCAGCCTGACCAGTCCGGTGAGTGAGGTGTTCGGCGGCGTCATGATCGTGCTGATTCTCGTCGTGGGCACCCGGCTGGCGCTCGGCGCCGGCGCGACGCTCGACCCCGCCGTGCTGATCACCTTCCTCGCCGTCAGCCTGCGGCTCATGTCGCCGATCAAGTCGGTCTCGAACTACCCGGCGATCATGGCGACGGCCGTCGCATCCGCGGAGCGCGTGTTCGAGGTCCTCGACCTGCCGTCGGCCGAAGGCGACCGCCCCGGCGAGACGACGGCGGAGTTCAGCGAGCGCATCGAGTTCCGCGGCGTGTCGTTCGAATACGAACCGGCAGAGGCGGTGCTCCGCGACGTGGAGCTGGAAGTCCAGCGCGGCCAGGTTGTCGCGATCGTCGGCCCGTCGGGCGCCGGTAAGACCACGCTGGTCGACTTGCTGCCGCGATTCTACGAGCCCACGCGCGGGGAGATCCTGCTCGACGGCGTCCCCCTCACCAGTTACACGCGTACGTCGCTGCGCCGCCTGATGGGGATCGTGTCGCAGGAAACGGTCCTGCTCAACGACACCGTGCTCGCGAACATCGCCTACGGACTGAAGGACGTCCCGCTCGACCAGGTGCGCGGGGCGGCGCGCGCCGCGAACGCCGATGAGTTCATCATGCGACTCCCCGAAGGCTACGCCACGCTGCTCGGCGAGCGCGGCACGCGGCTCTCCGGCGGGCAGCGCCAGCGCATCGCGATCGCGCGGGCGCTGTTGCGCGATCCACCGATCCTCATTCTCGACGAGGCCACCAGCGCGCTCGACACGGAGTCCGAGCGGCTGGTGCAGGAGGCCATCGAGCGCCTGATGGCGCACCGCACGGTCTTCGTCATCGCGCACCGGCTCGCCACGGTGCAGCACGCCGATTTCATCGTCGTGCTGGCCGAAGGGCGCATCGTGGAACGCGGCTCGCACGGCGACTTGCTCTCAGCGGACGGCTTGTATCGCCGGCTGTACAATCTTCAGTTCCGGACCTGACTTGCTGTCTGGGTTTACGCTGGTCCGCAACGCCGTCCAACTCAACTTTCCCATCGTCGCGGCGATTGCTTCGGTGCTCGAGGTCTGCGACGAAGTCGTCGTCAACGTCGGCAGGTCGGACGACGAGACGCGTCCGCTCGTGGCCGGCGTGCGGGACTCACGCGTCCGGATCGTCGATAGCGAATGGGACTTGAGCAAAGGCGACGACATGCTTGCCCTCGAGACGCAGCGCGCGATGGACGCGTGCCGCGGCTCGTGGGGCATCTACATCCAGGCCGATGAAGTCCTCCATGAGCGCGGAGCCCACATCCTGAGGCAAAAGGTCGCCGAGTGGGACCGGGATGAGCAGGTCGAAGGGATGCTCGTCGACTATCTGCATTTCTATGGCGGCTTCGATCGCGTGGCGACGAATCGCCAGTGGTATCGTCGCGAAGTCCGCTGCCTCCGTTTGGGCCGTGGCATCCGCCCCTATCAGGGTGCGCAAGGGTTTCGCGTGGGACCCGAATTTCGAAAAATCCGAGCACGCCTCACCGGCGCGCAGATGTTTCATTACGGCTGGGCGCGACCGGCGCAAACGATGCGTGAGAAGATCCAGCTGACGAAACAGATGTATCCCTGGGCGACCGAGCGCCTGGATCGCGATCTCAAACGCGGCACCCTGAAGTGGATTCCCTTGTTGCGGCGTTTTACCGGCAGCCATCCGGCTGCCGCGAGGGACTGGATCGCCGCGAACGCGAAAGAGCCGCCACCCGCACTCGAGCCGGCGCGCTTCAAACCGGCGCACGTTCGACTGTATATGTCGGATTGGATCGAACGGCTGTCGGGCGTGCGGCCGTTCGAGTTTCGCAACTACGAGGTCGTGTAGATCGCCGCCGTGTGGGCTCGGTTGTGCCGGGGATTGATCGCATGCGCGAGTCGGTCCGTGAGACTCGGCTGGACCACCGTGAGCAATGTGAGATTTCGATGCAACGCGGCCGCCAGGAACACACGATCGGAGTCCGGCGTGTCGCTGTAGACGATCACGTAGTTGATCGGTACCCCCCCGCGCGAATCCGCGACGTTTTGTCCCCGCTCTACCACGACCACTGGTGGCCGCGGCTGCCCCAGGTAGTACTCCGGCACGCCGAAGGTCTGGTTGTATTCGGCGACCACCACGCCCGTCGCGTCGTGACGGCGGTACACGATCAGCAGCGGCTCGACGCGATCCTTCTTAGAAAAACTGAACGTCACGATCGCCAGGAGAACCGCGTTCGCGATCCAGAAGTACCACCACATGCCGCGATACGCGGCCCGGGGGGCTATGCGCGCCGCGAGCCAGGGCAGCCCGGCGACGATCAGGATGAACACCAGCGGTAGGATCGGCAGCAGGAACCGCTCCTGCTTGTTCGCGATCAGGCTGTGGCTCACCAGGAAGGCCAGGGTCGCAATCCCGAGGAAAGGGACCCGGATACCTCCCTTCACGGCGGCCGCCAACAGCAGAATCGACGCGGGTGGGATGAACGCGGCGAGCAGGGTGAGGACGTAGTGCCACGGTGGGCTGCTGGGATATCCGTCCGCCTCGATCGCCATGCGCTGCGGATGGAACATCGGGCCCAGCCGGTGGATGAACGAGTACCACCACTCATGATTGATCACGGCGTTGCTGTAGCCCTGCAGCACGATGACGAGCGCCAGACCGCCCAGAAACGTCAGCTTTCGTTGCACCGGGAGGGGCCGCAGCAACACCATGATCCCAAACGCCGCGACGAACCCTATTAAAGGAAAGCGCAGGATCAGCGCGGTACCGAGCGCGGCGCCCGCCAGAGCGGCCCAGACGGCTGACGGCTGATGGCCGTCTTCGCTGCGCTGCCACCACCAGCACGCCGCCAGGAGCGGGACCTGGCACACCGACTCCTCGAGCTGGTGGACGGCGGTCACCGGCATCGCAAAGAACACAGCCGCCAGCAGCCCGCCCAGCATGGCGCTCTCGCGTCCGAGTGCGCGTTCGAGCAGGCGATAGACGAAATACACGACGAGCAGGGAATAGGCGGCCTGGATCAGGCGCACGATCAGCATCTCGAACCCGGGATCGTGAATCCCGACGCCCCGCGTCACGGTCATGATCGCGGCCAAGACGGCGGGAAACAGCGCCGAGCGCGCGTACGTCACCGGCAGGCCGGTGCCGCTGGCGATCTGATCGGCCGCGGCGACGACGACGTGGTGATCGTCGCTCGCGAGGAATCCGCCGCTGAAGACCGCGGCGAGCAGTCGCAGCAGCGCCCCGATGACGAGCAGGCGCAGCAGCGTGCGGTCTACTTGAGCTCGCCCGACGTCAGCACGTTCTGGTAGATCCGTACGTAGTTCTCCGCCATCACCAGGTGCGTGAACTGGCGCTCGGCCCGTTCCCGGCAGGCTCGCGGGTCGAGCGTCGTGACTTTGTCGCCGGCGAGAATCAACTCGTCGAGCGTGTCGCGCAACACGCCCACCGCGGGGGTGACGATCTCAGGCAGGGCGCCGCGCCGCGTGCCGAGGACGGGCGTTCCGGAGAACAGCGCTTCGATCGTCGGCAGGCCGAACGGCTCGTCCCACTGGGCCGGCATCCACAGGCAGCGGGCCCGGGCGAGCAGCACCGCTTTGCGCTTCCCGTCCACTTCGCCGACGTACTTCACGGCGCCGGTAAAGCTGGGACGCCAGCCGCCCGCGATGATCAGCTGGCGGCCGGTACGCTTCGCCGCGTCGACGGCCCAGTGATAGCCGCGGTCACTGTGCAGCTTGCCGAGAAACAGGTCCCACTTTTCTTTCCGCCCGCGGAAGATGTATTCGGCGGGATCGAGGCCGTTGTGGACGTAGATCGCGCTGCCGTGGCGTTTGGCGTGGTCGCGCGAAAGGAAGATCGTGTTCGGCGGGAGCGGTGTGTCGGGTTTCCAGTTGCCGTGCAGCGTCTGCACGAACGGCACGCCCTTCGGTCCCTGTTTGAGCGGAAAATGCGCGTGCAGGATATCCGCGCCGTCCGGGAAGAAGCGTTTGAGATCCACGCCGGAATCTTTGAATAGCCGGGGCGCGACTTCCACGATCTTCGCCGCTTCGGCGACTTTCGTTCCGGGTTGCGCGAGCAGCGTGACGCGGTGGCCGAGCGCCGCGAGCCCGCGCACCAGCGCGACGACGACGCGCTGCGGTCCGCCGTAGCCTTCGACCGGAAGCCGGTGATGGGATGCGACCACGACGTGCATCGAAGTCCCAGTATAACTAGCTTCGGATCATGCCGGAGGGTCCCGCCCAGCTGACGATTCTGCAGCTCACGCATCAGGGCGAGGGCGCCGGCTCCACCCAATCCATTTTCAGTCTGAGCCGCGAGCTCGCACACCGCGGGCACCGCGTCCTGGTCGGCTGTCCGGCCGGAACGCTGCTCGCGCGCAGCGTGGCGGCCACTCCCTCGCTCGAACACGTCGCCCTCGACTTCTCGCACTTCCGCAACGTGGCAAACACGATCGCCGGCGTGATTGCCGACAAGCGCGTGAATGTCGCGAACAGCCATGCCACCGGCGACCGTCGCGCGCTCACCTGGCTGCGCTGGCGGCGCCGGTTACCGCAGGCGTTCGTCGTCACGCGACGGACGATGCCGCTCACGCTGCCGCCCGAGCTCATCGCCGTGGGACACACCGCCGACCGCACCATCGCGGTCAGCGCGGCGGTCGCCCGGGCGCTCAAGCGCCGGCTGCATCCCGGCGGCGGGCTGCGCGTGGTGCCAAACGGCGTCGACCTGGGGCGCGTCGAAGCGGCGCCGTCGGCCGCGGACCTCCGGCTCGCGCAGTCGGCCCTGGGTGATTCCGGACGGCCGGTCGTCGCGGTCGTCGCGCGGCGCAAGGATCAGCAGATCCTGCTGCGCGCGCTGCCGGCGCTCGAGCGCCCGGTGACCGTGGCGTTCGTGGGGATCCGCGCCGACGCGGAGCTCGGCGCCGCGCAGGCCGCCGTGCCCGACCGCCATCGCATCGTGTTCGTGCCGTTCACCGAGCCCCCGCGGGCGCTCGCGTTCTACAGGTTCGCCACGCTGGCCGCGCTGCCGTCGCGGATTGAAGGGCTGTCGCAGGCGCTGCTCGAGGCGATGGCGCTGGGCGTTCCCGTGATCGCCTCGGCCGCGGGCGGCAATGCCGAGCTCGTCCGTCCGGGCGAGACCGGCCTGCTGGTTCCCCCACTCGATCCCGCCGCCTGGACGCGCGCGCTCGAGCGCATGCTCGGCGACGATGCCTTTCGGGCACGCGTCGCGCGCGCGGGACAGACGTTGGTGCGCGGCGAGTTCACCATGGGACGCACCGCCGACCGGACCGAAGTCGTCTACCGCGAAGCCATCGCCTCTCGTTAACATTCGGGACATGCCGTCCGCGCCGCTCACGATCGTCATCCCCACGCTCAACGAAGCAAGTCAGATCGCCGACTGCGTCCGCGGATTGTCGTGGGCCGGCGAGGTGATCGTCGTGGATGCGGGATCACAGGACGGCACGGGCGGCGCAGCCGCCGCGGCGGGGGCGCGCGTGCTCGACGGCGTCGCGCCGGGGATCGCGGCGCAGCGCAACGCCGGCATCGCGGCCGCGCACAACGAATGGGTGTTCGCGCTCGATGCCGACGAGCGCATCGGACCCGACCTCGCAGCGGAGCTGGCACAGGTCGTGGTGACGCCCCGGCACGAGGCTTATCGCGTGAAGCGGCGCAATTTCTTTCACGGTCAGGTGCTGCGCCGGGGGCACTGGGGCCGCGACTGGGTGGTGCGATTGTTCCGGCGGGGCCGGCGATTCGGCGGCCAGACCGCCCATCCCGGCCTTGAGATTCCAGAAAGCGAGCAAGGGGAGCTCACCCATGAGCTGGACCACACGCCCTATCAGGACCTGGGACATCATCTGGACAAGATCATTGCGTACAGCCGCATGAGCGCGGCCGACCTCGCCGCGCGCGGGCGGCGCGCGTCATTCAGCGACGTCGCGCTCCGGCCCGCCTTCCGGTTTTGGCGCGATTATGTCCTCTCCGGCAGCATCTTCGACGGGCGGCTCGGCGTGATTCACGCGGGGATGAGTGCGGCGTCGGTGTTCTTTAAGTATGCTTTCTTGTGGGAACGACAGCGCCGTGGTTAAGACTTTCCTCCTGACCGGCGAATTTCCGCCGATGCAAACCGGCATCGCCCGCATGATGGGCGAGGTCACCCGCCGCTATCCACGCGGCGAGCTGCTCGTCTCCACCGGCCAGCATCGCGACTCCCAGGACTCCGATGTGCGCTTCAGCGGCGCCACGGTCGACCGGCTGCCGGTGCCGAGCAAGGCGCTGCGCAATCTCGCCGGTCTGTTGTTCTGGTCGCGCCGCGTCGCCGGCCTCGCGCGGCAGCACAAGCCGCGGTTCGCGTGGTGCGATTCCATCCGGCCCTGCACGTATCCCGCGAAATGGATGCACGAGCGCGTCGGGACGAAGTACGGCGTCTTCGTGCACGGCGGCGATCTGCTGAAGGAGCTGCACGCGATCCATCACTCGCGCTTCGCGCGCAAGACGGCGAAGGCGCTGCTCGGCTCGGCCGTCGCCGTCGTCGCCAACAGCCAGTGGACGCGCGAGCAGGCGCAAAAAGTACTGCGCGAGCTCGGCCTCGACCCGCTGGCCGAAACCGTCCGTCTGGTCCCGCTCGGGACCGACCCGGAGCAGTTCCGGCCGGGAATCGACACGCGCGCCGTGCGGACGCGCTACGGGGTCAACGGGGACGCGGCGTGGATCCTGACGGTCGCGCGGCTCGAGGCGTACAAGGGCGTGGACATGGCGTTGCGCGCGGTAGCGCAGTGCCGGCAGGACGGGTTGGACGTCAACTATCTCGTGGTGGGCAGCGGGAAGAAACGGAAAGAGTATCAGCGCCTCGCCGAGGATCTGCGCATCGCCGACCACGTGCGCTTTGTCGGCAATGTCCCGGAGGCGGAGCTGCCGGCGGTGTTCAACATCGCAAACGCCTACATCGGCGTGTCGCGCCGGGCCGACGGCTCGCGCGTCGAAGGCTTCGGCGTCGCGCTCGCGGAAGCGAGCGCCTGCGGCCTGCCGGTGATCGCGGGCCAGTCGGGAGGACTCGCGGAAGCGGTGCACGACGGCGAGACGGGGCTGGTCGTGAATCCCGACGATCCCGCAGCGGTCGCGGCGGCGCTCAAGCGCCTGCTCGGCGACCAGCTGTTTGCGCGGCGGCTCGGCCAGGCGGGCCGCAAGGCGATCGAGACGTACTACAACTGGGACCGGGTGATCCGCGACCTGCGGGACATCGAATCACAAGTCTCCTCTTAGCGTTCAATTTTCCGCCGCACGGCGGCGGCATCGCCCGCATGATGGGCGAGCTGGCGCTCCGATATCACCGCAACACGCTCATCGTTTCGACCGGCGCCCACGAACACAGCGCCGCGAGCGACGCGCGCTTCCCGCAGGTCATCGATCGCGTCGGCATTCGCGCCACGCGGTTGCGCACGGTGCAGGGGCTCGCGCTCTGGACGTGGCGCGCCGGCGCGCTCGCGAAGCAGCGGCGGCCGGGATTCGCCTGGTGCGCCGAGCTGAAGCCGGCCGGGTATCCGGCGCGCTGGCTCGCCGCGCGGCACCGCGTGCCCTACGGGATCATCGTCTACGGCACCGAGCTGCTGCTGATCCAGGAAAAAATCCGGCGCAGCCGCTTCAAGCGCGGCACGGCGGCGAGTATCATCGGCAACGCGGCAGTCGTCGTCGCGATCAGCCGGTGGACGGCGGACCTCGCGCTCGACGTCCTCGCGATGCTCGATCTCAGGGTCCCCGTCGAGTCTGTGCCGCTCGGCACGACCCCCGGGCATTTCCGGCCCGGCGTCGATACGAGCGCGGTCCGCGCCAAATACGGCCTGAACGGGGGCCCGTGGCTCCTGACTGTGGCGCGGCTGGAGTGGCACAAGGGCATCGACACGACAATGAAGGCGCTCGCCGCGGTGCGTGCCGCACACCCGGGTACACGCTATGCGATCGTCGGAACCGGCGATCGGTTGGCGCAGTTCGAGCAGCTGCGCGACGAGCTGGGCCTGGGGGATGCCGTGCGGTTCCTCGGCGGGATTTCCGACGCTGAATTGCCGGCGATCTACAACGCTGTCGATCTCTACGTGGGGGCGTCGCGGCGCTTCGAAGGCCTCGCGGAAGGATTCGGCATCTCGCTCGTCGAGGCAGCGGCGTGCGGACTGGCGGTCGTCGGCGGCCGATCGGGCGGCGTGCCGGACGCGGTGTGCGATGGGGAGACGGGGATTCTGGTGGATCCTGACGATCCAACGGCGGTCGCGGCGGGGATCAACGAGCTGCTGGCGAATCCGGAGCGCCGGAAGCAGTTAGGCGCGGCGGGCAGAAAGGCGGTGGAGCGTTACTACAACTGGGATAGGGTGGTGCGAGAGCTGATCGAGATCGATCAGACGTACCGGCTACCCTGATCTCCTCATCTCTTTCGCCTGATCCGCCGGCCGCGCGATGATCGCGTAGGTCGGGCAATGCCGGATGTAGCCGCCGTCCATCGGCGACCACTCCTGATCCGGCTGCGTCACGACGGCTTTGCGCTCCGAGTCGAGCACGAACATGCCTTGCGGCCCGTGCACGAGGCACGTGCCGCAGCCGATGCAGCGCTCGCGCTCGACGCGCACCATCACGCGCCGCTTGGGATAGATGCCGACATCTCCCGGCTCGGGCCACTCGTCGGTGCGGTCGAGCGCCGCGGCCGTCGCGCGGTAGCCTTCTTCCACCTCTTCACGCAGGTGATCGAACGAGAACATCGTGACGTGCTCGACGCGCGGCTGGATATAGTAGACCGGCGGCGTGGTCCAGGTGCGCACGCGTTGCTCGAGCAGCGTGTTCATCAGGATTTCGGTCGCGCGCGCGAACACCCCCGCAAACCCCTCGTCCTGCGCGTCCGCCGTGAGCACACTGGACGCGGAAACATCGACCGCGACGATCAGCTCCGGGCCGAGCGCGCGCGCCGCGTCGTAGGGGACGTTCGAGACGACGGCGCCGTCCACGTAGAAGCGGCCGCCGATCTCGTGGGGCGGGAAATAGCCGGGCAGCGCGCATGACGCGAATACCGCGTCGGCGACGCGGATGTCATCGAGCCCCGGCAGCCCCCAGAAAACCTGCATCCCCGAGTTCAGGTCGACGGTGTTCACGACGACCGGCGGGTCGAGCTGCTGGAACGTGAGGTCGCCAACCGTGCGGGCGATGAGGTGTTCGAGCGGATCGCGCCGGAACAGGGCGGGCGAGCGCATGCGCTTGAACGCCATGTCCGCGTGGGCGACCGCGAAGACCTCTTTGCGCTTCAGGCTGAGGGCGATCTCCCGGAGCTTGGCGATGCCCATGCCGCCGGCCCAGGCAGCGCCGACGAGCGCGCCGACGCTCGACCCGATGATCCGGGTCGGCCGGTGGCCGCGCTCGAGGAATGCCTGGATCACGCCCACATGGGCGAGCCCCTTCATCCCGCCGCCGCCCAGCACGAGGGTGAACGGTGTATCGCGTTTCACGCCACTATCCGCTTGCCCGGGGGGTTGAGTCCCGAGTAACGTAGTCGAGACCCCCATGGCGGCGCCACTCTTTTGGACTCGACTCGCGCGTGATCCCTGGGCCCGCTTCGGCTTGGGACTCGTCGCGATCCTCGCGCTCCTGGCGTTGCTGGCTCCATGGCTCGCTCCCGGTGATCCATTTCGCGGCGATCTCTCTGCAAGTTTGCATCCACCTTCCGGCGCCTTTCTGCTCGGCAGCGACGCGCAGGGCCGCGACGTGTTCTCGCGCCTGCTCTACGGGGCCCGCCTCTCGCTCGCCGTCGGCCTGATCAGCCAGAGCATCGCCCTGGCGCTCGGCGTGACGTTAGGACTCGTGTCGGGTTACTACGGCCGCTGGATGGACGGCGTGATCATGCGCGTCGCCGACGTGACGCTCGCGTTCCCCTCGCTCCTGCTGTTGATCGCCATCGCCGCTGCGGTGAAGCCGTCCCTGCCCGTCGTGTTCGTCGTCATCGGCATCGTCGGCTGGGCCGGCATGGCCCGGATCGTCCGCGGCCAGGTGCTCCAGGCGCGCGGCCTCGAGTACGTGCAGGCGGCGCGGGCGCTCGGCGCATCGGATGCGCGCATCATCGCACGCCACCTGCTGCCCAACGTGATCGCGCCCGTGATTGTTGCGGCCACGCTCGGCATCGGCGGCGCGATCATGGCGGAAGCCGCGCTGTCGTTCATCGGACTCGGCGCGCAGCCGCCCACGCCCTCCTGGGGCTCGATGGTGGCGGAGGGACGGGATCTCCTGCGCGTCGCGCCGTGGGTGTCGATCGCGCCGGGCGTCGCGATCGGCCTCGCCGTGCTCGGTCTCAATCTGCTGGGTGACGGTCTGCGCGACGCGCTCGATGTCCGCGGGCTCGGACGAGTCGGAGGGGGGGGAGCATGACCGAGATCGCCTACCACCCGACCCACGTGCGCGCGCTGCGCGAGACGTTCAAGGCGCTGCGTACGGCGGAATTCCCGTGGACCGCCGACACGATCTATCTGAACAACGCCTCGATCGGGCCGATCCCGGAGCGCACGCGACGCGCCCTCGACGAGTTCACCGCCAAACGCACCGCCCCGCACCTCCTGCCGGATCGTGAGCTGTTCGCCGGCCTCGCCGCCGCACGGCTCGGGCTGGCGCAGCTGATCAATGCAGACCCGTCGGAGATCGCGCTCGCCACCAACACCGGTTTCGGTTTGAACCTCGCGGCGCGCGCCTTGCCGCTGAAGGCCGGCGATGTGGTCCTGCTGTCGGACAAGGAATTCCCGGCGAACGTCTATCCCTGGCTGATGCTGCGCGATCGGGGCGTCACCGTCGAGGTGGCGCGCTGCCGCCCTGAAGGGTGGCCGGACGAGGACTACCTGCTGCAGCGGCTGCGCGATCCCGCCGTGCGCGTGCTGGCCGTCTCCTTCGTGCAGTTCTCGAATGGCTATCGCGCCGATTTGCAAAAACTGAGCGCCGCCTGCCGGGCGAACGGGACGTATCTCGTGGTGGACGGCATCCAGGGCATCGGCAACTCGGTGCTCGATGTGACCGAGACGCCGATCGATATCCTCGCCTGCGGCGGCCAGAAGTGGCTGCTGTCGCCGTGGGGCTCGGGATTCGTCTACGTGCGCAAAGAGCTGGTCCCGCTGCTCGAGCCCGCGATCACGAGCTGGATGGCGTTCGAGGGGACGGACGACTTCTCGCGGCTCACCGAGTACAACCCGACCTTCCGCGCCGATGCCCGCCGTTTCGAGATGATCACGTTGCCGTACCAGGACTTCGTCGGAATGACCGCGTCGCTCGGGCTCTTACTCGAGATCGGCGTACGCGACATCGCCGAAGTCACCCGCGCGGCGCACGCGCCGGTCGTGCGCTGGGCGCAGGAGAACGACGTGCGCATCAGCTCGCCGCTCGATGACCGGCACCGCTCGGCGATTCTCTGCATCGCCCCGGCCAAACCGGTCGAGGCCTATCACGGGATGAAACGGGCGCGGGTGGTATGCAGCTTGCGCGAGGGCTCGATCCGGCTCTCACCGCATTGCTACAACACGCTCGAGGAGATGGAGAAGGTGATCGAAGTGTTGGATGATCTGATGGAATGACGGGGGCTAAGAGGCTAAGGGGCTAAGAACCGCATCTCCCTGCGTCGATCAATCCACCAAGCAACATGTTAGCGTCGCCTCATCCTAGCGTCGCTTCATCAGTCGTTTGAGTATCTGGATCTGCCCCGCGTGATACAGATCATGTGAGGCAATCCCATAAATCTCCGCTTTGACCTTCCATCTCGAACGCCAACCGCGCCGGCCGAGATCGGCTGCTTTGAGTTTGGCGATCGCGTGGTGGAGGAGCTTGTGCTGCTCGTCGAGCAGTGCGCGGTCGCGGTTCCACGCGGCGTCGTTGCGTTGATCGGGAAGCGGCGGCCAGTTCGCGCCGTCGCGCGGGAAGGCGATGTCGGGATCGCGCAGCAGCCGGCGGCGCACCATGCATTTCCAGTAGGCGGTGTGGAGGACGAGATCCCAGATGCAGTGACGCTTGGGGACGGGGCGCCAGCGCGCCTCACGGGCGCTGAGGCCGCGCAGCGTCCCTTTGAGCGGCGTGCCATGCCACGACGGGGCGGTGTAGGCCTGATCGAAGACTTCGAGCAGGAGCCGCACCCGTTCGTCCAGGCTATCTCCCGCGTCTCAACAGCGCGTATTCCTTTTTGCCTTTGCGCAGCAGGAGATTACGTCCCCCAATCCAGTCTCCGGACGCGATCGTGCGGGCAACGTCGTCGATTCGCTGCTGATTGACGTAGATCCCGCCCTGCTCGATGCTGCGGCGCGCCTCGCCTTTGGATTTGGCCAGCCCCGCGCGGGTTACGAGATCGACCAGCGCCACCTGCTCGGCGTCGTCGATCGCGATCGTCGGGATCTCGCCCGCCAGTATCTCAAACACCTGCGGATGCACCTCCGCCTGGCCTTCGCCGAACAGTATCGCCGACGCCGCCTGAACACCGGAGAGCACCTCGGCGCCGTGGACCAGACTCGTCACCGTGGTGGCGAGGGCCCGTTGCGCCGGCCGTTTCGCGGGATTGACAGCTTGCTGCGCCGCGATCCCCTTGATCTCATCCGCGGGCAGATGCGTAAAGAGCTTCAGGTACTTCTCCACGTCGCGATCGTCCACGTTGATCCAGAACTGATAAAACTTGTAGGGCGACGTGAGCGTCGGATCGAGATAGATCGCGCCGGCGTCCGTCTTTCCGAATTTCTGGCCTGACGCCATCGTCACGAGCGGCGCGACGAGACCGTGCGCCTCCGCGTTCTCGATGCGGCGAATCAGCTCGACGCCCGCCGTGATGTTGCCCCACTGATCGCTGCCGCCCACCTGCAGCGTGCACTGGCGCTCGCGGAACAGATGCAGGAAGTCGTAGGCCTGCAGCAGCATGTAGCTGAACTCGGTGAACGACAGTCCCGCCTCGAGGCGCGCCTGCACCGATTCCTTCTGCAGCATGATGTTGACGGTGAAGTGCTTGCCGACGTCGCGCAAAAAGTCGATCAACCCTTGCGCGCTGAGCCATTTGGCGTTGTCGAGCAGCAGCGCCGCCGCCCGGCCCGCGCCGAACTCGAGGAACCGTGCCATCTGATCGCGCTGGCGCTGCAGATTCTCGCGGATCTGCTCTTTCGAGAGCAGCGGACGCTCGCCTGCCTTGCCGGAGGGATCGCCGATCAAGCCGGTGCCGCCGCCCATCAGCACGATGGGGCGATGCCCGCCGCGTTGCAGATTGGCGAGCAGCATCATCGGCATCAGGTTGCCGAGCTGCAGCGACGGCGCGGTCGGGTCGAACCCGCAGTACGCGGTGACCGGACCTTTGGCGACATGCGCGGCGAGACCGGGTGTCGCCTGCTGGACGAAGCCGCGCCACTCCAGTTCTTGCAACACGTTGGACGTCGTCATGGCGGCGAATCTACCGCCTTGCTAGGTTGTTACAAAGATGGCCTTACCGACTCCGACTGTGCTGCCCGCCGCCGCTCGCCGCCCCTGGATCGTTCGCTGGTGGTACGATCCCGTGCAGCGGCGGCGCGCGATCATCGCGACCGTGCTGGGCCTGCTGTACGGCAGCGGCCTCGCCTACGGCTCGTGGACGCGCGTCTGCGCGGCCGAGCGCTGCCCCAGCATCATGCGGCTGCAACCGGGCAACGAGCGCCACGCGCAGCTCCAGACCTCCAAAGTCTATGCCGCCGACGGCCGCCTCATCAGCGAACTGGGCATCGAGCTGCGCACCGTGCTGCCGCTCGACCAGATCCCCGCGCACGTGCGGCAGGCGTTCATCGCGGTCGAAGACAAACGGTTCTACACGCACAACGGCATCGACTACTGGCGTATCCTCGGCGCGCTCAAGGCCAACATCCTGACGCTGCACTACACGCAAGGGTTCTCGACGATCACGATGCAGCTGGCGCGCAACGTCTTCCCGGAGCGGCTCGGCCGCGAGAAGAAGCTCGCGCGCAAGCTGCGCGAGGCCCGGGTCGCTGTGGAGCTGGAGCGCAACTTCAGCAAGGACACGATCCTCGAGCTGTACCTCAACCAGATCAGCCTCGGCCCGAACGTCTTCGGCGTGGAAGCGGCGTCGCAGGTCTTCTTCGGGAAGTCGGCCCGCGACCTGAACGTCGCCGAGGCCGCGACGCTGGCGGCGTTGCCCAAGGCGCCCGGGAACTACAACCCGCGCACCCATCCCGACCGCGCGGTGCTGCGCCGCAATGCGGTGCTGAACCTGATGCGCGATCAGGGCTTCCTGAGCCCCGAAGACGCGGAATTTTGGAAGGCGTATCCGCTCGTCCTGACGACGCGGCGCACGAACTATGGCGACGTCGCGCCGTACTTCGTCGAATGGCTGCGCTCTTCCTTCCTCGAGCCGCGCTTCGGCCGCGATTTGTACGAGAAGGGGCTGCGCATCTACACGACGCTCGACCTCGACATGCAGGAGGCGGCCGAGCAGGCGCTCGAGTCGCAGCTCGACGAGATCGAGTCGGGCGTGTACTCGAACGGCAAATTCGAGGGCACGTCGTACCGCCAGTACCTCGAGCAGGGCCGCGCCACGGGTGATGAACAGACCCCGTATGCGCAGTATCTCCAGGGTGCGCTGCTCGCCCTCGACGCGAAGACCGGCAACATCCTCGCCATGGTGGGGGGCCGCGACTTCGTGGATTCAAAGTGGAATCACGTGACGCAATCCGTGCGGCCGCCGGGCTCGACGTTCAAGCCGTTCGTCTACTCGGCCGCGATACGGGCGGGACATCCCGTCACGGAGATGCTCGACGACACGCCGCTCAATCCGCCGGTCATCCAGCCCGACAGCTCGCTGTGGCAGCCAAAGGATTACGACGACACGACGCTCGGCCTGATCCCCATGCGCCAGTCGCTCTACCTCTCGCGCAACCTGTCCACCATCAAGCTCGGTATGGCGTTGGGCGAGCAAACCGTCGTGGGCGAGGCCCGGCGCTTCGGCATCACGACCCCACTGCCGCCCTATCCGTCCATTCACATCGGCTCGCGTGAGGTAAAGCCGATCGAGCTGGTCGCGGCGTATACGGCGTTCGCAAACAACGGGACGCGGGTCGAGCCGATCGGGATTCAGCGCATCGAGGACCGCCAGGGCAACATCCTGTATCAGTCCACCGTCAAGCGCGAGCAGGTGCTCGACCCCGAGCACAATTGGCTGATGCTCGACATGATGCGCGACGTGATGCGCTGCCAGCCGGGTAGCGGTCCGCACCGCTGCGGCACGGCGGCCGGCGCGGTTGGTGGATTAAAGATTCCCATGGCCGGCAAGACGGGGACGACGGACGACTACACCGACGCGTGGTTCGTGGGCTTTACGCCCGAGATCGTGACGGGCATCTGGGTCGGCTACGACTATCAGAAGCGCATCATGAACAATGCCGGCGGCGGCCGGATCGTGGCGCCCGCGTGGACGAAGTT
>WNGL01002070.1_pt1 | contig 28246 bp, 28 predicted proteins | sample 5400591 | NCBI WGS metagenome assembly WNGL01 (sample SAMN13153377, study PRJNA577476) | soil metagenome | isolation source: 80 cm soil or saprolite under Garry oak tree replicate 1 | place: USA:California | collected 2016-06-15 | reverse complement strand
CCGCTAACCGCACCTGCTCCCGGCGGGCCCGCTCAGCCGCGGTCAGCCCACCACCATCGGCATACCTCATGACCCTGGCATAGCACCGCACGGCGGCTCTCACCAGCCCTGTAACCTCCGGCATTAAAGATCTTTAGTCGCCGGTGACGCCGTCGATGCGCTCGCGGAGCAGGTCGGCGTGGCCGTTGTGGCGGGCGTACTCCTCGATCATGTGCACGTAGATCCAGCGCAGGTTGCGCACCCGCTCGGGGTGGTCACCGTGGCTGGGCACCACATGGCCCAGGTCCAGGTCCCGGACCGCGTCCCGGGCCAGGCCGACCTCTTCCCAGAACGCCGCCAGGACGGCGGGGGCCCCGGCCGTGTCGAGTTCGTCGAAGTCGGCGTTCAGGTTGTCCTCGGTGAAGTAGCGGAACGACATGTCCTGGTCGGTGCCGTGCACGCGGAACCACCAGCGTTCCACGTCGGTCATGTGCCGGACCAGGCCGAGCAGTGTCAGCCCGGACGGCGGCACGGCACGCTCCTTGAGCTGCTCCGCGGTCAGGCCGGAGCACTTGAGCAGCAGCGTCTCGCGCTGGTAGCCGAGCCAGGTCTCGAGCGATTCCCGTTCGCCGCTGACCAGCGGCGGCTCGCTGCGGTTCACTTCCGGTGCGGTCCATGTCATCGGGCCATCGTCCGCCCCGCGGGCCCGGCCCGCAACGGCATTCCCGGTGCCGGGCGGCGGGCGGTCCGCCCGGCACCGGGAAGCGTGGCCCCTCGCTACACCGGCTCGGCCACCTTGCGGGGCGCCACCTCCGGCCGCTGCCCGGGCTGCCCGGAGTCCTCCCTGATGCCGTAGCGCGAGTAGAACCGCCGCAGCGGCCGTGGCGCCCACCAGGTGGCCGGCCCGAGCAGCCGCATGGTGGCCGGGACGAGCAGCACCCGGATGATCGTGGCGTCCACCACCAGGGCGATGATCATGCCGACGCCCATCAGCTTGATGAACGTGATCCCGGACGCGGAGAACGCGCCGACCACGATCACCAGCAGCAGGGCCAGGCTGGTGATGATCCCGCCGGTGCGCTGCAGGCCGCTGGCCACCGACGCGGTGTTGTCGCCGGTCAGGTCGTAGCGCTCCCGGATCCGGGACAGCAGGAACACCTCGTAGTCCATGGACAGGCCGAAGATGATGGCCAGCATCAGGATCGGCATGGTCGGGTCGATGGTGCCGGTGGGCGTGAAGTGCAGCAGCCCGGACAGGTGGCCCTCCTGGAAGATCCACACCACCGCGCCGAACGTGGCCGTCAGCGACAGCACGTTCATCACGATGGCCTTGACCGGCAGCACCACCGAGCCGAACGCGAGGAAGAGCAGCACGAAGGTGGTGACCGCGACCATCAGCGCCATCCACGGCAGGGTGGCGCCGAGGCTGCCCAGTTCGTCCACCAGTTCCGCGGTGGCGCCGCCCACGTAGACGTGCGCGCCGGCCGGCGCCGGAACGGCCCGCACCTGGGCCACGAGTGCCCGCGCGGCCGACGACTCGGCGTTGGCGGTGAACCGCAGGTCCACCTTGGCCACGTCGCCCGCCACGCCGGTGACCTGGGCGGCGACGATCCCGGGAACCTGGCCGAGGCGGGCGGTGTAGCCCGCCAGCGCGGCCCGCTGCGCCGGCGCGCTGGCCGGGCCGCCGAACCTGACGACGGCCTCGATCGGCGTGGTCGCGTTGACCGGGAAGTCGCGGGCCAGCGCCTCCGCCACCACGCGCGGCGCGGAACCGGACGGGAGCGCGCGCGCGTCCGTGCCGCCCCAGGTGATCGAGCGGAACGGCGAGCCCAGCGCGAGCAGCGCGATGACGAGGACCGCGATGTAGGCGAGCGGGCGGCGCATCACGCTGCGGGCGATGCGGTACCAGGCACCGGCCGAGTCGGCCGTGCTAGCCCTGACCCCGCCACCCCGCCCAAGGGCGGCGCGGCGCACCGACCGGCGGATGCGCAGCGCGTTCACCCGCGGGCCGAGCACCGCGAGCAGCGCGGGCATGATCGTGAGCGCGGCGAGCATGTCGACCAGGACGGTGGCCACGCCCCCGTAGCCCATGGAGCGCAGGAACATCTCGGGGAACAGCATCAGGCTGGCCAGCGCGAGCGCGACCGTGACACCGGACACCGCGACCGTCCGCCCGGCCGTGGCGACGGTCCTGGCCAGCGCCGCCTCGGTGGTCGGCTGAACGGACAGCTCGTCACGGAACCTGGCCACCATGAACAGCCCGTAGTCGATGGCCAGGCCCAGGCCCAGGATCGTGGTGATGTTGATCGAGTAGACGGACACGTTGGTGACCAGCGTGAGCAGCCGCAGCGCGGTGAACGAGCCGAGGATCGCGGCGCCGCCGATGGCCAGCGGCAGGCTGGCGGCCGCCAGGCTGCCGAAGATCACCAGCATCAGGAGCAGCAGGACCGGCATGGACAGCCCCTCGGCCCGGCCGATGTCGGACTTGACCTGGCTGTTGATGGTCCGCTCCGTGGGGATCTGCCCGCCGGTCACCTCGGTCAGCCCCGGCGCGGCCAGCTTGCCGCTGATCGCCTCGTAGGTCTTGACCTGGGCGGCGTCGTCGGCACCGGCCAGGCGCAGCACGGCGTAGGTCTCGTGGCCGCCGGCGCCGACGAACTGCGCCGAGCCCGAGCTCCAGTAACTGACCGCGGACAGCACCTTGTCGTGCGGCAACGCGGCCAGCGTGCCGGTGACCGCCCGCCGGTAAGCGGGATCGCGCACGGTCATGGTGGCGCTGCGGTACAGCACCACGACGTCCGCGGTGTCCCGGCCGAACGCCTTCATGGCGAGGCTGCTGGCCTGCTCGCTCTGGCTGCCGGGGGCGGTGAACCCGCCGCCGGACTGTAGCGAGGAGAACACGCCGGTCCCCCAGACCGCGGCACCGATCACGGCGACCACGGCGGCCAGGAGCACCAGCCGCCGGCGGCGATAGATGAAACGTCCCCAAGCCTCGAACACCGGGTACCTCCGCGGCTAGACTGTTACCTATTGTTCACCTTGGTGAACGGTGTAAACTGAGAACAATGTTAACCTCGCATACAGCGTTCAGATTTGTCAAACGTGTTAAGCGTTTTCTCAGGTTCAAGGGAGGACGGCGTGGTACAGGCACCGAGCCGGCGTGACCGCGTCCGCGCCGCCACCATCGAGGAGATCAAGGGCACGGCCCGGCAACTGCTGGTGGACGAGGGGCCGGACGCGGTCTCGCTGCGGGCCATCGGCCGCGCCATGGGGATGACCGCCCCCGCCCTCTACCGCTACTTCGGCAGCCGCGAGGACCTGCTCCAGCACGTGTGCGGGGACATGTTCACCGAGATCGCCGCCGACATCCACGCCGCGATCGGCCGCGCCGCCCAGGCCAGCGGCGGGGACATGACCACGAAGATGATCGCCGCCTGCCAGGCGTTCCGCGGCTGGGCGCTGGCCCACCCGCCGGAGTTCGGCCTGCTGTTCGGCACCCCGCTGCCCGGGCTCGAGGCACGGCACGACGGCCCCGGGGCCGCCGACGTGGTGGCCGAGTGCGCGGCCCAGTTCAGCCTCGAGTTCCTCACGCTGTTCTTCGAGCTGTGGCGCAAGCACCCGTTCCCGGTGCCCGCCGACTCCGAGATCGACCCGGGGCTGCTGGCCCAGCTCATCCGGTACCGCGACGCGCTCGGCGCCGACCTGCCGGCCGGGGCGGTGCTCACCTTCCTGCGCTGCTGGGTGCGGCTGTACGGCATGGTGAGCCTGGAGGTGTTCGGTCACCTGCACTTCGCGCTGGACGACGCGTCCGCGCTGTTCGACTACACCCTGGCCGAGCTGGCCGGGCTCGTCGGACTGGAGTACCGGGCTACCCGTGGCCCAGCACCGGGTGGGGGGCGTAGCGCTCCTCCAGCCGGCCCATCTCGTCCCCGGTGAGCTCCAGCTTCACCGCCGCGAGCGCGTCGTCCACGTGGCCGGCCCTCGTGGTGCCGACGATGGGGCCGGTCACCCCGGGCCGGTGCAGCAGCCAGGCCAGCGCGACCTGGGCGGGCGGCACGCCGCGCCCGGCGGCCACCTCGGCGACCGCGTCGACCACGTCGAAGTCGGCCTGCTGGGCGTACAGGCTGTCACCGAGCGGGTCGGTGCCGGCCCGTTCGGTGCGCCGCTCCCCGTCCCTGGACCGGTTGCCGGTGAGCACGCCGCGGGCCAGCGGGCTCCACGGGATCACGCCGACGCCCTGGTCGATGCACTGCGGGATCATCTCCCGCTCCTCCTCGCGGTAGAGCAGGTTGTAGTGGTTCTGCATGGACACGAACCGGGTCCAGCCGTTCCGCTCCGCCACGTGCTGCGCCTTGGCGAACTGCCAGGCGTACATGCTGCTCGCCCCGAGGTAGCGGGCCTTGCCCGCGCGGACCACGTCGTGCAGCGCCGCCATGGTCTCCTCGATCGGGGTCCGCGGGTCCCACCGGTGGATCTGGTAGAGGTCCACGTAGTCCATGCCCAGGCGGCGCAGTGAGTTGTCGATCGAGGCCAGGATGTGCTTGCGGGACAGGCCGCGGTCGTTCTCGGCGTCGGACATCGGCATGTACACCTTGGTGGCGACCACCACGTCGTCGCGGCGGAACAGCTTGCCGAGCAGCCGCCCGGTGACCACCTCGCTCGCGCCGTTGGCATAGGTGTCGGCGGTGTCGAAGAAGATCACGCCGCCGTCGGCCGCGGCCCGGACCAGGGGCTCGGCGGCGTCCTCGTCCAGCACCCACTGCCTGGTGCTCTTGTCGCCGAAGCTCATCATGCCGAGGCAGATGCGGGACACGCGCAGGCCGGTCGAGCCCAGGTTGACGTACTCCATGAACACCCCTCGCCAGCGATCCGACGTCAGATGCCGCCCACCGGAGTGGATGCTATGGCGCGCCGGGGGCAGCGTCACACCGGACAACGCCCCGGCGCCGCCGGGCATGCCCCGGGCGGTCCCGGTGTTGCGGTCAGGGGCAGCAGGAAGACGAGAAGGAGCACAGATGCAGACGAGGACCATCGGCCCGGTCACGGTCAGCGCCATCGGACTTGGCGGCATGCCCATGTCCATCGAGGGGCGGCCGGACGAGGCGCGGTCTGTCCGGACCATCCACGCGGCCCTCGACGCGGGCGTGACGCTGATCGACACGGCGGACGCCTACCACCTGAACGCCGGGGAGACCGGGCACAACGAGCGGCTCATCGCCAAGGCCCTGGCCAGCTACCCCGGCGACACCAGCGACGTGCTGGTGGCGACCAAGGGCGGCCACCTGCGCCCCGGCGACGGGTCGTGGACCCTGGACGGGTCCCCCGCGCACCTGCGCGAGGCCGCCGAGGCCTCGCTGAAGGCCCTCGGAGTGGACGTCATCGGCCTGTACCAGTTCCACCGGCCGGACCCGAGGGTGCCCTACGCGGACTCGATCGGCGCCATCAAGGAACTGCTCGACGCCGGGAAGATCCGGCTGGCCGGCATCTCCAACGCCAGCGTCGGGCAGATCGACCTGGCCCGGTCCATCCTCGGCGAGGGGAACCTGGCCAGCGTGCAGAACGAGTTCTCCCCCGCATTCCGGTCCAGCGAGGGCGAACTGCGCCACTGCGCCGCGGCCGGCATCGCGTTCCTGCCGTGGAGCCCGCTCGGCGGGAGCGGCCGGGCCGGGCAGCTCGGCACCCGGCACGCCGCGTTCGGTGAGGTCGCCGCGGCCCGCGGGGTGTCGCCGCAGCGGGTGACGCTGGCCTGGATGCTGGCCAAGGCGCCGGTGGTCATCCCGATCCCGGGCGCGAGCCGGCCCGAATCCATCATTGACTCGGCGCAGGCCCCGGAGCTGGCCCTCAGCGCTGAGGAACTGGCCCGCCTGGACGCGTTCTGACCCCGGATCCCCGATCATGATTGTCATGGCCGGGCCAACGACGACATTCTTATGTCGTCGTTGGCCCAGCCACTACAAACGCCCCCGCGCAAGGAGGTGGCTTGCGATGACTCATGGTGGCCCGGTGGCGCAGGTGCCCGCGGCCGAGGTGCCGGCCGGCGCCTACCTGCTCGACGTGCGCGAGCCCGAGGAATGGGACGCCGGTCACGTGCCGGGCGCGGTGCACATCCCGCTCGGTGAGCTGGGGGCCCGCTACACCGAGCTGGACACCGGCCGGCCGCTGTATGTCATCTGCAGGTCAGGCAACCGGTCCGGGCACGCCGCGCACGCGCTGGCCGGCGCGGGCTGGGACGCCAGCAACGTGTCCGACGGCATGATGGGCTGGCAGGCCGCGGGCCTGCCGATGACCAGCGAGTCCGGCCAGCCCTACGTGGCCTGACCGGTCCGTGGACATCCGTGACGCACGGCCGGAGGAGTTCGGCCGCATCGGGGAACTGCGGGTCGCCGCCTACCGGGCCGACGGGTTCCTGAACGAGGGGTATGCCGGCACGCTGCGCGTCCTCGCCACCGACGGCACCGGCGAGATCCTGGCCGCCGTGGACGACGGGCGCATCCTCGGCACGGTGACGCTGGTGACCTGGCCACACGGCGGTGAGGTGCTGCGCGGCCCCGGTGAGGGCGAGATACGGGCGCTGGCGGTGGCTGCCCCGGCGCGGGGCCGGGGGATCGGGCGGGCGCTGATCGCCGCGGTGATGCAGCGTGCCATCGCCCGGGAGGTGCGCGATCTGCTGCTGCTCACCCAGCCGGAGATGCGTGCGGCACAGCACCTGTACACCGAGGCGGGATTCCGCCGTCTGCCGGACCGCGACTACGAGTTCGCCTCCGGCTTCCTGCTGATCGCGTTCGGCCTGTCCCTGGCCGGGCAGTAGCAGCACCGGGCGGAAGCGGCACCGGCGGTGCCGACGGGGCGCTAACCCGGCTGGCCGGAGCCGTTGCGGCTGTAGTCCTGCGCCTCCTGGCCTTCCTGCGCCTCCTGGCCTTCCTGCGCCTCCTGGCCTTCCTGCGCCTCCTGGCCTTCCTGCGCCTCCTGGCCCTCCTGAGCCTCCTGCGCCTCCTCGCGCCAGGCCGGCCCGCGGGCCACCTTGCGGAGCTGCTTGTTCATCGAGCGCAGCAGGAAGAACAGCGCCACGCCCATCCCGGCCACCACGAGGAACCCGAGTACCCCGGTCACCACCTGCCCGGCGGCCGGGTTCGACGTGGCGGCCAGGTCGATCAACGGCTCACCCTCTCCCGGATGCCGGCAAACAGGTCGTCCTCTGGAAGGTCAGTATCCACCAGCGACCTGGCCCGGTGGTAATCCTCGGTGGGCCAGGCGGCGGCCGACACCTCGAGCGGCACGGCGAACCAGGAACTCTCCGGATCGATCTGGGTGGCGTGGGCCAGCAGGGCCTGGTCCCGGACGGCGAAGTACTCCGCGCACGGCACCCGGGTGGTGATCTCCAGCGCGGGCCGCCCCCGCTTCGGCGGGTCCTCCCAGTCGGCGAGCCACTCGGCGTAGGGCGACTCGAGCCCGCGGCGCTCCATCTCCTCGTGCAGCGTGATGAGCCTGGTCTTGTGGAACGTGGCGAAGTAGTAGAGCTTGAGCGGCTGCCAGGGCTCGCCGCAGCCCGGGTACCGGTCCGCGTCGGCTGCCGCGTCGAACGCCTCGACCGTGACCTCGTGTGTCTTGACGTGGTCGGGGTGCGGGTAGCCGCCGTTCTCGTCGTAGGTCAGGATCACGTGCGGGCGGAACTCCCGGACCAGGGCGACCAGCGGCTCCGCGGCGTCTTCCAGCTTCTGCAGCGCGAAGCACCCATCCGGCAGCGGCGGCAGCGGATCGCCCTCCGGCAGCCCGGAATCGACGAATCCGAGAAACCTTTGCCGAACTCCCAGGATTCCCCTGGCCCGGGCCATCTCCTCGCGCCTGATGCGGGGCAGGTTGGCGCGCACTTCCGGCCGGTCCATTGCCTTGTTGAGGATGTCACCGCGCTCGCCGCCGGTCAGGGTCGCAACCATCACATCCGCCCCGGAACGCGCGTAACGCACCATTGTTGCTGCGCCTTTGCTGGACTCGTCGTCCGGGTGCGCGTGCACCGCGAGCAGGCGCAGGCCCGCATCCGGCAGGCCGTCCCCCGGAGAGCCGGGCGTGGCAGCGGGCGTGCCGGGCATCGCCCGGCCGGCGGCGTCGACGTGAGAAGCAGGCACAGCGAATTCCCCCGGTGCTGGGAATAACGGGCGTGGTCAGGACGCCGCTAGCCAGGCCCAACGGCACTGGCGAGCACGGCGCCGGGTCATTATCCTGCACGACAGCACCCCGGATAGGCGAACTTATTCCCGTGCTCGCTCCCGACAGGTTATTGACTGGCGCGGTAATACCCCGCACCCTTGTAACCTCGGAGAGTTACCCCGAGGGCCGCATACGCGCCCAATACCCCCATGGGGCCGCGTTGGCTCCAGCGGACCTCACCCGTTCGCATTGCAGGCAAGGAGTACCCGTGACCGAGACACGCGAGGACGTTACCTGGCTCACCCAGGAAGCACACGACCGGCTGAAAGCGGAGCTTGACTATCTGGCCGGCCCCGCGCGTGTAGAGATCGCGAAGAAGATCGAGGCCGCTAGAGAAGAGGGCGACCTGCGCGAGAACGGCGGGTACCACGCCGCCAAGGAGGAGCAGGGCAAGCAGGAGGCCCGGATCCGGCAGATCCAGCACATCCTGGAGAACGCCAAGGTAGGCGACCCGCCACGGACCGAGGGCGTGGTGGGCCCCGGCATGACCGTGACCATCAGGTTCGCCGGCGACGAGGATGAGGTCACCTTCCTGCTCGCCTCCCGCGAGGAAAGCGGCGCGCCCATCGACGTGTACTCCCCCCGGTCTCCGCTGGGCAGCGCTATCTCGGGGAAGAAGGTCGGCGAGACCGCGACGTACAACCTGCCAAACGGCCGCGCGGCCACGGTCGAGATCCTGGAGGCGGTCCCGTACGTCGGGGTGTGACCTGGCCGCTGGCGCGGCGCGGCAGAAGCCACCCCGATGGCCGTGGTGCCGCCGCGGTAGGCGGCACCACGGTCATCCTGCGTACCGGGCCGGCCGTACGGTCAGGGCACCAGCGCGAGCGCTGCCAATCACCCACTCGGGCGGTGTTACACCCACACAGATGCGCCGGCCCCGCAACAGGTTGCGGGGGCCGGCGCTTCTGGCGCTATGGAGTGAGGGCTCAGCTCACCAGTTCCCGCGTAGCGGGCTGCTCCGCCACGGGTGCCCGGCCGCGCAGCGGGACCTCCTTGATCAGCCAGGCGAGCACGAACACGCCCGCGGCCGCGGGCACGACCAGCCAGAACACCCCGGTGACGGCGTGCGTGATCGCCACGAAGAAGTCGGCGCGCACCAGTGGCGGCAGGTGGTTCACCGTGGCCGGGTTGAGCTGGGCGCCCTTCACGCTCAGGTGCGCGCCGGGCAGATGCGCGGTCAGCGATCCGACCAGCCGCCGGGCGAAGACCGCGCCGAACGCCGCCACCCCGATCGACCCGCCGATCTGCTGGAAGAACGTGCGGGAACTGCTGGCCACGCCCATCTCCTGCGGGGCCACGCTGTTCTGCGCCACGAGCGTGGTGATCTGCATCAGGAAGCCCATGCCGAGCCCGATCACGGCGAAGTAGATCCCGATGGTGAGCAGGCTGGTGTGCAGGCCGATCCCGGTGAGCAGGTACATCCCGGCGGTCATCACCCCCGCGCCGATGATCGGCAGCGCCTTGTACCGGCCGGTCTTCGTGGTGACCTGGCCCGCGATCAGCGCCGTCACGGTGGAGCCGAGCATCATCGGGATCAGCATGAGGCCGCTTTGCGTGGCCGACAGATGCTGCACGGTCTGCTGGTACAGCGGCAGGAAGGTCAGTGCGCCGAACAGCACCAGGCCGAGCAGGAAGCTCATTGCGATGGCGAGGGAGAAGTTGCGGTTGCGGAATACCTGCAGCGGCAGGATCGGCTCGGCCGCGCGTGCCTCGATGGCCAGGAACGCCGCGGTGCCGACGATCGCGAGCGCAGCGAGCCCGATGACCTGCACAGAACCCCAGGCGTACTGGGTGCCGCCCCAGGTGGTCATCAGGATGATCGAGGTGGCTGCGATGGCGAGGGTCGCCGCCCCGGCGTAATCGATCTTGTGCTCGACCCGGCGCCGGGACATGTGCATGGTCGCCGCCAGGTAGACCAGGGCGAGGCCGCCGATCGGCATGTTGATGTAGAAGATCCACCGCCAGCTGAGGTTGTCGGTGATGTAGCCGCCGACCAGTGGCCCGGCGACCATGGCCAGGGTCATCACGCCCATGATGTAACCCATGTACTGGCCCCGCTCGCGCGGCGACACCATGTCCCCGATGGTCGCGATGGCGCCGGTGAGCAGCCCGCCCGCGCCGAGGCCCTGCAGGGCGCGGAACGCGATGAGCTGGTCCATCGAGTGCGCCAGGCCGGACAGCGCCGAGCCGGCCAGGAAGATCACGATCGCGATCATCAGCCAGCGCTTGCGGCCGTACAGGTCGCCCAGCTTGCCGTACAGCGGCGTGGTCACCGTCGAGGCGAGCACGTAGGAGGTCACCACCCAGGACAGGTGGGTCACCCCGCCGAGGTCACCGACGATCCTGGGCAGCGCGGTGGAGACGACCAGCTGGTCCAGCATGGCCAGCATGATCGCGAGCAGCAGCCCGGGGAGGATGATGAGCACCTCCCGCCGCACGCCGGTGCCGCCGGCGCCCCCGTCGGGTACCGCGGCCTTCGTCTCCGCCATGCTGGACTCCCTCCTCCGGCCGGTCCTCCGGCCCGTGACTGCATGTCCGCCCTCGCTGCCGCTCCGGCCGCCGGCGGCCGGCACGGGCCGCCACGCCGGCCGCCGGCGCGAGCGGTTCGCTCGCTACCTACTTGCCGACCGGTTAGTATGGCCGTAAGCTCATACCCTAGATCGGGAACTAACCGGTCGTCAAGTAAGTTTGCGGCCGGCGAAACCGAGCAGCGTGGTCAGCGAACAGCACCGGACAACAGGCCCCGGCCAGCAGATCTGGCCCCGAGACAAGGCGGGAGGCGTGGCCGTGAGCGAGCCAGCCGAACCGCACGCCCGCGCGGACACCAGGGCACGCATCCAGGCGGTGGCCCTGGAACTGTTCGCCCAGCAGGGCTATGACAAGACCTCGCTGCGGGAGATCGCGGAACGGCTCGACGTCACCAAGGCCGCGCTCTACTACCACTTCAAGTCCAAGGAAGACATCGTCGCCAGCCTGGTCGCGGACTACTTCGCCCAGATCGACGACATGGTCGCCTGGGGCAAGACGCAGCCCCGCACGCCCGCGACCCGCGCCCAGGTGCTGGACCGCTACTACCGCATCGTGGCCGAGGGCAGCGGCGTGTTCCGGATGCTCCAGCACAACCAGGCCTCGGTGAACAGCCTGGCGCACGCCAAGAACCGCAGCGAACTGTTCCGCGAGCGGATGGACGCCCTGGTCGGCCTGCTCACCGAGCCGGACGCCCCGCTGGAGGGCCAGATCCGCGCCGCGGTCGCGCTGGCCAGCGTGAGCTTCGGCTGCATGTTCTACGCCGACCGGGCCGACGACCCGGAGAAGCTGCGGGCCATCGTGCTCGACATCGCCTGCGGGCTCACCGGGACACAGGCTCCGGACGGCACCCCGGCCTAACCGCCCGCCGCCGCCGGCCCGCGCCCGCGCTTCGTTCGTCGTGGTTGGGCCAACCATCACGATCGCAGGCCACGCTAGCTATGCGGGTATGGGCCGGGCGACCGTGCGCACCAGGGGCAGCACCCGGTAGGGCACCGGCGTGGCGAGCGCGATCACCGTCGACGCCCGGACCACGCCCGCCGCGCCGACGATCGCGTCGATGACCCGCTGCAGGTCCGCGTTGGTGCGGGCGACGACCCGGCAGAGCATGTCCCCGGCACCGGTGATCGTGTGCGCCTCGAGCACCTCGGGGATGGCGGCCAGCCGCTCCGCGACCGGGTCGTGGCCGCCCGCCTGCCGGATCTCCAGCGTCACGAACGCGGTCACCGCGTGGTCGAGCGCGGCCGGGTCGATGTCCGGCCCGTAGCCGGTCACCACTCCCCTGGCTTGCAGCCGGTCCAGCCTGGCCTGCACCGTGCCCCGGGCCACGCCGAGCCGGCGGGACGCCTCGAGCACCCCCACCCGCGGCTCCGCCGCGAGCAGCTCGATCAGCCGCGCGTCCAGCTCGTCGATCACGACCGCCCCCCTGATGCGGGCAGGCTGTGCAGTTTTCCACAGTAGTGCCGTTCTTAACTATACAAAACGACCACTGTTGCGGTGAACCCTTGCGCATCATGCTTGAGACTTCGCATGCTGCCTTCAACGGGCGGCCGCCCGAAGGAGCGCGGCCGGACGGCTGGGCGAAGGAGCGGACCATGGCGAGCAACGGCTGGCACGAGCACTCCGGCACGGCGGCTGGCTTCCACGTCACCGGGGTCGACGCGGTGATCTTCGCGGTGGGCAACGCCCGCCAGGCCGCGCACTACTACTCCACCGCCTTCGGCATGCGCTGCGTGGCCTACCGGGGCCCGGAGACCGGCTGCCGGGACGAGGCCGCCTACGTGCTGACCTCCGGCCAGGCACGGTTCGTGCTGCGCGGGCCGGTCCGGGCGGGCACCCCGCTCGGCGCGCAGGTGGCCGAGCACGGCGACGGCGTGACCGACCTGTCCATCGGCGTCACGAGCACGGAAGAGGCCTTCGGCTACGCGGTCGCGCACGGGGCCCGCGCGGTCTCGGCGCCGCGGACCTTCGAGGACGAGCACGGCAAGGTGGTGCTCGCCACCATCGCCGCCTACGGCGACACCACCCACACCCTGGTGGAGCGGTCCAACTACTCGGGCCCCTACCTGCCCGGCTACGTGCCGGCGGACCCCGTGGTGGCGCCGCCGGACCGGCCCCTCTTCACCGAGATCGACCACTGCGTGGGCAACGTGGAACTGGGCCACATGGACGAGTGGGTCGGCTACTACCACCACGTCATGGGCTTCACCAACATGAAGGAGTTCGTCGGCGACGACATCGCCACCGAGTACTCCGCGCTGATGAGCAAGGTCGTCGCGGACGGCTCCCGCAAGGTCAAGTTCCCGATCAACGAGCCCGCGCCGGGCAAGAGGAAGTCACAGATCGACGAGTACCTGGAGTTCTACGGCGGCCCCGGGGTGCAGCACATCGCGCTGGCCACCGGCGACATCGTGGCCACGGTGCGCGCCATGAAGGCCGCGGGGGTCGAGTTCCTCGACACCCCGGCCGCCTACTACGAGCAGCTCGGCGGCTGGGTGGGCCAGACTCGGGTGCCGCTCGCCGAACTGGCCGCGGAGAAGATCCTGGCCGACCGGGACGAGGACGGTTACCTGTTGCAGGTGTTCACCAAGCCGGTGCAGGACCGGCCGACCGTGTTCTTCGAGCTGATCGAACGGCACGGTTCCGAGGGCTTCGGCAAGGGCAACTTCAAGGCATTGTTCGAGGCGATCGAGCGGGAGCAGGCCCGCCGCGGCAACCTCTGACCGCCGGCCGGCCACGGGACGGCGGTGGGCCACGGAGCGGCCGGCCACGGACCTTCGTTCAGATGAATTTCAGGGTGTATCCGGCCCGGCGCAGACCGGCGATGACGGCGTCGCGGTGGCTGGCGCCGCGCGTCTCCACCTGCAGCAGCACCTCGGCCTCGTCCACCAGCAGCCGCGGCGCGATCCGCTCGTGCGAGATGTCGAGCACGTTCGCGCCGAGCGCGGCGACCTCGGCCAGCAGCCTGGACAGCGCGCCGGGCCGGTCGGGCAGCTCGCACCGGAAGATCAGGTAACGCTTGGCCGCGGCCAGGCCGTGCCGGAGCACCTTGGACAGCAGCAGCGGATCGATGTTGCCGCCGGACAGCACCGCGACGGCCGGCGTCTCGATCGCCTCCTGGTGTTCCAGCATCGCGGCCACGGCGGCGGCGCCGGCCGGCTCCACCAGTTGCTTGGCCCGCTCCAGGCACAGCAGCAGCGCCGTGGACAGCGTCTCCTCGGCCACCGTCAGCACCGTGACGCCGAGCCGCCCGAGGATCTCGCAGCAGATCTCGCCGGGCGTGGCCACGGCGATGCCGTCGGCCATCGTGGCTCCCGGCTCGATCCGCACCGGGTGGCCCGCCGCCAGTGAGGCGGGGAACGGGGCGACCGCCTCCGCCTGCACCCCCACCACCCGCACCGGCGGGTCGGCGTCGCTCACCGCCACCGTGATCCCCGACGCCAGCCCGCCGCCGCCCACCGGCACCACGATGGTGCGCGCCTCCGGGCACTGCTCCATGATCTCCAGGCCGAGGGTCCCCTGGCCCGCCACCACGTCGGGGTGGTCGAACGGGTGGATGAACACCGCGCCCTTGTCCTCGGCATACGCCAGCGCGGCGGTCAGCGCGTCGTCGACCGTCTCGCCCTGCAGGATGATCTCGGCCCCGTAACCCCTGGTGGCCTCGACCTTGGGCAGCGGCGCACCCTCCGGCATGACCACGGTGGCGTGCGTGCCGAGCACGGCGGCGGCGAACGCGACGCCCTGCGCGTGGTTGCCCGCGCTCGCGGCCACCACGCCCCGGTTCCGCTCGGCCTCGGTCAGCCTGCTGATCCGCACATACGCGCCGCGGGCCTTGAACGAGCCGGTGCGCTGCAGGTTCTCGCACTTCAGGAACACCGGGCCGCGCAGCCGCTCGGACAGCACGCGGGAGTGCAGCATCGGGGTGGGCGAGACGATTCCGCGGAGCAGTTTCCGGGCGGCAGCCACGTCGTCGGGGCGGACCAGCGGGGAGGTCGTCATGCGAGCAGTGTCGCATCTGTGTCTGATGTATCACGCGGCGCGGCCGGCGTTGGTCAGTCGCCGGCCCAGTACCGGTCCGCCGCGAAGATCAGCGCCGCGGCGCCGATCAGCCCCGCGCTCTGGCCGAGCCCGGCGGCGACCACGGGCACCTTCCGCGCGTAGCCCAGCCCGGCGTGGGTGCGCAGCGCCTCCTCCAGCGGGTCGAAGAGCAGCGGCCCGGCCTGGGCCAGCCCGCCGCCGATGGCGACCACCTCCAGGTCGCACAGGTGGGTCGCGGAGGCGATGGCGACGCCCAGGGCCCCGCCGGCCCGGCGCATGGCGGCGACCCCGACCGGGTGGCCGTGCGCCGCGTCGTCGGCGAGGTCCTTGGCGGTCACCTCCGCCTGGCCGGGCCGCCACCCCTCGCCCTGGGCCCACGCGGCCAGCGCGGGCCCCCGGGCGATGGCCTCCAGGCAGCCACGCCCGCCGCACACGCAGAACGGCCCGGCGGGATCCACCACCACATGCCCGATGTGCCCGGCGTTACCGGTCGCGCCGTTGATCAGCCGCCCGTCAAGCACCAGGCCGCCGCCCACGCCGGTGGAGACCACCATGCCGAGCATGTTGCGGCGGCCCCGGCCCGCGCCGCGCCAGTGCTCGCCCGCCGCCATGCAGATGGCGTCGTTGTGCAGCCGCACCGTGATTCCGGGGAACCGCCCGGCGAGCCGCTCGCGCAGCGGGAAGGCGCGCCACGCGGGAATGTTCAGCGGGGAGACCTGGCCGGCCGGCCAGTCCAGCGGGCCGCCGCACCCGCAGCCGACACCGGCGAGGCCATCGCGCGGGTCCACGTGAGCCTCGGCGAGCAGGCGCGTGCACAGCGCGTCCAGCGTCCGCCACAGCGGTTCGGCCTCCATGCCGCGGGGCGTTTCGGTCTGCGCCCAGGACGCCAGGCGGCCGCCGGGCTCGACCAGGCCGGCGGCTATCTTGGTGCCGCCGATGTCGATGGCCAGCACCGGATCCCTGCGTTGCATGTCCTCGCCTCTCCCGCGCCGCCGGCTGACCGGGCCGGTGCCAGCCCCGCCCATGTGGACATAGTGTCGAATGGTGCACTCAGACAATCAGACTCACGCCGCCGCTGCCGCCGCCCCCCGCCCGGCCATCGCGACCGTCGCGGAACTGCGGGCCAGTGGGCACGCCTACGAGACCGTCAAGGACGAGATCCGCCGCAATCTGCTGGCCGCGATGCGGGCGGGCGAGCACCGGTTCCCCGGGATCATCGGCTTCGATCAGACGGTGATCCCGCAACTGGAGCGGGCGCTCCTCGCCGGGCACGACACGATGCTGCTCGGTGAGCGCGGCCAGGGCAAGACGCGCCTGATCAGGACCCTTCCCGAACTGCTCGACGAGTGGACGCCCGCGGTCGCCGGGTGCGAGATCAACGACCATCCCTACCAGCCGGTGTGCGCCCGCTGCCGCCGGCTCGCCGCGGAGCGGGGGGACGCGCTGCCGGTCACCTGGCGGCACCGCAGCGAGCGCTACGGCGAGAAGCTGGCCACCCCGGACACCAGCGTGGGCGACCTCATCGGCGACGTCGACCCGGTGAAGGTGGCCGAGGGCCGGACCCTGGGCGACGCCGAGACGATCCACTTCGGGCTCGTGCCGCGCACCAACCGCGGCATCTTCTGCCTGAACGAGCTGCCCGACCTGGCCGAGCGCATCCAGGTGTCGCTGCTGAACGTGCTGGAGGAGCGGGACATCGCGGTGCGCGGCTACGCGCTGCGGCTGCCGCTTGACCTGATCCTGTTGGCGAGCGCCAACCCCGAGGACTACACCAGCCGCGGCCGGATCATTACGCCGCTGAAGGACCGGTTCGGCGCCGAGATCCGCACCCACTACCCGCAGTCCCTGCCGGACGAGCTGGCACTGATCCGCCAGGAGGCGGAGATCGCCGCGGACGGGGCCGACCCCGGCGCGGGGCTGCCCGCCCACCTGGTCGAGGTCATCGCGCGGTTCACCCGCCTGGTCCGGGCCTCGCCCGCGGTGGACGCGCGCTCGGGCGTCTCGGCCCGGTTCGCGATCGCCGCCGCGGAGTCCGCCGCGGCATCGGCCGTGCGCCGCGCCGCGCTGACCGGGGAGGCGCCGCCGGTGGCCCGGATCTGCGACCTGCCGCCGGTGGTGACCAGCCTGCGGGGCAAGGTCGAGTTCGAGGTCAGCGAGGAGGGCAGGGAAGAGGAGGTGCTCGGGCACCTGCTGCGGCGGGCGACCGCCGACACCTTCCGGGCCCGGCTCGGCAGCGCCGACCTGTCCGGCCTGCTCGCCCTGTTCGAGGGCGGCGGCACGGTGGAGACCGGTGAACTGGTGCCCGCGGCCGGCCTGCTCGGCCGGGTCGGCGAGGTGAACGGGCTGGCCAAGATCATGCAACGGCTCGGCATGGAAGGCAGCGAGTCACTCGGGCACGCGGCCGCGGCGGTGGAGTTCGCGCTCGAAGGGCTCTACCTGATGCGCCGCCTGTCCAAGGACGAGGTGGACGGCGGGGCGGTGTACCGGACCTAGCGGGCGGCTCCCGCGAGATCCGGCCCGCCCTGAGGAGGATGACGTGACTGGTTACCGGTACGGCCCGTACACCGGCGGACCTGACCCGCTCGCGCCTCCCTACGACGCGCGGCGCGCGCTCGACGAGATGGGCGAGTCGGTGCTCGGCGGCGCCGACCCGGGCAGCGCGCTGCGCGACCTGCTCCGCCGCGGCATGCAAGGCCACCGCGGCCTGGACGACATGCTGCGGCGGGTCCGGGAGCAGCGCGAGCAGATCCGCCGCCGCGGCCGCCTGGACGGCATCCTGGAGCAGGCCCGGGCCCTGCTGGACACCGCGATCGGGCAGGAGCGGGCCGAGCTGTTCCCCGACCCCGGCGACGACGCCCGGATGCGCGAGGCCGAACTTGACGCGCTGCCCGCGGACACCGCGCAGGCGATCAGCCGGCTGGCCGGCTACGAGTGGCGCTCGGACGCCGCGCGGGAGACCTTCGAGCAGCTCAAGGACCTGCTCCGGCGGGAGGTACTGGACAGCCAGTTCCGCGGCATGAAGGACGCGCTGTCCAACCCGGACCCGGAGGCGCTGCAGCGGGTCAAGGACATGCTGGCCGACCTGAACACGATGCTGGACGCCGACGCCAGGGGCGAGCACACTCAGGAGGACTTCGACGCCTTCATGGCGCGCTACGGGGACCTGTTCCCCGACCGCCCGGCCAACCTGGAGGAGCTGGTCGACCAGCTGGCCCGCCGGGCCATGGCGGCCCAGCGGCTGTTGTCCTCGCTGTCCGCCGAGCAGCGGGACGAGCTGGCCAGCCTGATGGACCAGACGCTGGCCGACGCCGGCCTGGCCGCGGAGATGGCCAGGCTGGCCGGCGCGCTGCGCGCCCGCCGCCCGGACCTCGACATGGCCGGCTGGCAGCAGGAGACGATGACCGGGGAGGAGCCGCTCGGGCTCGGCGACGCCACCACGGCGATCTCGGACCTGGCCGACCTGGCGGACCTGGCGGCGGCGCTGGGCCAGGACTACCCCGGCGCCAGCCTCGACGACATCGACGAGGACGCGATCCGCCGCTCCCTCGGCCGCCAGGCCGTGGACGACATGGACGCGCTGCGGCAGATCGAGCGGGAACTGGAGCGGCAGGGGTACCTGCAGCGGACCGCGGGCAAGCTGGAACTCACCCCCAAGGCGGTGCGCCGGCTCGGCGAGACCGCGCTGCGGCAGATCTTCGCCGACCTGCCCGAGGGCCGGCTCGGGGACCACGACCAGCGCGACGCGGGCCAGGCGGGCGAGCCCACCGGGGCGACCCGGCAGTGGCGGTTCGGCGACGAGCAGGCCATCGACACGCCCGCGACGGTACGCAACGCACTGCTGCGCGATGCCACCGCGGTCCGGGACCGGGCCGCCGCCCGCCGGGACGCCGCCGGCACCGGCCTGGGCGAGGGGCTGCCGCTGGTCCGGCTGTCCCCGGACGACTTCGAGGTCGAGGAGACCGAACGGCGCGGCGCCGCCGCCGTGTGCCTGCTGGTGGACCTGTCCTACTCGATGGCGCTGCGCGGCACCTGGGGCGTGGCCAAGCAGACCGCACTCGCGCTGCACGCACTGGTCCGCAGCCGCTTCCCGCAGGACGCCATCCAGGTGGTCGGTTTCTCCAACTACGCGCGGGAACTGCGGGAGACCGACCTGGCCGGGCTCGGCTGGGACATGGTGCAGGGCACCAACCTGCATCACGCGCTGGTGCTGGCCGGGCGCTTCCTGGACCAGCGGCCCGAGCACGATCCGGTCGTGCTCATCGTGACCGACGGCGAGCCGACCGCGCACCTGCGCCGGGACGGACAGTATTGGTTCGACTGGCCGCCCGCGCCGGAAACACTGGAATTGACCCTTGCCGAGGTTGACAAAATGACCAGGCGGCGGGCCCCGCTTAACATTTTTATGCTCGTTGATGACGAGCGCTTGACCGCATTTGTCGAGGAAGTCGCCCGGCGGAACGGCGGGCGCGTGCTTCGCGCCCAGCCGGATAGGCTCGGCGAGTACGTCGTAAGGGACTTTCTGCGCACCCGCCGTAAGGGCAGACGCTAGATTTGCCTGAGAGCATTGAGCAACTCACACCGTAGCGCCCCCCTCCCGTAGTAGCGTTCGGCAGTCATCTCTGATGAGCGGGCCTGTGCAGCGGCAGGTGGAGCGGGGCCCGCGCATCTGTCAAGGAGGAACACGTGAGTTCTGTGACCGCGTCTGGCCGGTCCTCCGGCAAGACGATCATCGCGATCGTCCTGGTGGTCATCGCCGTCCTGGCGATCGTCGCCGGCATCATCTACTTCATCGAGCCAGCGCATTCCCTGCCTAGCATCCTCGGCAAGATCACCCACCCGCCGGCCTCGGCGGCCCGGGCCAACGCGAGCCGTTCCCTGCGCGGCGCCGGCGCCATGGTGGTCGCCGTGATCGCCCTCGTCGCCGCGTTCTTCGTCAACCGCAGCAACAAGCCCGCCGACGACGGCAGCCGGGACCCCGTGGACGCCTCCAGCCGCAACTGACCCGCCAAGCCCGGACGGGCTTGCCGTGCACCAAAATGATCCCCTGGCACCGTGTGCCAGGGGATCATGACTGTCCGCACGCTACGCCTCTAGGATCGGCACATGCCCCTCACCGACCGGCTAGGCGCCAGTGTGCAGCCTGCTGGCACATCGTTCCCCGACCGGCTCATGATCTGGCTGCACGTGGCCTTCGTGATCTTCACCATCGGCCCGGTCACCATCGCGATCCTGTCCAGCCCCCGCTACATCAGAACGCGCAACGTCGCGGTGCTCCGCCACATGCTGCGGACGACAAGGATCTTCGGCACGGCGTCGCTGGGCGTGCTGGCCTTCGGGCTCGCCGCCGCGCAGGCGCTGCACAAGCTGAACTCCACCTGGATCACCGCGGCCATGACGCTGTTCGTGGTCTCCCTGGTCCTGCTCGTGCTCATCATGCGCGATCAGCGGCGGGCCGTGGTCGCGCTGGAAACGGCGAGCGAGCACGAGGCGCTGGCCACCGCGAACTCCGCACCGTCCGGCGACGGCCGGGATGACCGGAACGGTCATGACGACGCGCCGGACGCCCAGGCCATCGCGGTCGCGGCCAGGGGCCCCGCCGCGTCGGTGGAGCGGGGCCGCATCGCCTCGATGGCCGGCATCGTCACCCTCATCTGGCTGGTCATCCTGGTCCTCATGGTCTGGAATTCCTGACCAGCCGACGCCTCGGGGAGCCACTCCTCCCCAGTCAGCGGGGCCTAAGGCCCCGTGACGAAGGAACGGGGCCTTAGGCCACCGGGGGGTTCCAGGGGGGTCGCTCCCCCAGATCAGCTCAGCGCGTGCCGAAGATCTTCCAATAGGTCATCGGCGGACTCGATGCCGACCGACAGGCGGACGAGGTCGGCCGGCACCTCCAGCGGGGACCCGGCCGCCGAGGCGTGTGTCATCCGGCCCGGGTGCTCGATCAGCGACTCGACCCCGCCCAGCGACTCGCCGAGGATGAACAGCCTGGTCCGCCCGCAGACCGCGACCGCCGCCTCCTCGCCAGCGCGCACCCGGAACGACACCATCCCGCCGAACCCGCGCATCTGCTTGGCCGCGATCTCGTGACCCGGGTGACCGGGCAGCCCTGGGTAGAGCACCCCGGAAACCGCTGGATGCGCGAGGAGCATGTCCGCCACCCGCGAGGCGTTCAGACTGTGCCTGTCCATCCGGACCGCGAGCGTCCTGATGCCGCGCAACGTGAGCCAGGCGTCGAACGGCCCGGCGACCGCGCCGGTCGCGTTCTGCGTGAACGCCAGCCGCTCGCCAAGCTCGGGGTCGGCCACCACCAGCGCGCCGCCGATCACGTCGGAATGGCCGCCGAGGTACTTGGTGGTCGAGTGCACCACCGCGTCGGCGCCGAGCGCCAGCGGGTTCTGCAGGTACGGCGAAGCGAAGGTGTTGTCCACCACCAGCAGCGCACCGGCGTCCGCGCACAGCGCCGCCAGCACGGTGATGTCCACGATCGACAGCAGCGGGTTGGTGGGCGTCTCCACCCACACCACGCGGGCCGGCCGCTGCTCCAGGGCATGCTTGACGGCCTGCATGTCGGTGACCGGCACCGGCTGGTAACTCACCTGCCAGGGCGCGAGGACCTTGTCGAAGAGCCGGTAGGTGCCGCCGTAGGCGTCCTGCGGGATGAGCACGTGATCGCCGGGGCGGCAGATGGTGCGCAGCAGGCAGTCCTCGGCCGCCATGCCGGAGGCGAAGGCGAGCGCCCGGGTGCCGCCTTCCAGCGCGGCCAGGCATTCCTCAAGCGCGGTCCTGGTCGGGTTCGCGGTCCTGGAGTACTCGTAACCGGCCCGCAGGCCGCCCACCCCGTCCTGGGCGTAGGTGGAGACCTGGTAGATCGGCGGGACCACGGCCCCGGTCGCCGGGTCGGGATCCTGCCCCGCGTGGATCGCCAGCGTCTCGAAACCGCCGGGACGCAACCCGCCGGTACCGCTCATCCCGTGGCCGCTGCCGGCGCCGCCCCGGCCGGGCCCGCTCATGCCGCACCGCCGGCCAGGAACGCGAGGACGTCCTGCGGGGTGATCATGCCGGCCGGCCGGCCGTCCACCAGGACCACGGCCGCCCCGGCCTTCTCCAGCGCCCCGACGGCCCTGCTGACCTGCTCGCCGGAACCGACCATGGGCAGCGGCGCGGACATGTGCTCGCCGACCGGGTCCTGCGGCCGGGCCCGGCCGGAGACCAGCGCATCGAGCAGGTCCCGTTCCACCACCGAGCCGAGCACCTCGGCCACCATCACCGGCGGCTCCTCCTTCATCACCGGAAGCTGGGACACGTTGTACTCGCGGAGGATGGCGATCGCAGCGGCGACCGTCTCGTCCGGGTGGGCGTGCACGAAGACCGGCAGCCCTTCCTGCTTGCGGGCGAGCACGTCGGCGACCTTGGGCTCGGCCGTCTGCTCGGTGAGGAAACCGTAGTCGGCCATCCAGTCGTCGTTGAAGATCTTTGACAGGTAGCCACGGCCGCCGTCGGGCAGCAGCACCACGATCACGTCCCCGGGCCTGGCGCCGGCCGCGACGCGGAGCGCGGCGACCACGGCCAGCCCGCAGGAGCCGCCGGTGAGCAGCCCTTCCTCGCGGGCGAGCCGCCGGGTCATGAGGAACGAGTCGGCGTCGCTGACCGCGATCACCTCGTCGCAGATCTCCCGGTCGAACGTCTGCGGCCAGATGTCCTCGCCCACGCCCTCCACCAGGTACGGGCGCCCGGTGCCGCCGGAGTACACCGAGCCCTCGGGGTCGGCGCCGATCACTTTGACCCGGCCGCCGGAGATCTCCTTGAGGTACCGCCCGGCACCGCTGATCGTGCCGCCGGTGCCGATCCCGGCCACGAAGTGGGTCACCGTCCCGTCGGTCTGCGCCCAGACCTCCGGGCCGGTGGAGTGGTAGTGCGAATCCGGGTTGTTCTGGTTGGCGTACTGGTCCGGCTTCCACCCGCCGGACGTCTGGCTGGCGAGCCTGGTGGACACCGAGTAGTAGGACTCCGGGTGGTCGGGCGGCACCGCCCCGGGGCACACCACGACCTCGGCCCCGTACGCGCGGAGCACGCTGATCTTGTCCTGGCCGACCTTGTCCGGGCACACGAACACGCAGCGGTAGCCCTTCTCGGCCGCCACGATGGCCAGCCCCACGCCGGTGTTCCCCGAGGTCGGCTCGATGATCGTGCCGCCCGGGCGGAGTTCGCCAGAAGCCTCGGCCGCCGCCACCATGCGCAGCGCGATCCGGTCCTTCACCGAGCCGCCGGGGTTGAAGTACTCCACCTTGGCAAGCACGTCCGGACCGCCCGCGCCCAGCTCCTGGGTGACCCGGTGCAGCCGGACCAGCGGCGTGTTCCCGACAAGCTCGATCAGCGAGTCGTGGACCTGCATCACCAGTTACCTCCCCTGCGACACCGGTCCCGGGACGCCGCTGTCCCCGCCAGTCCCGCTGCTCAGACGCTATCCCACGGCGGGAGTGCCCCGGCCCTGTTCCGGCGCTCACGAGGGATGCCACGCTACCCGAGCGATGATCATGAAGTAGCGGGGAACAATTTGCCAGTGCGGGGGGCTGACGTAAGCTACTGACCAGTAGCCCGAGCCAATCCGAGGGAGCAGCCATGCCCGAGGCAGTGATCGTCGCAACCGCCAGGTCCCCCATCGGCAGGGCGTTCAAGGGAACCCTCACCACCATCCGGCCGGACGACGCGGTCCGCCAGATGGCCGCCACGGTGCTGGCCAAGGTCCCCCAGCTCGACCCCGCCGACATCGCCGACTTCATGCTCGGCTGCGGGCTGCCCGGCGGCGAGCAGGGCTTCAACATGGCCCGGGTGGTGGCCATCATGCTGGGCTACGACCACCTGCCGGGCACCACGGTCACCAGGTACTGCTCATCCTCGCTGCAGACCACCCGGATGGCCTTCCACGCCATCAAGGCGGGCGAGGGAGACGTGTTCCTGTCGGGCGGCGTCGAGTGCGTGAGCAGGTACGCCAAGGGCAGCAGCGACAGCTGGCCGGACACGCAGAACCCGGTGTTCGAGGCGGCCAAGGAGCGGACCGAGGCGCGGTCCGGGGAGGGCGCGCCCAAGTGGCATGACCCGCGCGAGGACGGCGCCGTGCCTGACATTTACATCGCCATGGGGCAGACCGCGGAGAACGTGGCCCAGTTGCGCGGCATCACCCGTCAGGCCCAGGACGAGTTCGGCGTCCGGTCGCAGAACCTGGCGGAGAAGGCACTGGCGAACGGCTTCTGGCAGCGTGACATCACGCCGCTCACCCTGCCGGACGGCACGGTGGTCGCCGCCGACGACGGGCCACGGGCCGGGACCACGCTGGAGAGGGTGGCGGGCCTGCAGCCGGTGTTCCGCCCGGACGGCACCGTCACCGCGGGCAACTGCTGCCCGCTGAACGACGGCGCCGCGGCGGTGGTGGTCATGAGCGACCGCAAGGCGGCCGACCTCGGCGTCACCCCGCTGGCGCGGATCGTGGCCACCGGTGTGTCTCGAGATCAATGAGGCGTTCGCCGCCCAGGTGATCCCGTCCTACCAGGAGCTGGGCATCGACATCGACAAGCTGAACGTCAACGGCGGGGCGATCGCGGTCGGGCACCCGTTCGGCATGACCGGGGCGCGGATCACCTCGACGCTGCTGAACAGCCTCCAGTTCCACGACAAGACGTTCGGCCTGGAGACGATGTGCGTGGGCGGCGGCCAGGGCATGGCCATGATCTTCGAGCGGCTGTCCTGATCCCGGCGCCCCTCTCGCCGGCATCTCCTACCCGGCCGGCTCCTGACCCCGTTCGGGCCGAAGGAACCGGGGTGCCCGGCGGTTTGCCGGGCACCCCGGTAACCGCGGGGTAAACAGCGGGTTCCCCCAGCAATTACTCCAGGCCACCGCGAGGCGGGCGGCCGGATCCCGGGAGTCTGCTCCACGTTTACTCGAAGTCGGCTCTGGGGGGTTGCCAGGAGCGCGGCCGTGATGCAGGCTCAACAAAAGCAGGAGTCCCGCCCTCTGGAGGTGCCAGTTGACTCTGAACCGCTCCCCGGAAACGCATAGGAACCTGATCGCGCGCATCCCGTCCGTCACCGGACGAGCCCTCCCGGAGTGGTTCGCAAGCCTAGAATCCGGCCCCGCCTTCCTGCGCTGCGAAGAGCGCGCGCACTGGCTGGCCGACGAGCACGGGCTGACTCACGGCTACGCCAGCGCCATCGTGCACGAGTACGAGCTGCGCAGGCGCACCCGCCTCAACAGCGCCTGACGTGGACACCGGGCGGGCCGCCGACTTTCTGCGCGCCCATCACCGGGCGGTCCTGGCCACCTCGCGGTCCGACGGCCGGCCGCAGTTGTCGCCCATCACGTGCACGGTGGACGATGAGGGCCGGGTGCTGATCAGTACCCGGGAGACGGCGCTCAAGACGAAGAACCTGCGGCAGCGCCCGCGGGCTTCGCTGTGCGTGTTCACCGACGGCTTCTTCGGCGAATGGGTCCAGGTCGAGGGGGACGCGGAGATCATCTCCCTGCCCGATGCCATGGACCTGCTCGTCGACTATTACCGGCGCATCTCCGGCGAGCACCCGGACTGGGACGACTACCGGGCGGCCATGGTCCGCGATCAGCGGGTCATCGTGCGGGTCACCATCACCCGCGCGGGCCCGGATGTGAGCGGCTGAGCGCGCTACCGCGCGTATCTTTAAGCCGCTCGCAAGGTACTTGTCACCGGCGATCCCGTTGCGCGCGGAACAAGAGTGCCAGGTGCTCTTATTGTCCGTTCAGTCAACCCGCGTGTATCTACCGCCGGGCAGATCAAGAAGAACATCCGGCCCGTTCTGCTGTGATCCCGGGCACCTGTTCGGCCATCATGATCCGCTCGCTTGTTCGGAATGGAGATCAACGGCCGGGATGCCGGAATGGTGACGTGGGCGCCCACCTGGGGGCGGCGGCGTGCGCCCGGCACGGCCCCCTCGGCGATGCTGCCTGCGCACCAACCACGCGGCGGTGCCGAAGGCCTGGGGGGTCGTTGCTGGCTGCGAGGGGCGTGCCCCCGGTCGGAGTCGAACCGACACTGGGGACCCTTTTAGGGGGCCGGCCTCTTCCCTTGGGCTACGGGGGCTGGGTCATGATACCCCGGCCAGTCCGAACCATTCTTGCTCAAGCGAATAGGGGGAGAAAAACTCGCCCGGGTGCACATATTCAATTCGCGCACTCCGACCCTTGAATGCGAAGCGTTACCAATTTGCCTTGTTTTCGGAAGAATTGCGCACACAGCGTAGCCACGGGCGCGCACCCTGCGTGTGGCCCTTGTGCGCGAGACAGCACACACGCCCGCGGGGCACGGGACCGGAGCCGGCACGGGACCGGAGCCGGCACGCTACTTTCCACCAGGCGGGGCACCGCCGGCTCCGGCCGCCTGGCACGCACGGCCGAACACCGCGTCGAGCATCGCTGGCGTGACGCGCCCGGTGAAGGTGTTCTGCTGGCTCGGGTGATAGCAACCAAGCAGCAGGACCTCGCCGCGTCCCGGGCCGCCGCCCAGGGCCGGCCCGGCGACCTCGGCGCGCCCGGCGGGCGCGGCTCGACCACCTGGCCCGGCGGGCGCGGCGAGGGTCACCTCGCTGCCGTGGCCGAACTTCGGCCGCGGCCGGGGCGGCGCGAATCCCGCCGACCGCAGCATCGGCCATGCCGCCTGCCAGGCAAAACCGCCCAGGCACACGATGACCCTGACGGTGGGCGCGACCAGCGTGAACTCCGCGGCCAGCCAGGGCGCACAGGTGTCCCGTTCGGTTACCGAGGGCTTGTTGTCCGGAGGCGCGCACCGGACCGCCGCGACCATCCTGGCCCCGATCAGCCGCTGGCCGTCCCCGGCCGAAGTCGAAGTGGGCAGCGCGGCCAGCCCGCAGCGGTGCAGCGCGGCGAAGAGGACATCGCCGCTGCGGTCGCCGGTGAAGATCCGCCCGGCCCGGTTGCCTCCGTGCGCCGCAGGGGCGAGCCCGAGGATGAGCACCCGGGCATGCTCATCGCCCCAGCCGGGAATCGGCCGGCCCCAGTACCGCTGGGTGCGCGACGACGCGCGTTTGGCCGCCGCTACCTGCTCGCGCCATTCGACCAGCCGGGGGCAGGCGCGGCACACGGACTGCCGTGCCATCAACTCGCCCAGGCTCCCGGCCGCCTCGGCCTCAGCGGCCAGCGCGCGGACCTGTGCGGCGTCGGCGGCCACCGGAGTGGCGGGCGTAGCCGGATCCTCCGGCCAGCCGCTGCCCGGCGGCACCGGCAGGCCCAGCGCCGCCGGTGTCCCTGGCGGCCCCGGCGTCACCGGCCCGCACCTGCGGCCAGGGACCAGGCCAGGCCGTCGAGAATGTCGTGCTCGCTGACCAGCACCTCGCCGAAGCCGAACCGCTCCATGATCCGCGTCAGCACGAGTGCGCCGCCGCCGATCACGTCCACCCGGCCCGGATGCATCACCGCCAGCCGCTGCCGTTCCGCCCGGGTCTGTGCCAGCAGGCTCGTGGCCACCTCGCGCACCGCCGCCGCGCTGAGCCGGGAATGGTGGATCCGGTCGGCCTGGTAGCTGTCCAGCCCGAGCACCAGCGCGGCCACCGTGGTCACCGAACCGGCCAGGCCGACCAGGGTGCGCGCGGCGGTCACCGGGATCTTGCCCGCGACCACGTCGAGCGCGGCATCGATGTCGGCGCGGGCCGCCGCGATCTCGCTATCGCCTGGCGGGTCGTGCCGCAGGTGCCGCTCGGTCATCCGGACGCAGCCGATATTGACGCTCACCGCCGCGGTCACCGCGCCCGGGCCACCGAGCACGAACTCGGTCGAGCCACCGCCGATGTCGGCGACCAGGTACGGGGCGGCCACCTGCCCGGTCAGCTCCTCGGTCGCCCCGGTGAACGACAGCCGTGCCTCGTCCTCGCCGCTGAGCACCTCGGGCTCGATCCCGAGGATGTCGCGCACCCCGGCCACGAACTCGCCGGCATTGGCCGCATCCCGAGTCGCGCTGGTGGCCACCATGCGCACGGCCGACGCCGACGCTTCGGCGATGATCCGCTGGTAGGACCGAAGCACCCGGAGGGTCCGGGCCAAGGGCTCGGCGCCGAGCCGCCCGGTGGCATCCACGCCCTGGCCGAGCCGCACGATCTCGAGCCGCCGGTCCACATCGGCCAGCCGGCCCGCGGCACGGTCCACATCGGCCACCAGCAGCCGCACCGAGTTCGTGCCGCAGTCGATCGCCGCCACCCGGACGACGCCCGCGCCGGTCACCCGGCCCCGCCGTTCACCGGGGCCCGCCGTTCACCGGGGCCCGCCGCTCACCCGGGGCTCCGCGTTCACCGGGGTTCCGCGTTCACCGGGGCTCTCCGCCATTCACCAAGGGTTCCCCGCCTCCCGCAGCGGCCGCGGGACGGACGCAGGGGCCTGCCTCCCACCACGGCCCGGCCTGCGCCGCGGCCTCCCGGCCCAGCGGGTTCGACCCTGGCACCGCCAGTTCGTGCGCGGCCAGCG
>WNGL01002071.1_pt1 | contig 28247 bp, 27 predicted proteins | sample 5400591 | NCBI WGS metagenome assembly WNGL01 (sample SAMN13153377, study PRJNA577476) | soil metagenome | isolation source: 80 cm soil or saprolite under Garry oak tree replicate 1 | place: USA:California | collected 2016-06-15 | reverse complement strand
GAAGCCAGCCGTCCGGAACCTCCATGACAGCGAGGACAAGCCGATGAGCAAGACGACCGTCGTCGAGAAGTGGGTGGACGAGGCAGCCGCCCTGACCGGGCCGAGCAAGGTCACCTGGGCCGACGGGTCCAAGCAGGAGTACGACCGACTCGTCGAGGAGATGCTCGGCGACGGGACCCTCCTCGAGCTGAACCAGAAGACCTATCCGGGCTGCTTCCTCCACCGGAGCCATCCTCAAGACGTGGCGCGCACGGAGCAGCTCACCTTCATCTGCTCGCGCGAGGCGGATGACGCGGGACCGACCAACAACTGGATGGCGCCCGCCGAGGCCAAGGCCAAGGCGGCCGGCTACTTCAAGAACAGCATGAAGGACCGGCGCATGTGGGTCATCCCGTACCTCATGGGGCCGGCGGGCTCGGCGGCGAGCCGGACCGGCGTCATGGTCACCGACAGCGCCTACGTCGTGGCGAGCATGCACATCATGACGCGCGTGGGGCAGGTCGCCATCGACCACATGCGGGCCGACGACGACTTCATCGCGGGCCTGCACGGGATGGGCGACCTCTCGCCAGAGCGTCGACTCATCCTCCACTTCCCGGAGGAGAAGCTCATCTGGAGCGTGGGCTCGGGCTATGGCGGCAACGCTCTTCTCGGAAAGAAGTGCCACGCGCTGCGACTCGGGTCTTCCCAGGCGCACCAGGAAGGCTGGATGGCCGAGCACATGTTCATCCTGGGCGTGGAGGACCCCGAGGGCCGGATCACGTACTTCGGGGGCGCCATGCCGAGCGCCTCCGGCAAGACCAATCTCGCCATGGTCGTGTCGAAGCTGCCCGGGTACCGCGCGTGGACGCTCGGCGACGACATCGCCTGGATCTACGTCGACCCGGAGGGCCAGCTCCGCGCCATCAACCCGGAGCGCGGCTTCTTCGGGGTCGCGCCCAATACCAGCGCGGCCACCAATCCCAATGGCATCCAGATGGTGCGCTCCAACACCATCTTCACGAACGTGGCCATGACGCCGACCAAGGAGCCCTGGTGGGAAGGCATCGGCGCGGCGGCGCCTGCGGGCACGGTCGACTGGCAGGGCAGGCCGTGGACGCCGGGCGGCGCCCCCGCCGCGCATCCCAACTCGCGCTTTACTACACCATGCAACCAGTGTCCCTCCATTGCTCCCAACTGGGAGGACCCGAAGGGCGTGCCGCTGTCAGGCTTCATCTTCGGGTCCCGCCGGACGAACGTCATCCCCATGGTCTTCGAGAGCTTCGGCTGGCAGCACGGCGTGTTCCTTGGCGCGGCCATGAGCACCGAGACCACCGCCGCCATCACCGGTCAGGTCGGGGTGGTCCGCCGCGATCCCATGGCCATGATCCCGTTCTGTGGGTACAACATGGGGAGCTACTTCGCCCACTGGCTCGCCATGGGTCCCCGGCTCGCCAACCCGCCGAAGATCTTCCGGGTGAACTGGTTCAGGCGTGACACCGAAGGCCGCTTCCTGTGGCCGGGCTACGGCGAGAACGCACGGATTCTGAAGTGGATGGTCGACCGCATCCACGGCCGCGGCAAGGCCGTGGAGACGCCCCTCGGCTTCATCCCTCCCGCCGACGCCCTCGACCTGACCGGCCTCGACATCGACCGCAGGCGCGTGGAGCGGGCCCTCGCCTGGGACCGGGACGAATGGCTGGATGCCCTCACCGATCTCAACGTCTTCTTCGAAGCCTTTGGCCGTCGCCTGCCCGGTCAGATTCGCCAGGAGCTGGACCTCATGGTCCATCGCCTCAAGGGCAGCCGCTAGCGGGCTGAGGCCATCTTTCCCGAGTCCCGAACGCCTGGGCTCAGTCTATGAAGCGCAGCACGCATCGCATTCTCACCACTCATGCCGGCAGCCTGCCCCGTCCCTCCGACCTTCTCGAGCTGATCCAGACGCGAGCGGCGGGACGGCGCGTGGACGACACGGCCCAAGACTCGCGGCTCCGAGAGGCGGTCGGGGAGATCGTCCGGAAGCAGGTCGAGCTGGGCGTCGACGTGGTCGACGACGGCGAGATGAGCAAGCCGGGCTTCATCCACTACGTCAACGAGCGCCTCGCGGGCTTCGAGCCGAGCCCCGATGCTCCCGCCGGCAGCACGTGGGCGCGCTCGCGCGAGGTGCAGGCGTTCCCCGAGTTCTACGAGTGGTTCGGCCGCGTGCTGCCGAGCCCCGGCTCGACGGCCGCTCATCTCGCCTGCACGGGCCCCATCGCCTACAAGGGACACACGCTCCTCCAGGCCGATCTCGCCAACCTGACGGCCGCCCTCGAGGGCGTGAGCCCCGCCGAGGTGTTCGTGCCCGCCATCTCACCCTCGAACGTCGAGGAGTGGAACCGGAACAAGTTCTACAAGACGCCCGAGGAGTACCTGTTCGCCATCGCCGACGCCATGCGCGAGGAGTACCGGGTCATCGTCGACGCCGGCTTTCTGCTCCAGATCGACGACCCTCGCCTGGTGACCTACTGGATCCTGAACCCGGGGATGAGCCTCGCTCAGTGCCGCAAGTGGTGCGACGCGCGCGTCGAGGCGCTCAACCACGCGCTGCGAGGCATCCCGGAGGACCGGGTGCGCTTCCACACCTGCTACGGCATCAACATGGGCCCGCGCGTCCACGACATGGAGCTGAAGGACGTCGCGGATATCATCCTGAAGGTGCGGGCGGGCGCCTACTCGCTCGAGGCGGCGAACCCTCGCCACGAGCACGAGTGGCGGGTGTGGCGAGACGTGAAGCTGCCGGAGGGGAAGATCCTGATCCCGGGCGTGATCACCCAGTCGAGCGTCCTCGTGGAGCACCCGGAGCTGATCGCCCAGCGCATCGAGCGCTTCGCCAGCGTGGTCGGCCGCGAGAACGTCATCGCGGGCAGCGACTGCGGCTTCGCGACCTTTGCCGGCTCCATGGAGATCCACCCGAGCATCGTGTGGGCAAAGCTCGCCGCGCTCGCCGAAGGCGCGCGCATCGCGTCGCGGCGGCTCTTCTAGGGGTCAGGTCTTGCAATACGACATTCTGGTGAAGGCCGTTGCCCATTGTCGTATTGCAAGACCTGACCCCACTTCTTACTTTTGGTACTTGAACGATACGTTCACGCGAGCGCGATAGGACGTGACCTTGCCCTTCTCGATGGTCACGTCGAGCCGCGAGACCTCGCCCACCCTGAGATCGCGCAGGGTCTTGCCCGCGGTCTGTACCGCGTTCTTGACCGCATCCTCCCAGGACACCTTGCTCGTTCCCACCAGGTCCGTCACCCGATAGACGCTGTTGCTTGCCATCGCCTGTCTCCTTGTGGGGGGTGGAGTATTCCCATGGCCCGCGTGTGCGGGGAGGATAGTCGAGGCTTGCCGGCTGGGCAAGCGGCCCCGCCGAGGCAACGATGGACTGGCTCCGGCTCGTTCAGGCGCGACGGAACTTGAAGTTGAAGCGGCGGATCTCGAACTGCTGGTTCGGATTCGGTGTCCACTCGACGTGCTTCTGGAGCCCGTAGTCCTCGTACGGCTGGACGACGGGGATCCACGGCAGGTGCTCGAGGAAGATCTTCGTCATCCTCCGGTACGCGTCGCCGCGGAACTTCTCGTCGATGGAGAACCGCGCGGCGTTGCCGAGCTCGTCGAACTCGGGATGGCGCCAGTAGTCCTGCGGCCCGCCCGGCCCGAGCAGACGCCACATCATCCCGTCGGGATCGGCGAGGGTCGAGGTCGGATCGGACCACCAGAGCCCCTTGAAGGTCTTCTCGCGGTTCTTCTGCGCGCGGACGGAGTATTCGAAGACCTCGACCCTGGCGTTGACGCCGACGTCTCGCCACATGCCGACCACGGCCTCTGCCATCGGCTTGTCGTTTGCCATGTAGCCGACCGTCGTCTCCAGGACGATCTCCTCGCTCCGGTAGCCCGCCTTCTTCAAGCGCTCGCGCGCTTCCTTCGGGTCGTATCTGAAGGGCGGCAGCGAGGCGTCATAGTGGTTGTCGCCCTTGGCGATCATGCTGTTGGGCACGATCCCGCGCCCGCGCCACAGCTCCTTCACGATGGTGTCGCGGTCGACGGCGAGGGAAAGGGCCTGCTTCACGAGTGGATTGTCGAGGGGCCTGACCTTGGAGTTGGCGGCGAGGACGTACAGGCCCGCGTAGAGCGCGCCGACCACGCGCGTGGAGGGGTGAGCGCTCACGCGCTCGCCGTGGTCGGGCGGGAGCTGCGTGATGACATCGACCTCGCCCTTCAGGAGGGAGGCGATCCGCGGGGCGGCCTCCGGGACGGACCGGAAGATCATCCGATCGAAGTCCGACCTCCCCGCCCAGTAGTCCGGGTTCGCCTCGAACACCGCCTTGTCGTCCTTGACCCACGAGACGAACCGGGCGGGACCCGTGCCGATGGGCTTCTGGTTGAAGGTGTCGACGCCCACGCTCTCGAGGTATTTCTTCGGCACGATCTGGCCGCCGTAGAAGGCAAGGCGCGCAGGCAACAGCGGATCGGGCTTCTTCGTGTGGACGACGAGGGTCGCCGCGTCCGGCGTCTCGATCCGGTCGATCGACGTGAACACGGTCGACACGCGCACCTTGGCGGCCGGGTCCAGCGTGCGGTCCAGGCTGAACTTCGCGTCCGCCGACGAGAACGGATCGCCGTTGTGCCACTTGACGCCCGGCCGCAGCTTGAAGCGCCAGGTGGTCTGCGCTTCGAGCTTCCACTCGGTGGCGAGGCCGGGATGGAGCTTCTGGTCGGGATGGCGCGAGACGAGGTTGTCGAACACGTTGAAAGACACGCGGATATCGTTCGCCGAGGTGCTCATGTGCGGGTCGAAGGTGGCGATGTCGCCCCCCTGGGCGACGACGAGATCACGCTTCTGGGTGGTCTGAGCCTGGGCCGGCGTGGCGAGGGGGGCGAACGCGCCGGCGGCGCCCACGACGGCCAGATTCTTCAGGAGGTCACGCCGGCTGATTTTCGTCATGATCGTCGCGCGTCAGGCCGGCCTCGGCGGCAGTCCCTGGCTCACGGCATCGTGGACCATGCGCACCAGCGTGGTGATGTCGAAGACGGGCAGGCCGGTCGCCAACTGGAGATCCGCGCGATACGGCGGCATGTTGGTGCACTCGAGAACGAGGGCGCCGATCTCCGGGTGAGCCGCCAGCATCCGGCGGGCGACCGTCAGGTGCTCCTGGCGGGCCACCTCCACGTCGAGCTCGAGCTGGTCGTCGAGGAGCACGCGGGTGAACTCCTTCTCGGTCTCCATGCCCGCGATGACGACGGGGATGTCCTTGGTGATCCCCGCTCCCGTGAAGTGCTCGGGGCGGAGCGACGTGGCGTCCACCGTCATGATGCCCACGGCCCGGCCGGGCGCGAGCAGGCGGTGGACGAGGGGCACGAGGAGGAGACTCGAGGTGAAGACGGGGACCGACACCGCCGCCGCCACCTCGTCCTGGAACTTGGCGAGAAAGCCGCAGTTGGTCGTCACGGCCCGCACGCCCTCGCGCTCGAGGGCCCGGGCGCCCTCGATGAAGGCGGGGAGGAGCTCGCGCTGCCCGTGGCGCACCACGCGATCCGGGGACGCGCCGCGCACGCGGTGGTAGAGCACGGGAAAGTCGAAGGTCGCCGCATTGCCCATGTCGCCGGGGATGCGGGGGAACTGCGTGTCGAGCATGAGGATGCCCACCGAATGCCCGAAGATGTTCTGCCCGCCGCGGACCCTGGTCATATGTCTAATCCCCTCACCCTACCCTCTCCCCAGAGGGGAGAGGGATTCAGAGATTGCTAATTGAGCTGCGCGAGCTTCTGTCGCGCCTTCCTGAGGTGGCCTTTCACGGCCTCGTGGTCCTTGGTATTCGGGAACTCGGTCAGATAGCGCTCCCAGTCCGCGAGGCTCCGCTGGATCTCGCCCATGTTGCTCCAGGCGATGCCGCGATCCCGCCATTCGCCCGCGGCTTTCGAATCGAGCACCAGGAGGCGATCGATGGCGCCGACGACCTTGTCCCAGGCCTGACGCTGCCAGTAGATGGCCTTGAGGTTGGCGAGCATCCGCCCCAGGAGCTGCCGGCCCGACACCGGCGCGTAGTGCTCGTCCGTCAGCGTCACTTTCCTCCCGAGGACCCGCCCCACCAGCTTCTCGCAGCTCTCTGGGGTCAGGAGGGCCCCCCCATTGAACGGGTCGAGGAAGATCTGCGAATCGTCGAGACGCGCGCCCGCGATGAAATGCCCCGGCAGCCCTATCCCCTCCACGGCGAGCCCCAGGCGCTTGCCCACCTCGATCAGGACGAGGGACAGCGTGATGGGAATGCCCTGCCGCCGATCGAGCACGTCGTTGAGGAAGCTGTTGCGAGGGTCGTAGTAGTCCTCGCGATTGCCCGCGAAGCCTTGCTCCACGAAGAGGTATTCGCGAAGCCGGTGCAGGCGGCCCAGAGGATCGGTCGAGCGCCGCGACCCGTCAACGCCGCGGGCGAGCCCATCGAGTCTCTCCAGGTACGCATCCACCTCGAGCGCCGGGTACTCCCACCGGGCGATGGTGAGGGCGGCTCGCGCGAGATCGAGACGACCATCGGGCCGCGAGACCAGCGTGGCAAGCTCGCGGAGCGACGGATCGGCGCCCATCAGCAGCCGGGGGCGTGATGAATGCCGGCGGTCTTGAGGGCCGCGAGCTGGATCTCTTCGGCCAGCGACATGGTGCGCGCGGCGGCGCGGCGGGCGGCCTCCTGGTCGTCGGGCGTGGTGGCGAATCGGAGGAGCAGGGAGCGGCCGAGCAGGTGATGGAAATGCTCGTCCGGCTCGATGACATCGCGATAGAGCGTGGCCGTGACCTTGTCCCCCGCCCGGTCGCAGAACTCGATGAACTGCCGATTCTTCACGACGGCGATCGCCTCGCGGGTGAATTGCCCCGCGGCCACGCGCTCCACGGTCGTCTTGAGCGTGTCCAGGTACTGGAAGAGCGGCCCGTAGCCCTTGGCCACCGGATTGAAGCCGGCGGCTTCGAATCCCAGCTCACGGAGGCGGTCCACGATCATGCGGTAGTGCTTGGCCTCATCCCCGGCCTGCCGCGCGAAGGCCATCTTGACGTCGACGTCATTCGTGGTCACCTGCCACCGCGCGGCGATCTCGGTCGCCTCGATCTCGTTCCGGAGGGCGACCTTGAGAAGATTGAGGACATTGAGGTCGCCCTCGACCTCCGGCTTCAGCGTGTCGTCGGGCGCGAGCCGCTTGAGGATGGCCTGGTTGCCCTCGTCGAGCTCGCGGACGAACTCCTCGGACGTCACGCCGGGACTCCCGTCTTGAGAAGCTCGGGCAGCTCCTGGGTCAGCGTCTCCTTGGTGACGACCCTGGTGCAGCGCCCGTGGAGAGGCTGCGTCTCGCGGGCCAGAGCGTGGGTGGTGAAGCCCAACACGGGAGGGCGCGGCGCCACGCCCTCGAGCGCCTGAAAGGCGGCGGCGTAGTCCAGGTCGCGAGCGGTGAGATCGACGATGACGAGGCCCGCCGGCTCCGCGAGCGCGGCCGTCAGCTCTTGGGGCGTTCTCGCGAAGACGAGCGGGGTCCCGACCATGCGAGCGGTCTCACGGATCCGGGCGACGAAGAACAAGTCCTTGACGACCGCGACGACCCTGGCCTGCATGTGGATCGGCGGTCAGTCGTCCTGCTCGGTATTGCCGAGCCAGTACCGGTTCCACTCGGCCAGGTGGGTGAGGGTGGCGAAGTCGCGCATCCGATCGAGATAGACCATCCCGTGGAGGTGATCCGTCTCGTGCTGGACGACGCGCGCGAAGAATTCCTTGAGCTCGCCCTCGATGCGCTGGCCTTCACGGTCGTAGGCCTCGAGCCGCACCGACGTGAAGCGGGGGACCATGCCCCGCATGTCGGGCACGGAGAGACACCCTTCCCAGCCCTCCTCCATCTCCTCGGTGAGGGCCGTCACCACGGGGTTGACGAGAATGGTGAGGGGGATGCTCGGCGCCTCGGGATAGCGGGGATTGCCGTTGACCTCGACCACGCAGATCTGCTTGAGGACGTGCACCTGCGGAGCGGCCAGGCCGGCGCCGTTGTACTCGCGCATGGTCTCCACCATGTCGTCGATGAGCCGCTGGATGTCCGGAGAGCGGATCTCCTCGACGGACACGGGCAGCGCCTGCTGGCGCAGCACCGGATGACCCAGGCGAGCGACTTTCAAGATGGCCATGACATCGATTCTCGCCTGAAGTGTAGCACGGCTCGCTATCCGGTCTTGAGTCCCAGGACGTTGAAGGCGGGGACGGGCCTGGCGAATCCCTTGAGACTCAGCTCGCCCTTCGGCTCGCAAGTGATGAGCGCCTCAATCTTGTACAGCACCCGGGAGGAGATCAGGATCTCGCCGGGTCGAGCCTCGGCGCAGAGGCGCGCCGCGAGATTCGAGACCGAGCCGATGGCGCCGTAGTCCCAGCGCCCCTCGAAGCCGATGGCGCCCAGGGTGGCCGGGCCCTGCGCGATGCCCATCCCGAAATGCAGGTCATAGCCGCGGCGGCGCCACTCGGGCACCAGGGCCTCGATGCGGCCACGCATCGCGAGCGCCATGCGGATGGCTCGCTCCTCGGCGTCGCGCATCTCGACCGGATCGTTGAAGAACACCATGAGGCCGTCGCCCGCGAAGTGCTCCAGTGTCCCCTCGGCCTCCAGGATGAGCCGGCCCATCTCGGCGTGGTACTGGTGCAGCACGCCCATCACCTCTTCGGGCCCCGCGGTCTCGGCGAAGGCGGTGAAGCCGCGGAGGTCCACGAACACCACGGTGATCTCACGCCGGTGGCTCTTGAGCGGGTCCGCGGCGCCGCCGGTCACGATGAGCTCGGCGAGCTGGGGCGAGAAGAACCGCTTGAGCCGCCCCAGCCGCTCGAGCTGCGCCACCTGGGAGCGGACGCGCTCCTCGAGGTTGGCGTTCAGATCGGCGAGCTCGGCAGCCTGCGCCTGGACGGTGCCGTAGAGATCCTTGATGCGGAGAAGCGAGCGCACCCGCGCCACCAGCTCGCCCACGTTGACCGGCTTGGTCAGGAAGTCGTCGGCCCCGGCCTCGAGCCCCTTGATGCGCTCGCGGGTCGGGTCCAGCGCCGTCACCATCACCACGGGGAGGATGCCGTACTCGGGGTTGGCGCGGATCCGCCGGCAGACTTCGTAGCCGTCCATGCCCGGCATCATGATGTCGAGGAGGACGAGGTCCGGACGCTCCGCTTCCACCTTCGCGAGCGCCTCCGGGCCGGAGGCCGCTGTCACCGTCGAGTAGCCCTTGGCGGCGAGGAGATCCACGAGCATCCTCACGTTGTGGACGGTATCGTCCACCACCAGGATCTTGGCCGCCATTGGATGCAAGCTAAGCCCGCTTCCCTCGAGTGTCAAGGCATGCGGTGATGCGGTGTTCTTGACTCACCGTACAGCGGTTGCTAGCATGCCGCTCACGGCCTTCCGGCCGCCTTCATGGGCGCTCACGAGGACGGACTCCCCGCTGGGTCAGCGCCATCGACCCCGGTGGCCGCCCCGGGTATCAGCGAGCGCTCGGCGGGGTTCCTCCTCTCTCACACCCCTCTCGGGTCCCTCGTCCGCGCCGTGGCCCGGCTGCGGCTCTCCGTGCACTTCAAGCTCCTGGCCGCTTTCATGCTGGTGGCCGTCGTGGTCGCCCTCATGGGCGCCATGAGCCTCGAGATCATCACGCGCATGTCGCGACAGAGCGAGGCCATGCACGTGGCCCACCAGCGGGTCAGCTCCGCCCGACAGGCCCAGCACGCCCTCGCCATGCAGATGAGCTTCACGGCCATGGCCCTCGTGCTGAGGGACGAGGCGACCATCGCGAGCATCCTCCGCGAGAACAACCGGTTGAATGCCATGCTCGCGGAGATCGAGGACGGCGCGCCCCTCGAGGAGCGCGAGATCATCCAGCGCATCCGTACCGCCCAGGGCGAGGTCATGGCCACGGTGGCCGACGTGGCGAACCTGGTTCGCGACGGCAAGATCGAGGAGGCGATGCGGCTCCAGCTCACGACCGGCTATCCTCTCTTCCAGCAGGTCGAGGGCCTCGTGGAGCAGGTCGTCCGGATCGAGGAGAGCAGCATGGGCAGGCTGCGCGCCGCCACCGCCCTCGCGAACCGCCAGGCCTTCTACCTCATGGGCGGCCTCATCATCGCCTCCATCCTCCTCGCCCTCCTGCTCGGCTTCGTGACGTCGTGGTCCTTCATCATCCCCGTGCGGGAGGCGCAAGGGTTCCTGGGCCGCCTCGCCAAGGGCGATTTCGGCACGCGGGTGGTCGTCCCCAACCAGGACGAGTTCGGCGCCCTCGCCGCCCGCATGAACGACATGAGCGCGGAGCTGCGCCGGCTCTACGAGGACCAGCGCGAGGCGGCCCGCCAGCTCGGGACGCTCAATAGCCAGCTCGCGCGGGCGAGCCAGGCCAAGTCGGAGTTCCTGGCCAACATGAGCCACGAGCTGCGCACGCCCATGAACGCGATCCTCGGCTTCACCGAGATGATCCTCGACGATGTCTACGGCGAGGTGCCGGCGGAGGTGCGGAGTCCCCTGGAGGACGTGCAGACGTGCGGTCGTCAGCTCTTGCGCCTCATCAACGACGTGCTCGACCTGTCCAAGATCGAGGCGGGGCGCATGGAGCTGAGTCTGACCGACTACTCGGTGCACGAGGTCGTGGAGACGGCGCGCACCTCCCTGCGCTCTCTCGCCGCCGAGAAGGGGCTCGAGTTCACCGCGGAGGTCGAGCCCGACATTCCCCTCGCTTATGGCGACGGCAAGCGCATCACCCAGTGCCTGACCAATCTCGTCGGCAACGCCCTCAAGTTCACCAAGGAGGGCACGGTGGCCATCCGCGCCCGACTCGACGGCGACCGGGTCGTGTACACGGTGAGCGACACGGGCATCGGCATCGCGGTTGACCAGCTCGATCACATCTTCGGTGAGTTCCGCCAGGTCGACGCGAGCATCAGCCGCGAGTTCGGGGGGACGGGGCTGGGATTGAGCATCACCAAGACGTTCGTGGAGCTCCACGGAGGGCGCATCTGGGTCGAGAGCGAGCCGGGCCGCGGCTCGACCTTCCACTTCGCGATTCCTCTGCGCTTGGCGGAAGTCACGGAGGGTACATGAGCCAGAAGAAGATCCTGCTCGTCGAGGACAACGAGTTCAACCGAAAGATCGTCCGCGACCTTCTCGCGCGTCAACCCTATGGTCTCCTGGAGGCCCACGACGGCGAGGCCGGCGTCGAGGCGGCGCGCCGCGAGAAGCCCGACCTGATCATCATGGACGTCCAGCTCCCGAGGCTGTCGGGCCTGGATGCGACGCGACGGATTCGAGCCGAGCCCGAGACGGCCAAGATCCCCATCATCGTCGTCACCTCGTTCGCCCTCAGCGGCGACGACAAGAAGGCCATGGACGCGGGCGCCTCGGCCTATCTCGCCAAGCCGTACAGCCCCCGGCAGCTCCTCGACGCCATTCGCAAGATGCTGGGCGACGCGTGAGGTCCTGGAGCGGGAGGAGGAGAGCCATGCGCGTGCGCAGTCGGTGGACGGTAGCGTTGGCGGCCGTCATCGCGGCCGTCGTTCTCTCGCCCCTGCCCGCGATCGCTGGGCAGGAAGAGCAGTTCACCCCCGAGTACAAGGAAGTGCGGAGCGCCTTCGATCCGAAGCACACGCCGAGGATCGTGGCGCCGGACCGCGTCAAGCGGGGGGAGTGGTTCGATGTCACCATCACGGTGGGGGCGGGCGGCGATCATCCCTCGCTCGGCGAGCACTTCGTGCGCTACATCGCCCTCTACATCAACGGCGCGGAGATCTCTCGCGCCTACCTCCACCCGGTCTTCTCGTTCCCCAAGGTCACCTTCACCATCGCCCTCGACGAGGGCGGCGTGCTAAAGGCCGTGGAGGAGCCGACCCACTCGGCGGCCTGGGAATCCTCCAAGCCGATCACCGTTAGCCCCTAGGGTTTCTTGCCTATCTCGATGGTGACGCTGGTGACGGGCTTGTCTTCGACGGTGACGTCGCGGGTGACCGTCCCCAGGGTCTCGTGCCAGATCTTGAGCGTGTACTTGCCGGGCGGCACGTTGTCGAGAGCGAACTCGCCGTTGGCGCCGGTGACGGCGAAGAACGGGTGCTCGGCGACCACCACCCAGGCCCGCATCCAGGTGTGGAGATCGCAGTCGATCCGGACGATCTCCGGCTTCTTGAAGGCGACGGGAACGGTCCGTCCCTTGGGCTGGGTCCGGTTGAAGGTCGCGTTCTCCGTGCTGACGCTGTGCAGGTTGTGGAGCAGCCGATCGCTGTTGAGGAACTCCACCGTCCCCCCCACCGGAACGATCACCACGCGCGGCACGTAGACGCACTGCTGCTGGTCCATCTGTACGGGGCCGGGCGGGGCCTCCCCGCGGACTCCGGGCGGGGGCGTCTGGAGCGAGACGACCGCCCAGCGAACGCCGCGGTTGGGGCCGAGGACGAGATCCTCGCTCTCCCTGCTCTTGCCGCACACGTACTGGTCGATGTTGATGGTCACGGTCTTTTTTTCCGGCGGCGGCCCCGCGTGGAGCACGGCGCCCTTTATGGATCCGGCCACGGCGGGCCCGATGGCCAAGGGACACCAAGCCACGACGAGCGCGACGATGCCGATCAGGCGGCCAGAGGGACGTCTCATACGCGATCTCCTAGTCAGCTGCTCGTCCGCTCTACGTCCGGGTGCGGCGAGTCCACTTGAGCCCATAGCCGTGCGGCTCGTAGCCGTCGAGGTACCGGAGCAAAGCGTCGATGTCGGGGGCAGGATACCAGAGGTCGAGGAACTCGGGCTTGATGAAGCCTTCGTCGATTCCGCGCTGGAACTGCGCCCACAGCGGATCGAAGAAGCCGTGGAGATCGAGAACGGCGATGGGCTTGCGATGGTAGCCGAGCTGCTTGAGGGTGAGCGCTTCCAGCACTTCCTCGAGCGTGCCGAGGCCGCCCGGCAGGGCCACGAAGGCGTCGCCCCGCTCGTCCATGATCGCCTTGCGGTCCCGGAGCCCGTCGGTGACCACGAGCTCCGTGAGGCCCGTGTCGCCCACGCCGAGCTCCAGGAGCGCCTTGGGGATGATCCCGGTGACCTCGCCCCCGTGAGCGAGGACTGCCCGGGCCAGACTGCCCATGAGGCCCACGCCTCCGCCTCCGTAGATGAGCCGCCAGCCGCGCCGGGCGAGCTTGGCCCCGAGCTCCTCGGCCGCGGCGAAGTATTTCCTGTCCACGCTGTCGCTCGAGCCGCAGAATACGGTGACCGAGCGGATCACCGGAGCCATCCCTTGGCGCGCTTCAGACCGAGATCACGCCCTGAGCAGGGCAAGCGCCACGCCCCCGAGCGCGCCGATGACGACCACGAGCAGCGGCGGCGCCCGCCAGACGTTCAGGAGCACGAACCCGACGAGGGCGAGCCCGAGATCCGCCGGCGTCTCGACCGAGCTCGTCCAGACCGGGTGGTAGAGCGCCGCGCCGAGGAGTCCGACCACCGCCGCGCTCACGCCCCGCATGATCGCCTGGGCGCTCACGCGCCGTCGGAAGGCGTCCCAGAAGGGCAACGTGCCCACCAGGACGAGCAGGCCGGGAAGGAAGATGGCGACAAGACTCAGGGCGGCCCCCACCGATCCGTGCGGCGGCGGCGTCACCACGGCTCCGAGGTACGCCGCGAAGGTGAAGAGCGGGCCGGGCACGGCCTGGGCGGCGCCATAGCCGGCGAGGAAGACGTCGTCGCTGACCCAGCCGGGGGCCACGACGGCCTCGCGCAGCAGGGGCAGGACCACATGGCCGCCCCCGAACACCAGCGCGCCCGACCGGTAGAAGGCCTCGAACAGCGCGAGGCCCTGGGATGCTCCGAGATTTCGCCATACCGGCAGCGCCACGAGCAGCAGCAGGAAAATGGCGAGGGCCGCCAGCCCGACCGGGCGCGAGACGGGCACGGACACGTGGCCGGTCGGTGCTTGCGGCGCCTCACGACAGAGCCACAGGCCGGCCACGCCCCCCAGCGCGATGGCCAGGATCTGGGCGCCCGAGGACGCGCTGATCAGGATGACCAGGGTCGCCACCATCGCGATCGTCGCGCGCTCGCGGTCGGGGCAGAGCGTGCGGGCCATGCCCCAGACGGCCTGGGCGACGATCGCCACGGCCACGAGCTTGAGGCCGTGCAGGAGGCCGGTCCCCAGCGATCCTTGAAGCGCGCTCGCGCCATGCGCGAAGAGGACGAGGGCGATCGCGGAGGGCAGCGTGAATCCTGTCCACGCCGCGAGGCCGCCGAGATAGCCCGCCCGCATGAGCCCGAGGGAAAAACCGACCTGGCTACTCGCGGGGCCGGGCAGGAACTGGCAGAGACCGACGAGATCGGCGTAGGCATGCTCGTCGAGCCAGCGCCGCCGCACGACGAACTCTTCGCGGAAATACCCGATATGGGCGATGGGCCCGCCAAAGCTGCTCACGCCGAGCTTGCTGAAGGCGAGGAGCACTTCGAGGGCACGGGCCCTCCGCTCCTCGCTCACGCGCGGGGGACCCGCGCCGAATTGTGGCGGAACGCCGCGGCGTTCCGGCGGAGCCCGGCGGGCCGCGGGCGCAGGAGGGCGGTTCCCTGGAAGCGGGCGCGGAGCTCCTCGTCGCTCATGGCGGCGATTCGCTCGGCGCCCGGATAGGGGGCCGATGGCCGAAAGGCGGTCTCACGACTCACCGGGACTTTCCTGTTCCAGGGACAGACCTCCTGACAGACATCGCAGCCGAACTGCCAGGGACCGAGGGCGTCTTGGAGCGCGGGAGGAATGTCCCCGCGATGCTCGATGGTCAGGTACGAGATGCAGCGACGGGCGTCGAGGACGTAGGGGGCGACGAAGGCTCCGGTCGGACAGGCATCCAGGCAGGCCCGGCAGGAGCCGCAGCGGTCCGGCAACGGCTCGTCGAAGGCGAGCTCGGCCGTCGTGAGGAGGACGCCGATCAGGAACCACGAGCCGAGATCCGGATGCAAGAGCATGGTGTTCTTGCCCGTCCACCCCAGGCCCGCCCGTGCCGCCAGATCCCGCTCGAGCACGGGCCCCGTGTCGACGTAGGCGCGGCTCCGAGCTCCCACGGCCTCGAGAAGATATTGCCCGAGCGCCTGCAGACGGGGCGTCATCACGTCGTGGTAGTCCCGACCCCAGGCATAGCGCGCCACGGGCGTCCACGACGGATCGGGCACGGGCTCGCCCGGGAAATAGTTGAGCGCGACGCAGACGACGGAGCGCGCCCCGGGGAGCACGGAGTCGGGATCGAGCCGCTCGCCGAGGCGTCGCTCGAGATAGCTCATGGTCCCGGCGTACCCGGCCTCGAGCCAGCGCTCCAGGGCGGGGCCGTGGTCGGGAGGAGACGCGGGACCTATGGCCACGTGGTCGAAGCCCGAGGCGAGCGCCCGGGACTTGACGGAGCCGGTCAGGATCGACGAGGTCAGCGTCACGATTTGCGGGCCCTGACGATGAGATGTGCCCGCGTGAGGGTGCGCCCCCCGCCCTCGAGAAAGGCAATGTAGCGGAACCACCGACCGTCGGCGCGCCAGGCGTCCTCGAGGCCCACCGCGGCGGCCAGGCCTTCCTCGACCGACGCGAAGCGCTTCACCTCTCGCTCGACCTCGAGAGCCTCGGGCACCAGGCCCTGGGCCTTGAGGCTCCGCTCCATGCGTGCCTCATCGTAGGCGAAGCGCGAGACCTTCCCCGTCTCCTTCCACTGGTCGACGTGGAAGGCGACCATGCCGAGACAGCGGCCGGGGCGAAGGGCCCGGGCCGCGCGCTCGATGATGGCGTCGGAGGCGCAGAGATGGGCCGTCACGATGTCCGGAGCGAAGCGATGGTATTCCTCGCGCTCGGCATCCGCTTCGATGAAGTCGACGTTCCCGACCTGGGCCTGCTCGGCCAGACGTCGCGCTTCCTTGATCGCGGCGGGGTCCCTGTCGAGGCCCACGACTTGCCGCGCGCGCGCGGCAAGCCAGAAGGTCAGCCGCCCCGTGCCGCAGCCGACGTCGAGCCCCCGCATCGCCCCGAGACCCTCGGCCTCGAGCAGTCCCAGGAACCTCGGTGAGATGGGCAAGCTACTCGGCCTTGAAGTACTTCGCCTCTGGGTGATGGAAGACGAGGGCCGACACGGAGGCCTCGGGGTCCATCATGAATCCTTCCGTCAGCTCGAGGCCAATCTGCGACGGCTCGAGGAGATCGAAGAGGATGCGCTGGTCGGCGAGGTTCGGACAGGCGGGATAGCCGAAGGAGACCCGGATGCCTCGGTAGCGCGCCTTGAGCCGGTCCTCCATGGACAGCCCGGGCGGATCAGGAAAGCCCCACTGGGTGCGCAGCCGCGCGTGGAGCATCTCCGCGAGAGCTTCGGCCAGCTCGATGGCGAGGGCCTGGATGGCATGGGAGCGCAGATATTGCCCCTCTTCCTTCCACCGCTCCGCGAGTTCGCGGACGCCCTTGCCACAGGTCACGGCGAAAAGCGCCACGTAGTCCGGCTCCGCCGCCGTGTCCCGTACATAGTCCGCGAGACAGAGCCGCTCGCCGGCCCGCTGACGGGGGAAGGTGAAGCGCGCGGCCTCGCGCCCATCGCGAGACAGGATGAGATCCTCGCCCGCCGAGCGCGCCTCGAAGAAGCGGTAGAGGGCGTTGGCCTCCAGCCACCCCTGCTCCACGGCCTCGCGCTTCAGCTCCTCGATCACCGCGTTGATCTCGAGGGTCTTCGGGTCTCCCTCGGCGAGCAACCGCTGGACCGAGCCCTTCACGCCCAGATGCTTGCCGAGGAGCATCTGGAGATTGAGATAGGGGAAGACGTGCGTCAGGGGCGCCCGGCGGAGCACGTGGAGATCGAGGTCGGGCGGCTTCGGAACGGAAACGTCCCGCGAGACGGCCGAGCGGGCGGGCGCCGCCGTGGTGGGTCGCGGCTCTGCCGAGACTTCGGCGCCCGCGCGCAGCCGCTCATGCTCGGTGCGGAGGCGCTCGATGAGGCTCTCACGGGTGGTGGCGCCGAAGAGCCGGTTGGCGAGGTCGAGCCCGTCCATGGCGTCCTTGGCGTACAGGGTGGGCCCCCCGTACTCCACGGAGATCCGCGTCGCCGTGAACTTGCGCGTCAGCGCGGCCCCGCCCACGAAGAGCGGGATCTCGATGCCGGCGGCGCGGAGGTCCTGGGCCGTCGTCACCATCTGCTGGGCAGACTTGACGAGCAGTCCCGAGAGGCCGAAGGCGTCGGGCTTGTGCTGGTGATAGGCGGCGATCAGATCCTCGGGGGGCACCTTGATGCCGAGGTTGATGATGCGATAGCCGTTGTTCTTCAGCACGATCTCCACGAGGTTCTTGCCGATGTCGTGGACGTCGCCCTTGACGGTGGCCAGGATGAGGGTGGCCCGGGTGGCGCTCTCGTCCTTTTCCATGAAGGGCTCGAGGTAGGCCACGGCCGCCTTCATGGCCTCAGCAGACTGGAGCACCTCGGCCACGATGAGCTGGTTGTCGTTGAAGAGCCGTCCGACCTCTTCCATGCCTTTCATGAGGGGGCCGTTGATGATCTCGAGCGCCCCCGCCTCCTTGAGCTTGAGGGCGAGGTCGTCGAGGAGGCCGTCCTTGGAGCCTTCCACGATGTAGCGGGCGAGCCGCTCGTCGAGCGGCAGGGTGGCATCCGTCTTGGCTTCCTTCTTCCTGCCGCGGAAATGCGCGGCAAACGCGGCCACGGGGTCGGCGCCGCGCCAGTAGATCAGGTCCTCGGCCAGCCGCCGCTCCTCCTCGGGGATGGACGGATAGCGCTCGAGCCGCTCCGTGTTGACGATGGCGTAGTCGAGCCCGGCCTTGGTGCAGTGATAGAGGAAGACGGCGTTCAGCACCTCGCGGCCGGCCGGAGGCAGGCCGAAGGAGACGTTGGAGATGCCGAGGATGGTCTTGCTCTCGGGAAAGCGGGCCTTGATGGCCCGGATGCCCTCGATGGTCTCGACGGCGGAGCCGATGTAATTGACGTCGCCCGTGCCCACGGGAAAGACGAGGGCGTCGAAGATCAGGTCGCGGGCGGGCACGCCGTACTTCTCCGTGAGGAGGGCATGGGAGCGCTCGGCCACGGCGAGCTTGCGCGCCCGCGTCACCGCCATCCCCTGCTGCTTGTCCTCGTCGATGCAGCCGACGACCACCGCGCCGCCATAGGTGCGCAGGAGAGGGACGACCTTCTCGAAGCGCTCTTCCCCGTCCTCCAGGTTGATCGAGTTCACGATGGCCTTGCCCTGGCAGGCCCGCAGGGCTCGCTCGATCACCACGGCATCCGTGGAGTCGATCATGAGCGGGACCTTGACCTTGCGCGTGACCTGCTCCATGAAGCGGTCCATGTCTGCCATCTCGTCACGGTCCGGGTTGGCGAGGCAGACGTCCAGCACCTGCGCCCCGCCCTTGACCTGCGCGCGCCCGACCTCGGAGCCTTCCTCGAACTTGTCCTCGACGATGAGGTCCTTGAACTTGCGCGAGCCGATGACGTTGGTCCGCTCGCCGACGAGCACGGGGCGATTGTCGTCGGCGGGGTAGAGCGCCTCGATGCCGCTGACGGCGGCGGCCCGTGAGGCGCTCGGCCGTCGGGGCGCATGATCCCCGATGATTCGCGAGAGCGCGGTGATATGGGCGGGCGTCGTGCCGCAGCAGCCGCCCACGGCGTTGACCCAGCCCTCTTCGACAAACCGCCGCATCTTGAGGGCCAGGCTCTCCGGCGTCTCCTCGTAGTGGCCGCGCTCGTCGGGAAGCCCCGCGTTCGGATAGACCGTGACCAGGCAGGTCGCCATCTCGCTCAGCGAGCGCAGATGGTCGGTCATGAACTCGGGGCCCGTGGCGCAGTTGAGACCGATCGAGAAGAGATCGAGGTGCTCCAGCGAGGCGTAGAGCGCGTCCACGCCCTGCCCGGCGAGCATGGTGCCCATGGGCTCGATGGTGCCGCTCACCATGAGAGGAAGCTGGCGACCGGCTTCCGCCATGGCGCGCCTGACGCCGATGGCGGCCGCCTTGACGTTGAGCGTGTCCTGGCAGGTCTCGAGCATCAGCGCGTCCACGCCGCCCTCGATGAGCGCGCGGGCCTGACGGTAGTACGCGTCCAGCACCTGGTCGAAGGTCACGCCGCCCGTGACGGTGATGGTGCGGGTGCCGGGGCCCATGGCGCCGAGAACGAATCGCGGGCGCTCCGGAGTGGAGCGGCTGTCCGCGGCCGCGCGGGCCAGACGCGCACCCGCAAGCGTGATCTCGTGGCAGCGTTCAGCCAGGCCATATTCGGCGAGCACATACGGAGCACATCCGAAGGAATTGGGTGAGATCAGATCGGCGCCGGCGTCCAGATAGGCATCGTGGATGGCCCGGATGACGTCGGGGCGCGTGAGGTTCAGGTGCTCGTTGCACCCCTCGAGCTGAGCGCCGCCGAAGTCCTGGGCCGAGAGATCGCGCGCCTGGATCATGGTGCCCATGGCCCCGTCCATGAGCAGGATCCGGCTCTCGAAGGCCTTGCGGAAGGGCGAGCCGGCGGCACTCATGCGCCCATTCTAGCTCACGGGCGCCGGAACACCGAGCGGGGGCGGGCGACGATCAGCCGGTGATCGCGCCCTCGGAGGCGTTGCCGACCGTGATCGCGTACTTGTGGAACACGCCGCTCGTGTAGCGGGGCTTGGGCGCCTTCCACTTGGCGAGGCGCTTCTTCATCTCGGCCGCGGAGATCTCCACGTCGAGCCGGCGCTTCTTGACGTCGATGTTGATGATGTCGCCGCTGTGGATGGCCGCGATGGGTCCGCGCTCGGCCGCCTCGGGGACGATATGAGCGATCATGAAGCCGTGGGTGGCCCCTGAGAATCGTCCATCCGTCATGAGGGCGACCGTGTCGCCGAGTCCGGCCCCCTGGAGGGCCCCGGTGACGTGCAGCATCTCCCGCATGCCGGGGCCGCCCTTGGGGCCTTCGTAGCGGATGACGATGACGTCGTGTGGCTTGATCTTGCCCTTCTTGACCGCCTGAAAGGCGTCTTCCTCGCGCTCGAAGACCCGCGCCGGACCGCGATGGCTGTAGCGGCTCTGGCCGGAAAGCTTGATCACGCACCCGCCCGGGGCGAGGTTGCCACGCAGGATGGCGATGCCTCCGGTGGGCTTGAGCGCTTCCTTGAGCGACTTGATCACCTGCTGTCCGGCAGGCTCGACCGCCGCGGCGGCCTCCTGCCCGATGGTGCGTCCCGTGACCGTCTTCTCGTCCGGGTGCAGGAGCCCGGCTTCCAACAGCCGCTTGGCCACCACCGGCATGCCGCCGGCCTGGAACATCTCCGGCGCCGTGTAGTTGCCCCAGGGCTTGAGATCGGCGAGCACCGGAGTCTTTCTCGAGACGCGGTCGAAGTCATCGAGGGAGAGCCTGAGGCCGAAGTCCTTGGCCGTGGCGAGCAGATGCAGCACGGCGTTGGTCGAGCCGCCCGTGGCCATCACGCCCGAGATGGCGTTCTCGAGGCTCTTGCGGGTGATGAGCGAGCGCGGGGTGATCCCCTTGTTCACGAGCTCCATCACGAGCTTGCCGCACTCGAAGGCGACCTCTTCCTTGCGGGGGTCTATCGCGGGGACGCCATTCCAGCCCATGGGCGACATCCCGAGCATCTCGTAGGCGGTCGACATCGTGTTGGCGGTGAACTGCCCGCCGCAGGCGCCCGCCCCCGGGCAGGCGTGGTCTTCCACCGCCTTGAACTCCTCGAGGTCGATCTTGCCCGCGTTGTAGCAGCCCACCGCCTCGAAGACGTCCTGGATGGTCAGGTTGCGGTTGGCGAATTGCCCGGTACCCGCGAAGCGCCCGAACATGATGGAGCCGCAGTAGAGCATGAGGCCCGGGATGTTCATCCGGCCCAGCACCATGGTCATGGCGGGGATGGTCTTGTCGCAGCCCGAGATGGTGACGATGCCGTCGAACATGTGGCTGCGCGCCACCAGCTCTACCGAATCGGCGATGACCTCGCGGCTGATGAGCGAGCCCTTCATCCCCTCGGTGCCCATGGTGATGCCGTCCGTGATGGAGATGGTGTTGACCTCGATGGGCGTGCCGCCGGCCGCGCGCACGCCCTGCATCACCTTCTCCGCGAGCTTGCGATGGTTCCAGTTGCACGGCATCGTCCCGATCCAGGAGTGGGCCACTCCGATCTGCGGGCGGGCCAGGTCCTGGTCGGTGAAGCCCACGGCCTTCATCATGGCGCGCGCGGCGGCGCGATCCGTGCCTTCGAGGAGCACGCGGCTCTTGTGGCGGGGGTCGATGGCCATCACGGACTCCTTTGTCTGACGTCGAGGTGCTGGCGATTTTACAGCAGCTCGCGGAGCGGAACCAGGGAAAGGCCGAGGCTCCTGATGGCCGCGATCATGCCCGGCAACGCCTCGAGGAGACGGACCCCCGCGCCAGGCACGCCGTCGGCGTCGTGCAGATCCAGGATGGCTCCCCCGCGCGTCCGACGGCGTGCGCGCTCGATCTGGAGCGCCCCCGCGGCCGGGCGCCTGCCTTCCGTCTGCAACGTCCAGAAGACACAGGGCGTCCGGAGCCTTCTCAGGAGGGGAAAAAGGGCGAGATTGGTCATGCCCCAGGGGGGACGGAAGAAGCGTGGCGCCGCGCCGGCCGCCTCCGCGATGGCGGCATGGCCTTGTCCGACCTGGCGGGCGGTTTCTCGCGGGCCGGAGAGCCAGAGGCTCCGATGGCTCCACGTGTGATTGCCGAGATCGTGACCCTCCTCGGCGATCCTTCTCGCCAGGGCGGGCTCCCGAGCCGCCCGCTCGCCGATGAGAAAGAAGCTGGCCTTGATCCCGTGCGCGGCCAGCACGTCGAGGACGCGCGGGGTGTGGGCAGCATCGGGTCCGTCATCGAAGGTGAGCGCGGCCTTGCCGCTGAGGCGTGGGCCTCGCCAGGCGCTCGCCAGAGTCAACGCGTGCGAGCCCCACGCGTAGCCCGCCCACACCGCGGGGGGCAGGAGCAGCCAGGCGGCCTGGTTCATTCCCGATTCACGAGGCGCGCTCGCGACGGGCGGCCCGGCCCTCCAGGATCAAGTCCACGATCTGCTCGGCGGCGTGGGGGCGCCGGTAGAGCCGGATCCGCTCGCGAATGCTGCGGAGCAGACCGGAGTCGCGGAGCGCGGCACCGATCACCCGCTGGAGCTGCGCCCCCGAGCCCGCGACCAGGGCCACCCCCGCCATGGCGGCGAAGCGCTCATTGCGGCTCTCCTGGCCGGGCAGCGACCCGAAGCAGATGACGGGAAGCTCGGCGGCGAGGGCCTCGGTGAGGGTGAGACCTCCCGCCTTGGTGACGAGGAAGTCCGCCGCCGCCATGAGCTGGCGCACGTTGTCGACGAAGCCCAGCACCTTGACGCGGCTCTCGCGCCCGCGGGCAAGCTGGCCGAGGCGAGCCTCCAGCGACCGCTCGCGACCCACGACGAAGATGGACTGGAAGGGCTGCTCCATGGCGAGCACTGTCCGGGCCGCCTCCTCGAGCTTTCCGAAGCCGCCCTCCGAGCCATCCATGAAGAGCAGGATGGGCTGGCGCGGCGAGAGCCCGAGCGAGAGACGCGCCCCTGCGCGGTCCGCGGGCTGGCCGAACTCGCGACCCACGGGAATGCCCGTCACCCGGACGCCGTCGCGCGGGAGGCCCTTGGCCGTGAGCTCGTTGGCGATCTCCTCCGCGGGAACGCAATAGCGGTCCACGTGCGGATGGATCCACTGGGTATGGGCGACGAAGTCCGTGAACACGGTCGTGTGAGACGGGACGTGCTCGCCGCGCCCGCGGAGATACGACAGCGCCGCCGCCGGCGCCGGGTGGACCGACACGACGTGGTCGAAGCGCTCGGCCCTCAGAAGCCGTCGCAGCTTGCGCGCTCCGATGCGGTTGAAGCCCAGGAGGAGCGGCGAGGAGACGCTGAGGCGATCGCCGACCCAGTACGCCCCGCCCCAGAGCGCGGGCGCTTCCTTGAGGATCCAGTAGTAGAGCCCGCGGCTCCACTCGTCGAAGCGCGGATGGACGAGCTCGCGGAAGTGATCGACCACGCTGGGCACGGCGCCGGCGATCTGCAATTCGCGGGCGAGCGTCTCCGCCACGCCCGTATGGCCCGAGCCATAGGAGGCGGTGAGGAGGAGGACGCGGGGCGCGGCGTCCGTCATGGCTTCGGGCGCTTCGCCACGAGCAGGGTCAGCTTGCCCGCTTGCGTGGTCTCTCCGCGCTGATTGACGATCCGCCGCTCTTCGATCACCACGCCGCCTTCACGCAGGGAGCGCTTCGTGTTCGTGACCGAGATGCTCCGTATCGTGTCTCCGACGCGCAGAGGCAGGAGGAAGCGCCACTCGAATCCCATGAACGCCAGGACGGCGAGCGGCGGACGGGGCACGCGCCACCCGAGCCCGGACGAGATACAGAGCGGCAGGAGATCGGGCACGAACCCGTCGTCGCGAGGGCTCACGTCCTGGGCCACACCTGTGAACAGCGCCACGTGCGCCGCGGTGAGCGTCATCCCCGGCGTCTCCAGGGGTACGTTGAGCTCGACGTCCTCGAAGTACACCTGGCTCGGAGCGACCGAGGTGTCGATGCGGGGGGAGCTCATGGCTTGCGGCTCCCGAGCACGTGCTCGGTCTCGCCCTCCTGCACCACCTCACCGTGCTGGTTCATGACCTGACGCTCGACGGTGACGAGCTGTTGTCCGGGTTCGACGCCTTCCTTGAGCCCCACGATGCGTGAGCGGACGTGGATCGTGTCCCCGAGCCGGATGGGGCCCTTGAACTTCCACTTGACCGCGGTCAACAGCCCGTGGGCGGCCGCGGGCTCCCCGCGCGAGGCGAGGCCTTGCTGGATGGCGAGGCCGAGGAGCCCATGGGCGATCCGCTCGCCGAAGAGTGACCCCTTCATGTGCTCGGCGTCGGTGTGGAGCACGTTGTAGTCTCCGGAAAGCCCCGCGAAGATCATGACGTCCGTCTCGGTCACCGTGCGGCCGGGAGAGATGTACTCCCGGCCGACCTTGAGATCTTCGAAGAAGGCGGCGTCTGGGCTGCTCACGGAGGGCAAGGATAGCACGTCACCGGACGTCGCATAAACTTGTGATATTCTTGACGTGCCGGCCCTCGACTCCGCCGACGTCGAGCGCCGAGCGCACACCAGCTTGCTACAATCTCTTCCTCGATCGCTTCATCGCCGGCTTCGCTATCGGCGCCATCAAGTACGCGGAGGGAAGACATGGAAGGTCGCCGACGATTCATTCTCAAAGGTGCCGCCCTCGTAGCCGCGGGCGCCGCGGCCTCCGTGGACGCGCCCATGGTCCAGGCCCAGTCCCGGTTCCACCCGCATCGTCGACGAGATGAGCGGCGGCCGTCTCAAGATCCAAGTGCACGCGGGCGGCGAGATCATGGCGACGGGGGCGTGTTTCGATGCCTGCTCCCAGGGCACCATCGAGGCTTTCTTCGGCTCGTCGCACTACTGGACGGCCAAGGACCCGGGCTTCCTGTGGTTCTCGAAGGTGCCGTTCGGCCCCAATGGCCAGGGCATGATGTCGTGGCTGCTCTACGGTGACGGGCTCAAGCTGTGGGAGGAAGGGTACGCGCCTTTCAACCTGCTTCCCCGTCCCGGGCCCTCCACCGGGATGCAAATGGCGGGATGGTTCCGGAAGAAGCTCGGCAGCCCGTCCGCATTCAAGGATCTCAAGATGCGCATCCAGGGGATCGGCGGGAAAATCCTCGGTGCGCTGGGAACGATCGTCGTCCTCACTCCGGGAAACGAGATCACCGCGGCCCTCGAGCGGGGCGTGATCGACGCGGCCGAGTGGGTCGGGCCCCATGACGACATCCGCCTCGGCCTCCCGGCGGTCGCGCGCTACTACTACTATCCGAGCTGGCACGAGCCCGGCTCGACCACCGAGCTGACCTTCAACCGCAAGGCGTACGAGGCGCTCCCCTCCGAGCTTCGCTACATCGTGGAGTACGCCTGCCAGAGCGTTCAGATGACTGGGCTCGCCGAGTACGAGCAGAAGAATGCCCTCGCGCTTGCGCGGCTACGGACGGATTTCAAGGGCAAGGTGGACATTCTCTCCCTCTCCAGCAGCACCCTGAAGGAGCTCAGACGGGTCTCGGAGCAGGTGCTCCGGGACGAATCGGAGAAGAGCCCGGTCGGGCGCAAGGCATACGCGTCCATGGGCAAGTTCCAGGCCCAGAGCAACGACTGGCGCCTGATCTCCGAGGCGGCATACCAGACGAGCATCGCCCCGCACTCGACGTAGCTGGTAGCCCGAGACGCTTCGTTAGGCGATTCCTTGACAGCGTGAAAGACGCGCACTTAGAATCAGACCGACCGGTCGGTCTGAACCCCATCCCAGGAGGTCTCATGCTCGCTGCCGATGCTGGTCCGGCCCTCTTCCGAGACTCTCGCCTGTCGCCGCTCTGGGACAAGGTGCGCGCCGGCCAGCGGCTCAGCCGGGAAGACGGTCTTCTCCTCTTCGAGACGGAGGATCTCCACGGCCTCGGGCGGATGGCCGACTTCGCCAAGTCGCGCCGGCACGGAGAGCAGGTCTTCTTCGTCCTCAACCGGTACGTGAATCCGACCAATGTCTGCGTGCTGTCCTGCTCCTTCTGTGACTTCGCCCGGAAGAAGGGCGAAGAGGGCGCCTTCGAGAACTCCATCGAGGACGTGCTGGAGATGATCAAGCCGGGCACGCGCGAGGCTCACATCGTGGGCGGCCATCATCCCGACTGGCCCTTCGAGTACTACGAGCGGCTCATCGCCGCCATTCACGCGGCCCGCCCCGAGACCCAGATCAAGGCCTTCACGGCGGCCGAGATCGACTATCTCTGGAGGCGCTGGAAGATCGAGCCGCGCGAGGCCCTGGCGCGGCTCAAGAAGGCTGGCCTGCACTCCATGCCCGGTGGCGGCGCCGAGATCTTCTCCCCGCGGCTCCAGAAGGCGCTGCACTACACGGGCAAGGCCAATGCCGATCGCTGGCTCGAGATCCACGGCATCGCGCACTCCCTGGGCATCAAGACCAATGCGACCATGCTCTACGGCCACATCGAGACCATGGCCGAGCGCGTGGAGCACCTGCTCCGCCTCCGCGCGCAGCAGGATGTCTCGGGCGGCTTCCTGACCTTCATCCCGCTCGCCTACCAGATCGGCAACACGAAGCTGGTGCCGCGCCAGACGCCGCCCACGGACGACCTGCGCACCATCGCGGCCTCGCGGCTCCTCCTCGACAACTTCCCGCACATCGAGGCGTACTGGGTCATGATCGGCGAGGAAACCGCCTCCGTGGCGCTCCACTTCGGCGCCTCCGACGTCAACGGCACGCTGGAAGACGAGAAGATCGCCCACATGGCCCAGGCGGCGAGCCCCCCTGGCCTGGCCCGGGAGCAGGTCTTGCGGATGATCCACGACGCGGGCAAGGTCGCCGTCGAGCGCGACGCCCTCTACAACGTCGTCAAGGTCTGGAGCTAGCGTGCTCGCGGAGATCCGCGCCAAGGTGGAGGCGGGCAAGCGGCTCGACCGCGCCGAGGGCCGGTGGCTGCTCACGGACGCCCCGCTCGTCGAGCTGGGGGCCCTCGCCCAGGAGATACGCTTCCGTCTCCATCCGGAGCGGCAGGTCAGCTTCGTGATCGACTCGAACCCCAACTACACCAACGTCTGCGTCACCGACTGCCAGTTCTGCGCCTTCTACCGGAAGCCCGGGGACTCCGAGGCCTGGACGCTCACCGTCGAGCAGGTGCTGGAGAAGATCGACTCCGCGGCCCGGAACGGCGCGACCACCGTCCTCCTGCAGGGCGGCCACAATCCCGCCCTCCCTCTCGACTACTACCTGTCCCTCGTGACGGAGACACGGCGCCGCTTCCCCGAGGTGACGCCGCACTTCTTCACGGCCTCAGAGATCATGACCATGGCCGAGGTGTCGAGGCTCTCCATGCCCGAGGTCCTCGCCCGGCTCAAGGCGGCAGGACAGACGACCTTGCCCGGAGGCGGGGCCGAAGTCCTGTCCGAGCGCGTGCGCAAGCGTATCGAGCCCAAGAAGGGCGGCCCGCGGGCCTGGCTCGACGTTCATCGCGAGGCTCATCGCCAGGGATTCCGATCCACCGCGACCATGATGTACGGCCACGTGGAGTTGCCCGAGGATGTCGTGGACCACTGGGAGTTCATCCGCGACCTCCAGGACGAGCATGGAGGCTTCACGGCCTTCGTGCCCTGGTCCTTCAAGCCGGGCAATACGCTCCTGGAGAAGTGGATCAAGACGTACAAGGGCCCCAACGCCTATCTGCGGATGCTCGCCGCCTCCCGGCTGTACCTCGACAATTTCGCGCACGTGCAGGCCTCGTGGTTCTCCGAGGGCAAGCGGACGGGTCAGGTCGCCCTGCACTGGGGCTCCGACGATTTCGGAGGCACGCTCTTCGAGGAGAACGTCCACGCCGCCGCCGATTTCGTCAACAAGGTGACCGTCGACGAGATCATCGCCTTGATCCGCGAGGCGGGCTTCACCCCGGTGCAGCGGACCACCGAGTACGAGATCCTGAAGGTCTACTAAATGGGGTCGACGGGCGGAACGACCGGGATCAGCTGCCTGGCGTGAGCCATCGCGTAGAGACGCTCGAGGGCGGCCTTGCCGTCGGGGCCCAGACGCTTGGTGTAGTCGTTGACGTACATGAGCACGAACTTCCTGCACGTCTCCTTGTCGATGCCCCTCCCATACCGCATCGCGTACTCCAGCGCCTCGTCCACATTGGCGTAGGCGTAGTCGATGGAATCGCGCAGGGCCTGGGAGATCTTCCGGTGCATGGCCTCGCCGAGATCGCGCCGCATCACGTTGATGCCGAGGGGGAGCGGCAGCCCGGAGTCGCGCTCCCACTCCTGCCCCATGTCCAGCACCTTCACGAGCCCCATCTGCTGATGGGTGATCTGCCCCTCGTGGATCAGGAGCCCGAGATCGGCCTGTCCCTCGAGCACCGCCTTGGGAATCTTGTCGAAGGCGACCTCGATGATGGGGGGATCGCCGACGTAGAGCCGGAGGAGAAGGGCGGCTGTCGTGTGGCTGCCCGGGATGGCGATCACCTTCTGCTCGATCTCCTCTCGCGCCACCGGCTCCCGGCCGACGAGGATGGGTCCATAACCCTTGCCCATGGAGGCGCCCGGATCCATCATCCGGTACTGCTCGTGCACCATGACGTAGGTGGCGGCGGAGACGGCCGTCACCTCGAGCTCGCCCGTGCGCGCGCGGCGGTTCAGCGACTCGATGTCCTCCAGCACGTGCTCGACCTCGAGCCCCTCCGCCTTCACCTTGCCGGC
>WNGL01001671.1_pt1 | contig 28289 bp, 32 predicted proteins | sample 5400591 | NCBI WGS metagenome assembly WNGL01 (sample SAMN13153377, study PRJNA577476) | soil metagenome | isolation source: 80 cm soil or saprolite under Garry oak tree replicate 1 | place: USA:California | collected 2016-06-15 | reverse complement strand
AGCGGAAACGTCCGCTGCCGCCTTTTCGGATCACAATCGATAACGAAATCCCTTTGGCGCGCGGGATGGGTTCGAGCGCGGCCGCGATCATTGCAGGGATTACTTGCTATGAGCTTGGCACAAAGGAGCGGCTCTCGGAACAGGAAATCTTTCATTATGCCCACGAATTCGAACCGCATCCCGACAATCTGTCGGCAGCGCTTCGAGGAGGATTAATCACGGCGACCGAATCGGCGAATGGCGATGTGTTGATCGCAAAAATGCAAGTCGTAGACGGTGTCAAACCGATTGTGGTGATTCCCGCATTCGAACTTTCGACGGAAAAGGCCCGCGCGGTTCTGCCTCAGACCTATTCCAGACGCGACGCCGTGTTCAACATTCAGAGGTCCGCATTGACGATTGCAGCGTTGACGACGGGAAACCTGCTCTTGCTGCGAGAAGCCATGCGCGACCGGATTCATCAGCCATATCGTGCGGCTCTCATTCCCGGCTTTGAAGAAATTCTCGCGCTCAACATACCGGGCCTGCTTGGAGTGGCATTGAGCGGAGCCGGTCCGACCGTGTTCGCATTTGCAAAACCCGCCAATGCAAAAAGCGCAGGCCGCGCGATAGCGAGTGTCTTTGAGAAACACGGAGTGCGAGCGACTCCGTTGGCTGTGAATATCGACAGTGAGGGAAGGAGTATCGCAGAGGGAGAACGATGATCTATGAGAAAACTCAAAGTTGGAATACTCGGTGCGACGGGAACCGTCGGCCAACGAATGATTCAGCTGCTGGAGCGGCATCCATGGTTCGAAGTGTCGTCTGTCGCGGCATCGGACAATTCCGCCGGAAAGAACTATGCCCAAGCCACGCGTTGGATGCTGGAGACTCCAATTCCGGAATCCGTAGCGAAGATGACCGTCCAGCCATGCCAGCCGGGGCTGGACTGCGAGTTGATGCTGTCGGGACTGCCATCTGCAATAGCGGAAGAGACGGAACTTCAACTGGCGAAAGCCGGCATGCCGGTGCTCAGCAACGCTTCAAGCCACCGAATGAAAGCAGACGTGCCGCTGCTCGTCCCCGAAATCAACCCGGACCATCTCGACGCCCTCGAACTGCAGAAGAAACGAATTGGAAGCCGCGGCTTCATTGTGACTAATCCGAACTGTTCGGCGATCGGTCTTGTGTTTCCGCTGGCTGCGCTCGATCGCCGTTTCAAGGTCGAAGCCGTTCACGTCGTCACTATGCAAGCGTTATCCGGAGCCGGATACCCGGGAGTTGCATCGCTGGACATTATCGATAACGTGCTTCCGTCAATCGACATGGGCGGCGAAGACCGCAAGATTGAGACCGAATCGCTGAAAATTCTCGGCAAATGGCGCGAGAACCGATTTGTGGATGCGCCAATGCGCATTAGCGCTATGACCCATCGTGTTAACGTCCGCGATGGTCACCTGGAAGCAGTTTCCGTGAAACTCGGAACGGCAGCCTCCCTCCAAGAGGTTGAATCTGCTCTTCGCGACTTTGGATCGCCCATCGACGAACTTCAATTGCCGTCGGCTCCGCGGCCTGTGATTCATCTGGAATCTCACGTTCAGCGGCCGCAGCCTCGCCTCGATCGTGATCGAGGCCAGGGCATGGCTGTTGTGGTTGGCCCGGTCAGTCCTTGCGCTGTTCTCGATTACAAATTCCGTGTGCTCAGCCACAATACCATTCGCGGAGCCGCGGGCGCAGCCGTATTGAATGCCGAACTCATGTATCGGAAGGGACTGTTAGCATGAGCGGAGCTTCGTATGCCCAGATTCCTCCCGGAACACAAATCGTCATCGGACGCGCGGCGCGGCGCCGCCGCGTGCTGGAGCGGACGATTTGTTCTGTGTTTGAGGGCTGGTCGTACGAGGAGATCATCCCACCGATTTTTGATTACTACGATGTTTTCGTCAAAGGCATGGGAACCGGTCCGGAGGAACAGATCTATCGGTTTATCGATCGCGAGGGAAACATCTTGGCGCTGCGGCCCGAATTCACCTCGTTGGTGGCAAAAACGGTTGCAACGCGCCTGGCGTCTTCTCCGAAACCGATCCGGCTTTATTATTCGGGTGAAGTGTTGCGGTTTGAAAAGCCGAAAGGCGGCCGGCAGCGGGAGTTTGCTCAGATCGGTATAGAGCATTATGGCGCCTCCGGTAAAACCGCGGATGTTGAGATTCTGCTGATCGCCGTTGAAACATTTCAGCGGCTGGGCATTCAAGCATTTCAAATCAATCTCGGAAGCGTTGATTTCTTTGGCGGGATTGTCGACCGAATGGAATTGCCGGCCGATCGGATCGCCGAGTTGAAGGATGTCCTCAACGTGAAGGATCGGTCCGGCCTCGAAGCATTGTTGGAAAAGTTGCCATTGGGCGATCGGCGAAAGAAGATCCTTCGGGCGGTCCCGCACTTGACGGGAGGTAAGGCCGTCATTGCGGAGGCGCGGGAGCTGGTGAGGAATCCACGATCAGTCGAGGCGCTGGATCACCTTGAAGAGATTTACTCGATCTTCCAGCGCCTCGACCTTGCCCAGCACCTTACGATCGATCTCGGGGAAATCCGCGGTTTCGATTATTACTCCGGAATTCTCTTTCGGGCTTACGTGCGAGACCTCGGATTTGAAGTAGCAAGCGGCGGTCGTTACGATGGACTCCCCGGGACATTCGGCGAGGATCTTCCGGCCGTTGGATTCTCCTTCAGTGTGGATCGTCTCGAACAAATCGTAACGCCGGAGATAGCCGAGGTAGAAGCAGCGTCAATTGACGTGGATGACGGCTTTGACAAGGCCCTCCAGCTTCGACGGTCGGGCAAGGCGGTAAGGCTATGCTTGTGATCGCGCTCTGTAAGGGGCGATTCCTTGAACCTTCACTCGACCTGCTCATGCAGGCGGGCATCCGTTTTCCGGAAGATCTGGCATCGTCGAGAAAACTCATCTTCAATTCCGACGATCAGCGCTTTCGCGCTGTGCTGGTCAAACCTGCGGACGTACCAACGTATGTGGAATACGGTGCAGCCGACGCAGGTATTGCCGGGCGAGACGTGGTTCTGGAATCGCGTGCCGATGTGTTGCAGCCGCTGGATTTGAAGTTTGGCTATTGCAAGATTGCTGTGGCGGGTATCAATGGGCAAGCTGAAGAAAAGCCGAGGGTTTCAGAAGTGGAGCAAAACTGTGACCCTCACCCGGCGCGCCTTCAAATAATGGCCCACCCTCTCCCCGCCGAGGAGAGGGACTCGAAGCCAACGATCCGTGTCGCGACTAAGTATCCCCACATCACGATGGATTATTACAATGTTCGCGGCATCCCTGTAGAGATCATCCCGCTTTCCGGATCTATCGAGCTGGCACCGCTCATCGGGCTTGCCGACCGGATCGTGGACCTCGTCGAAACCGGCCGCACTTTGAAGGACAACGGGCTGGAAATTGTTGAGGTCATCACGGACAGTTCCGCGAGGCTCCTGATCAATCGCGCGGGATACCAGACCAAACGCGACGAGGTTCTTCGTCTGATTCAGGCGCTGGAGAAAGTGATTCGATGAGGATCGTGGACCTGAGTGCGGAACTGAATCTCAACGAGGTCGACAGTCTTCTCGCGTCGGATGACTTCCAGCAGAACATCGAGAACACGGTGCATGAAATTATCCAAGATGTACGCCGCCGCGGCGACGAAGCGTTGTGCGATTACACAAAACGCTTCGATGAGTTCGATCTGACGCCGGAGTCGATGCGCGTTTACGAAGAAGACATTCATCGTTACGCCTCCGATGCCGATGACGAACTGGTCGAAATTCTGCAGCAGGCCGCGAAAAATATTCGCGAGTTCCACAACCAACAGGTCGAAGACTCCTGGGAGTATTACGCGGGCGATGGTATCCGATTGGGGGTCCGCCAGACGCCGATTCAGCGAGCCGGCATTTACATTCCCGGTGGCAAGGCAGCTTATCCCTCTTCCGTGTTGATGAATGTCATCCCTGCTCAGGTTGCAGGTGTCGAGCGTATTGTTGCCGTCACACCGCCACGGGCCTTGGAAGAGAATCCGTTGGTCGCGGCTGCTCTGAAGCTGCTCAACCTGAACGAAGCTTACCGGATCGGCGGAGCGCAAGCGATCGCTGCGCTCGCCTATGGAACCCAGACCGTCCCACAAGTCCACAAGATTGTCGGGCCGGGCAACGCATATGTTCAATCGGCGAAGCGCCACGTCTATGGAGTAGTCGATATCGACATGGTCGCGGGACCAAGCGAAGTGGCGATCGTTGCTGATGAAACCTGCGATCCAGCCTGGATTGCAGCGGATCTGCTCGCTCAGGCAGAACACGATGAAATGGCAGGCGTGTGGCTGATTTGCTGGTCCAGAGAGCTGGCCGCTTCGGTATTCGATGAAGTGCAGGTACAACTCGATTTATTGGATCGCAATGATATTGCTCGTGTCGCGGTGATCGACAGGGGAATCATCTTCATCGTCCAAAGCGAGGACGATGCGATTGCCATAGTCAATCACATCGCGCCGGAACATGTCGAAGTGTTGATGGCGGAGCCCGACCACGTCTCGGACAACATTAAGAATGCGGGCGCGGTATTTATCGGACGTTACGCGCCAACCGTCGTGGGGGATTACTTCGCGGGTCCGAGTCACGTGTTGCCGACCAATCGTACGGCACGATTTTTTTCACCCTTAGGAGTGCCGGATTTTGTGAAGCGCACCAGTGTCATTCGTTATTCGGGCCGCGCGATCGAACGCTTTGGGGAAATGATTGAGAAATTCGCAATCGCGGAAGGACTGACTGGACATGCCAAATCCATCACGATCCGACGTCATTAAGCCTGAGGTCCGCGGCCTGTCCGCGTATACACTTCAGCATTTCGACGCCGGAGTCAAACTCGACCAGAACGAGAATCCGTACGAGCTTCCAACGGATCTCAAGCGTGAGGTCGCGGAGCGCGTGCTCCGGCGCCCGTGGGCCCGTTATCCGGAGTTCGTGCCGGCAGCCATCATCCAAGCGCTCGCCCAATTTACAGGTTGGCCCGGCGAAGGAATCCTGGTCGGCAATGGTTCGAATGAATTGATTCAGGCTTTGTTGACCGTCACACTCGGTCCGGGCCGCAAATTGGCTGTGCCGCAGCCGACGTTCACCTTGTACAAATTGATGGCCAGGGCACTTCAAGCCGAAGTGGACGAGATTCTACTCGACGCCGAGCGGTTGACATTCGATGTGGACAAGCTCCTGGAAGCGTCTCGCACTTCGGAAGTCGTTGTTGTCGCGACGCCGAATAACCCGACAGGAAATCTTTTCGACCGCGACGCTCTCGTTGCGCTGCTGAAGAACGCAAAAGGTTTGGTGCTGGTCGATGAGGCCTATCACGAGTTCAGCGGTCAGACGGCATTTTCACTGCTGCCTGAGCACCGGAATCTTGTCGTACTGCGCACCTTTTCGAAGGCAATGGCGATGGCCGGACTTCGCTTCGGTTACATGATGGCGCACCCGGAAATCGCCCGCGAAGTTTACAAATGGAAACTGCCGTATAACGTCAATATCTTCACCCTGACGGCAGCGGAGCTCGTGACTGAAAGACGTTCGCTCCTGAATCAAGCCATCGCCAACCTCATTCGAGAACGCGATCGCGTATTTGACGAACTCCAGAAACGTGCCTCAGTACGCGCATTTCCATCGAAGGCTAATTTCATCTTGATGAAGACCGCCCGGCCGGCGCACCGATTGTTTGATGCGCTGTACAGCCAGGGCGTACTGGTTCGCGATGTGAGTTCTTATCCCCTGCTTGACCGATGCTTGAGAGTCTCGATAGGAACTCCGGAAGAAAACGATCGATTCCTCGTGGCGCTCGACCAGGCTTTGGAGAACAAAAATGGATCCACGTAAGGCAACCAAGTCGCGGAAGACGAACGAGACGGAAATCCGAGTAAGCCTCAATCTTGATGGCACGGGCGAATATCAGATCGGGACCGGTATTCCTTTTTTCGATCACATGCTCGCCCAATTGGCGCGGCACGGGCATTTTGATCTGGAAATCAGTGCCAAAGGCGATCTCGAAATCGACGGTCATCACACTGTGGAAGATGTCGGTTGGGTTCTGGGACAAGCGTTTCGCGAAGCCGGTGGCGACCGCCGCGGCATTGTGCGCTTCGCCAATGCATACGTCCCGCTGGATGAGGCGCTGACGCGCGTCGTGATCGATCTGTCCGGACGGCCCTACCTGGTATACAAAGTCGAGTTCAGGGCCACGCGCATCGGCGACCTTCAGACGGAACTGATTGAAGAATTTTTGAAAGCATTGGTCCAGGAGGGGCGATTCAACCTTCACGTTGAAAACTTATACGGCCGAAATCAACACCATATCGCCGAGACTATTTTTAAAGCGACCGCGCGCGCGCTGCACGTGGCGACACGAGTAGAGCATACTCAGGTTCCATCAACGAAAGGAGTATTGTGAACTTTTCATATGATTACTGTTATCGATTACAAGGTAAACAACCTTCGCAGTCTTGAAAACACACTGCGACGGCTTGGGCACGACGTGCGGGTCACTTCCGATCCGAACGACATCCGCACGGCGGAGCAGCTCATCCTTCCAGGTGTCGGCGCTTTCGGTGACGGCATGGCGAATTTGCGAAAGCTTGGATTGGCCGATCCCTTCATCGAAAAAGTGAAATCAGGCACACCAACCCTTGGGATCTGTCTCGGCATGCATCTGTTGTGTACCGAAAGCGAAGAGTTTGGTTTGCATCGCGGTCTTGATTTGTTCGAAGGACGCGTCGTCAAACTCCCGGCCAGCCTGCGCGTACCCCACATGGGTTGGAATCAACTTCATCCGAAGCGCGCGAATGGATTGATGGAAGGGATCACGGAATCCGCTTTTGTCTATTTCGTCCACTCCTACTATGTCCAGCCGGAGGCGGACGACATCGTTCTTGCAACGACGGATTACGAAATCGAATTTCCGGCGATTGTCCACGTGAGAAACATCTGGGCGACGCAATTCCATCCCGAGAAGAGCCAGCACGTCGGCGAACGCATCCTCGATAATTTTGCTCAGGTGCGTCGTGGGCAATTCCTATGAAAATTTATCCGGCGATCGACATTCTTGACGGAAAAGCTGTGCGGCTGCGGCGGGGTCGGAGGGCCGAAGCGACCGTTTACGGCGATCCCCTGGAGATGGCCACGAAGTGGGTCAGCAAAGGCGCAGAGTGGTTGCATGTGGTCGATCTGGACGGCGCATTCCTCGGCCGGTTGAAAAATCTCGATCTGCTGCGTGAAATGGCGGCGGCGGTGCCGCTTGCGAAGATTCAAGTTGGTGGTGGAATACGAAGCATAGCGGTTGTTGAAAGCCTGCTCGATGCCGGGATTCAACGCGTCGTGCTGGGAACGGCTGCCGTCGAAGATCCGGCCTTTGTCAAACAAGCTCTGAAGGAACAGCCCCACAACATTGCCGTCGGCATCGATGCGCTCGATGGAAACGTTCAGGTTGCCGGTTGGACTGAAAATTCGCACATCCGGGCAATTACGCTGGCGAAGCGACTTCAGGAACTCGGTGTTCGTGTGGTCATTTACACGGATATTTCTCGTGATGGTGTACTCGCAGGACCCAACATCGAAGCGACAAAGGAGATGCTTGAAAGCACGGACCTGTCGGTGATTGCCTCCGGCGGCGTGTCCTCGATTGCGGACCTGCGTCATCTCGCGGAACTGGACCATTCGCGGCTGGACGGCGTGATTATCGGAAAGGCGCTTTACGAGGGATTGATCGGGATCGAGGAGGCATTAGCGCATGCTCGCTAAACGAATCATTCCGTGCCTTGACGTCAAAAACGGCCGTGTCGTCAAAGGCATCCATTTCGTGAATCTGCGCGATGCAGGCGATCCTGTCGAATGCGGATTGCGTTATTCAGCAGAGGGCGCTGATGAACTCGTCTTTCTCGACATCACCGCTTCGTCCGATCGCCGGAATATCGTGGCAGAGATGGTCCGCCGTGTTGCCGACGCCATCAATATCCCTTTCACGGTGGGAGGCGGCCTGCGCAATGTCGACGACATCCAGGAAATATTGCGCTGCGGCGCGGATAAAGTATCTCTGAACACCGCCGCCGTCGATTCCCCGGAACTCGTGCAAAAAGCAGCGGAACGATTTGGGAGCCAATGCATTGTTATCGCCATTGACGCTCGCCGTGAAAACGGCGGTGTAAAGGTCTATACGCAAGGCGGCCGTGTGCGAACGGATCGCGACGCGGTCGAGTGGGCAAAAGCAGTGGCGGATCTTGGAGCGGGAGAGATTCTATTGACGAGCATGGACGCCGATGGAACCAAGAATGGTTACGATCTGGATCTGACGCGAAGCGTCGCTGAAGCTGTTCGGATTCCCGTGATCGCTTCCGGCGGGGCGGGTTCGCTTGAACATCTTTACCGAGGTCTAACCGAGGCCGGTGCGAGCGCCGTCCTGGCTGCATCGATTTTCCACTTTCGCGAGGTAACGATTGCGCAGGCAAAGTCCTACCTTCGAGAACGCGGAGTCGTGATTCGATGAACGGCATCCTGGATAACGCCAAATTTGGCGCCGATGGTTTGATTCCCGCCATCGTCCAGGACGCACGCACCCGTGAAGTGCTGACGGTCGCATTCATGAATAAAGAAGCGCTTCAACTCACCCTCGAGCAGCGTGAAACATATTTCTGGAGCCGAAGCCGGCAGCAACTCTGGCACAAAGGCGAAACGTCCGGCAACTCGCAGAAGGTCGTGAAGGTGAGTCTCGATTGCGATCAGGATGCTGTCCTGGTTGAGGTCGAACCGCGCGGTCCGGCCTGCCACACGGGAGCCTATTCCTGTTTTGGCGCGGAGCCGGAAATGGAGGGCGTCCTCGAGGAGTTGTACGCCGTCATCGAACAACGAAAGGAACAACGTCCGGAAGGAAGTTATACGGCCTATCTGTTCAACAGCGGGCTTGACAAGATTTTGAAGAAGGTCGGTGAAGAGGCGACGGAAACAATCGTCGCCGCGAAAAATGCCGACGGCACGCTCGTGCCGGAGACCGCTGATTTGATTTATCACGTGCTGGTGCTGCTGGTCGAACGTGGCATCGGTCTGGAGGACCTGATGCGAGAACTGAGAACACGCAGGACGGGAGCGAAAGGTAAATAGGAAACTGACCTCTCCCCTTTGGGAGAGGTCGGCCCGAAGGGCCGGGTGAGGGTCACAGGATTTCGGAAGACCTGTAACCCTCACTCGGCGCGCCAGCCCGCCGGCTGTCGCGCCTGCCCTCTCCCAGAGGGAGAGGGACTGTGAGAGTTATGCAACCAAGCCTGGAAGAAGTCAAAAAGCTTCAAGCGCAGGGGAATATCATTCCTGTGTACAAGTCGGTCATCGCCGATTTTTTGACGCCGGTGTCGGCTTTCCTGAAGCTGGAGAAAGACCGCTCGTACGCTTTTCTGCTGGAGAGTGTCGAAGGCGGCGAAAGAATCGCCCGGTACTCTTTCCTGGGCGGAGATCCGTTTCTGATCAAGCGCTATCGGAACGGGCAGCCCCCCGATTTCATAGAGAATCTTCGTTCCACGATGGCCCGATTCCACTCCGTGAGCCTTCCTAATCTTCCCCCATTTACCGGTGGCGCTGTCGGTTACTTCGGCTACGACATGGTACGGACGATCGAAGACATTCCGAATACCGGCACCGACGACTTGGGCTTTGATGATGCCGTTCTGATGTTCTACAAAACCGTGCTGGCGTTCGACCACCTGCGCCACCAGATTCACATCATTTCGAATGTAATCGCCGACGATTCTCAGGAATCCCTGAAAGTCCAATATCAAAAAGCAGTGGAAGAGATCGCGCACATCGAAGCGCTGCTGCGTTCGCCATTAGAGATACCGCACGTGACGCGCAACGAGCGGGAGGTTGTGGTGCGGTCGAATTTTGAAAAGAAGAACTATCTTGCCGCAGTCGCAAAGGCGAAAGAATATATCGCAGCCGGCGACATCTTCCAGGTCGTGTTGTCGCAACGATTCGAGGTTGACCTTATAACCGCGCCCGTTGAGATCTACCGTGCTTTGCGCATCGTGAACCCCTCACCCTACATGTACTTCCTGAAGATGCCAGACACGTCGATCGTCGGTTCGTCGCCCGAAATGCTGGTTCGCGTGCGTGACCGCCAGCTCGAGTACCGTCCGATTGCGGGAACGCTGCCGCGCGGCACTTCGGAAGCAGAAGATGAAGAAAATGCAGAAAAGCTCCGCAACGATGAGAAAGAGCGAGCGGAACACATCATGCTCGTCGATCTTGGCCGCAATGATCTGGGGCGAGTCTCCCAATACGGAACCGTTCGTGTCGAAGATCTCATGTTCATCGAACGCTACTCGCACGTCATGCATCTGGTTTCGTCTTTGCGCGGTCAGTTGCGAGACGGTCTGGATCGTTGGGACACGCTCATGGCATGTTTTCCGGCCGGAACCGTTTCAGGAGCCCCAAAGGTCCGCGCGATGGAAATCATCGACGAGCTCGAGCCGACGAAGCGGGGCGTCTACGCGGGCGCGGTTATGTACGCCGACTTCAGCAACAATCTCGATTCGTGCATCGCCATCCGCACGCTAGTCGTTCGCGGCAACAAAGGGTATATCCAGGCCGGTGGCGGTATCGTCGCGGACTCGGTGCCGGAAAACGAATATACGGAGACGGTGAATAAGTCGCGCGCTCTGATACGGGCGATCAACCTGGCCCAGCGCGGGTTTGAAATATGATTGTCGTCATCGATAACTACGATTCCTTTACTTATAACCTCGTGCAGTATCTTGGCGAGCTGGGCGAAGACCTGCGCGTATTTCGAAATGATAAGATCACGCTCGAAGAAATCGAGCGACTGAAACCCGCGCGTATTGTCATTTCACCTGGACCCGGCACGCCCACCGATGCGGGAATTACCGAGGATGCCGTCCGGCACTTCCACAAATCCGTACCGATACTGGGTGTTTGTCTCGGACACCAGGCCATCGGCGAGGTATTTGGAGGCAAGATCGTCCGCGCTCCAACGCTAATGCACGGCAAGACGAGCGAAATTTTTCATGACGGCAAGCGGCTATTCGAAGGATTGCCTCAAGGTTTTCCGGCTACACGATACCATTCGCTAATGGTCACCGAAGTTCCTTCGTCTCTCGAGATCAGCGCCAGAACAAAGGACGGCGTGGTGATGGGGTTGCGGCATCGGGACTTCCCGACCGAAGGTATTCAATTCCATTGTGAGTCGATCATGACGGCCGCCGGAAAAAATCTCCTCTGGAACTTCCTCAACACATGATCACCGATTTCATCCAGAAGATGATTGAGCGTGTCGATCTGACTGAGGCGGAGGCCCGGCAGGCCATGGAAGAAATCATGTCAGGCCAGTCGACAGATGCGCAGATTGCCGGGTTTCTGACGGCACTTCGAATGAAGGGTGAAACATCGCAAGAGCTGGTCGGATTTGCCGGAGTTATGCGCGAGAAGGCCGAACCGTTGTGGGATGGCGAGGTTCTGCCGGTACTGGATACGGCCGGAACAGGCGGCGATCGCTTGGGTACCTTCAACATTTCGACAGCCGCGGCCTTCGTTGCGGCCGCCGCCGGCGTGCGCGTCGCCAAGCACGGCAACCGATCGGCGACAAGCCGGTGCGGAAGTGCGGATGTGATGGAAGCGCTTGGGCTTGATATTCAAATGCCGGTCGAGCGGCTCCGCCGCGCGATCAAAGATACACGTATCGGGTTCCTGTTTGCGCAGCGGTTCCACACCTCGATGAAGCATGTCATGGCTGCCCGGATGCAATTGAAGGTGCGCACCGTGTTCAACATTCTTGGGCCGCTTGCAAATCCCGCTGGCGCCCGGTTTCAAGTGGTCGGCGTTTCTGCACCAGAGATCATGGAACTGATGGCGAATGCGCTCAATGGGCTGAATACGGATCATGCCTTTGTCGTACATGGCGCCAACGGCATGGACGAAGTGTCTATTTCGAGCCGGACTCATGTTGTCGAAATGCGCCGCGGTGAGATGCGGCAGTTCGTGATCAGTCCCGAAGATTTCGGCATGACGTCTGCAAGGATCGAGACGATTCTCGGGGGGGATGCACTCGAAAACGCAAGAATCATCGAATCCGTTTTCGGAGGAGAACCCGGACCGCGCCGCGATGTGGTGTTGTTGAATTCAGCACCGGCGATCGTCGCCGGCGGGGCGGCGAAAACATGGAAAGAGGGACTGCAGTTGGCGGCGGAAGCCATCGACAGTGGAACAGCACTGAAGAAGTTGAAGGAGTTGAGAGAATTCTCGTAATTGAGACCATGAAACATCTGGATCGCACGCACATCCTCACCCGGATCGTCGAAGCCAAGCGCAAGCGGCTTCAGGTCTCACGCACGCGCGTGCCCGAAGCGATTGTGAAGCGCATGGCGGAGACGGCGAAACCGGTTTCGTCGTTTCGGGAAGCACTCGGGAATGAGCAGCGCGTGCGAATCATAGCCGAGGTGAAGAAGACGTCTCCGTCGAAAGGTGTTCTCAGGGAGGGCCTCGATCCTTTCGCTCTCGCGGGGGCGTATATGAAGGCGGGGGCGTGTGCGATTTCCGTGGTCACCGAAGAAGATTTCTTTCAAGGCGATCTCGGCTGGATCAACCATATTCGATCGGCCGGCAGCCTGCCAGTCCTGCGAAAAGATTTCGTTTGGGAACCTTTCCAGGTTTACGAGACACGCGCCGCTGGAGCGAGCGCAATCCTCTTGATCACGGCGATGCTCGAGCTTGGAGAATTGAGAGAACTTATCGCGCTTTCGAACCAGCTCGAGCTTGATGTATTGGCCGAGGTTCACGACGAGACCGAATTGCGTGAGGCTCTGGAAGCAGGAGCCTCAATCATCGGCGTGAATAACCGCGATTTGAAAACGTTCGATGTTTCTCTCGATACTTCCCTGCATCTGGGCAAACTCATTCCCGATGACCGGCTTTTCGTAGTCGAAAGTGGCATTCACAAGAAAGATGATATCGATCTTCTGCTCGATGCCGGAGCGGACGCTTTCCTCATCGGTGAACATCTTTTAACCGCGCCGGATCCAGCCGCAGCCCTTCGAGCATTATTATGACGCGCGTAAAAATCTGCGGCATCACTCAATTCGAAGATGCGCGGGATGCGGCCCTGTTGGGCGCCGATGCGATCGGCTTAAATTTCTATCCAAACAGTCCGCGGTACATTGAACCTTCGCGAGCCGCGAAGATCATAGAGAAACTTCCGCCATTTGTGACTGCTGTTGGCATATTTGTGAATCATCGTGATCCTCAAAGCCTGGAGGATTTTGCTCTTTCATTGGGTCTTCATGCCGTCCAGCTTCATGGAAACGAAACGCCGGATTACTGTTCGATGATCCAACGCGTCAAAGTGATCAAGGCGTTTCGTGTGGATTCCAATTTTCGCGTGGATGTACTCCGGAGCCACGGCAGCGGCACATTTCTTCTGGACGGTTGTGCGCCAGGCGCGGGAACGAGCTTTGAATGGGAACTTGCGTTTGGAGCAAACGCATTTGGGTCGATTATCATCGGCGGCGGATTGACGCCCCACAATGTTTCGCGAGTTATCAGTACGCTGCATCCTTTTGGAGTCGACGTGGCAAGCGGAGTGGAGTCAAGACCGGGAAAAAAAGATTACGACAAAATGCGGCGATTCATCGAGGCCGTCGAGCGCGCCGACGTTGCACTTATGGGTGGACTATGAAAGGTCACTACGGAAATTACGGCGGGCAGTTCGTGCCTGAAACTCTCATGCATCCGCTGGAAGAACTCGAGGCCGCTTATACTGCGGCGCAGCGCGATCCAAGTTTTCAGCTAGAGTTCGATCAGCTCCTCCGTCACTACTCGGGCCGCCCAACGGCCTTGTATTTCGCCGAGCGGCTAACGACGGCATGGCGAGGCGCCAAGATATATCTGAAACGCGAGGACCTGAATCATACCGGTGCGCACAAGATCAACAACTGCCTCGGACAAGGGTTACTTGCGCGGCGGATGGGCAAGAGGCGAATCATTGCGGAGACAGGCGCAGGCCAACACGGTGTCGCTACAGCAACGGTTTGCGCCCTTCTGGGAATGGAGTGCGATGTCTACATGGGTGAAGAAGATATCCGGCGCCAGGAACTGAATGTGTTTCGGATGAAACTATTGGGGGCGCGAGTCATTCCAGTCTCTGCGGGTAGTAAGACGCTGAAGGATGCCATCAACGAATCGATGCGCGATTGGGTGACCAACGTCCGGACAACGTATTACATGCTCGGGTCAGTCCTTGGTCCGCACCCGTATCCCCTTATGGTTCGCGATTTCCAATCCGTGATCGGCAGAGAGGTGCGGGCACAGATTCTGGAAAAGGAAGGACGACTACCCGATGTGCTCGTTGCATGCGTCGGCGGCGGGAGCAATGCGATCGGCTTGTTCTATGACTTCGTCGAAGACAATCAGATTCAAATGATCGGTGTCGAGGCCGGGGGCCGCGGACCGAAGCTGGGCGAACATGCCGCGCGTTTTTCGGGAGGCCGGCCCGGCGTGCTGCACGGAACCTTTTCCTACATCTTACAAGACGCGGACGGCCAGGTCGTTCCGACGCATTCTGTTTCCGCGGGTCTCGATTATCCGGCTGTCGGACCTGAACACGCCGAGCTTCATGACAAAGGCCGGGTGATTTACACCAGCGTAACCGACGGTGAAGCGCTTGATGCCTTTCATGAGCTGAGCCGTCTGGAAGGAATCATTCCGGCGCTGGAAAGTTCCCACGCTGTCGCTCAGACCAAGAAACTCATGTTGCCATCGACTCGGGTTGTGGTCATTAATCTATCTGGACGTGGCGACAAGGATGTCACTGAAGTCATGAGGTTGATGAGTGAGAAGTAAGGGGAATGTATGACCCGGATCGAAAAAAGATTCGGGCAATTGAAAGCCGATCACGGAAAGGCCTTCATTCCGTACCTTACGGCAGGCGATCCAAGTTTGGAGATGACACTTGAACTCGTCCTTGCTCTGGAGAAGGCCGGCGCTGATCTGATCGAAGTCGGCGTTCCATTTTCGGATCCGATTGCTGATGGACCTGTTATCCAGCGCGCGACGGATCGTGCGCTGCGAAACGGTGTGACGCTTCAGAAGGTTCTCAAGCTGGGCGAGAATGTCCGCAAAAAATCCGAAATTCCGCTGGTCCTGTTCAGCTATTTCAACCCCCTTCTCAATCACGGACTCGACCGACTCGCCAAAGACGCAACGGCCGCAGGATTTGATGGAGTTCTGGCCAGTGACCTGACGATTGAGGAATCTGAACCATTCGTCCGCTCCATGCAGAGAGCCGGTTTGAACACTATCTTTTTAGTCGCTCCAACGAGTTCCGAAGAGCGGATGAAGAAAATTGCGGAAACGTCAACCGGATTTCTCTATGCGATTTCCCGAACGGGGGTAACCGGCGAACGGCAGGAATTGGCAGCCGATCTAAAGGAATTTTTACGGACCTTGCGTTCTTTCACGACGACCCCAATCGCCGTGGGTTTTGGAATTTCGCGGCCGGAACACGTTCAGGCCGTATGGCGGGAAGCTGATGCGGCGATCGTTGGCAGCGCCATCGTAAGAGAAATCGAAAAAGTCATCGGCGATCCCGACGTCGTCGACCTAGTCGGGACAGTATCTGCATTCGCAAGATGGCTAAAGGATCCGTCAGGGAAATGACCATCGAAGATTGGCGGCGGAAAATTGATGAGATCGACAGGAAGCTTGTTGAGTTGATGAACGAGCGTTCGAAATGCGCCATTGAAATCGGAAAGATCAAGCGCGCCCAAAATCTGCGTGTCCATGATCCGGAACGGGAACAGGAAATTCTCCAGCGGATCAAAGAAACGAACTCCGGACCGCTCGACAGTCCGGGGCTGCAGCGTTTGTTTGAGCGGATCATTGAGGAGTGCCGACATATCGAACGGCTCGAACGGGAGAAGGGAAACACGTGAAATGGAACAGTTTTCCCCAACGGGTCACAATCTTTGGCGTCGGTCTGATCGGCGGATCGCTGGGTCTGGCGCTTAAACGTAGTTTCCCTGAGATCCGAATCGCAGGTATCGATAAAGCGGCGGTGCTCGACCGAGCGCGGCAGTTGAAGATAGTGGATACCGCGGGAGCCGATCACGCGGACCTCGTCATATTGGCGACTCCGGTCGGCGAAATTCTGAAATTGCTCGATCAGTTCACGTCAAAGCAGACCTTGGTCGTTGACGTCGGCAGCACAAAGCTTGCAATATGCCGCAAGGCGGAACGGCTGGCTGTTCCATTTATTGGCGGACACCCCATGGCGGGACAGGAGCAATCCGGTCCTGAGGCGGCAAACGTCGACCTGTTTCGCGATGCTCCGTTCTTTCTCTGTCCTGTCCGGACGACGCCGGACGGCGCTGTCGAGCAATTTCGACGCATCGTGAAATCGATCGGGGCAGTTCCTCACGTGATTTCCCCCGAAGATCATGACCGCCTGGTGGCGCAAATCAGTCATTTGCCACAAATCATTTCGACTCTCCTCGCCGAGCAAACCTCGGCGCACAGAGAATTGGCCGGCCCCGGGCTGCGTTCAATGACGCGCCTTGCCGCAAGTCCAATTCATATTTGGCGTGATATCTTTAAAACCTCAGGCTTTTTGCCTCGGGAACTTCAGTCTTTCATTGAACGCCTTCAACGCGTTCTGGACTCGATGGAAGGAGGAAATTTTGATGAGATTGAAAGCCTGTTTAAACACGGAGAGTCCGAGTGAATAAGGTCGTGGGCAACGCGCGCGAAGCGATCGCAGACCTGCAAGAGGGCGCCACGATCATGGCCGGCGGCTTTGGCCTTTGCGGGGTTCCGGAAGATCTCATTAATGCCACACGCGAAAAAGGTGTTAGGAATCTCACCGTCATTAGTAACAACGCCGGCATAGATGGCCTGGGTGTAGGGCTTCTCCTTGAAACGCGCCAGATTCGGAAAATCATCGCGACGTACGTTGGAGAGAATCAATTGTTCGAGAAATTGGCCTTGGCCGGTGAGATCGAAGTCGAACTGAATCCTCAGGGGACGTTCGCGGAACGCATAAGGGCGGGAGGTGCGGGGATCGCAGGATTCTTTACGCCGACGGGTTTTGGCACCGTTGTCGCTGAAGGAAAGGAAACACGCGAATTCGATGGCCGCACGTACGTATTCGAGCGAGCACTGAAAGCGGATTTCGCCTTCGTCAAAGCGTGGAAGGGCGATAAGTGGGGCAATCTTGTCTATCGCAAGACAGCGCGGAACTTCAATCCCGTCATGGCCACGGCTGCCCGTGTCACTATTGCCGAGGTCGAACACCTTGTCGAAGTAGGCGCTCTCGACGCGGATTGTATCCATACCCCGTCCATTTACGTCCAGCGGATCTTCCAAACCACAGCCTCCGAAAAGCGTATCGAGAGACGAACCGTCAGGAAGAGAGGCGCAGAATGAGTACACTGCCGAAACGCGAAATCATCGCGCGCCGTATTGCGCGTGAATTGCAGGATGGCTTTACCGTGAACCTCGGCATCGGCATGCCGACACTCTGCGCCAACTATATACCGAACGGCATCGATGTCCTCTTGCATTCCGAAAACGGATTGCTCGGCATTGGGCCCTATCCGTTTGAAGGCGAAGAGGACGCCGATCTGATCAACGCCGGCAAAGAGACTGTGACTGAACTTCCGGGCGCGTCGTATTTCTCCAGCGCGGATTCGTTCGCAATGATTCGCGGCGGTCACATCGATTTGACTGTTTTGGGCGCCATGGAAGTTGATGAGCGCGGAAACCTTGCCAACTGGATGATCCCGGGAAAGATGGTCAAAGGTATGGGTGGTGCCATGGACCTGGTCGCAGGTGCCAAGCGCGTGATCGTCGCGATGGAACAGGCGACCAAGGAAGGCCGGCCGAAAATTTTGAGAAAATGCACGTTGCCGCTGACGGGGACCGAAGTCGTCGATACGATTGTCACGGAATTGTGCTTGATCGACGTGACGAGCAAGGGATTAGTGCTTCGGGAAATGCGTTCTGATGTTACTCTGGAGCAAGTCCAGAGGCTGACGGAGCCAAGATTGATTGTTGAAGATGACATCAAGAGGATGGAGTATTGATCTAAAGTTTGCGTAGACCTGGACCCTCACCCGGCGCTGCGCGCCGGCCTCTCCCAGGGGGAGAGGCAATCGTTATGAAGCTGAATTCGATTGTTATCGTCAACCTGCAGAGCCCGAGAGAGCGTTTTTTTGGACGGCTGTTAGATATGGCTACTCACGGTATAACCGTTCGGGGAATCGATCTCAATGCATTTGAAGATTGGATGGATCACATCACCCATAGGGAGGAGAGCGGTGTACAACCCAACACAGTGTTCTTTCCGATTCATCGGATCGAGAAAATCATCATGGATGAAGGCATCGGCGCGATTCCGTCCTTATCAGACACATTCCTGACTAAGGTCGGCTCGGCAGTCGAGGAACACTTGGAGTAGGAATGAATATTGCTGTTATCGGAACAGGCTATGTCGGGCTAGTCGCAGGGAGTTGTCTTGCAGAGAGCGGGAATGACGTGTGGTGCGTCGATAGCGATGCCGCGAAGATCGAAAAGCTTCGCCAGGGGATGATTCCAATCTACGAGCCCGGCCTGCCGGAAATCGTTGAACGGAACCTGCGCGAAGAGCGGCTCACTTTCACCACCGATCTCAACGCGGCCGTGAAAAAATCATTCGTCCTTTTTGTAGCCGTAGGGACTCCGACCACACCCAACGGCGCTGCCGATTTGACTGCAGTGTTCGATGTGGCTCGAGCGATTGGGAAGGCGATGGACCGGTATAAAGTGATCGTCGTCAAGTCTACCGTTCCGGTCGGCACGAGTGAAAAGATTCGAGAGATCCTCAAAAGTGAAACAGACCATCCGTTCGATCTCTTATCCAATCCGGAATTCCTGAAGCAGGGGGCAGCCGTCGAAGACTTTATGAAGCCCGATCGCGTTGTCGTCGGGGCCGATGACGTCCGCGCGGCGGAAATTCTTCGCGATCTTTATGCACCTTTTGTTCGGACCGGGAGTCCCGTGCTGATCGTCGATGTGCGCACGGCAGAATTGCTGAAGTATGCCGCCAACGCTTTTCTTGCGGCGCGCATTTCATTTATGAATGAAATTGCGAATCTTTGCGAGCACGTCGGTGCCAATGTCGACATGATCCGAAAAGGTCTCGCGTCGGATTCGCGAATCGGCTCTGCTTTTCTTTTCGCCGGCGTCGGTTTCGGGGGCAGTTGTTTCCCTAAAGACATTCGCGCTTTGGCCGACACGGGCCGCCAACACAACTATGAAATGAAAATACTCGAGGCGGTCGGCGCTGTGAACGACAATCAAGCCCAGCGATTTGTCGAAAAGGTTTGCCGTCACTTCAATAGTAACCTTAGCGGCGCACGGCTCGCAGTCTGGGGCTTGTCTTTTAAGCCGCGGACGAATGATATGCGCGATGCTCCGGCTCTTAAGATCATCGAGTCTCTTCTTTCGGAGCACGCCACCATTACGGCTTACGATCCCGAAGCTCTCGACGAAGCTAAAAGGATTTTCGGAACACGAATTCAATTAGCGTCGAATAACTATGGTTGTGTTGAAGGAGCAGACGCGCTTTTGCTGATCACCGAATGGCAAGCATTTCGAAATCCGAATTTCGAACGGATGAAAAACATCATGCGTCAGCCGGTGATCTTCGACGGCCGTAATATCTATGATCCGGGACAAGTGCGGCAGCTTGGTTTTACCTATTACAGCATGGGACGGACATGAGAGCTGTCGTTACCGGCGGGGCAGGTTTCCTAGGAAGCCACCTGTGCGATCGCTTGCTGGAGCGGGATTACGAAGTTGTCTGCCTCGATAATCTTCTCACCGGAAACACCAGCAATATCGCCCACCTGATGGGCCACTCAAATTTCAAATTTATCAAATACAACGTCATCGATTACTTATTCGTTGAAGGTCCTGTTGACGCCGTTCTGCATTTTGCCTCGCCCGCATCGCCAATCGATTATTTGGAAATGCCGATCCAGACATTAAAAGTCGGGTCTCTTGGAACTCACAAAGCGCTCGGATTAGCGAAAGAAAAGAAAGCTCGATTCCTGCTCGCGAGCACTTCGGAAGTATACGGCGATCCTCTGGTGAATCCACAGCCGGAGACCTATTGGGGTAATGTCAATCCTATCGGCCCGCGCGGTGTCTACGATGAAGCGAAGCGGTTTGCCGAAGCAATAACCATGGCCTACCGGCGGTATCACAAGATGGATGCGCGCATTGCCCGGATCTTCAACACCTACGGTCCGAGAATGCGTCCCAATGATGGCCGGGTCGTATCAAACTTCATTGTACAGGCGCTCGGCGGAAGTCCTCTGACCATATACGGCGACGGGTCTCAGACGCGCAGTTTCTGCTACGTATCGGACCTGATCGGCGGCATTCTCTCATTGCTCGCGGCGCCGCCATCTAACGAGATGGGTCAGCCGTTTAATATCGGCAATCCCGAAGAGCGGACTATACGCGATCTGGCTACTAAAATTCTCGCTCTTGCCGGAAGTTCGAGTCCGGTCGTGTATCAGGAGTTGCCCGTTGATGATCCACATGTTCGGTGTCCGGATATCCGGCGCGCCAAATCCATTCTTGGCTGGCGGCCGGAGGTCAGTATCGATGAAGGCCTTCAGCTGACGATCGATTATTTCCGAGGAGTGGCCTCGTGATCCTGGTTACGGGTGGCGCCGGTTATATCGGGAGTCACACCGTCAAGGCCCTCAAAAAAGCGGGATTTCAGCCTCTCATCTTCGATAATTTTTCGACAGGACATCGCGCTTTCATCAAAGGCACACCGGCTTTTGAAGGCGACATCTGCAATTCCGACGACCTCGCACGCGCCTTCGCCGAATATCCGATCGATGGAGTTTTGCATTTTGCGGGAAGAGCTCTCGTCGGTGAATCCATCGAGAAGCCCGAACTGTATTATGAGACCAACCTCCAAGGTGGACTTAATCTATTAAATGCAATGAAGACTTGCGGCGTGAAGTTTCTGATCTTCTCATCCTCATGCGCGACTTACGGTACTCCCCAGCAAGTGCCGATTTCCGAGGATCATGCTCAGAATCCGATCAATCCTTACGGTGATTCGAAGCTCGCTTTCGAGCGCGCGATGAGATGGTTCCATGAAGCGCATGGTTTGCGATACTTATCGCTCCGCTACTTCAACGCCGCAGGCGCTGACGCGGAGGGCGAATATGGAGAGGACCATGATCCCGAGACTCACCTGATTCCGCTCGTGCTCAAAGCGGCAGCCGGACGGCGTCCGGAAGTAAAAATCCTCGGTACAGATTATCCGACACCCGACGGAACCTGCGTGCGCGATTACATCCATGTCACGGATCTCGCCAGCGCGCACGTCATGGGATTAGAGGCTTTGATGGGAGGCCGCGTTGAATCGCAGGCAATCAATCTCGGTACAGGCTCCGGCTATTCCGTCCGCGAAGTCATCGAATCCGCGCGCCGTATCACCGGCAAAGACTTCGTCGCCCGCGAAACCGTGCGGCGCCCAGGAGATCCCCCCACCCTGATCGCAGCTGTGGATCGAGCAAAGAAGGTGTTAGGCTGGACCGCGGTCGAAAGCGGCCTGGATAATATCATTCGCTCCGCTTGGAATTGGGCTTCTAAAACGAATCAGGCGTGGTAGGAAGCAAATTACGAATGCCAGGTTCAATTCGAGATTTCGAAATTTCGGGTTTGAGATCAGGCTTCGTCATTGCTCCCTTTCGGTCGTTTCCAGGACCCTGGAGAGGGCGGTGAAAAAGGCTACCGCGGAGAAAGCGGGCTGAGCGACGACATCTCTGATCTTCTGTACATTCCTACTAATATCGCCTGCGGTTAACTCGAGTTTTGAATCCACATGGGCAAGTGTCTGGAGGTAGTGTTGCTGAGCCCGGTCGAGTGCAGGTTCGAACGCTGCTATTTTGATTTTTGTCGCCTCCGTTACGGCAACTGCCTGCTTGGAAGCCGATTCGAACGTCCGGAGCCATGCCTTGGTCTCGCTGCTCGTCTTGAACTCAGAAACAGTTTCGGTAATTCTTGAGGTGACGCCCGCGAAGCCTTTGTACACAAACCAAATCAGAAGAGTATTTGTGATGACGGTGACGCTGATGAAAGCCAGAAAGATGACGATCTGTGTCTCCATAGCCGCCTACAGAAATCCCGCACTGGACTACGTTGATATTACCATTAGTGCGCAGCGACTGGAGATTGGGCAGCCTTTGGCCTCTTCATAATGAAAACGAGCGGTATGACGATCACAAAGACAAGAGCAAGGATACGAAACAGCTGGACGAAGGCTACCATCACTGCTTGACGGCTCACCATCCCCGAGAGCGCAACATAAGCGGCGTTCGTCGCAGTCGAAAAATCCATTCCCCTCGAAATGAAGCCGCTGCGGACCTGATCCAGCAACGTTCTTGTCCGCACATCGAACGCGCTCACATGCGCGCCCAGAATGTTGTATTGGGTTTGCGTGTTGCGGCTGAGCATCGTTGCGATGCTGGCAATCCCGACGCTGCCACCCAGATTCCGCATGAGGTTAAAGATGCTCGTTGCATTTCCGAGTTCTTGTTTTGGAATGCGGCTCATCGTCACAGTCGTCAGCGGTACAAAGATGAAGCCCATCGAAATTCCCTGGAAAAATTGCGGCCAAAAGATATCCCAATATCCGATTTGTAAGTTCAAGGATCCAAGCGCGAACAAGGTCATCGCTCCGCCCAGCAATCCACCGCAGAGCAGCTTTCTTGGATCAACCTTACCGACCAGCATTCCGACCATGGGCATAGCAATAAACGACCCGATGCCTCGAGGAGACATCGCTATGCCCGCTTCAATAGCGGGATAGGCAAGAACGGTCTGCAGAAAAAGCGGGAGTAGGACAAGGCTACTGTAAAGGACGAATCCGAGAGACGTCATAAGGAGAACCCCGCTACTGTAAGTCCTTTCCTTAAAAACCCGAAGATGGAGTACTGGATCGTCCGTATACATCTCGCGAACGATGAACATCACGAGCATGACTGCCGCAAGGATCAGAGTCCACGTAATCCAGACCGACGAGAACCAATCTTCCTGTTGGCCCTTATCCAGCACAATCTGAAGGCTGCCGATACCGACGGCAAGCATTCCAATGCCCCATGTATCGACCTTTGCCGCAGAGCGCCGGATGTAGGGCGGATCGAAGATGAATAACTTCGTCATGACGATCGAAACGATTCCAATAGGAATATTGACGTAGAAGATCCAACGCCAGGAATAGTTGTCCGTCAGCCAACCTCCCAAAACCGGGCCAAGCATTGGCGCCACCACAATGCCCAGACCCCATACGCCCATCGCCTTTCCCTGTTGAGCCGGAGGAAAGGCTTCAAGCATCACGGCCTGCGAGACCGGCTGCAGAACACCACCGGTGAGTCCCTGGACGATCCGGAAAGCAATAAGCCATGCCAGGCTGGGAGCGAAGCCACAGAAAAAGGAAGCCGTTGTGAATCCAACTACAGCGGTCATCAACAGACGTTTCCGCCCAAAATAGTTTGCAAGCCAACCTGTAATCGGAAGGACAACCGCGTTCGCCACCAGATACGAAGTGAGTGCCCATGTGGCTTCTTCCGGCGTTGCAGAAAGATTGCCCGCAATATGAGGTAAGGACACGTTCACGACCGTCGTGTCCAGGACTTCCATAAAAGTACTGAACATGACCGAGATCACGATGATCCACGGATTGACTTGCGGTCCTGTTGGGGTCTGATGTTCCATGAGATTTCGCCGCAACTCGGTCCACCCTCCCTCTGGGAGAGGGTGGGGTGAGGGTTTCAAGACTTGACGAGACTCGAGACCCTTACTTCATTTCACTCTTACCTTCGCCACAACCGACATTCCAGGACGAAGCCGGTGTTCCGTGTCTTCTCCTTGCTCGAAAAGAAGCTTGACGGGAATACGCTGGACAACCTTCACATAATTACCGGTCGCATTTTCCGGCGGAAGCAGGCTGAACTTCGCCCCTGTCGCTGAGGCGATGCTGTCCACGCGCACTTTGTAGACTTGGCCGCCATAAGCGTCGACCGAAACCGTGCCCGATTGTCCGGGATGTATATCGGCAAGCTGCGTCTCTTTGAAATTAGCGATGACCCAAATGTCTTCCTGAGGAATGATCGACATCAACGGCTGGCCGGGCTGCACAACTTGTCCCGCTTCCACCGTCTTTTTACTGACGATGCCCGATACTGGCGCCTTGATACTCGTGTACTCGAAATTCAGCCGCGCCTGATCAAGCGCGACTTTGGCAAGCTGCACACGGGCTTCGGCCGATTGAGCCTGCGCTCTGCTGATCGTGATTTGCTGCGGAGCGGTTTTCGCGGCCTGCGCTTCGGCTTGTGCTTGCTGCAAATCGGCTTGCGATTGCGCAACTCTCGCCTGAGCGGCGGCGACTTCATGTTCAGTCTGCAGAACGCCTGCCTGCGCGGATTCGACCTCGGCATGAGCGGCATCGGCGGCCCCGACTGCCGCATCGTACTGCTGCTGAGAAATCTCATCTTTCGCGACGAGCTGTTTCATCCGCTCGAGGTCACGCGTATTTTTCGTCGCATTGGCCTGTGCTTCGCGCACGAGCGCTTGGGCTGAATGGAGCTTCGCCTGAGCGGCTAGAAGTTCTTTCGCCGCCAGTTCAACTCCGCCTTTGGCGCGTTCGGCGATGGCTTCGGACGAGGTGATCTGCGCACCAGCTGCACTGGTCGCGACGGGTACTCCTGCGCGAGCTGCGGTCACACCCGCTTGAGCCTGCGCCAGATCCGCCCCGGCACGCGCGACGGCAATTTCATAGTCGCGTGCATCGAGTTGGACAAGGACCGTGCCGGCCTGAACCGGCTGATTGTCGCGCACGTTTACAGAAGCGACGGTTCCTCCGACTTTGGCATTGACCGGATGAATATGCCCTTCAATTTGAGCGTCATCCGTCGATTCCCATTGGGACAGGTATCGCCATCCTGCGTATCCGGCGCCGATCAGAATCAGCGCGATCGGCATTAGAAGCCATTTAGCGCGGAGAAGCTTCGCCATCACTTCGCTCCTAGGAATGATTTGATCGTCTTCTCGGCGTTACCCGTTGCCCGGGCCAGCGCAGCCTGGGCGGTATTCAGAGCGTAAAGAGCCGATATGTAATTCTCATCCGCGGTTACGACCGCCTCTTGCGCCTGCGTTACTTCAAGTCCGTTGGCGACGCCGGCCGCGAAGCGATCCTGGGCCTGTTCCAGTTGCTGCCGAGCCAGATCTTTTCCGGCTTGTGCTACCTGCAGTTGATCGGCTGCCGAGCGGATATCCAAATTGGCTGTACGGATTTCGTATTCGATCTGGTCGCGCAGATTCGATACTTCGGCCTTACGTTGTTCAAGCAGTGCGTCGGATTCGAGAACCTCGGCACGTACCCGCTGGCCTGTGTAAATTGGTATCGATAAGGTGCCCTGAAGGAACATCGTCCCATGTGAATTGGCGGGCGTGCGGCCAATATCACCATAGTCTGCATTGACCTGTAGCGATGGGAGACGTCGTCCCAACGCGGCCTTGCGCGTCTCTTCCGCGGCACGAACCAAAGTCATAGCCCGCCGGTAATCCGATCGAGAATCAAGAGCAATGCGGAGCGCCTCGGCGAGGGCCGGCGTGTTTGGCGGCGCATTCATAAACGCATCCGTCTGCGCAAATTCTTGCCCCTGCGGGAGGCCGATTGCGCGGGCAAGTCTCAACTTCTGTTTTGCGAGCTCATTTTCAACCGTAACCAGACGCTGCTGCTGAGCCTGCAGCTGTACTTGCGCCCGCAGAACATCAATACCGGCAATCAAACCGCTGTCCTTCAAATCTCTGGCTCGGTCGTAAACTGCCTGAGCTGTCCGCAACTGGGCGCGTGCCGCGTCTACGCGGCTGGATTCAGCGACAGCATCCAGGTAAAGATCCGTTGTGATCAGCGCAATCAGTTCGCGGACATCTTGCAGGGCATAATTACTGGCCGCGACTCGTTCCGAAGCCGCCCGCAATTCATGAGCTAGTCTGGAATCGAAAACGGCTTGCGTGTATCGCGCACGAGTATCAAACACACCGAACGGCCCAACAACTGGCGGGACGCCTGGAAAACCGCGGAAACCAAAGGACGCGAGATTGATCTGTTGAATAGCCTCACTGATGCTGGCATTTACTTTTGGGAGGAGTTCCGACAGAGACCGAACACGCGCAGCCGTGGAAACGCGTGTCTCCTGTTCACCGATAACGTAGCCAAGATTGTATTTCAGAGCGCGATCAATCGCATCCCCAATGGAAAGTGGGATGACACCCCCGGACGGAGTGCCTTGAGAAACGCTGCCGATCAAATCGGAAGGAATATTCGAGCCACGTGGCTGCTGGGCTTCCGCGTACCCACATAAGAAAGCGAAGAACAGAATGAATGACTCGCCAAGAGCGTTCATTGGGCCGCAATTCCTTTCCATACCAAGTCGAAAATGAAATCCACATCCTGGCTGATCTTGGATTTTGACCAACCCAGAATGCGATGAGTTACTACGCCGCGAATAATGTCGGAAATAGCCAAAGCGGTCTGCTCAGTTCGTAAATTTCGAATGAGTTTTTTCCGTGCGCCCTCCTTCAGGATCGTCTCCACGAGCCGTGCTTGCTCCTGGTAGAGTGCCTTGAACTCGTTGTCGATTCCTGCAGGATGCGTAGTGGGAATATTGCCCAATTCGGAATAATAGATTTTGAAGAAGTCACGATTTTCATCGAAATACGCGAGCTTCGCTGCAATTAGACCCTTCAGCTTTCCTTCCGGTGTGCTGACCTTATTCAACTCCTCGAGAAGCAAAGAATACATTTGGGCGATTCCGAATTTCAGAGCGGCAAAATACACCTCGCGTTTGGATTCGTAATAGAGGTATACGGTACCTTTCGCAACGCCCGCGGCCTCGGCAATATCAACAGATTCGCAACTGCGCGATACGGGCTTCCTGTGCGGATTTACGCGTTTGAGAGAATTTCCTGTAGACTACCCATGGCTTCCCAGGAGGTCGCGATGAACATCAAAGTTTTGGGTTTTGCAAGCCTTGCCTTGTTGTTGTTCGTGCTGCCGGCGCTCGCACATCATTCGTTTGCGATGTTCGACCAGAGCAAGGTGGTTTATTTGAGTGGCAAGGTGAAGCAGTTCGAGTGGGTCAATCCACACGCCTGGCTTCATCTCACGGTCACGAGTGCAAGCGGCAGCGAAGCGACGTGGTCCTTTGAAGGAGGTTCCGTCGCGCAATTGGCATCGCTCGGCTGGAAACCGGACAGCTTCCCCGCTGGTGTCGAGGTCAAAATCGGCTTTCGCCCCATGAAGGACGGCTCGCGCGGCGGTCAGCTCATGAATGTCACGCTGCCCAATGGTCAAAAGTTTTGTTCCAACCGCGGCTGCGGGGATGGGACCGGCTCTGTCCTTGATCCATTCTGATCTTTTTGCCGCGCTTGTGCTGAAAGCGCTTTAGTTTAGCGGGGCTTATCGGGGAAGCGTCCGTCGGGCGGAAAACGGATCGTCTGGTCAAACCGCGAAGGCACCGTCATGTCCTTGTCGCCCCTTGCCGGCAAGACGATGGCGTCGGCCCGGTAAATCCGGCCTTTGCTGAAAAAGAGCGAGCTACGCATCCGGCTTCCGTCGGGGCGGTCCACCACCATTGTGGTCCCAAAAATCGAGCGCTCATCCTGGTAGACGCGGGGAATATCGTTGAACACGACGTTGCCCTCCCGCATCAGAGAATAATTGGCTTCGTTCAAAAGATTCGCTGCCGCATCGATGTGGCCGGCAACATCGACGATGGTGAGCTTGTAGACGACGTTATCGTCCTGCGCTGAATAGATCGTGGACAGGAGCCCCTTCACCAGCGCCGATGCATACGGCACCGTCGAGGCTTCGGGCTTTGCCGGAAATTGAATCGCGACACCCCGATCCAGATAAATGTATTCCTCCCACACCCCTGCCGGTCTTAGGCCCGGCAGCAACATCAGCATCACCAAAGCGAAAATCGACATGGCTTCCTCCGGGCCGGTGGATTAGCTGCTCAAGGATAGCACGCAAACAGCACTCACGCAGTGCTGGTCCAGCAGCACCGCAGCGGCGGGTTTCTCGGCGGCAGAGGAAATGATCTTCTTATTGTGTGCGGACCAGGCGTAACGGAATGGAGAGAACTGTTCCCCCTGGGTCGCCGCCG
>WNGL01001538.1_pt1 | contig 28295 bp, 27 predicted proteins | sample 5400591 | NCBI WGS metagenome assembly WNGL01 (sample SAMN13153377, study PRJNA577476) | soil metagenome | isolation source: 80 cm soil or saprolite under Garry oak tree replicate 1 | place: USA:California | collected 2016-06-15 | reverse complement strand
CCGCCGCTGTCCTTCTTCGCGGGAGCCGCGGTGTTTTGCCTGGCAATGATTAGCGCGGAGATTTTGTCGTACGTGGCCTGAGGAATGATGTTTTTCTGGACGAGTTGGTTCTTCGCGCGATACGGACGTCCGTCGATAATTTTCTGGGAATAGGCATCACCAATGCCAGGCAGCGTCATCAACTCCTGCTTGCTGGCAGAATTGATGTCGATCAACTCCGCATTCTTCGAGGCTTTACCTGCTTTTTTCTCCGACTTTTCGGACTTGGGGGGCGGCTCCGTCTTCTTTCCTGTTGTCTTCGTTTGGCTGAATGCTGAACCGGTCGCAACGCAGATCGCAAGGTATACAACAAACAGACTTGCCATCGTTTTGCTTTTCATTGGCTGAACTCCTTCGTAGAAAGTTTATCAACACTTTCTGGCCGCACGCTATTGCACACCAGTGGAGATAACTTCTGCTTCCATCGGAACAAGATTCAGATTTGGACCCGACAAGAATCCGGCAAGCGAAGGCCAACGGAGGTCCCAGTCCCGGGACCTGCACTTACCCAAAATTCCGGACACTTCTGAAAGGCTCAAAATGGCGCCGAGATGATTATCTTCGTCACTCAGATAACCAAGTGCGGCTGGGAAATAACCGCGTTTGCCGTCGAAACGGTTGACTTCGCTTCACCGATGATCAATTCCGTCCTGGAAATACTTGACTCCGCACCGGAGATGATTGACTTCGGCTTCCAGATGGTTAACTGTGAACTCGAAATGATTATTTCCGGCGTCCACATGATTATTGTTAAGCCGTCAATAACCATCTCCGTTCTCGTAGCGGTCTTCTTGAGGACGGAGATAATTATCGATGCCATCGTAGCAGTCTTTTCGATGGCCATTTAAGTACAGTCATTGCATAGACTTACAGAGGCAACCGATTGTAGCGGTCTTTTCCACGATCGTAGCGGTCTTTGTTGTCACCGTAGCGGTCTTTTCCATCATTGTAGCGGTCTTGTTTGCCATCGTAGCGGTCAAGTCCGAGACTCAAGCAGTCTTGGTCGTGGTGGACATACTTATTTCCAGCTTCGAAACGATCATTTCCGGTTCGAACATGATTATCTTCGCTTCCAAGACGATGAAGTCCGGCTGCGAAGCAATATAGTTTGAACCCGACATGATTATTTCCGTGCCGGAAATAGTCTTCTTCACATCGGCGATGATTATTGCCGGACGCAAGAAGATTATGTTCCGGCCGAACACGATCAACTTGCTCCCGCAGAAAATGATCGCTATAACGGGGCTGATCGTTTTCGTACCGCAGTACCGATTGTTTACGGACGGTATCAACTGCATGCTCCATCGAATCCGGCTCGGCTTTAGGAATGCAAGCGCCATGGCGATTCTTGCCATCGGCGAGAAGGCCCTGGCCGGCATGAGCGGCAATCCGGCATTTCCGGACCCGCCGGTGAGTATGGAAATGCTCGAACAGGCGCTCGACGAGTTCAGCCTTGCCATCCAGGCTCAAGCCAAAGGCGGCACCTTGGCGACGGCCGTCAGGAACAATGCGCGCCGGAAAGTGATAGAGCTTCTGTCCCGGCTCGCGCGTTATGTCGAAGACAAATCGAAGAATGATCTGCCGACTCTACTGTCGAGCGGTTTTCCGGCGCGGAACCGGAGCCGGGCTCAAGTTCAATTTCCGAAGGCTGTGATTCTGAAGATCACTCCTCGAAGGTCGGGTCAGCTGAACCTCCAAGTGCGTGCCATCCCGAATGCGCGATGCTACCAAGTTGTATGCGAGGAAGTTGGGCCGAACGGCGTGCTCGGGCCCGAACGAGATGCCGGCCTATTTACCAATTCCCGGTCGATACCGATTGGCGGATTGACGCCCGGCAAGGTGTATTCCTTTCGAGTGCGTGCCATCGGCGGATCCGCAGGCTTCGGCGATTGGAGCGAGCCAGTCAGTCACCGCTGCGCATAGAGCACCGGCCTAGGCGATGAGGGATCGCAAGACCTATCGGATTCACCGCAGAAAGCCACGCGACGCTGAGTGTCTACTTATTCGTTGTTTCTTACCAGTAACCGATCATGCGCCCTGCCGTAACCGCGGTGAGCCAGCAAAAAAGGGAGATGCCGCCAATCTTTGCCAGTTGCGATTGTTCTTTCGGTGATAGGTCTCGCAATGTACGCGCCTTCCAGGCTGACGTGAAATGGAGCACGCCGACATTCAGCAGACCCAAAGCAATCGCAGAGAATTTGATGTAAAGGAAGGGATTGTCGACATATTCGGTGGCCTTGGTGGCGAGGAGACAAACGCCGCTCGAGGCGGCCACCGCAAAGCCTGTGGTCGCGATGGGCACGGTCGGGGTGGTAATGGCGGGCAGGGAAGTACTTCGCCAAAAGCCCAACAGACGGAGGTCGATCACCAGAACGGAGCCGAAAAGCGAGGCGACGCCCAGAATGTGGATGAGATTAACGACGCCATAAGTCCATACGCCGGACTCGCGCATGGCGTGGCCAAGCACGGAACCCTGCAGCCACGCCATGAATTCGTACAAACGGAACTCCCGGCGAGGCGTTACTTGCGGTCGGGATAGACGTTGAAGGTCCGGCCGTTCCAGATTACCTGTTCCGTCTTGACCTCATAACGCTTTGGATCGCGATTGCGATGGCCGTGGATCGTTACCATCGCGCCCACCGGAATAATGCCTTCTTTCAAACCCGCATCGGCAGTACGCGCGGGAGGCGCCAGTGTGAGATCCCACACGTGGCCATCAGCTCGTACCTTCATCGTGGCGTGCGGACCAGCCAGACTGACAGGGCTTTCGACAGTTCCCGAAATTTGAAACTCCTCATCGAGATTCCCTGCCCAACCATGGTGGGCCAAAGCAGGAACCACCCAGAAGGAAAGTACCAGGACAAGAACGCTTGCATAAATGGAGAATCGAGATTTCATGTCGTATGCTCCTTTTCAAAGTGTAGCTTATCGTGATTTTCCGGCAGCGTCATCCTGAAATGACCTTACGGGTGCGTCACACTCCTGGCGAAAGGGAACAGCCACAAAAAGGCACAAGAAACACAAAGAGATGGAAACGAAATCGAAACCCGTTTTTGATTTTGTGCCTTTTTGTGGCAATTCCCCGAGTCAACTGGAGGGAACGTTGCGGTCAGATGGAGATAGCGATATAGTCGCGAATCGATGATGCGGACGCGGATTTTCCACCTGTTTTGCTTCACGGTATGTCTCGCCGTGCCATCTTTCGCCCTCGTGCAAGAAGGGCATCCGCTGACGGGGACGTGGTCCGGTGATTGGGGACCCGCGGCGACTCAGCGGAATCACCTCACGATCGTCATGAACTGGGACGGCAAGAATGTTACGGGCATGATCAATCCCGGACCGGATGCCATTCCGCTGGGAAGTGTTTTCCTGGATGTGACGAACTGGACCATTCGCATTGAGGCCGACACGAAGGATCCTTCCGGTAGTCCGGCTCACATTACCGCCGAAGGTAAATTGGATGACATCGGTTCCTACCATCGCAAGATTACGGGCACGTGGCGCCAAGGAACGGCGAAAGGCGATTTTCGGATTACGAGGGATTAGCGTGCAGACGATCAGAAACATTCTATCGGGCGCTGTCTTCACGACTGTGCTGGCTGCACCATCTCTTCTCTCGCAGCGCAATTTCTCCACGACCTACGACAGCAGCCGGCAAGTCAAATTGCAGGGAATCGTGACTAGGATCGATTGGGTCAATCCGAATGCATTCTTTTTCATCGACACCAAGGACGCCGCGGGAACCGTCACCAACTGGGCCATACAAATCGGCAACCCTCTTAGGCTCGAAGCCGGCGGCTGGAAACGGAGTGCATTGCATATTGGTGATGCTGTTGCCGTCATGGGCACGCCGGCCAGGGGTACGACCAAACAGGTTGGCGCTATATCTGTCGTGTTGACGGGGTCCGGGAAGCGATTATCCGCACCCGGATTCAATCCAACGGAAAGGCGACTGGGACCCGCGCCACGTCCTACGCCTGCGCCGCGTTGGCCTGATGGTCAAGTCCGGCTTGGTCCGGCCACAGGTAAGAAAGGATACTGGGAAACGGCGAGCACGGTTTTGGTGGAGAGCAGTGCTAGGAAAATTGCAATGACGGGCGACGGCCTCTTGCTCGACATCGCGGATGCGGGAAAAGTCGCTCCCTTCCAACCCTGGGCGAAGGCCTTATATGAATATCGCCAGCGTAACCTTCTTAAAGACGACCCTCTGGCGCGGTGCCTGCCTCCGGGCGGACCGCGCCAGTTCCTCACGTCCAATGGATTTCAATTCATCGAGCAGAGAGAACTCGGACGCATCCTTGTGTTGTTGGGCGGTGGCGACCGCAACTGGCGGATCATTTATACGGATGGACGGCCTGTCGGCCAGGCCGCAGAACAGGTGCCCAGCTATTACGGAAGTTCTGTCGGTCACTGGAACAAAGATACGCTGGTTGTCGACTCCGTCGGCTTCAATGAAAAATTTTGGCTGGCCCCGGGAGGACTGCCTCATACCGAAGCGCTTCACCTCATCGAGCGCTTCACGCGCACGGATTTGAACACGCTGAAATACGAAGTAACCATCGATGATCCGCGAACCTATACAAGGACATGGACCGGAGGCTGGACTATAACGTGGGTTCCGGATCAGGAAATTCAGGAATACTTTTGCGAAGATAATGCGGAATCGACATTCGTGCGTTGATCCCTCTCCCTCTGGGAGAGGGCGCGAAGCGCGAGCCCGATAGGGCGAAGCCTCAGAAACGGTGAGGGGCACAGGCTCGGCAAATCTTGCGACTCTCACCCGGCGCTTTAATTCGTCGCGGCCTTCGGCCGCTCCCTAGCGCCGCCCTCTCCCAGAGGGAGAGGGTTAGGAGAACCACCATGAAACTCAGCACGGTTTGTTTATCAATTGCATTCGCGATAACGCTCACAGCGGTGAAGCCGCTGGCGGCGCATCACTCCTTCGATGCCGAGTACGATTCCAAGAGACCCATAACCGTTTTCGGAGTCGTGACAAAGTTGGATTGGGTCAATCCCCACGCATTTGTTTACATCGACACTAAAGACGAAAGCGGCGCGGTAAAGCACTTCAAGATCGAGATGGGACCGCCCTACGCGCTCGTCCGCGGTGGCTGGAAGCGAGACACCGTAAAGATCGGCGACAGCGTTACGGTTGAAGCAGCCGCTCTCGCCAAAGATGGAAGCAATGCCGCCGGTTCGGAGCAGACAACCCATATGATCCTGGCCAGCGGACAGAAGTTGCCGATGCGGTAATCGCCAGCGCAAAGAGAGATTCTTCGATGAGGATTCTTTTGGCACTCGCAGTCTTCTCCGTCCTAGTCATGCATTCCTTAGCTCAAGCGCCGCCGCAATCCAATGGTGCCGGCACTGTGGTGGAGCCAGCGCCGCGGTGGCCGGACGGCCATGTGAACCTCGGATCGACGGCCGACCAAAAAGGCTATTGGGAAGTGCGTCCGGGCCTCAGCGGTTTGCCGCGGGCTGCCGACGTTCCGTTCCAGCCGTGGGCAAGAGCGCTGTATCAATACCGAACCTCCAGGACGGATTTGTATCCTCCACTCGTTGGTTGCAAGCCCGCGACGGGACCCTCGTTCTTCAACCCTCCAGGCTTTGAGATCGTGGAAGCGCCAGAGCTCAAGAGCATTTTTATTCTGAACATTGCGGGCCCGCACTCCTGGCGGGTGATCTATATGGATGGGCGCCCGCATCCCACAGGCGACGATTTGCGACCCACGTTTTTTGGACACTCCATAGGGCACTGGGAAGGCGATACGCTGGTGATCGATTCAGTGGGTTTTAATGAAAAACAGTGGGTGGCGGGATCTTATCCAACGACCGGACAGTTGCACCTCATCGAGCGCATCTCTCGCCCCAACCTTAAAACGCTTTCCTATGAGTTCACGATTGACGATCCGGGCGCGTACACCAAGCCGTGGTCGGGCCTTTGGACGATCACGGAAAAAACACCCTCATCGTGGATTTCCGGCGGCGAGATATTCGAATACATTTGCCAGGATTCCCGGCAGTAAGCGAAATGACAAATGACTATTGAACAGTGAACAATGAACATTTCCGCAAAAATGTTCATTGTTCACTGTTCAATAGTCATTTGGGGGCAGTCTTACCTCTTCACTTCTGCCAGGGCAACTTTATTAATCCCGCTTTCGGCGATTGCGAGATTTCCGTCCTTCATGGCCATCATGTTCCGAACAACACCACCGCCGGATGGGATCAGCCAGGTCTGGAACTTCTCGGTTTTGGGATCGAACCGGACCAGCGTGTTCGGCTTCACTCCCGATTCGCTGTACCAGATGATGTCGTTATACGTGGTAATGCCGTAAGGCAGAGAGGTCGGACCGCTTGGGGATGGCCACTCTTTCACAGCCCCCGTTTTCGGATCCAGCCGGCCCAGATAACCGCGCGAGTAATCCGAGTACCAGATCATGTCGTCGCTGGTAATTGCGATGCGCCGCGGCCGCGACTCTTCGTGCGGCAGCGCGTATTCTTTGATGGCCAATGTTGCGGGGTCGACGCTTGCCACTTTCGGCGCTCCGAATTCGACGAGGAACGGCACGCCCTTCGAGCTCACAACCATCCCATAGGGAAGCGACCGCGGAGTCGGCGAGGTGACAATTTTGATGTCACCTGTTTTGGGATCCAGGCGTCCGATCATGTTGGCGCCTTGGACGGTGAAGAACAACGTGCCCTTCTGATCGAAAATCGGCGTATGCGGATCGCGCGCGCCTTCGGGGAGTTTGTATTCGGTAACATCGCCCGTCTTTGGATTGAGTTTTCCGATGTAGCTCTTGGAATTTGCCGTGAACCAGATATTGCCGTCCTTATCGCCGACAAGACCATGGGGGCCTGAACGTGGCGTCTTGAGCTGGTACTCCTTGACCTGGCCCGTTTTCGGATCCACGTGTCCGATCACGTTGGCGTACATGCCGGTGTACCAAATCGAACCGTCCGGCGCGGCCCACGGGTCGTGGGGCCGAGATCCCTTGGTCGGCAGTCCCCATTCCTTGAAGGAAACCGTCACGCTTCCCGGCACAACGACGGCCGGTTTTGGGCCTTCTCCGGCGAGGTTCTTGAGCAGGTAATCCGTCACGACCGGGATTTGATCCGGTGTCATTTTAGCTCCTGCTGTGATCATGCGCTCGAGCGTGAGTCCCCACTCCTCACGGTTGTAGCCGGTGCCGGAGGCCATCTGGAGGTTATGACACTCGGTACAGGCACTCTGCAAAATGTCTTTGCCGGGTCCGTCCGGCAGGTTGAGCTGCTCGCCCCGGCCGCCCTGGCCTTGACCCAGGCCTTGAATCAGTCCTGCTACTGAAAGGACTGCGGCGAGCATCAACAGGAAAAACAGTTTCTTGGACATTAACGCCTCCTTCTCCCAATTAATTACAATTTCGACGGAAGTATACCGGTCTTCTCACTTCAATGCCAGAAGGCGGCCGGGATCGATTCGTACAATGGTATATGTGATCGCTTCCTGCACGTCCGTGAATCCGTGAGGCGTGCCCGCCGGAATGATCACCATATCGCCTTTCGCCATGCGGCGGCTCGTTCCACCTTGGATTCCACTGCCGGCATAGCCGGGGCCGCTGAGCTGCCTTACTGTGTCGCTGGAACTCTCGCGCTTTTCAGGTTTCACGAGCGTCCCGCCCGTGACGAAGGTCCCGGCACCTTCAACGACGTAATAGACCTCCGACACTTTGTCGTGCGCGGCCATACCCGTCAGGTTGGTTCCTTTGTCGCGATGCACAACGGCGATGCTCACATTATGCCCACCTGCATCCACGGTACGAATCGGGACATCCGTAAGTTTCTTGGCGATTTCTTCTTTGACCGTGGCCTGGATGTCGGAAGCCTTCACATCGGTCGCCGGAAGAACTTTCGTTGCGCTTGCCTGCGCAAGCAGCAGCAAGATTGCAAAAATCCTTGTCATAGTTTTCTCCTCGTCCCTTTCCTATACTCAGAAGAATGAAGGAAAACAATGAAGCCCGACGATTGTTTTTGCAACAAAGTTTTGGAGTGCTTTCAACGATCTCGCTCGACGTGCCTGGATACCCGTTCGGTTCGATCACGCCCTACTGCGCCGACCGGCAGTGCCGTCCCGTCATTTACATCAGCAGCATAGCGCAGCATACGCAGAACATCCTTGCCGATCCGCGCGTTTCATTAACTGTTTTGGAGAATGCCGACTCCGGCGACGTGCAGGCGCGAGGGCGCCTCACCTGTATTGCAAACGCACGCCCGCTCAGCCCGGATGAGGACGATGTTCGCGAGCGCTACTTCCGCTACTTTCCCCAGTCCCGAGAGTACGCAGGGACGCACGACTTCGAATTTTTCCGCCTCGATCTCGTCCGCGTGCGCTTCATCGGCGGATTCGGCCGGATCTACTGGATTGAACCGGATGAGTTCATCTTGCAGAATCCGTTCTCCCCGTCGCAGGAAACGCGAATCCTCCAGCATATGAACGACGATCACATGGCCGCGCTACGGCACTACGCCGGCGCCGATTCGGTCGTTATGGTCGGGATCGATTCCGAGGGATTCGACGTTCTGAATTCTAGTAAAAAAAGGCGATTCTTCTTCCCCACCCCCGTCTCGAATATGGATGAAGCCCGGCAGGCGCTCAGCGCGATGGCAAAGCAGCCGGCGTAGGGCAGGAATTGCACCCTGTAAACTTGTCAAATGTCGAATGTCTGTTGTGCGATGTCCAATGAACTTGTCAAAGAACCACTGACCCACTGAAAAATTTGCCACGAACAATTTGGTCGTCTGGTCAGTAGGTCATCTGGTGCTTTGACAACTACATTTCACATCGCACAACAGACATTGGACATTTGACAAGTACGCGGTCTTGTCAATTCTTCACAGCCCCTATGACCGCCCCTACAGTTGAATCAGCCCCGCTTCAGTTGCCGGTTACGTGCTCGGTTTCTGTTTGCTCAGATCCGGGCGATACGCCAGGAAGACCTGTGTCCGATTGCGGATCGCCTTGTTAAGAGTTTCCTGAACCTGCGTTGCCTCGGCGTTGCCGTATATTTTCCTCAGGGAGTCTCCCGCATTCGGGTTTTGCACATCACGATCACTGAGCTTGGGGATGAGTACAGCCTGGTAGCGGGCGAAAGCTCCACCCTGTATCTCATTGCGCCGGATAATCGTCCGCTTGTCCCCGGCTTTCTCCTCCGCATTCTTGAGCTTCGCCAGTGCAGCTGCGTATGCTCCAGCCATTTCCGGCAGAAGTTCCGTCCGTTGCAGGTTGATGAACGCCGGCGGCGGATCCGCCACTTTCGGATTCAAGCTTGCATTGGCGTCATACGCGTAGACTTCGCTCCGCTGGTTGACAATGGCATCACGTTGCAATTTCTGCAAGCGGGCCGCTTCAGCATCGCCATAGACTTTCCTGAGCATCTGACCACCGTTCGGGAATTTTTCGCGATCTGCCCATTTTTCCCACTGAGTAATCGTGTAGAACTGGAAAGCCGGCCCTCCGAGATTGACAGCATAAACAGACACTGCTGGTGATCCGGGTGTCTTATCCCGGGCGGCGTTCAGCTTTTTCACGAACTCTTCGTAATCGTTAATCGCTGACGGTTTAACCGTTGTTATCGTCAGTTGCAGAAACTGAGACGGTTTGTTCTGCGTCTGGGTTTGGGCCACGAGGCTCCACGCCAGCACGACCAGAACGACCGCTGCGATCCCTATCGTTACCGTGCGCAAACGCATAGATTCTCCTTTCGTGAAACGTTTTAGATATCTCCGAAGATTTTTGGGCTGACGCGAATTCTAGCGCAGACGAGCCGGTTACGCTATGAAATCATGCCTGCGGAAAACGGAAAGTTCCGTATAATTCCACACACATTCTCGTCATTTGAAAAGAGGCAACGATGCACATCCGAAGGGTTATCGTCTTATTGGTCGCTCTTGTGGGATTGCTGTTGGCGACGTGGATTGCTGCCGGTCAGCAGGTGCGGCGAGTGGATGATCTGGCGCTCCGGAACGCGGGAAAAACCGGCGAGGAATGGCTGACCTACGGTCTGACTCCTGGTGAAACACGGTATAGCCCGCTGAAACAGATCGACACGACCAACGTCAGCCGGCTTGGACTGGCATGGTCCTATGACGTCGGGACCGGAGGCGGCAATCAGGAAGCCACTCCGCTGTTCTGGAACGGCACCTTATACGCGATCACGAACTGGAGCATTGTGTTTGCCGTCGACGCGCGTACGGGGAAAGAACGCTGGAGATGGGATCCGGAAGTCAACCAGGTCACCGTGCGGCCGAAAATCTGTTGCGGCATTGTGAATCGGGGCCTTGCGATATATCAGGGGAAAATCATCGCACCGGTTATCGACGGCAGACTGGAAGCCCTGGACGCCGAGACGGGTAAGCCCGTATGGGAAGCGCGCGTTGCCTATCCTCAAGACAATTACACCGTTACCATGGCCCCGCGCATAGCCAAAGGAAAGGTCATTATCGGAGTCAGCGGCGCCGAGTTTCCGGTCCGCGGGTTTTTTGCGGCATACGACGCGAATACAGGACAGTTTGCGTGGCGCTTTTATACCATACCGGGCGATCCCTCCAAACCCTTCGAAAATCCCGCGCTGAAGAAAGCTGCCGAGACATGGTCGGGTGAATGGTGGAAGCTTGGGGGCGGCGGGACGGTCTGGGACGGCATGGCATACGATCCCGAGGCTGATCTGATTTATGTCGGCACTGGAAATGGAGGCCCATGGCCGGAACAGCTTCGCCAGTCCAGGGGGAAAGACAATTTATTTGTGTGTTCCATCCTGGCGGTAAAGCCGGACACCGGAGAATTGAAGTGGTACTACCAGCCCGTTCCAGGCGACTCCTGGGATTATGACAGCGTTCAGGGCTTCATTCTCACGGATCTCACCATCAATGGACGCCAGCGCAAGGTCCTTATGCAAGCCAACAAGGACGGCTTTTATTACGTGTTGGATCGTATTACCGGCGCGTTTATATCCGCGCAGCCATTCGCGCTAGTCACATGGGCGAAAGGTATCGATCCGGAAACCGGACGGCCCATCATCAATCCGGAAGCTCATTACGATCAAAATGGGGAAACCATCACGCTCGCCCCTGGTCCGGGAGGAGCCCACAACTGGTCGCCGATGTCATTCAATCCCGCAACAGGTTTGGTCTATATTCCCACATCAACCAACAGCACCAACACCTTCGCCCTCGATCCAAACTTCACTTACAAGCCGGGAGAGCGCAACATCGGCATCGTCCGGGGCAACCGCGGCATCGGTCTGGGTCTGGGTGTGGAACCGCCGCCGCAAACTCTGCCGACGCTTCCTCCTCCTGCGCCCATCGGACCCGTTCCACCGGGAGGACAGCGTGGAATGCTCGTGGCGTGGGATCCGGTTGCTCAGAGAATGCGCTGGCGCACGCCGGGCGGTGGAAGCATCGGAGGCGGGACCGTCACGACTGCCGGGAATCTGGTGTTCCAGGTTATCCCCGACGGCCGTTTCGTGGCCTACACCGCCGACAAAGGTGAGAAGCTCTTGGAGATCCAATCTGGATTGCGCGGCGGGATGGGCCCTCCGATCACTTACATGCTCGACGGCAAGCAATACGTTTCGTTCTTGGGCGGCCAAGGAACATTACCGCCGCCACTGCTCAACGCTCCGCCCCCGCCCGGCACCGTACCAACCGGGCCGACCGTGCCACCGAGGTTACTGACGTTTGTTTTGGATGGAAAGGGGCTGCTGCCCTCTCAATGACAATTGAACATTGAACAATGAACAATTTCCGACAAAAATGTTCATTGTTCAATGTTCAATTGTCATTTCCTTGGGGAACCACTCTATATTCCCTAGCTGCGCCTCGTCGTCAAAGTGTTCAGTGCTTTGACCAGAATCGGGCCAGCTTTCTTGAGATCCACCTTACGGGAGGCCACGATCCTGCGCAGAATGCTTTCACCTTTGGGACTGATACGCACAAAGACGAAACTGCGGTGACGTTCGTTCCGCTCCCGATGGATGAGGCCGCGCTTTTCGAGGCGATCGACCAGTTCGACCGTGCTGTGATGACGAAGACCCAGGCGTTCGGCCAGATTACCGATCGTCGGTTCGATTCCGTCGGGAAGTCCTTTCAGCATCAAGAGGAGCCGGTATTGTCCCGGATGAAGGCCCACGGAGCGCGCGGCGTGGTCGCTTAAAGCGAGATACCGCCGAAGTTCGTAACGGAATTCCGCCAGTGCGCGATAGTCGCCCAGCTTTACCTCTACTTTATTTGTTGGCTTTGTCATGGTCGCGTCATCGTGATGCGATACGGAATATCGCAACGCGATATCTTTTTTCTTGAAATCTTCCGGTCCACCGCGGTAGGCTGTCCCGGAAAGCTCAGTCGAACCGATTGGGCCAACTGACATTGACACCCATTCTCGCCTGCTGTGGGACGGACCCACAGCAGGCGCCTCTTTTTACGGACCGCCAAGATTTGGCGTTTTCCCGTTTTTGATATCCGCGATCCAAATCCGCAGGACATTCTCCCCTCGCGGCCACAACTTCAAACAGCTCTCGAGATACGCGAGCACCGTCTCGCGCTCGCCATGTTCGATGAGTTCTTTGGCAAGCACGAGCGTCGGTCCTGACAAGGCAATGTCGGGCGCTGCGGCCGGGTTCGCCGAACCGAGCAAATACTGTCTTGCATCGGCCAGGTCGCCCGTCCGCAGTGCGATGCGCCCCAGAATCGTGTTCGCGCGCTGCACGGCGGGCCGATCCGAACTCTTGAGATAAATCTTGGCCAGCTCGACGGCGGCCGGAAAGTCACCGATACGGAATGCGGCATCCGCCATTTCACCCGGCAGCGCCTCGCGCGCGGCAGGATTTTTCGTTAGTTCCAGCACGCGCCTGTATTCTTCGATGGCTCTCTCCGCGGGGTTGTCGATTTTCTCACCGGGAATTCCGAACATGCGATATAAATAGGCCAACTCCACAGGCCATTCACTGCTGTCCGGCTCTCTCTCCGAGATACGATGGATCAGACGGTCCGCCTCGGCCGGGTCTTTTCCGAAGAAAAATTTTTCTGCATTCTTGAGCACCGGCAGATCATTGGGGTATGACCCAAGATTGCTCTTCCAGAGTTGCAGAATTTGTGAATTACCCTCCGGATCATCGGGCAGGTCGCGCAGGCTCGGTTCCGCCGTCGATGCGTGTTCCGGGTGGTTAGAGATCATCCACAGCACATGACTGCGAAGACGGAGCCGATCTGCGGACCCGCGTCCGTTCGAGGTGTAATAACCGATCAGCATTAAACGGTCGTCGAAATTATTCGGGTCCTTCCGCAGAGCGGCTTCCAATTCGCCGGCCTTGGACCGCAAAAGACTCTTGCCGAAGTGAAGAAGCAGGATCGATCGCACCGATTCCGGCTGCAGCAGACCTAACGCATCAAGTGCATTGGCGACGCTTGACGGCCGCTCTCGCTGAAGGCGCTCGCGGCCAGCAGCATTGAGCCCTGCGGTCAGGAGGAGGATGGCAATCAGCAACCTCATACGCGCATTGTAGCTTGGTTGGGCTGTATGTGGTAAAAGACACAACTGTAGCGGCGCTCTGTGAGCGCCGGTTTTTCGTGGAATAACGGAATACCGGCGGTCATCTCTTGAGGCTGCGCGCTATCGCGCTTGCGCTTCGCGGACCGCCGCTACAGTCGATGCGTGATTTAAAGAAGAGAGGTCACCAGCGTGCGTTGGCCTTTACTGATCCTTATATGCCTCCTCGTGAGTTGCAGCCCAAACAAAACCGAAATGTCAAATAACAGATCTGGCGTATCCGATTTCGACAAACTTACTGATGATCTCTTGTACGGCAGCCTGGCTCTTTCTCCGGTCAGCGCTACACAGACCGGATATCACGAGCACAATGGCGCCGCACTTGACGAAATGCTCGACGACTACAGCGCGGCGGGCATCGAGGCCCAGAGAAAGTTTTACGAAGGCTTTCAAGGTCGCGTCAATGCTTTGAATCCATCGTCGCTGGACAAAGAACAGCGGGCAGATCTTGAAATTATCAAGAATAATTTGAACCTCTCGCTGCTGGAACTGAACACCATCCAAAGCTACAAACACAATCCGACGGTTTATGTCGAACTGGCAGGCAATGCATTGTTTGCGCCTTATGTCCTGGAGTATGCGCCGAAAGACCGGCGCTACCTGCACATCATTAGACGGCTCGAAAGGGTTCCAGCCCTTTTCGAACAGGCAAAAGCAAACTTGCTGGACGCGCCTGAAGTGTGGAATCGGGTCGCCCGTGAAGAAAACGACGGTACGGTGGATTTGATAGACAAGACTTTGCGGGCCGAAGTACCTGAGCCGCAAAAGGCGGATTATGAACGGGCCGCTGGTCTCGCTATCGCCGCACTGAAAGATTTCAACGGCTATCTTGCTGCCGTTCTGTCCAGGAAGACTAGCGATTGGAGATTGGGCAGAGACAAGTACGTCCAAAAGTTCAGCTACATACTCGCTACCGGGAAGAGTCCCGAACAGTTGCTTGCCGAGGCTGAAGCGGATCTCAAATCGACGCGGCAGGAGCTTGAAAGGCTGGCTGCGCCGAAAACTCCCAAACGCGCGCTGGACGATGTTGCCAGACAACACTCGTCGGCCGAAACGTATATGGCTCAAGCGAAGAGCACATTGGAACAGGCAACGGCATTCGTACGTGAGAAAAGTCTAGTGACTCTTCCCTCGCGATCGAACCTGGGGGTCATCGAAACGCCGGAATTCATGAGAGGCATCTATGCAGTCGGAGGATTCAACGCCGCTCCACCTCTTCAGCCCGAACTGGGGGCGTTTTATTGGATTACGCCAATACCGAAGAACTGGTCCAAGGATCGAGTCGAATCGAAATTACGCGAGTACAACGACTACGGACTACAGCATCTAACCGTCCACGAAGCGATGCCAGGTCATTATGTACAGCTCGAATATGCCAACGATGTCGAACCAAAATCGCGTCGATTGCTGAGAAATGTGTTCGGCAATGGTCCTTATATCGAAGGTTGGGCCGTTTACGCGCAAGAACTGATGACGGACCAAGGCTATCTGAATAACGATCCGGGCATGCGACTCACCTGGCTAAAGCAGTTATTGCGCGTTCTAGCGAATACGATTTTGGACATTCGCTTGCACACAATGGGAATGACGGATCAGCAGGCACTGGACCTGATGATCAACGTTACATATCAAGAGAAAGAAGAGGCGACGGCGAAACTGCAACGCGCTCAACTTTCATCATGCCAGCTTCCGACGTACTTCGCAGGCTGGAAAGGCTGGCTCACAGTCAAGGACCATCAACAGAAGTTAAGAGGCGCCAGTTTCTCACTTCGTGACTTCCACGAGCGGGCCTTGAAAGAGAGTGCCGTCCCACTGCCTGCGCTGGATCGTCTGCTGGAATGAAATTCGGGGACAGACGCATAAATCACCCCAATCTGAAATGCGACTTAGGTGTTTATGCGCCTGCCCGAATTTCCCTAGATGGATCGCCGTCTCTGATCTATAGTCTTGGAACTTATGCGGTTTTACAAATGTAGAGTCGGCTTCATCTGGGCTTTTCTGTTGGCTGTTCTGGTTAGCGTAATTCCGAATTATTGGGAATCCAAGATCGATTCCATTCCACTGCTGGCTCCTCCACCAATTGAAACTCCAAAAACGCAAATCGTCGAAGATAAGATCCAAAAGAATAGGACTTTGGTTGCCACTCTAGTGGACTACGACGTTCCCATCGCGATCGCCAATCACGTCGCCGATGACATCCGTCCCGTCTTCGATCTTCGCAAAATGCGTTTCGGCAATCCATTCCGCCTCGAAAAGGAGACCGATGGCACTCTGAAGGCCTTCGAATACAAAATCGACGAGGAAAGTGTTCTCAGAGTGCAGAAAGGCTCGGAATCCTACGAGGCGAAAGTCGAGAAGCTCGATCTCGAAACGCGTGAGAAGATAATTACGGCCGAGATCCACACGTCGCTTTGGGAGGCTCTCTCTGATTTGCCCAGGCGCGAGTACCTCGCCACGGAACTGGCGGAAATCTTCCAGTGGCAGGTTGATTTCAGCACGGAGATTCAAGCAGGCGATCAGATCCGGTTGATCGTCGACGAATTTCTGCACGACGGCGCCTTCGTGAAGTACGGAAAGATCCAGGCGGCTGATCTGGTAAACGCCGGCCGCCATTACCCTGGCTTTCGATTCAAGGATTCTTATTACGACCAAAAGGGTATTTCCTTGAAGCGCGCCATCCTGGCGTCGCCGCTGAAGTTCACGCCACGCATCAGCTCCGGTTTCACATCTCGCAGGATGCATCCGATCCTCGGCAGAGAACGGGCGCATCTGGCCACTGATTACGCCGTGCCGGCGGGTAGCCCGGTTGTTGCAGTTGCAAACGGAACGGTCACATTTGCCGGTTGGGACGGTGGGTACGGAAATCTTGTCCGCATCAAGCATGCCAGCGGCCTGACGAGCGGGTACGCGCATCTATCGCGCATCGCTTCGGATATTCGCGCGGGACGCACGATCAAGCAAGGGGATCTCATTGGGTTGGTCGGACAGACAGGCCTTGCCACCGGTCCGCATCTTCATTTCATGATGGCAAAGAACGGCACGCCTGTGAATCCCGTCCCGACTCTGAAGAAGGGTGAACCCGCGCCTCCGCTTGATGGCGCGTTGAAGGCCGAATTTGTGAAAGAGATCGCCCTCGTTCAGGAAAAGCTGGACACTGGCTCCCAAGCGTTGACAGCTGCTCGTCAATAAAGCGCAGAAGATTAAGACCGCTTTCGTGAGCTTCATGCTCTCACTGAGAGCATGTCGCGTACCCTAGGAAACCGGTCTGTCTAGGTCAACGAAAATCGGTACGTTGGTTTGAACATCGACGGTCCGGGACCAAATGATGTCCTCGCCCGCCGCCATTGTCTGAACGAGCAGTTGGTATGAACCAAACGGAATCGCGCCGAACTGGAATTCGCCGGTCGAGGCAGTTTCCTTGATGTATTTGGTTGCGCCATCGCCGAGGTCCCGCCGCATCGCCGTCATCACATATCGCAGGGACTCGCTATGGGCGAGCTTATAGTAGTCCGCGAAGTGCTCCTTGTTCACGGCAAATTCAGGCTTGAAGGTTTCCCAGTAATTGTCCAGCCGTTGCTGAACTTGCCGGCTCCACACCTCGGTGTACTTCGGAGGAAGCAGCACAACGCGTGCCGCCGGACTGGGCTTGCCTCCGGGAAGTTTGACCAAACCGATGACAGTACCTGTTTGAGAGACCTGAGCGAAAGCCAACAAAATCGACAGACCGATGACAACCAAGGCAGCCTCCAGGCGCCAATCGTACAATTTTTAGGTTCTTTTTTCTTCAGAAATCCCGCGGTGTGGGCTGACGCATTCCGCGAGGAGGGAATGCGGCGTCATTACGAAACGCGACTCTACTCCTTCAACTGTTCTTCCAATGCCGCCAGATCGACGACCGGCTGTTTGCACATGAAATTTTCACAAACATACACGGTGGGTTTGCCGTCAATCATCGGTCGGTCCCGCAGCAGGGCGATTCGATCTGCGGCGGCGCCGGCGGCAATCACCGCACGGGGAAAGTAGCCCCGCCGCAAAAGGGGAAGGAAAGCGTCCGGAGCGCCGGCAATTGCAATCTCTTTCGATGGGCCGGCATAGAAGTCTACGGCCGCAAGCATCCGGCCGAACCCGGACGCATACTGCCTCAACAAACGGGCGGCGGTGTGAATAATCAGTTCAGCTTTCTCGCGATAATCGTTCCGGCCTGTAACTGCAGCCAGGCGCAGCAGCACGTCGGCAGCGACTGAATTGCCCGATGGCGTCGCATTGTCGAAGAAATCTTTCGGGCGTGTGATCAATGACTCGTGATTCCCTCCCGTGAAGTAAAAGCCGGCGTTATTGGTGTCCCAGAACGATTGGATCATGCGATCCATAATTTGCGTCGCCGCTTCGAGCCATTTGTAATCGAACGTAAGCTCATATAACGCAAAAAGCGCGTCCGCTAAATTGGCATAATCATCCAGATAGCCGTTAAATCGTGCGCGGCCGTCTTTGAAGCTGTGTAGCACACGAGTGCCGTCCCACACTGTCGTCAAGATGAAATCGGCATTAGATTCGGCAACGCGCCGATAGTCGTCGCGATTGAAATGACCAGCGGCCTCGGCAAAGGCCCGGAGCATGAGGCCGTTCCAGTCGGTGAGGACTTTTTCGTCCCGTCCGGGCCTGACGCGGTTTTCTCGAGCGCGATAAAGCTTTTTCTTCGTCGCCTCGATTTTGGTCTCGAGTTCTTGAACCGGTATTCGCTCCAACTTGCTGAACAACTCAAGATCACGCGAGACGTTCAAAATGTTTTGCTCTTCGAAGTTTCCCTGTTCGGTCACGCCGAAGTATTTTGCGACGAGCTCCGCGTCGGCGCCGGTGACTTCTGAAAATTCTTTTAGGGACCAGACGTAGAACTTTCCTTCAATGCCCTCGCTATCCGCGTCCTGTGTCGAATAAAAGGCTCCGTTCGCGCCGCGCATCTCGCGCACAACGAAATCCAGGGTTTCCTCAACGATGCGTTTGTAGAGCGGCTTTCCTGTCACCCGATGCGCGTCCACATAAGCGCGTACGAGCAGCGCGTTATCGTAGAGCATTTTCTCGAAGTGCGGCACCAGCCAGCGGTCGTCGGTGGAGTAACGGTGAAAACCGCCGCCAACCTGATCGTACATGCCTCCATACGCCATCTTGTCCAGTGTCAGCGTCGCCATGTGCAGCGCGTGTTCACTGCCGGTGCGATCGGAGTAGCGGAGCAGGAAATCAATACTCATGCTCGGAGGAAATTTCGGGGCGCTGCCGAAACCGCCTTCGCGTGAATCGAACCGTGAGGCTATCGTCCGGTAGGCCATATCCAACAGGTTGGTGTCAATAATTTCATCTTGCGACTTCAGGAATGTGGGACGGGTGAGATGTTCCCGCAAGCTCTTCGCGTTTTCCATGATCTCCGCGCGCCTGGTGCGATAGGCCTCGGCGATCGTTTCGAGAACGCGCAGAAACCCGGGCCGGTTGTATCGGTCTTCGGGGGGGAAGTATGTACCTCCAAAAATCGGCTCGCCGTTCGGCAGAAGAAAGATCGTAAGCGGCCAGCCGCCGCTACCCGTCATTATTTGGACGGCGCTCATATAGATTTGGTCGAGGTCCGGACGCTCCTCGCGATCGACCTTGATATTGACGAAGTTTTCGTTCATGACCTTCGCGATCGACGGGTTTTCGAAAGACTCGTGCTCCATGACGTGGCACCAGTGACAGGCAGAGTATCCAATGCTGAGCAGGATCAACTTGTCTTCTGCCGCCGCGCGCTCAAGCGCCTCCGGACCCCAGGCATACCAGTCCACCGGATTCTGGGCGTGCTGCAACAGGTAAGGACTAGTTTCGTTGATCAACCGGTTGGCCATATGGCCTCAGGGCTGCGATGAGCGAATCGATCGTAATAGACCAATGTGAAGCGTGCCAGGTTGCGCGGCCGTTTTTAATAACGATCACCTGTGGAGTTTCATGACGCACGCTGAGCCGTTCGGCAATCGAATCAGATACCGCACGGTCTTCGATGACAGAGACTACGCCGCAGATCAGTTCGCCGGCCGATTCGGCAAATTCTCGGAACTCATCGTAGGCCTGGCCGCTAATGGAGCACTGCGTGCTATGCTTGAAAATGAGAACGGGATTGGTTTTTGATTTCTCCAAGAGTTGTTCGAGATCTCGATCTTGGCGTAACTGGATTACCATGGTTTCAGGGTAGCAGATTCGACGCGGAGAAGTGAATTTGCCTAGCAGGGAAATCACGGACGACCTCGAATTACTTTTGCGCGTCATGCCGCCCCACATTCGAGACGCGCTGCATCACCAAGCCGACCTCCGGAATCTCATCGAGGCCGTTCTGGACCTCGGCCGGCCGCCGGAAGCCCGGTTTCCCAACCGCGCGATCAATATGTCGGATTCTCCGATCACCCGCGAAGACCTGGACTATGTAACTCACCGCGTCGGCTCGTTCACCCAGGATAACCGTGCGGGCATCGAGCGCACGCTGCACCGGATATCGGCGATAAGGAACCGGCGCGACATCGTCGTCGGACTGACATGCCGCGTGGGCCGGGCGGTCTTTGGCACGGTGGACATTCTTCGCGATGTGATTGAGTCCGGAAAGAGCTTGCTCCTGCTTGGCCGGCCCGGCGTGGGGAAAACTACGCTTCTGCGGGAGAGCGCGCGTGTGCTTTCCACCGAACTCGTGAAAAGAGTCATCATCGTCGATACGTCGAATGAAATCGGCGGCGACGGCGATATTGCGCATCCCGGGATCGGCGCCAGCCGCAGGATGCAAGTGCCGCGGCCGGACCTGCAGCACGCAGTGATGATTGAAGCCGTGGAAAATCACATGCCCGAGGTTATCGTCATCGACGAGATCGGAACCGAAGCCGAATCGCTGGCCGCCCGGACTATTGCCGAACGGGGAGTGCAGTTGATCGCGACCGCGCATGGGAAGACGCTCGACAATCTGTTGATGAATCCAACCCTGTCGGATTTGCTTGGCGGAATTCACGCCGTCACGCTGAGTGATGAGGAAGCCAGGCGGCGCGGAACACAAAAAACCGTTTTGGAGAGGAAGGCGCCTCCAACATTCGATACGTTGGTGGAGATACGAAATCGAGAGGAACTTTCCGTTTATCACGAGACGTCCTCAGTCGTTGACGCATTTTTGCGAGGCCGGTCCGCGCGGCCGGAGCTCCGATTGCGCAAGGCCGATGGATACGAGGTCGTCGGGCAAGCGGCTGCAGCCATCCCCGAAATGCCAAAGCACCGGGACAGAGAACGGCCGTCGCAGGCACCGTCTGCCCGCAAGACGATGCGCATTTATCCATACGGCGTCAGCAAAGACCGGCTGCTGCGGGCGATTGCCGATTTGCAGGTATCGGCGACGATTGCGAAGACGCCGAAGGATGCCGATATTGCACTGACCTTGAAAGCGCATGAAAAACGGCAGCCGCGAACCGTCAAGGATCTCGAGGATCTGGGTCTGGAAGTCGCGATCATTCGAAGCAACACCGTCAGCCAGATGAAGGCATTCCTGATGCAAAGCTTCGGCCTCGAGAACCAGCAGGACGAAGAACAACAAGCCCTTAGCGAAGTCAACGAGGCGGTGGATCGCGTGATGTCCTACGGAAAACCCGTCGAACTTGCCCCGCAGTCGGCGCACCTCCGGCGGCTGCAGCATCAATTAATCGAACAACACGGTCTGGGTTCCGAGAGCCGCGGCGAAGTCCCTTGGCGGCGCGTGGTGGTGTTACCCACGAGGGGTTGAAATCGGCCACAAAAAGGCACAAAAGCCACAAATTTTATCGTGAATTTTTGTGCCTTTTGTGACCGATTTCATCGGGCGCAGGTCTGCGCCCGGCCGCCATCGATCGAATAGGTGGTGCCGGTGATCCAACCCGCTTTGGACGACGCCAGGAACAAAATCAAATCCGCGATCTCTTCCGGCTGGCCGATACGGCCCAATGGATGAGTCGTCTTGCTTCGATCAACGAACGCGGCGTAGTTGTCTTCGTTCATGCCCGAGTTCAGATGCAAGTTCGTACGCACGACTCCCGGATTGACGGCGTTTACACGCACACCTTTGGGAGCGAGTTCCAAAGCGGCACACCGCGTGAGCTGGTCGACAGCGGCTTTGCTGACACAGTAGGCGAAGACATTTGGAAACGCACGCAAACCCGTGACGCTGGAAACGTTCACGATGTTGCCTTTCCGCTCGATAATCGAAGGGAGCACTAACTGCGTCAACTGGAATACGGAACGTACATTGATATTCATCATCAGGTCGTAGTCGGCGAGACTCGTATTCTCAATCGTGCCGTTGGCGATGATTCCGGCAGCATTGACAAGAATGTCGACGCCTCCGAAATCCTCGAGAGCGCGCCCGGCGAACGTACTGGTTTCCTTTTCGTTAGTCAGATCCACCGAATATGTTCGAATGTTTTGACGCTGAACCTTCGACAATATTTCTTTCTTTCTTCCAACCGCGGCGACTCGCGCGCCTTGTTCGGCAAAGCGAAAGGCGGTGGCCATTCCAATTCCGCTGGTAGCACCCGTCACAATTGCGACTTTTCCATCGAACTCCATTTCACTTCTCCTTATAAGTCAGGTCGATCGCCCAGAGGCCGGTTTCGTGAATATCGATCGGCGCAATCACAAACCGCCCATCGCGAAGCACGTCAAATCCGGGCCACATCAAATGGCCTGAAAGCGTAAACAGTTTTTCATCCGCCGTTCGAATGTCATCGTCCATGAAAAATGCAGGCCCTTTCCACGACCACACACCCGCTACCGGATCTGTCAGACCGGCGGCGACTTTACGAACATTCCGGCCATTCGCATCCATTGTCCATAATGCTTGCCGATTCCAAAACAAGATCGATTTGGAATCCGGCGAAAATCGCGGCGCGTAGCCGCCGGCGTTGATCCGCAGCCGTTTTCCACCTGATGCAGGGATGGTCCAAATCGAAATAGCACCACCGCGGCCTGAAGCAAAGGCGATCAATCGCCCGTCAGGGGACCAGTCCGGGGTGACGTCGATTTCTTCGGCGTCGGTCATGCGTTCCGAGCTTCCGTTTCGCACGTCGAGCTTCCAGACGTCGGGATTGCCCTCGAGATCCGTGTGGGTATAAATGATCTGGTACTCATTGGCAGAAAAGCGTGGCTCTCGCCCGAGCGCGCGAAAGGCCGGTTTCTCTCCGTTTAGACCCGCCGTCCAGATTTCGAATTTATTTTCATCGGCGACCGTATAGGCGATCCTGTTTCCATCGGCAGAAGCCGCAGGCTCGAATTCCAGCTTTTCCGAGGCCGCAACGGGCGTACCATCGGACAAAACGACGTTGGAATCGACAAAATGCCTCGGCAGAACGATTCGATCTCCAGAGACAGCCATTCCGATGCGCGTTAGCGGCACCGCGACAAGAGGTTGCGTTAACGGTTGGATCGTCGAGTGAGCCAAATCGACGTACCAGACGGAATACGAGCCGGAACGATTTGTCAGGTATGCAAGATCGCGGCCTTCATTGATCCATCCCACATCCATCGGATTCTCAGCAGCGCGATCCGAGACGAGCGGTCGCGCCATGCCGCTGGAGACATCAACCACCCATACTTCGCCTCGGACACCAAGCTGCGTCTTGATAAAAGCAATTTCGAGCGAATCGGGCGAGAATCGAGGACGGTCCACAGTCACATCCGGGGTAGGATCGGCCTCTACAAGCTTTTTTTCGTCCTGACCGGATGCATCGGCGATCCACAAAGCCCGATCGCGAACAAACGCGGCTCGGCTGCTCGGGGACCAGGAGAGCGATGTCGCATTCTTGCGCAGAACCTCCTCGGCTCCAGTATCGGGATCCACGGCGAAAGTGTCGGAGCCGCGTGTGAACGTGATTCGCTTCCCGTCCGGTGTCCAGGCTGGGGACGATTCCGGATCCGAGGGTGGCGTCAGCTGATAACGCCCGCCGGTTGCGATATTCAGGACCCAAATGTCGCCGGACACGATGACGGCATAACGGTTTCCATCAGGTGCAATCGCCACTTCCGTTTCGATACCGTCAATATCGGCCAGCCGTGTAAGTCTAGGCACATCTAGGACTTTGTGTTTCGGCCGTGTCGAGGTGAACAGGTACCAGACAACCGTCAGGAGCGTCGTGGCGATAGTGAAAGGTACAATTGGAAAACGCATCGATTCCGGATTCGAATTCTCCGAATTATTTGCTAAGTCCCGTACTGAATTACGTCAACTCCACTCTTTGAGGCTGCGCGCTATCGCGCTTGCGCTTCGCGGGGGCGGCCTCGTGGATTGAACATTATCCACAGCGGAACTTAATAAGCCATTGGCGATTTCGCGCAATTTGGCTATAATGTGCCCGGTTCTGAGACCGGATTTCAGACAGACGCCGAGAATACCACCTTTTACATCTCACCGTCTGTATAGCTGCGACTGCAGCTGTTGTGTGGCAAATAGTTATAAGTCAATAGCTTTTCGATAAGGCGAATGCCGAAGTCTGAAAAAGGGCGGAGCCAAAACCTAACAGGAGGTTGATATGGCAGTAATGACCAAAACCGCAAAAGCAGAACGGGTCTACAGTCATCCGACCATGTGTTTGCATTGCCATCTCATCGTGGAAATGTTCTACGAACGCGGCGCCGATCCGGTGAAAGGTTCGTGGGAGTGCCCGCGGTGCGGCCATAAATATCTGTTCTCTCACTGGAAAATCAAAAAACAGGTCCGTGGGAAAACCGCTGCATAAGCATTCGGAAGTCATTCGGGCACAGTGAGCAATTTCTTGACTTTAGAGATTGCTCACTGTCACCGAATGACCTGACCCGGAATTTCCCGTCCCTGAATTTCTCGCCCATGCCCGCCATGCTCCCCCGCTCCTTTTATTCCCGGCCCGCACTCGATGTTGCATCCGATCTTTTAGGGAAGGTTCTCGTGCGGCGTCTGGGACGCCGGGAGCTGGCCGGAAAGATTGTGGAAACCGAAGCCTATGTCGGTCCTCATGATCTGGCGTGTCACGCCTCGAAAGGGCATACGCCGCGCACAGCAGTTATGTTCGGAAAGCCCGGGCACGCTTACGTCTATATGATTTATGGGTTCCACTTTTGTTTGAATGTTGTGACCGAGCCGGCAGGCTATCCCGCAGCCGTTCTCATTCGCGCCGTCGAACCACTCGAAAATGTGGAATTGATGCGCAGGTTCCGCAATAATCCTAAGCGCGAGATCGACATCGGCAGTGGACCAGGAAAGCTGTGCAAGGCCATGTCGATCGATAAGACCCTGAACGGCGAAGATCTACTGGGCGCCACGATCTGGATTGAAGATAGGAAACTCGATCCGGGCGCTATCCGCACCAGCCCCCGCGTTGGCGTTGATTACGCTGGGGAGTACAAAGATAAGCCCTGGCGCTTTTATATAGAAGGCAACCCGCACGTATCCCGAGTGCGGTTCAGTAATGTGGAGGTCCCATGACTCGTCACGTCGCCTGTGCTTTGCGACTGGTCGTGATTTTCTTTCTTTCCGGTTCCGCTCCAATCTTTGGCATGCCGCAATTCCTCCAGATGTTTCGGAGCGATCCATTTCGCAATCCTGCTTTTGACGGTTGCAATACCTGTCACATGAGTCCGGAGGGCGGCGATGCCCGCAACACATTCGGCCAAGCTTTCGAGAATGCGGGCGAACGGATCACAACGCTGTTGCGCGCTCAATTTCCGGATCGCTTTATTTATCCGGTTTCCAAAGTGAGCGAAACATTGACGATTCACTTTTCCGATCCGGACAATAAGCAGATCGTCGTCGAAACCGGTGGAATGAAGCATCTCGTTGATGTGGAAAGAAAAACCGTGAATGACACACCTGCGGCATTGGCCTCTGGTCCTGCACCGGCACCCACAGCCGTGCCCGCAACGCAAGCGGCAGAACGACGGTCGGCAATCCCCGTGGACCCGTATGCCCGCGAAGGCGCATTCTTCGGATCGAATTTAGTGAATCTGCCGGACGGAAAACCCATGAGAGCAGGAAGTTGGGAGTTCTTCGTGGGACACCGGTTCTACCAAGATATCAAGGCGGAAGGTTTGGCCGGACTCTTCGGGTTCGACAGTGTCGCGACCGTAGCCTACGGAGTGCGCGCGGGCATTACGGACCGGTTGAATGTGGGCGTCTTGCGCACCAACGACTTCCGCACGATTTCGCTCAATTCTGCTTTCCAGATTTCACGCCAAGGCGCGAGCGCGCCCGTGACTTTGCAGCTTCGAGGCGGCGTCGACGGCAAACAGAATTTCGGCCTGTATTCCAAAGACAATAATCCAGATCCAGTTCCTCGCCAGTACTCGCCGTTTATTCAATTGGTAACGACTCGAACTTTCAGAGATCGCGTGTCGTTCACGGCGATTCCAATCTTCGCTTTCAACTCCCGAGACGAAACGCAGCAGTTCCAACGGACGTTTGGCTCCGAACACAACAACACGGTTTCTTTGGGAATCGGCACCGGTATTCGATTCCTGCCCACTGTTTCCCTTGTCGGCGAGTACATTCCTCGGTTGTGGGGATACAGAGGAGAGGGTACGGACTATAACAGCGTTTCCATCGGTCTTCAGAAATCGACGTTCCGCCACACGTTCACGCTGGTGTTCGCCAGACAGTTGGTGTTGACGCCGGTCGCAGTGGCCTATCAGGGCCACGACAAATTTCATATCGGGTTCAATATTTATCGCAAGCTTCGATAGGGAAAGACGATCCCGCTATAATCAATAATTCAGAGACTTGAAGTTGCGGAAGGTCCTGCCCTCTCCCAGAGGGAGAGGGACCTGCGGCAGTCCCACGAACTTCCATGAACGCCGTTCTTGAAGCCAAACTCAATCGTATTCCGGCCGGGCCCGGCGTGTACCTCTATAAGGATAGAGCGAATCAGACGGTTTACGTGGGAAAAGCCAAATCGCTGCGGAACCGCGTACGAACCTATTTCCAGTTGTCGCGCGATCTCGACCAGCGCAAGGACCAAATGATGGACGCAATCGAAGACGTCGAGTTCATCATGACCGACACCGAAGGCGAAGCACTCGCCCTGGAAAATAACCTCATCAAGCAATACAAGCCCAAATACAACGTTCTGTTGCGCGACGACAAAACCTATCCTTATATAAAGCTCACTGTAAACGAGCCCTTCCCGCGAGCCGTGATCACGCGGCGCGTCCGCAAAGATGGGGCTCTGTATTTTGGGCCGTTTTTTCCTGCGGGACTTGCGCGGAAAAGTTTGAAACTGATCGAAAGATACTTCCTGATTCGCAACTGCAATATTCAAATCGACGGCAAACGGCCGAGACCGTGCCTGCAATATTACATTCACCGCTGTGTGGGGCCGTGCGTTGAAGGAAATACAACATATGAGCAGTACCAGGAGGCGGTGAAGGATGTGCGGCTCTTTCTGGAAGGCCGGAATAATGACCTCATCAAGCGTCTGCGCGCGAAGATGGAAGAGGCTTCGGCCAGCGAGGAATTCGAACTCGCAGCGCACTACCGCGATGCTGTCGATACGATGGAAGCCCTAGCGGAACGGCAGAAGATGGCCGTGCTGGGTTATGACGATATCGACATCTTCGGCTATCACCAGGAAGAAAACATGGTCTCCGTTTCCGTCTTCCACATGCGCGGCGGCCGTGTCGTGGATAAGAAGGAGTTGTTCTGGGAAGATCAGGAGAATTTTGACGCGGGTGAGTTTTTTCAGTCCGTGCTGAAACAGTATTACGTGGACGCGCCTTTCATTCCGATTGAGATACACGTTCCTGTCGATTTCGAGGATCGTGTGTTGCTCGAGGAATGGCTATCGCAGCGCCGGGGCCGAAAAGTGGAAATTCGAACACCTCAACGCGGCGCGAAGCGCGAAATGATGGAGCTGGTGAATCGAAATGCGCGGCTCTCATACCTGCAGCGGTTTCGGGCCGCAATGCCGTCGCCGGCCACGATCTCGAAGGACGTCGAAGAAGTACTTGATCTGGAAAAGCCCCCGCGCCGGATCGAGTGTTTCGATATATCAAACTTGCAAGGGAGTGACGTCGTTGCTTCCATGGTGGTGTGGGAAGAGGGACGCATGAAGAAGTCGGATTACCGCCGCTTCATTATCCGTTCGCTTTCCGGACTTCCCGACGATTTTCAAAGCATGCGGGAAGTCGTGACGCGGCGTTACAAGCGCATTCAAGACGAAGGGCTCAGCATGCCCGATCTCGTGCTGATCGACGGCGGAGTCGGGCAACTGCACGCAGCCCAATCAGCGCTCGACGAATTGAACATCGTAGATCAATCGCTGGCGAGCATCGCAAAGAAAGAGGAGATCATTTACATCGCCGGCCGCGAAGACGAACCCGTGATTCTCGAGCGGCGCTCTCCCGTGCTCCGGCTCATTCAACAGATCCGCGATGAGAGCCATCGCTTCGCTATCACTTTCCACCGCCAGCGCCGCGGGCGCCGGATTTTGACGTCGGAACTCTGTGACATCGACGGCATCGGCCTGAAGACAACACAGAAACTTCTCACCCATTTTGGTTCTGTTGCCAAGATCAAAGAAGCAACAGTGGAGGATTTACAAAGCGTGGTCAACCGGCCGCAAGCGGAAGCCGTTTGGAAGCATTTCCATTAGAACGCGTCTTCCTGTTACTATGGGCGCGTAGATGC
>WNGL01001534.1_pt1 | contig 28306 bp, 31 predicted proteins | sample 5400591 | NCBI WGS metagenome assembly WNGL01 (sample SAMN13153377, study PRJNA577476) | soil metagenome | isolation source: 80 cm soil or saprolite under Garry oak tree replicate 1 | place: USA:California | collected 2016-06-15 | reverse complement strand
TGCCCGCAAGAGGAAAATTGAAAAACCGTAGAGGAAGGGACCCTCAGTCTACTTCTTTTTCCACAGTTCATTGAAGAGCCGTCGCCGCCAGCCCAAGGCCGAGCAGCTTAATCGGGGTCATCGGTAACTAAGACGTTCGCCGCGTGCGGACCATTCGGCCCTTGCACGATCTCAAACTCGACGCGATCTCCTGGCTTCAGTGTTCGGTAGCCCTCGCCTGCAATGTCTGTATAATGAACGAAGATATCAGGGCCATTATCTCGACCGATAAAACCGTAGCGCTTGGAATCACTAAACCACTTGACCTTGCCTTGCACGTTGTGTGCTGCGGAATACCACTTAGGCAGGCCCCGCATCCCTTCCTGTACCCAAAAGAATAGGGACCGACTTTGTGTGTCGGTCCCCGGACCGAGTTCGTTTGTTGGCTTAAAACAGCCGAACTACTAATTTAAGCAGAACTTGCCGGAAGTAGCGCTAATCGAAGGGAATCAGCAAGTTGCGATGAAACGGGACGAATCAATTTCTCCTTCTTTATTCACTTTTCGTTCGCATTCTGCCGCCATTCGTCGCGATTAGTATTACATTTTTGCGACAGCGCAAGCCTTGGGCGCGCAAAACTCGAGTTTGCTGCTCACGATCTGCAGACGGCAGCCATGGCACGGTTAAGCGCCATGGTTTTGATAGGGCTGAACCTGTTCTTATGCGTTCTTATGCGCCGAAACGTATTTGCGAACCACTAGTTGGACTAAGCGTATACGGCTAGGAGAAACCTCTGCGGAGTCTCACGCTACTCCTAAAGGACTACCCGGCCGCGGTGGGTCGTCCAGCCCTTCGTTGCGCCATTTTCTGGACCATGGAGAGAAGTAGCTTGCGATCACCTTCTTCCGTTTTGGCGAGCAGGCGGCGAAACTTGTTTAGATAACGTGCATCTTTGCCTGTACTACCCCAAGAGACGTCGCCGGACGACTTCTGCCTCGCCAGTTCCTGCAGCTTAGGCGGGTCTTCTCCCTCATAGAAAAGTTGGTACATGGGAACTTCCAGCGCGCGAGCTAACTTCTCCAGCGTTTCAATGGCCGGAACCGTGTGGCCGTTCTCTACCCGTGAAATGTAACAACGCAGCAGGCCAGTACGTTTTTCGATATCCCCTTGAGACAGGTTTTTCGATTCCCTGAATTGGCGAAGCTTTTCCGCGATATACATGTTTTCCTCCATGCGGCGTTGTTGGACGCACTTTGAGTAAATATCCCTATACGAACAGCATATTATAATATGTACTTAGTGTAGTATCGAAATATAAAGTAAGTAAGTCCTACCGCGGGATCGACTTTTGCATTCACAAGCCTCGGTACTGCGCAAACTTGTCTGGGAATTATCGTGACGTTCTGGAACATTCTGCCGACAAGGTACTGCCAGGACATCAGATGCAGAATTACAATGTTGATTGGGGTCAACATCGGGACTTCGTCCTTTCATCTCGTAGGAATCCAAATGTCAGCCACTGCCAACTCCCCACTCCGAGTGGTCGCGATCGACGACGATGAGCAGCACCTCAAATTCATCGCGACCGCTCTCTCACGAGAGAATGTGGCGGTCTCCACTTCCGTGAACCCGCTTGAGGGGCTTGAGCTAATCCGAAAGGAGCACCCCCATCTTGTCCTGAGTGATTTGATGATGCCAGGAATGAGTGGAATTGAGCTCCTCGAACGCGTCCTGGAATTCGATCCCGGCACCGAGATCGTTCTGCTTACCGGGCAATACAGCACAGAATCTGCCGTCGAAGCCATCCAGAAAGGCGCCGCCGACTACCTGACAAAGCCCGTAGATGTGGAAAAGCTTCAGCAACGCTTGGAATCACTTCTGTTGGAAGTGCGTAGGGGGCAGCGTTGCTTGCAGTTGGAGGAGGAACTTCTCGAGAATTCTCAGTTTGCAGCCATGGTGGGGCGCAGTCCTGCGATGCTCGAAGTATTCCACCGTATCAGGCGTGTTGCACCGCATTTCCGTTCAGTTCTGGTGATCGGCGAGACGGGAGTCGGCAAGGAGCTTGCGGCTCAAGCACTGCACCGACTGAGTCCAGTTGCTTCAGGACCGTTTGTGACCTGTAATTGCTCGGCAGTCGTCGAGACTCTCGCTGAGAGCGAGCTTTTCGGGCACGTAAAGGGTGCTTTCACAGGAGCTGTCCAGGATCGAATCGGCGTATTTGAAGCAGCCAACGGAGGAACAATCCTATTGGACGAAGTGGGTGAGCTTTCCCTTCCTCTGCAAGCGAAACTTCTCAGAGTGCTGCAAAACCAAGAGATCCAACGCGTAGGTTCTCCGGCGGTTCGTCGGGTGGACATCAGAGTGATTGCAGCAACGCACAGAGACCTCCAGTCGATGGTAAAAGATGGACGGTTTCGCGAAGATCTCTTCTATCGCCTCTCGACGGTACACATCAAACTCCCTTCTTTGGCGCAAAGAAAAGAGGATCTGCCTCTGTTCGAGCGGCATTTCATAAGGCGATTCGCTGAGCAATACAGGAAGCCCGTCTCCGGGATCACCAGGCGTGCGCAGGCTTTGCTGGGCAAGTATTCCTGGCCAGGAAATGTGAGAGAGCTTGAAAACGTTCTTGGAAGCGCCTGTATGATGACAGAGAGCGAGACAATCGATGTTGCGGACCTCCCTGAATACCTTCGCGAGCGAAAGACGGTCGAAGTCCCCGACGAGGGAGCTTTTCTGACTCTAGAACACGTGGAAAGAGCTCACGCGATCCGCGTGCTTGAATCTGTCGGCGGCAATAAGGTGCGCGCTGCCGAGTTGCTCGGAATCAGTCGTGCAAAGCTTTACCGTCTTTTGGAAGATAGCGATTTGCCACATGTTGGTACCGCTACGCCGGGGAACACGCGTGAGGAGCCTGACTGATGCCGATCCATCAACACTTTCGCCCACGGTGTCCCCTGCATTGCTAGCCTCCATTTTTGAACTTCCCTGGTCATTTGGTTTTCTTTCCCCTTTTCGTGCTTGTTTCAGCAATCAACTAAAAACCAAAAAGTAACTCCGTGGCTCGCAATTGGGGGCGCCGACGTGGGCTGTGGTGCGGCAGGGGCGTTACTCCAGTTGCATTCGAAACTTGCGACGCGTGTGAAGCTTAGAGTGCGAACCGACACAAATTAGATTCTGGATTCCCGAACTCTTCCAGTCTTCAAGGGCTTCGACCGCTTGTCGAAAGACATCTCTCACTATGTTAATCGAGCATTCAGACTTACCCCCCAATCCCCGAATTGCGATTGTCTGAAAGCCCCGTGAAGTGCCCCCGGTAGTTTCATCAACTTCACAACCAACCGCACACGGCTTGGTCTGCCTCGTGACGATTTGGCAGTGTTTTCCTGACGCCATTCCAAACATCCACAGCAGCTTATGCCTTGATTACAGGCACACTGACTGCTTTCGAGACATCTCCCTCGTCCGCAAAGAGCGCCCCGCAATAGGAGGCACCCGTAACGCATTGTAAATAAGAGACATACGGAAACGCTTGGTTGGCCCGGCAGTTGCCTTTTCTATATTGCGCCGCTTCCTACGATACGTCGCCGGGGCGGCCACCTTCGGCAAATTTCACAGAAGCGGGACGTAACGGCAGAGGAGACTACCTTGATCAAGAAAGACTGTTTCCACAGCACATGGCGCAAGCTCCTGGCCCTGGTTTTCGCCACGATTGCTTCGGCGCTGACGGTGTGCGCTCAGACGCCAGTGAAGCCTCTGAAGAGGGAAATCATTGTGGGCGGTGACTTTGATTCGTTCAATTTTGCCGGCCCGGCGCAGGCTCTCTCATTGGCCTACCGAGCCGACCTCAACCCTGAATTTGCACTCGAACTCGACGGATACGGCTACAGCCGCTTTGGTTCAGACGCCAGTCGAGGCGGGCTAAGCCTGACCTATTCGCCGACGCGGCGAACTTCCATGACTGTCGGAGGGAGCGCCGGACCGAGCAATCCCATAGCCGCCCGTGGAGAGGGTTTCGCCGAAATAGACCACGGTATTGATGTCAGCGAGAAAGGGCTAATCCGCGGAGTCGAACTGGACTATCGGCAAAGCTGGCTGTGGTTCCAGAACTCTCAAGTAGCCGTGTTTTCTCCAGGGGTGATTTTCTACATGCCCGGGGACTGCATGTTCCTCGTCCGCGTGCATCAAGCGAGAAACGATTGGAAGAGTCTTCAATCGGCAAATTGGACTACGGGCGTATCTGCGCGCCTCGTAGTTCCAGTCTCTAAGCACCTGACAGGAGACGTGTTCTACGCCAACGGCGCCGAGAATCTTGCGCTCGTTGATCAAGTCGGGCGGTTTTCAGCGCGAACCTATGGCGGGGGGGCGCGTTATCGAATCGGCTCCCATGAGATTGGGACGCACATCTACTACCAGAACAGAACGCTAGGACAGACACAAACGACGGTCAGCCTGGGCTACGCGTACCGCTTCTAACGAGAGGAAATCTTTATGGTGAACTCTATTAACCACTTTATACATAACGCCGGAGTAGGAGCGCTTGTTTATTATGGGTTGTCCGGTCTCATCAGCGTCATACTGCTCATTGCCGCAGCGCGCGTGAGCCTACGTTATCCGAAAATCGCCGATGGCACCGAAGGCGCCCAGACCAAGAATGCACGTGGAACGTTCCCTGTCAGCATTTTGGTTCCTGCACGCAACGAGGAACTGGTCGTTCCAAAGGCAGTGCGGTCCTTGCTGCAACTCTCCTACTCCGCATTCGAAATTATTGTGATAAACGATGGGTCCAACGACAACACACTTGAGGTTCTGAGAAGTGAGTTTGATCTCGAGCCAACCACAAGCATCCACCATCAGGCAGTTCTTTGTCAGCCAGTAAGGGGCTTCTACCGCAGCCGCTTGGAAAGCCGCCTCCTCGTTGTCGATAAATGCCCCGGCGGCAGCAAAGCGGACGCATTGAATTGCGGCTTGAACCTCGCGTCTCATCCATACATCTGCGTTGTCGACGCAGACTCCATCCTGGAACCAAACGCTCTCGGCAAGGTGATGGCGCCGATCAGCAGAGACCCAGGACGTGTTGTGGCCTCTAGTGGAGTCGTACTCGTGGGAAAACGGCTGGCGGCTTCGGGTTCCCTCGCAACCGGGTCGGGACTGTCTTCGACCTGGCTAGGTAGAATTCAAGTCGTGGAATATCTCCGAGCTTTTCTCGTGGAGCGGATGTGCTGGTCTTCACGGAATATGTTGATGATCATTTCCGGTGCATTCGGCGTGTTCAGGAAAGACCTAGTCCTGAGGTTAGGTGGATATCGTCCAAATACCCATGCCGAGGACTTGGATCTGGTGATCCGTTTTCACCGTGATCTTCGCGAGAAGGGCAAGGACTACAAGATCTCCCTCATCCCGGATTCCATATGCTGGACTGAGGCGCCGTCCACCATTAAGTGCCTTGCGAGGCAACGAGCCCGGTGGCACCGGGGTTTGTTGGATGTCTTGCTCGCAAACGGTGACATGTTTCTGAACCGCCGTTACGGCAAAATCGGCCTGCTAGCAATCCCGTATCTTTGGTTGTATGAACTGTTGTCTCCCCTCCTTGAGGCGGCGACCTGGCTCACCATCATCATGGGAATCGCCCTAGGACTGCTCCAATGGAAGGCTCTAGCGGGCGTCGCACTCCTTGGCTGGACATGCGCAACTCTGGTATCCACCGGGGCCATCCGGGTAGGCTTCAGGATTACCGGCCAGCAAACCGAGAGCCGCGATTTTACACGCCTAGTGGCCGCTTGCTTCCTCGAGCATCTGTACTACAGGCCCTTGCAATTGCTATGGAAATTGTGGGGTATCGTCCTCTTCATTCAAGGCGACACTGCGTGGAACTCTCCCAAGAGACAACCTATCGCCCCCTGTCCCTCCCCGGCGGCACCCAATCTCGTGGTTGGGTGAAAACGAAACCCTCGGTCTTCTTCTGCCGGGCTTGCTGATTCGCGCTTTGCGTGTCGAGTGCGACGCTCTCCTGCAAACGAATCACTTTGGTTTTTGACAAGAACATGCGCAAAATCCGTACCATAGATAAGGAGAATTTTGTCGAAACGCCGGACGTTGGAGATATGGCCAAGCCGTTCAACGCCGGGCTCACCGCCGCGTAGGCATGCGCAATCAGGTCGTTTTCAGCGCCCAGGTTGTGTCGCTATTTCCTATCGTACGTACTGTCTTAATCGCAGACAGCTGTTTGTCTTGAAGACACGCTCTTTGCCTTAAGAACAGCAGACAGCTGAGCCCCTCTAGCCGTATCTCACTGAAAAAAAGGCAGATACGCAGATCCTAGCAATGGGTAGCGGATTGCTATACCCCACTGCGTGCTACTTCGATGAAGAGTAGTAGACATCAACAACTGGACAGGACTGGCGAATTCAAGACGAGAGCCATGAGGAAGTTGCCCGGAAGAATGAAGTCTGTTTCTTGCGATTCGATCCGCCTGCAACCAATGGCTGTTTTCAACGCCGGTTGCCAGCGAGAACTGAGGGACACATGAATCCGACCAAGAATGATTTCAAAGTGTTAGTAGTCGACGACTCACCGGTTTCTCGCAAGCTGGTTGAGTTACCGCTGGCCCAGAAGCAATACAGGCTGATCTTCGCAAAAACGGGCCAAGAAGCTATAAAGCTCTTCGAGCAACATAGACCTGATCTGGTGATTTTGGACTGGGTGATGCCTGACCTCACCGGAGAAGAGATCTGCAGACACATTCGATCAAGTTCGGAGGATTCTTACCCTTACATAATCGTGCTGACTGGCAGCACCGACAAAGACTGTCTTGTCGAAGCACTAGAGGCGGGGGCTGACGACCACTTGACGAAGCCCTTTCATCGCGGCGAACTCATGGCGCGAGTGGCTGTCGGCGTCAGAACCGTCGAACTCCATCGCCAGCTAAGAACGAAAACTATGCTTATGGAAAAGCTTGCGCTCACCGATGCTTTGACGGGACTGCCTAACCGCCGCGCCATAGAAACTTGGGCCGGGGGTCAACTGAGCGGCGCTGCCAGGCATAGGTTTTCTTGCTGGGTCGTTGTGGCCGACTTAGATCATTTCAAGCAGGTAAATGACACATTCGGACACGATGCAGGCGACATGATTCTTCAGAGATTCTCCAAAATCCTAAAGGCCAATACCAGGAGCAGCGACCTTTGTGGGCGCCTGGGCGGGGAGGAATTTCTGATGGTCCTGACATATGCGGGCAAAGAGGACGCGCTAGCGGTCATCGAACGCATCCGGAAGGAGATCGACAGAACCACGTTCACATTCGGAGGCTGCACCATGCGAGTGACCGCGAGTTTCGGCCTCGCCGGGTTTGAAGGGCACCAGAAGCCCTCGATCTTCAGCAAGCTTCAGGCGCTAGCTGATGAAGCGCTCTATGCGGCAAAACGCGCGGGACGCAATCGCGTTGAACTCGCCGCCGCGGCTTGCTGAAGACAAAGCGTCTCAGTTAGCGCAAGGCCAAGTTTTTATCTTTAAGGAGGCACGTGGTTATGCAAACGATCGAGAAACCCGGGGCAAAGGCCTTGCGGCGCAGCGTTCGCATACAGAAGGAAGTCGCCATTCTTCTGATTGGCTGCGACGCGCGGGGGAGAGAGTTTGTCGAGCAGACCAAGACCGTTATCCTCAGCCGTCACGGTGCGGGTATCGTCTCAATGCATAAACTCGGCGTCGAGCAAGAACTAATTGTCATTCAGGAACAATCCAACCGAGAGGCGGAGATTCGTGTCGTCGGTGAGATCGGCTCCGAAAACGGCCAGCACACCTACGGCGTCACTTTTCTCGACCCGCACATCGACTTCTGGGGCATCGAGTTCCCTCCCGCGACCGATGCCGGTGCTTCAGACTCCGGCATGGTGCTTGAGTGCAACATTTGTGGCCGCCGTGAAGTCATCGAGGCGGACGGGCTGGAATCGGACATCTACGGCATCCACGACGGCTTATTTCGCGATTGCAAACACTGCCATAGGTCAACCCTCTGGAAGCGAGCTTCCGCGGAGGTTCCTGAAAAGATTGCCACGCCTCAAGCCGTGGCGGTTTCGTCCGACCCGCCTCTATCGGAGGCGTCCCCGTCGTCCGCGCCCTTCAAGAACCGGCGCCGGCATGTCCGCACTAAAGTGAGCTTCACCTGTTCTGTCCGCAATCACTGCTTTGATGATGATATTGGGTTGTGCGAAAACATCTCGCGCGGCGGCCTTTGCTTCACAAGCAGCAAGCGCTATTACGAAACGGCGGGCATTGAAGTTGCTGCTCCCTACTCCCCTGGGTCAGCCTGCATTCGTGTTCCGGCCCAAATCGTCTACGTCCAGGAACTACCTGATGAAAAGATGTTTCGCTATGGCGTCCAGTACATCCACTTGACTCAGGACCCCCGCGCCTAGCCGCTCCCCTATTCCAAGACCCAATGGCCTAATTTGTCCGTGAACCGGCAACCATATCGTGGGTATGGCGTCTCCTTCCATTCCGAGCGTATGATTTGCGCCTTCCCAACATGCTCGTCCTGTGCGCCCACCAGATAGACTTCTACCGTAGTGCCCTGGGACATGGCTACCGCACACGCGCACAAGAACGCGCTTCGGCTGACATTCTCCGTGGTCGTATGAATCTCAAACGACTCTCCATTCTCATCTCTTCCGGTGAGCCTGAGTGGGACTCTTAGCCGGACGCGCACCTCGGATCGTCGTTCTTTCCGGCGAGTCTGCAAGAAGTCCGCAAGCTGTGCGCGCAGAGCCTCGAAGTCCACTGGCTTTTCAAAATAAGCTACCGCACCCAAATCGCGGCAGAACTGTTTGGTCTTAGCCCCGCCCTCTCCACTGATAACCAGCACTGGTATCATTTGCGTGGAGCTGAGCGATGTAAAGGTCTGGCAGAGTTCAAAGCCGGAGTACTTCGGCATGCGCAAATCCAACAATATAGCGTCCGGCCTGTGCTCCAGCGCCAAGGCCAACGCATGCTCAGGCTCCCCTGTGTCGATGACTTCATAGCTGTCGGCGAGATTCAGCCGTATCACTTTGCGCATGGCCTCGTCATCGTCCACAACCAGAAGTTTATTCATCTCGTTTTCTCCCTTGTCCTGAACTGTCAGGCTCTTGATCGACTGACTGGCGAGTGGCCATCTTTTTGGCATCTGCAGTCTTTGTATCCAGTATGTCGCGGACTTTCCTAATCAGCACTTCTTCCGTGAATGGTTTGTGGAGAAGATCCATCCCTTGCTCCAGCACTCCATGGCGACCGATAAAGCTGTCGGTGTATCCCGAGATATACAGGACGCGCATGCTTGGCTGTTTAGGCAGCAGCTTCTCTGCGAGAACCCTTCCATTGATCCCTGGCATGACAACATCAGTCAGCAGTAGGTCGATTGTCTCTGAGTGCTGGCTTTCCACGCGCATTGCTTCGTCGCCGTCCTGAGCTACAAGCACTCGGAAGCCATGGGATTCAAGGAACGATTGCGTCAGCTTTCGAAGCGGCTCTGAGTCTTCTACCAGCAGGATTGTTTCCGATCCGCCTTTCGCCTCGGTCAGAGGTGCGGTTGCAGTAATCTGGGTTGCTGGTTCTGCGACTCGGGGCAAGAAGACCTGAAACGAAGCGCCCTGTCCAGGCTTGCTGTCTACCCAGATATATCCGCCGCTTTGCTTAACGACGCCATAGACCGTGGCCAAGCCCAAGCCCGTACCTTTACCGACCTCTTTAGTCGTGAAAAAAGGCTCGAAGATGTGACTCAGTGTATCCGGGTCAATACCGGTCCCCGAGTCGATGACGGCAAGCATGACGTAGTGTCCGGGTCTTGCTCCAGCATGCAGCCAGGCATACGCCTGATCCAACTCGACATTGGCGGTCTCTATCCGCAGCTTGCCGCCCTCCGGCATAGCATCTCGCGCATTGACCGCCAGATTCATGATGACTTGTTCGATCTGCCCTTGGTCCGCCTTCACCATTCCCAGCTCCGGGGATAATGAAGTGCTGATGGCGATGTCTTCTCCGAGAAGACGAGGAAGCATCTTCACCATGTCCTGGACTAGGTCGTTTACGTTCAGGATCGACGGTGTGAGAATCTGCTGGCGGCTGAAAGCCAATAGCTGTCGTGTCAAGGCTGTCGCGCGCTGGCCCGCCTTCTCAATTTCGACGACGGGATCGAGCAAGTCACTCCCAGAATCCAATCTTCGCTTGAGTACTTGGCTGTAGCCGATGATCACACCCAGCAGGTTGTTAAAGTCATGTGCAATTCCCCCGGAAAGACGGCCGACCGCCTCCATCTTTCCGGCCATCCGCAGCTGGCGTTCGAGGATTCTTCTTTCGGTGACATCTTCAGCAAACACGTCAAAGCAAGCCTTACCTTGATGTTCCTCTTTCACTTTTCGCCCGGTGCAGCGCACGGTGATAGGCGCACCATCCCTGCGTTTCAACTCCACTTCAAAGTCTTTGAATTCGCTTTCCCCCTCCAGCAGTTCTTTAAGCCCGTTAAAGTCGGAAGGATTTCTGAAGATGTCTCTCGCGAGGCTGCCATTGAGCAGCTCGTCAAGCCTTTCGTATCCAAGCATCTTTTGGAGCGCGGGATTTGCCCGGAGAAGCTTGCCATCAATGTCAGAACGGTAGATACCGTAGGGGGCATCTTCGATCATAGATCGAAAACCGGTTTCAGATAAGCGGAGTGACTCCTCCGCCTCTTTCCGCTCCGTGATGTCCCGGTTTACAATGACCAATCTTTCAGGCTCCCCCGAACGGGATCGGATGACGCTGGCTGTGGATTCCAATACCCGCCAGGTACCATCTTTGTGGCGCATGCGATATTCGAGAGGTCTGCCTACGCCTGTTGCCCGTGCCTCCATGGCGGCGTCTCGAACGCGATTGCGGTCATCCGCATGAATCTGGTCGAAAGAAGATGAACTCTTCAACTCCTCCTCGTTGTAACCAAGCACCTTGTTATACGAGGGGCTGTTGTAGAGACGATGGCCTTCCATGTCGACAACCGCAATCATATCGGCGACATTTTCTGTAATTAGTTGGAAGAGCTCCTCTCGCTCAAACAGCCGCGCGCGAGTCCGGTGGAGTTGTAGTTGCTGATAGACCGTGTACACATCGAAGAGCAGAACGACACCTACGAGCCCCCACATGGCGCGCCGCAGGTAGAATGCAGACTCGGTCTCTCCTGAACGCAAGATCGGCGGCAAGAAGGAAAGCATTCCGACCGTCAACAATAGGGTAATAATCACCGCAGTGGCCCAAAGCCACCACTCTCGCCGCTCGATGCGACGAAGATGGCTTTTGGTTCCCATTTGCGCTTCTCTGGAGGATTGATTCCTACTCGCCTCATAGATGAAGCCAGGCTTAGTCTTATCCGCCATGTTCATCTCTTGGCGAGACGCAGATTCGCAGAGTCATCGGTTTCTCAAGTTTTTCGCACGAAAGCTTATGCAGAACCTGTTGCGCAAGCTGTCGAATTGCATTTCTGCTCGGAGTTCCGAGCAAGGGAGCGGCTCACAGGGTCGAGACGGCGACTCGCGCCGCTTCCAGACGAACGCGGCGCCGCTAAATCGCTTGCTGCAGAGCGCAGTCTCGACTCTCTGCCAAAAGTGGAGTGGGCTCCTGCGCGGCCCATGACGCCTACGCCCCGGCGGTTGCGCACCTTCTCTCACAGCGGGAAAAGGGGCAGGACATTTGCAGCACACGCACACTTCTCGATCAATCAGGTGCAGCGCCGAAATCCCTCGGTAACTCTGATTGGTAAACCGAACAAAACAGCTTTGACCATACGAATCCCCTGCCCGCAGGAGGGATAATTGAGTTTTTGGAAGATCCGTAAAACGCGCTTTCGGGAGCAGAAGGCGTGGGACACATTCAAGCCCAACAGACACGGCAAGTGCGACTTCCGTTCGCTGCCGAACTCCGGGCAACTGACATGAATTCCGGCGTCGAGATTTGGGGTGAGACGACCAATCTAAGCAAAGGAGGGTGCTACGCGCGCACAAGCCAATCGTTTCCCGAGGGCACGCTGCTGCTCATAGAGATCAGAAATCACGGAGTGCGCTTTGTAACGGATGCCAGAGTCGCTTACGCCCTCGAGCGTGAAGGAATGGGCCTTGCGTTCTTAAATGTTCCGGCTAAGCAACTCCCCATTCTCGAAGACTGGCTTTCCTCCGCGGTGGGAGACCAATCAGTGCAAGCCCCACCACGCGCAACTGAATAACGAGATCCCGCTGGAAGTCTCTCGAATACTACTGCAATTCTCTACTTACGCACATTCTCTTAACGTGTCACGGAGGACTGATCGATGGAATGACGAAGTGCTTTCCAATTCCCTATCGCAACAATCAGAAAAGCGCCTGCCACCTGAGAATCATAGCGACTTCCTGACCCACTGCGAATCTCTTCCTCCGCCTCTTCGAAGGAGAGAGCGGAACGATAGGGACGATGCGATGTCATTGCGTCCACGGTGTCGGCGACGGCAAATATCCTCGCGCCGAGCGGGATGTCAGCTCCTTTCAGGCCCCGGGGGTAGCCACTGCCATCCCAGCGCTCATGGTGAGTCCAGATGATTTCCGCAGCGTTGGCGAGGAACGGTATGCGTTTTACTAGGTCGTATCCGATCTCGGCATGTCGCTGCATGATACGCCATTCCTCCTGAGTGAGAGCCCCTGGTTTGAGAAGAATTGCATCAGGCGTCGCTAATTTCCCAATATCATGCAACCAAGCTCCCCTAGCGATGGTCTTGAGTTCCTGCTCGGCAGCGCCCAATTCCTTGGCAATTTTCATCGAGTACATGGCGACCCGCCTTGAGTGTCCCGCCGTTTGACTGTCGCGGAGGTCGATGGCCGCACCCAACGCTTCAAGTGTATCCTCATAGCTTCGCTCGATCTGCAGCAGCGCTGATTTAAGTTGCTGAGTCCGCTCTCCCACCATCTCCTCGAGGTGCCTACGATAGTCCTCGACTTCCTGCTCCAGACGCTTCTTTTCAAGGGCCCGTTCGAGACTCGCCATGACAACTTCAATCTGCAAGGGCTTGACGAGATAGTCGTCCGCGCCCTTTTTCATTGCTTCTATGCCCACTTGAATATCGTCCACGCCCGTGATCATCAAGAAAGCCAAATGGCGGTACCGCGGTCGAACCTGCGCTAGGAATTGCATACCTGAGATGCCGGGCATTTGCAGATCAGAGAGCACCGCGTCCACTGATTCTGTTTCGAGGACCCTCAGGCCCTCGTCAGCGCATGCAGCGGTTTTACACCTTACTCCAGCTTCTTCCAACATTGCCGCTAGCAGCTTCCGCGTGCTGAGTTCGTCGTCTACGATCAATACCCCGGCCACCCCAGATGGGGTCGAAGGAGTTGTGCCCATTGCGTTGCCTAATCCGCTGTCCTTAGTTACTTCGATCTTCATTCTGAAAGGACCGCACTCTCCGCTTGTCCAGAATGTTTCTGGCTCAGGCTACGCCTAAAGAATGAACATCGGGAGATGGTGGGGATGAAATTTCCAGGCAGGCCCGGAATATTTTCAGATCGAATCACCGGTTTCCGTCAAATGTGTCTTGAATCGATTATTGCCCACGCCGGACACTGACCTCGCTGTCTCAAAGTGCCTGTCTCATGTTGAAAAGGCTAATCGGAAATTGATCTTCCGGCATCTTTGTGGTGTTTCCTCCACTTCGACCAGTCTTTTGCGACCAGTGTGAGGGTCACCAACCCAAGTGCAAAAAATACGGCTCCACCGATGACCCTCGCGGTTTGAGTCAGATCCGACTTGGAAACTGCATCGTAAAGAAGAATGCTGCCCATCAAAAGAGACACGACCGCAAAAAATAAACCGAGTTTATCTAACATTGATTTCGTCCTGGGGCTGATTCGGGCAGCGCTGGTCGCGGACTCACCCTAGGATGTCCTGTTCCCAAAAAGCTCTTTTATGACCGCATCATCCTTATCGAATGTTCTTAGAACCGGTTTGCTGTAAACTTTCTTCATCTTTGCTCCGCAACAACACTTAGGATTCGACGCTCCCTCGACCGAGTCTTTTGTAACCTCGATCTCAGCGCTACACTCCCGGTTTTGGCAACGAAATCGCTGCCCCTTCCGCAAGATCATGCTCAGTTACCCCCCGTAGGACTGGCCAACGCAGATGCTATCCGCCGGCGCAAATTACGAGATATCTCTGGCCGCTTGCTCGCTTTCCCGACCAGATCAACCCCAAGAAGGCAAATCAACACATAGCTTCTTCTACGTTGGGCCACCGGCGCGGAAGGCGGGAAATTGCTTATTCAATGTAGCTACCGGAAGTCGGCAGGGAAATAGGACTCTCCAAGTCATTGCTCAGACGCATGTTAAGTCTTTTGTTTCGACGGCAACGAGTTCTCCCGCACCGAACCAACAAGGTCAAAAGGTGTGCAGGGCTAGGGGATGGACGGCGCCGCTCTCCTGCTTGTTGGATACGGCCCGATCGCTCCTGCTCTCCCAGATGAAGCTCGAAAAACCGAGTTGTGCTCGGAGAACCGACCACCATAGGCCCACTCCTCAATTGCTCTTACGCGTCTCGTAACCTACCCGCCGGTCCCATTCACCGGGGCCCAATTCATTTCAGGAGAAAACAACAATGTTTTTCAAAAAAGGATTGTGCTTCTTTTTGTTTGTAACTGCCGTACTTCTGCTCGCAACGACTCCCAGTCGCTGTCAGCGGGAGAATTTCGATAGGATTCGAGTCGACGGGACACAGCCGCCTCCTCCGCCGATACCATGGCCGTCAGGAACAACCACCGTGCCGTCGTTGAAAGCTGATGGTACCCAGCCCCCACCTCCTCCTATCCCTTGGGGCCAAGCCGTCACTGAGGGGAAATTCCAGAAGGTTCAGATCGCTGATGGGACACAACCTCCTTCACCGCCGATACCTTGGCCAAACAGCGCAGTCGGAATCGCAGCATAGTTGATCCTAATCGGGGAGAAGATTGCACGAACCTTCTCCCCGATTTGTGTTACGCTTCACGCAAACCTCGAGGGGTTCAAGATGTTGTCCTCACTGTTTTGGCTAACCGGGCTCGTGCTTGAGAGCGTCCTGTTGGTACGGGCACTGCTAGGGAATTTGTTGAAGTATTACAGTCTTTTCTATTTGTATTTGATTTCCGTTTTGCTCCCATCAGCTTCCCTTTTTGCGATTTACCACTTGTGGCCAAACTTCTACTCGCCTGCGTATTGGTTGACCCAGTTCTTGAACGTCCTTCTGGGATGTGCGCTTGTTTGGGAGGTCTACAAGGTTGCGCTTGCACGGTATCTCGGTGCGGCTCGCATGGCACGGAACGTGCTTGCCTTCCTCTTCATCTTGGCATTCACAAGAATTTTCGTGAAAGCATGGAACAGCCCGAACTGGATCCCCGGAAGGACGACACTAGAAACGGAACGTGATCTGCGGATCGTGCAGTTGGCGCTTCTGATCGGTTTGGTTGGTCTTTTTGCCTCCTACGCAATTCCGCTGGGCCGAAATCTCAAAGGGATTATCTATGGCTACGGCCTGTTTACCGCCACTAGCGTCGCTCACTTGACACTTAGGGACTATCTCGGAGACAGCTTCCAGCGCGCCTGGCAGTACATACAGCCTATCTGTTACCTTCTCGTTCTGCTCGTATGGTGCGTAACCCTATGGTCCTATGCCCCAATTCCTGAGCCCACAAGCGAGCCACAACTCGAAACCGATTATGAGTCTTTGGTTGCCGCGGCCAAGAGGAAACTGCATTCAGCGCGCAGTCACGTCCTTAAGGCGATGCGACCATGACGGCGCTCGCCTATTTCCTAGTTGCCGCAGCAACAATTTTGGGCGTTTGCTTACTCCTCTCAAGGCGCGCCCGGCGAAGAGATTTTGATCGGGAAGCCTATGGAACCGGGCAGGAGACTTCGGTTCCTTTTGGAGGGGATCCGCTCGATTCTGAACTGAGCGCACGGATTTTCGATCCAGAAGATGAGGATTTCGTTGCCGGTGAAACGTCGCCGCGCAGCGCGCGGCAGTTTCGACAAGAACGTATTGCGGTCGCGCTTGACTGGCTGCAGGGAGTACGTAGTCAGGTCAATCAATCAATTCGGGCTCATGTCAGGGCCGCGCGAGGAAACGCTGGCCTCAAGCCGGCGGATGAAGTCAGGCTGGGATTCGAGTTTCTTCTTTTTCAACTGATGAGCGGAATCCTGTACTTGGTGATCTGGGCCTGCGGTCCTCCGCGAGCCGCAAAGCTTGTCGGATACTCATTGGAGTTGGCCGGCCAAATGCGAAAGGTCACGGATGACGTCCTCCCGTCCGGTCGTCAAGTGCCGGTGGAGATCTTAGAGGAGAGACAGGGACAGAAGAACTGAATGGCAGTTTGCTAGCACGCGTATGTACGGGGAACTCAAACACGAGGATGTCGAGGCGGCTCGCAGGGACCTGGAGGATCGGACCCTGCCAAAGATTCGTGGGGATTTGGCCCGCCTGATCTATCTGGCTTCTATGCGCGACTACAATACAGGGGAGTACCACCACGAAGGCCTTGCCTATATGTTCACCGAGAGCGTTGCCGGAAAGGCTATTGCCAGCTGCCATCGCGACGCATTTAGACGACTGGTTCTCTGCTCGGTGAAGGAGCTTGTTGAGCAACTTGAACTTTATGCTCGTACCAACTGCTCTTCATCCTCGGAGCTTTCCCGCGTTTGGGCGAAGCTCCAGCCTTACAGAGTTACAGTCCCATTGGAATGCAGTCCGCTCGCCGGTCGTTTTTTCGTCTCAAATATCAAGGCCGCTTTGGCAATCTTGGAGTCTCGCCAGTTGCGGACTCCTCGGGAGCCACAATCCGCATTGCCAGGCCCGTGACGCGCCCCACGATCTCAGCTTCGGTTTCGTATTTGAATTGGCGAATCGCGCACCCTGATGATGGATGAGGAACCAGGATGAGCTGACTTCCTTGGAGTTCGCACCAGCAACACACATAGCCGTCACGCAATTCCACGAAATAGATCGGCCGCTCATACTCCGTGTGCCATTTGAGCGGCAGGATCTTCTTGATGCTGGCGTCGATTTGGACGAAAGAGCCGGGCCGCAAGAGTGGGTAGAGCGTCCTGTCCTCCAGCCCGATGTAGCCGTACATGCTATGCCGTACGTCCAGGTGTTGGATGACTCCGATCGGCACTTCCCCCCAGATTTCCACCATACGTGATAGGAGGTTGGTCTTACCTCTGTCGAACCCTTGGTCAAATCGAATCGGAAAAGTGACTGTCCCGGTCTGGTCAAACACTTCGACCGTCGTCAGATGAGTCTGCGGAAGGGGCATCTCAATCTGTAGCTTGTTGATCTTTTGAACGTCCACACCAAAGAGCTGAAGAAGGTCGCCGAATTTCACATGGTAAACGACGCTCAAGCTATAGAGCTTGTAAATGCTTGGGATGGACTCTGAGTTTTCGATCTCGGTAAGCCACGCGTTGGAGATGTGGAACTCTTCATTCCCTTCTGAATCTACAATCCTCTGGCTTAGGTCGGCAACGTCGCGTGTTGTCATTCCGAGCCGCAAGCGGAGTTCTTTTAGTTGTTCACCTGCGCGCAAGATTGATTTGGTTTCTGACATGTCGTTTTGAAAAGGGCAAAACCACCTTAAGCTTTTTTCGCGTCAGTACTCGGTGTCAGTTGGAGCAGTGATCACCAGCGCAACTCGACTCAGCACGCTGAGCAAGACTACTTGATTCTGCGCAGATTGCAAACATTCCGCCCAGCATCCCTCGTATCTTGTAGAAGCCATGGACGACTTGTTTGAGGCAAAAGGCACATGCCAAAGACTTTGGCATATCAAACGACCACTTTCGAGACCCTCCGGTTATCTGGTCAGATTAAGAGAATCGTTTCTCTGAATGCTTGAACCGCGAAGTAGACGAAATTATTTGAGCATACTTGCCACTTCCTACAACCCCGTTTCTGGATAACTTTGAACAATCAACCTACTTCAAGGGCGCCCTTTCATGATGCATTAGTCAGTCATTCCGGACGGTTGATAAGAACTTTGTGCTCTCCAGATGATTTGGCCGTTGGCAGGGATACCTATCTATTTCTGTACTTGACCTGGGAATTGCTTCCGGAGTATACCGCTAACAGCAAGTCCTTAAGTACTACCATTGAGACATTCCCTCCGCGCTGGAATTCCCTGGACTCAGCGGAGTGCACACTGTGACAGTACACAAAGGAGATCGACATGTTTTCCACATTCCAGGTTAGGCATTTTGTTTCGCTTTCTCTTTTCCTTTGTACGATGACCGTGCGCGCTCAGACAGATCGCGCTCACGAGCTCGCATCACAAGCATCAAGCCAAGTTACGGCAGACTGCCAAAACGTCACTACGTTGGCTGACTGTCATCCTGCGAAGCCAACGGGATGCTCCAATGCAGCGAGCCCCCGCTACGACGCTTACTTGAACTTCCTGAAGAACCAGCAACCGGGGCGAGACACTCCTCCCAACCGGGTACTCAACATCACCGATCTCATTTCTTTGGAGGACAAGATTCCGACTGGCATCAGTCGTTCAAATCATGCCCAGTTCGCGGATCAATTGGCCGATCTTGGGAATAGCCTCGGAGAAGGCAATATTTACGCCGTCGTCGGATATCTGTATTTTGTGGAGAATACCGCGATCACGTCACATCATCGCGGTGAGACGTGCAACTGTCAGCTCCGTGGAAATTCGACTTTTGACTATCATCTGGGCATCGGTTTTGATGCGACTCTCGCCCAGGAGATCAGCAACGCTCCACCTGTGCATGATCCTAATAACCCTGGCCCGGCAGAACAGTCGAGCGTAGTCGCAGAGATGACGCCTCACACCAGAGCTGCAAAGTGGACTGTGGCACGCTTGAATCGTCAGCGGGGCAAGCAAGTAAAAGTTGTCGGGCAACTTGTCTTAGACAACGTGCATACGAACAGCAACGAAGACTGCGCATTTTCGGAAGAACCGGCGGGGTCTTGCTGGCGGGCCACTGCATGGGAAATTCATCCCGTGATGCAGTTTTTCGTCTGCAAGGTGGGCAAAACTTGTTCAGCGAATTCGCCAGATACCGATTGGGTTCGACTGGAGGATTTACCGTAGTAATGCCTGGAGGTTGCTGGCGCAGCTCGGCGAACCGTCGTAAGACTTCTGTCACAAGCGGTCGGCTCCTCTGCTATGCGGCTAACTCCTGGTAACGCGTTACCGGACCAGTAGTTAAACCGGAGCCAAACTACCGCCTGCCCAACCTGGTATCCACGCACGAAAGGAACACAATCATGTCCAGTCAATTGGACGAACCGCTCACGCCAGAGTTGCGCGACACACTCACTAACCTCGCAGCGGGGTTGTTTGGGCTCGATGCATGGGTTAAGGAAGCCACCAAGTACAAGCCAAACGGGGATCTCCCGTGGCGGGCTGCGGGGCACGCGTTTTCCCCGGCCGATCTTGCCGTCATTCCCTTCTTCGAGAATTTACTGCGTGAGTCGTCCGGAGACGATGATCTGGGCGTCCGTTGGGCGGTTGTGACTGCCAATCCACTGAAATTCTCGCCAGTGCCAAATGCGGATTCTTGGCGCAAGAACCGCGGTCTCGGCGGTGCACCGAAGTTCGGCATCGTGAAGAGCGGTAATGTATGGCTTACCGATGCGGCTGGAAACGTGATTTCACGCGCGACTCTCTACGTTCCATGCTGGCCGTTGCTCAACGGTGTGGTGAACGCGAGAAAGAAGGCTGGAGCGGTGGACTGGGCCTTGCTAGCAAGCGATTTGCTAGCGAACAAGGCACCCGAGTGGCCGAACACAGCGCAGCCACCTTCCTCGGCATTCTTGGTCCAGTTCGCCAGTGACATGTTGTACGCCATGCTCGGGATGCGAAGTTCAGCACCAGAGCCATGGCGACGCGCCGTGTCAATCGAGTTAGGAGAATACCGGCATCCTGGCAACAAATACACATCAAGCGACACGGAGAGAGCGGTCAAAAAGTTCGAAACGATCGCGGGCATTTAGAACCGTGGAAGGGGACATCCTATGGAAATTGCGGATTTTGTGATCGTCGGAAGCAGCGGCGGCGGCGGAACGATCAGCTGGCTGCTCGCCAAGGCGGGTTTCAAAGTAGTCGTATTGGAACAAGGCGCGGACATAGCGAAGCCGCTCGAAGACGCTCTCGCCAATCCGCTTGACGCCAAGGGCAACATCGACGCGGAAAGTCTTAAGTACAACCCGTATCCACACGATGAGTACCGGTTTCGCCTTGAACGGCCCGATCCCAAGCGCCGACTCCGGGGCGAATACAACACCTTCCGTGCAACCGCCGCCGTGGATGCAGCCCCCTTTGGAGGGGCCTGGACCGCATCCGTGCTGGGTGGCGGGTCCATCATTTGGGGCACTTGGTCGTTCCGCGCGTTGCCAGTAGACTTCCGGCTGCGCACACACTTTGCAGCAACTGGACAGTTGGACAAGCTTGAGAAGCAATGGGGCTATTCGATACCGGATTGGCCCGTGTCCTATGCCGAGATGGAACCTTTCTACAATGTGGCGGAAACTTTGCTTGCCGTGAGTGGGGATCGCCCCGCAGTCAACGCAGCCGTCAGGAACAGCGCGTGGTACAAGGAGTTCTCGAAGCTGGACTATTTTCGGAAAGCGGGCAACTGGCAACCGAAGTTTCCGTTCCCGTGTCCTCCCTATCCCATAACCCCGGTCGGCGATTTCTTTTGGCAGGGCGCCGAAGCCGCTGGTCAACACCCGGTTCCGCTGCCAAGCGGCATGGTAGCGCCAGGCACTTCGACCTACGAGACTCGCGCCAAGATACGGGAGGCGCTGAATAAATACGGCCGACCGGGTGGGTCGTTCTGGAAACAATCAGCGGAGAAAATCTGGTCACACAATGTCCGCAGCGCCTGCAATCTGTGCGGGTACTGCGGCGAATATTTGTGCTGGGGCAAGGAAGGGCCAAAATCCAGCAGCCGTTTTTCTACGATCAAGGAACTCAAGGATCTGCCAAACGCGGAAATCCTGACAAACGCGAAGGCGTACGAAGTCATCTATGACGCCCAGACCCGCCGCGCCACCGCTGTGCGCTATCTCGATGTCTCCGACCCGGACAACCCGCGTCCGCGCGTGCAACGCGCGCGCCATGTCATCGTGGCCTGTGGCGCCGTACAGTCGGCGCGGCTACTGTTGATGTCCGGCCCGCCCGCAGGTCTCGGCAATAGCAATGATCAAGTCGGCCGTTACGCGTTGTTTCACTTATTCGGCTTGGGAATCACCGCAACGTTGCCGGCGAAGTTTCAGGGAATTCTACACGGCGAATTCGGGCACACCGGAAACACAACTTCGTTTGAAACCTATTTCGTTCAGGACGACGTCACCAAAGGCGACACGGCGGGTCTTTGGTGGAAAGCCGGGACGATGACGAGCACCGCCAAGAAAAACCCGCTGGAGAACGCGGACGGCAAGCTGCGAGGGAAGTCTCTCATCCAGCGCCCGCTGCTTGCTGCCATGGAAGCTTACAATCGGACCCTGGAGGTCCGCCTCACGGCAGACGACCTTCCGATGGCAAGCAATCGCGTGGATCTGGACCCTGCCTTCGTGGATGAGTACGGATTCCCCGTCGCGCGGATCACCCGCAATTTTGGCGGCAACGAACAGTTGATGTTCCAACTCGTGGAATCGAGGCTGCGAAAGACCTGCGATTTGTATGTCAAGAAAGGGATTCTCAAAGACGCCGACATCATCTTCGGCAAAGCGATTGTGGACTTGATCGGCGATCATCAGATGGGCACCTGCCGGATGGGAGACGACCCCACGACATCCGTCGTAGACCGATACTGCCGCCTCCACGACGTTCCAAACGTCTTTGTGGTCGACACGAGTTTCTTCCCGACGGGATTCGGCCTGAATCCGATGGTAACGACCGTGGCAAACGCCTTGCGCGTCGGCACGTGGATCGTGGAGCAGTCAAAGCGCGGGAATGAATTGGCCTGAAACAGGACTCGTTTCTGTCAATTATCCCTGGATGGCAGGTGGTGCTTTTGGCTATTTCTTTCACTCAGAAACTGACAAAGCCTTCGACTCCATTTCCCTTAGGCCCGGTACGAAGGGCGGAATAGGCCGATGCCGAACGAACTCATTGAGCATCGCGAGAGTGTCAAGAGTTTAAGCAAATACGGACGGAACCTCTTTGGCGCGCGCTCGACACTTTGTAGCACTTCCCCTAAGCGGGTCAGAAGTGCCGTTCGAGGACATGGCCTGTGATCTCCTCGAACCCCGTTTCTGACCAGTGACGGGCACCTGTCCGGTTTCCTCCTGCGGACCACAATCAAGAATCGGATAGCCCGCAACCTAGCCGGTGGGAGACCATTATATACTTGGAGACGTAGATAGAATCGAAACTGCAAGGAGACGTACCATGAAGCGCGGAATCCTCTTTCTCGTTCTTGTTGTCCTCGCGGGGCTTTCCGTTTGCGGCGGCTGTAGTCCCAGTAGATCCGGTGGCGCTCCTGCGTTATGGACTGCCCAGCGTTTATTGGACTCCGTAGATTAGTAGTCCAGTCAGTCGTGACACCCCTTTGGGTCTTCAGGGAGCTACGTCTTCCCATCCCGAACCTGCTGGGCGACCAGGAAGGCGCTCCGGTCGGAATCTCATCGTCATGGCAGTTAGTGACCTCATCCACGCTGCTACAATCCCCCGCGAGGGGGATTCAATGACGAACCTAGGTGGTGTAGTGCACATGTTGAAGAAGGAGCGTGATCGGTTGAGCAACGAAACGAAGGCGTGTGGGCTTTGGAGCGGCGCGGAACCCACTTAGAGTTAAGGGTAAGGATGCCCCCTTGGTTGCCCCTCGGCCTCGCTGCGTCTCTAAGACAGATTCAAGTAGAGACCGCTGCATGGCGGAACTTCCCGCGAGTTTCAAGTCGATAGGTCCTTCAGGGACAGGGCGCTTTTTTCTTCTCAACGTCGTCCAGCGACTGCTTCGTTTGTACGAGCAGTCTTCGCAAGATGTTGTAGGTGTTCCAGAGCTTGGTCAATCGATCTGAGACTATCAAGAGCAGAAGGCGTTTGTACCTGCGGAGATTCCAGTTATCGAGCGCGTCTTCCGCGAAATTGTCCACTACGAATGCTGCGAGCAGCAGGACGACCGTTAGGATAAGCTCCTTGTGTGAAATGGTGAGCTTTTCCATCAACGACTTTCCCCTGTTTTCCAGAAAGCTATCAAGGACCCTACCCAGCAGGTATCCAATGGCCACGATGCGGACGATGAACCGGATAGTGCTCCACCAAAGCCAAGATGCGTGATAGCGAAGGGGAATACGGTACTCCGCCTTCGCGATAATCCGGACCTGATTAATGTTGTTCTCGACGAGGGCGCGTGCTAATTGGTTAAAGGAGCGATTAAAAGCCTGTAGCTGTTGTATCCCCTGGTTAAATCCGTCGACGATGGCGCCCATGGCGTCGGCCATCTCTTTCGGCAGTTCGACTGCCCCGGGGGCTACTGTGGGCCGTTCGTAACGCTTGTCCCTAATCTGCACACTATCAAGGGCGCTCAGTTGAGCTTTCATCGCGCTCTCAACTCCAGCTGCGATATTCTGGATGTGCTGGTTTGTTTGACGCGCTCTGACGGGGCTAATAATCTTGTCCCGTACCTCACGCGCTTTTTCAGGGGTATCGCAGCGTTGAACTTCCTCCGTGAGTTTGGCGGACAGTTCCTCACCTTGGGGAATCGGCTGGAAATCGCGTGTGGCCTCCGCGAGCCCCGGTAGTAGCTCCCTGGTGGCTATCAGGTTGCGAATGGCGGTTGAATGGTATTGCGAAAACATGTGGTCGGCCAACACACCATCTATGAATTTCTGGGCGTCTTCATACCTGAACTCAAGCACCAGGCATCCGGAAATCCCCGCAAGAATAGAATCTTCGAGAGCGCTCCTATCGGTTCGCTCCTTGATGTCGATCAGTCGGAAGACTTCGAGCGCCTCAGCGAACTGTTTTCGCGCGGACTCGAATTGACCAAGCTGGTAGCGAATAAACGCTCCCGACTGCAACCCATCGCACAAATCCAGGCGGTCGGAATCCTCCGGCGAGGCAAGCGACAGCCAATGGCGTTGCTTACGGACGTAGTCCGACAGCGTTTCGAGCGCCTCTCCCAGATCTCCGTCTTTTGCCTGCAATTTGCCCAAGGCGAGAAGTGGCGCGGGCCAGAGCTCCGCACACATAACGGCCTGCTCGACATGCGATCGTGCAAGGCGGAAGTAAACTCTGGCTAGGAGGGGCCTCCTTTGAGCTTCGCTGCGGCAAATGTCCTGCAGCTGCATGTGCGCAAAAGCGAGCATATGGCCAGTCTTTTCGCGGATCCGCCCTTGCAGGTAATTGACGCCCTCGCGGTTAGCCACAGGCAGAAGCTTTTCGGCTAGACGATTCCATGAATCCATGACAGCCCCACTCAATAGCAAGATATTGTACTGCCCCTTCAGTGCTGTCAGATTTCGACGCATCGATGATACGCTCCTGCGGTTACAGTTCCAGGTTCTTGGCAATAGGGGCGATAAGATGCGCAATAGTCCGCGAGTCTCTTGTCACCCGCTTAGCGAGTGAAGTGGCCGTCGTGGGCCACCGCCCACAATTCTGTGGGCAGATAGAAGTTATGCCCCAGGGACAATCCGTCTCGACGACTCGGGCCAGAAGTCCGGTTCGAGGACATGGCCAGTCATCTCCTCGAACCCCTTTCAGGCCAACTTCCGCACTGCCGACGATTGGTTCAGAATGCGTCCGGCAAAGCGAATTCCTTACAAGTACCGCTCGATCGCATTCATTTGAGAAGAAGTTGGCGCGTTGCCTCGAACATGCTTTCGATTGCGATGCCTTTCGCATGTATGCGCTTCTGATCCCACGCATCCGGTTCCATCCAGTATCCGCCTTTCTCAAAGCATCTTTCGGCCAGCTTTGGGTCAATCTCTCGAAGAGGCACTGACGCAGTGCTCCACAGCCGCGCTATCGCATACTCCCTTTCCTGGTTACGCGGTTTTCCGTTCTCTTGTTCAGAAATGTACGATCGTGTCTCGGCCAAGGCGGCATACAGTGCAAGTAGCGCTTGATCTATCTTTGCGCTGCGCTCTTTTTTGCTGTCCCGGATCAGCCCCAATACCGACAGCGCCTTATCGAACAGTGTGAATGCGGAAACTGGTTCAATCATGGATGGTGTCCTTTCGTTCCGAGGCAAGTGCGCGCACGACCATGTCATCGCGACTTCATTTCTTATCCGCCAGACTTTCTTGGAGGCCACGGAGAGACCTTTGTGTCCCACGGTTCGCGACTCAAGGCTTTGCTTTCCTTTGCTTCCTCCGCCGTTAACTCGCGAACTCCAGCGGGTACGTAGTCTACGTACATTGGGTGTTGAAGCTTGTCAAAAAGGATACGAATAGGATAGTCAGGCATTACGTCTCCCCGTCTCACCGCTCCTGCATTAACATCGAACCATGCTTGCCTTTCGTTTTCTTCGATCGGCATTGGCGAAACGTAGGGTTCGGGATTTGGCGTGAACCCATGCTCGCGGAGGATCTCTTTCGCATAATCACCCGTAATAGCTTTCCGCAGTGGCATTAAATCCTCCGGAGAAAAAAACTTGTTAACTGCGCAGCGTAGGTATCCGGAATATAACAGATTGTTACATTTGGACGCCTTCCTCATCGTGCGGAAGTCCTCCGGCGTTTGTCGTCGATCTCTGGGTGGATGACGTTAGCGCTTTTGACGTTAGCGCTTTATCGGAGGCGCGCTTTCAGGAAGAACTGCGCACGGGCACGATGGTCCGGCGCGCGTTCGATAAAGCCGTTAGAAGGAAGCCGCCCCTATGGAAATTCAATTGAGGGAAGGTGCGGTGTCGAGATGCGCCGAGGCTGTGCAGCAGAGCACGACAGACGGCAGCGGAAGATGAAAAGGTGAGGAAAGCGCCAGACTCTGGCGAAGACCAGGCTCGGTAGAGTAGAAAGGCGCGGTTTGTGGGACAGCATGGCACAGAGAGACTGAGCGTGCTGACACACGCAAGAGTTTCGTGTTGTAGAGAGTGGTTTCATGCGGCCTCGGTGACCAGGGCCGGAGGAGAACGAAGTTGGATCTCGGCAGCAGTGAGTCTTTCGATGACCATCATCGGTCCACCGCATTTTGGGCATAGCCAAGAATCACTTGAGTCTTTGCTGCCTGATAGGTCTTGCTCTGTCTGCGGCGCTGAGCCGAGCAAATGAAAACAAAGTGGCAGGAGCTTGGCGCGTCGCCGGTTGGCGAGGAAGCCGAAGTTCCGGATGCGCACGAAACCTTTGGGAAGCACGTGCAACAGGAAGCGGCGCAGGAATTCATCGAGAGAAAGAGTCAGCAACTTCTGTTCGTTGTGGTGAGCGGAGTCGCGCCAACGAAAAGTGATCGTCTCCTCGGCAAACGAGACCAAGCGATGATTGGAGATGGCCACGCGATGGGTGTAGCGACCCAGATACTGGAGCACATACTCGGGGCCACCGAAGGGTGGTTTCGCGTACACCACCCAGTCCTTTCGGAACAGCGGTCGTAACCAGGCGGCGAAGGTCCTCGGCTGAACGAGGGGTGTCAGGTTTCCATGAAAGACGAGCTGGTGATCACGGAAGGCCTGCCGGAGAGCAGCAACAAACTTGCCGCGGAAGACGCGACGGAGCACGTGGATGGGAAGAAAGAACCGATCGCGTGATTTTACCCAGTGGGTGTGATCGAGTGACAGGCCACCGGCGGGAATAACGCAATGGACATGGGGATGGAGCCCGAGCTTCTGATTCCAGGTATGCAGCACGGTGAAGAAGCCCAGTTCCGCGCCGAGGTGTCTCGGATCGCGAGCAACTTCGAGAAGTGTTTCTGCACTGGCGCGGAACAGCAGATCGTAGATGACTTTCTTGTTCTGCAAAGTCAGTGCTGCGAGCTGCGGCGGAAGTGTGAAGACCACATGGACGTAGCGCGTCGGGAGAAGTTCTCTTTGACGTGCGGCGATCCAGCGTTCCCGAGCCGCGGTCTGACACTTCGGGCAATGCCGATTTCGGCAGGAGTTGTAAGAGATGGTGGCGCGATGCCCGCAGCGGGTGCACTGATCGAGATGACCGCCGAGTGCGGCGGTGCGACAGCGCGCAATGGCCAGCAGCACTTTGCTGTGCTTCCAGCTGAGCCAGTGGCGATTTCGTTCGATGAAGGCAGCTCCCGCGCTGCGGATGAGATCGGCCACCTCGAGGGGCGGCCGGCTCATCTATTCCTCCTGCGTTGACCGGTCTTTCAGCTGCAGCGAGTCCAGAGGACTCGCGGTCGCGTGGAGATGACGCTCGGAAAGATGGAGGTAGATGGTGGTCTCTTTGAGATCGCGATGGCCCAACAGGATCTGAATGGTGTGGAGGTCGGCGCCGGCCTCCAGAAGGTGTGTGGCGAAACAATGACGCAAGGTGTGTGGATGGACGGCTTTTTTGAGGTCCGCGCGCTTGGCGGCTCCGTCACAGGCGTGCCAAACCGTTTTCGTGTCGATGGGGTAGTGAGCAGTATGCCAACGGTTACCGGGGAAGAGCCAGTCGCTGGGTTTTCTCCGCAACCGATGCCAGTGTTTGCGCAGTTCCTCGAGTAGCTTGGGGCTAAGCATTACATCCCGGTCTTTGCGCCATTTGCCGCCTTGGACGCGAATCACCATGCGCTTGCTGTCGACATCGCTGACCTTCAGGCGCGTCAACTCGGCGCACCGCAGGCCAGTTGCATAGAGCGTGATCAGTAGAGTTCGATGGAAAGGAGTGCCCGCGGCATCGATGAGTCGCGCGACTTCTTCCTGGCTGAGGATCGTTGGGAGGCGGTGGGTCTTTTTCGGATAGGGAGTCTCGGCGATGCTCCAGGCCTTCTTGAGAGTTTTGATGTAGAAGAAGCGCAGCGCCGCCAGGCGGTTCGTAACTGTACCCGCCGACAACTTCCGCTTTTGAAACAGCTCGGCTTGATATTCGCGAATGTGTCGCGGGCCCAAGCGATCCGGCGGAAGGTTGAATCGTCGAGCAAAATCTTCCACTGTGCGGATGTAGTAGCGTGTGGTATGTTGCGAGTAATTACGACGTTGGAGTTCCTCCAACATCATTTTTCTGAGATGGGTCACAGGGACCTCCTTGTGACCCAAAATTTATCTCAACCATCGAGCAACACTGCTCCGTTCACCTCACGCGCAGCGTCCGCCGCCGGGCGGCTTCGTTCTGACGGGCAACTCCGTCGAAAATCAATCGCCCTGCTAGATTTGCATTCCGTTTTCGGCGGTAGCTGGGTTCATGGGTGTGATTGCGACGTCGTACCCGAGCTTGCGAAGAGCTCGTGCCA
>WNGL01001533.1_pt1 | contig 28307 bp, 26 predicted proteins | sample 5400591 | NCBI WGS metagenome assembly WNGL01 (sample SAMN13153377, study PRJNA577476) | soil metagenome | isolation source: 80 cm soil or saprolite under Garry oak tree replicate 1 | place: USA:California | collected 2016-06-15 | reverse complement strand
TGACGTACGACTGGAGGGTCTACCGCAACCGCGACTAAGCATCGGCGTCTGGATTACGCATCCCGAGTCTCACCTGACTGCTACAGAGCTAGTCGATGAGGCCGCGTCAGCAAAGCGAAACTCGAAGGACCTGGGGAAGAACCGCATCACGGTTCGTGTTGAGCGGGCATCGCACTACGACGAGACGGTTTACGAGGTCACGCCCTAGCAGTTCTAGTACCCTCCTCGGGCCACTCGCTGTGCATCCTCAGGAGTCGCGTATGTTGTGAGCCCCCAAGTCGTGTCGTACAGCTCGGCGGGAAACTCCCCGTCGATCATGTAGGACCAGCGGCCTGGACGCACCTCGACGACGCGATGGTGAGTCCTCTGCCTGACTCCTTCGTTTGCGCTGAAACCTGAATCGGTGACAACATCACCTCCTATGCAACCAGAACAGGGTCTCGCCATGCTCGGCGATTGGCCGGGTTCACCCGAAGGCCGAATGTTCTTCGCTTTTCCCGACAGACTGGGTGATCCGCAGGAGGGCGTTTTGGGCGATGCTGACCAGCAGAATGCCGTTAGTGTAGCCAGAACGCGATACAACGGAACACCTGCCCGTGCGTTTGCATGTTGGTTAACACGAGAGTGGCAAGACAAGCTTTTGACGGTTGGCGTGAGCTGCTGGTATGTCGGTGACACCGAGTCACACGCTATGTGGCAGATTTTTGGAGCAGGTGGCGTTGCAATAGAGTCCACTGTTGAGAAAATCAAAAACGCGCTGAGTCCGGCTGCAGCCGTGCAAGCAAAGATCGTGCAATATGTGGACTATCCCCATCGCCCCGCCACCGGTCTGGATCCGGTCCACGTGCTGTCGTTCAAGCGCTCACCTTACCAGCACGAGAAGGAACTTCGTTTCTTCGTAACCGTTCCCGACGAGGACGTGAACCGCGTAAAGAATCTCAGAGGCCTTGGCAGGTCTGGAGAGGTTCTGATTCACGAAGGGCCTCAAGGTCAACTCGGCCCGAACGGCATCACGATTCCTTTGGTTGCGGTTCAGGCCATAGATCGGGTTGTTTTGGCGCCCAGCGCTCCGACTTGGCTCAAGAACGCGATCTTTCACCTGTGCATCGCGAACGGGATTGATATGAAGAGCGTAGACCAGAGCAAGTTAGACGACGATCCCTATCCGGAGTTGGCAGCGCTCAACAGAACGCGGCTCGACTGCGATCGGTTAGCTGCGACCTAGATCCCTCATAGGGACCACCGGAGATCACATCGTCAATGGAGTGGGCAAAGGAGTCCTGGGCGCTGATCAGCTCGTGGGCTTTGACGCTCGGCGCTGTGCTGTACGCTGTTCGCACGGCGTACTCGGCCGAGCGTGACAGACGTGCACTTCAACAGGCCGCTCTAGAGCGTGAGAAGCTCAAATTGGAAGTCGCGCGCTTGAAGAACGATCCGACGATCGTCTCGGATCGGCGAGCCATCTACGATCGATTGCGGAGAATGGTCGGGGAGATCACGCGTGACGCGAAGGTAAGCATTAAGCAGATCTATGACCTGCACGAAGTCATTCACGACGCGGAGTTTCGCTTTACAGGCGATGTTGTTGATTCAGTCAAGGGATTCCTTCACGCTGCCGTCGAGCTACAAGTCGCGGGAGCAAGGCTCGAAGATGGACCGAAGAGCATGACCAAGGAACAATGGGAGAGACAGGTTCAAGCCGACCATGATGCCCTTTCCAAGGTCGCGGCGTTCGAACAAGACATGGTGGGCATCTTCAGGCCGCACCTGTTGTTGTAGTCGCCTGCCGCAAAACAGCCCCACGATGCCGCAAGAACGCCCTAACTCCCCTCGCGGCATTCATGGATTGGCTGCATGACCGACGAGATTGAACGAGCTAGATTGATTTCTGAATGCCCCCTGGCGACGAAGTTACTTCCATTAGAATCGACCGCCGGGCGCGACCGTTGCGGCTGGGTTTTCTCGTTGACGCGGAGTCGCCGGATTCTGTCCGGTCCGGTATCGAAGTCGCCACAGCTATCTGGGGCGGGGGATACTGTCCGCTGATCCCGGTCTTCAAGACAGTACCGACGGAGTGGATGAAGCTACGCGCCCCGGAACGGCATCCCCCGGCCTCGTTGATCGCGGATGGCTACGTCCAGCTGTTCCAGCCCGATTACCTAGTAGAGACGCTCGCTGGTCTCGCTGCGAATCTGACATTCCCTTCCGAGCGAACACTCTCTCTGGCGCAACTTTTTGATCCGAACGGAGTGAGGCATGGCGTAAGCGCAGCCGATATCTATCGTGCGGTCTACACAAAAGAGTTTCGTTTCGTTCAGCGGAACGAGCAGCCATTCGTGTGGCCACGATTGAACGAGCCAGGTTTTGAGCTTCTCTCGGCAGCTTGGTTCGGCGCTTTTTCCGGTGACGCTCTTGGTGCTAAGTTGGAAGCGACTTACTTGCGCGAGTTGAGCGCACAGCGAGTGGGCGTAGCTGCCGTCACGGCATATGAGCCGAGAGGCGGGACACCACTTCGCGTCGGGCAGTCCGAACTCGACGTCTATCCTCGCAGTGTTGCGCCTCGGCTCGCGCTTCTCTTCCTGGAGCATGCTAGGCCCTCCGACATACTCGACTACTGGAACTTGCGGGCGCTCGGCTGGCGCGTCGTGCCGGTTCCGCTCGCGTGGCTCAGCAGTGCAGAGGCAAACATACGGAGCGTGATGGAGCAGAGCGCCGGAGGCGGCCAACCGTCCGCAGTCGACGCCACTCTACTCGTGCCAACACAATCGCTGGACGAAGCCGTTTTCCGAGAGGCGGTCAAGCCCTTTCAGTCTCCCCAGGTCCACTCTGCGTGGTATCCCAGACTATGGGACGAATGGGGGCGCGGTGCTGATCATATAGGTCGACCAGAAATTCGAGCTGGCGAGCTGCGTGGTGACGTTGAACTAAGGGACCGCTACAAGATGTTCGAGCTTGTCGTCCCTGATCTCCTCCGCCACGTCGACCCGCCCTTTGGTGGCCAGCACCCACCATCGTGGGCGACGGTAGTCAATCTGCGATCCTACTCGTCCACAGAGAGCGGGACCGCATTCCCATCAACGCTTCGGAAGCTGTCGTCGCTTCTTAGGACGATGGAGCCCGTGTGGCTGAGCGACGAAGGAATTGTGGTTGAAACTTCTTTGCACCGGTCGTCGGAACTCTGGGAATTCCCACGCGTACGCGACGTGTTCTGGATGTGGGCGAATGAGGCGGGATTCGAGTACGTCGAATCCGCACCAGGGCGCCTTCTTGGTCAAATGGTGAAGCGTCTGGGAGGCCTGGGTGGGGCTACACTGATCCGACGCGCAGAGCTACTTGATGCACTTAATCAGATGGCGCATCAGGCGTTGATCGCTCCTGAAACTGAGGATGAACCGGCTCGATCGAAGGCCAGATCGGGAACTATTTCATACGAGCAACTCCGCAATCTGCTGCGGCCGCTGCACGCGGTGGAGATTCCTCCTGGTACACCTCCTGACCAGCGACCGGCGTTCACGCGACACCAAGAGGCCGGGATCGAGAGTCACATTGCGAGTCTTGTCGCTCGGGACGTGCTGCGCGTTGGCTTGCGAGTGCAGTGCCCGTTTTGCTCGCAATGGACTTGGTACGGATTAGACGGACTCGGACCGGAAATTGAGTGCGAGAGATGCCTTCAGACGCACCCGTTTCCGACCGGGAGACCAACCGACGCCGAATGGCATTATCGGCCGGTCGGACCATTCGCTGTTGAGAACTATGCTCATGGCGCGTACGCGGTTATCCTGGCGCTCCGGTTTCTGGTTTACATGGACCATCCAGATGGCCTTTCATGGAGTCCATGCTTCGAATTGAGAAAGGGCACCACCACACTCGAAGCCGACTTCGGTGCGTTCGTCCGTCCCGATCGTTGGACGAGGACCGCCGAGACAACGCTACTGCTCGGGGAGTGTAAGAGCGGCGACCGATACTTCGATGCCAAGGACTACGCTCGTGCTCGCCAGCTGTTGAAGGTCTTTCCCACAGCGGTCTTGGTGTTTGCGACGACGCGTTCAGAGTTGACCCCGGACGAGAAGGAACAGCTCCGCAGCATCGCGAGCGACGGTCGCAACGCCGCCTATTTGGGCCAGCCATGGAGTCCTGTTGTAGTCCTGACACGATGGGAGCTCGGCAGCACTTGGGGAGCGCCTATTTGCTGGAAAGGTCATCCTCGGCTCGCTCCGGGCCAGGAAAACGTCAATGTACGCGGTTCGATCCGCGATCTCGCAGATCTGACCCAGCAGTTGCACTTGGATATGCCTTCAATGCAACAAGAAGCGCGAGAGCGTCAGGAGCGAGAGAAGAAGTCAGGCTAAGAAACCTCAGACAAGCCCGCCGTTGCTTCCCGTGTTACTTGGTGAGATGCCATCCGCCCCGCCCTTAATAGAGCGTCCAATGCAGCGGAGGGACCATCGTGGCAGCGGGACAAACAGCGGGACTCACACTCGAAACCGCTTGGTACAGCAGGAACAGCACGGGACGACTCGTGCAGGATCAGCGGCGAGAATCAACGAGTTAGCGCGAGTGATGCCGAGTGGCGCCAAGCTCGGAACGCATTTTCAGTCCGCTGCTCTACCAACTGAGCTACCTGGCCTCACCTCGCGGGCTCGGAACATAGAAACCCGGCGGCCGGACGCCAAGTAGGCTGCTGCGTTAGCATTCCTACCATGCGCCCTCGGCTCTGCGCCGTGCTGACGATCGCTGCGCTCGCCGCGTGCCAGAACCGCCCCCCCGGCACCACGGAGCAGCCGCCACCAACGTATGGCACGCCGACGCTGCAGGTGCGGGGCAACCAGCTCGTCGACGCGACTGCACGCCCTGTGCGGCTGCGCGGCGTGAACCGCTCCGGAGCCGAGTACGCCTGCGCGCAGGGATGGGGCATCTTCGACGGTCCCTCGGACTCCGCGTCCGTCGCGGCGATCGCGTCCTGGCGAGCGAACGCCGTCCGCGTGCCGCTCAACGAGACCTGCTGGCTCGGCATCAACGGCGTCGCCCCCGCCTACTCGGGCGACAACTACCGCCGCGCGATCTCGGATTACGTCGCCCGGCTCAACCGGGCGGGGCTCGTCGTCATCCTGGACCTGCACTGGAGCGCGGCCGATACGGCGAAGGCGCTCAGCCAGGCGCCGATGCCGAACCGCGACCACTCACCGGAGTTCTGGCGGCAGGTCGCCGCCGCCTACAAGAGCAACACCAGCGTGATCTTCGACCTGTTCAACGAGCCGTTTCCCGACAACAACGCCGACACGCCGGAGGCCTGGCGCTGTTGGCGCGACGGCGGATCGTGCCGGGGCGTGAGCTTCACCGCAGCCGGGATGCAGGAGCTGGTCGACGCGGTCCGCGGCACCGGCGCGACCAACGTCATCATGCTCGGCGGCGTCCAGTACGCCGCGCGCCTCTCGGGCTGGCTCGCGTCCAAGCCCACCGATCCGCTCGACAATCTGGTCGCGTCGTGGCACGTCTACAACTTCAGCTGGTGCAACACCCAGCCGTGCTGGGACTCGGACGCGGCACCGGTGGCGCAACAGGTGCCGCTGGTCCTCGGGGAGCTGGGGGAGAGCGACCGCGGCAGTGCCTTCGTCACCGCGCTCATGGACTGGATGGACGCCCGGCAAGGGAGCTACCTCGCCTGGGTGTGGAACGTGTGGGGCCAGCCGCTGGACCTGATCCTGAGCTACGATGGCACGCCGACGCCCTACGGTCAAACCTTCAAGGCGCGTTTCGGGTCGTAGGCCTGCCACGTGGCGTCGTCGCGCAGCGTGCCGTACTTTCTCGGCCATGCCGCACCCCCACTTCCCCAACCTCACCGTGCTCGAGCATCCTCTGATCCGGCACAAGCTTACGATCCTGCGCGACAAGCACACCACGACGCGCGACTTCAAGCAGCTCGTCAACGAGATCGCGATGCTCATGGCGTACGAAGTGACGAAAGATCTGCCGCTCGAGCCCGTCGACGTGGAGACGCCGCTCGAGTCGATGCGGGGCACCCGGGTGGCGGGGAAGAAGCTCGCGCTGGTGCCGATCCTGCGGGCCGGCCTCGGGATGGTGGAAGGGATCGCCCAGCTCATTCCGTCGGCGCGCGTCGGGCATATCGGCATCTACCGCGAGCACGACACACTCCAGCCCGTCGACTACTACTTCAAGATTCCCGAGGGGCGCGACGCGCGCGACTTCTTCGTGCTCGATCCGATGCTCGCGACCGGCGGCTCCGCGGTGGACGCCGTGGGCGCGCTCAAGCACGCCGGCGCGCAGCGCATCCGGTTCCTCTGCCTCGTCGCCGCTCCCGAGGGCGTGCGCCGCATGCTCCAGGCCCACCCCGACGTGCCGGTGTTCGCCGCCGCGCTCGACCGCGAGCTGAACGCGCAGGGCTACATCCTGCCCGGGCTGGGCGATGCGGGGGACCGGCTGTTCGGCACGCGGTGAGCGGGCTCTGATTGACAGTTTACGTCACATAGGTAAATTATGACGTAATTCGTCACAATAGCCAAATGTGACATAAAATGTCCACCACCTATCTCGCCCTCATCGGCGACGCCGTCGCCTCCCGCGCCCTGCCGCCGCCCCGTCGGGCGCGCCTGCAACGCGCGCTCCGCGGCGCGATCCCGGAGTTCAACCGCCGCTGGCGCACCGCCCTCGCCGCCCGCTTCGCCGTCACGCTGGGCGACGAGTTCCAGGCACTCCTCACCACCGCGCGGCCAGTCTGGGAGCTCCTGCACGAAGTGCACTTGCGCTTCCCCGAGGTCGAGTGGGTCGTCGCCTGCGGGCTCGGCCCCATCGCCACCCGGCTCGAGCGTCACGCCACCGCCCCCGAGGTCGACGGGCCCTGCTTCCACGCCGCCCGGGCCGCCATGGAACACGCCAAGCGCCGGCGCCTGCTCATCGGGTTCGGCGGCTTCGCGCCCGCCCTCGATCCGCTCGCGAGCTACTACTCCGCGCTGTATTGGAGCTGGACGCCGCGCCAGCGCCGCACCGCCACGCTGCTCCGGCTCGGCCCGCCCGCCTTCGCTGCCGCCCAGCTCAAGGTCGACCGCAGCGCCATCTCCCACCTCGCGCGCCGCATGGCCTGGCCCCTCGTCGCAGCCGGCGATAAGATGTTCCAGGCAGCCCTGCAGGAGGCGTTGTGAACCCGCTGTCCGTCGTCCCGCTGCTCGTCTACACCCTCGCCGCCACGCTGTGGCCGGCGCAGGTCGACACCCGCCGGCGCGGCGCGAGCCTGCTGCTCGTGGAAGCCGTGATCGTCGCCGCCGCCGTCGGGGCGGGCGGCTACCTCGCGCAGCTCGTCGTGCCGCGCACCGAAGGGCTGTGGTGGGGCCGGGTCGGGCTGCTCGCCACGGGCTATTTGTACGTGTGCGGCCGCGGCATGGTCGTGATCCGGGCCGTGCTCGAGCTGCCGACGCTCCAAATGCGGCGCGACGACGACCGTACGGCAGGCGCGATCGATATCGCCCGCGGCCGGGCCATCGGTGCCCTCGAGCGCGCCTTGACCCTCACCCTGATCCTGCTGGGCGAATACACGGCGGTCGGCTGGATCATCGCCGCCAAGTCCCTCGCCCGCTTCAAAGCATTGGAGGACCGTGAGTTCGCTGAGTACTTCCTGATCGGCACACTCGCGTCGTTCCTGCTCGCCCTGCTCGCCGGGATCGGAATGCGGATTCTGCTGCGCTAGGGACTGGGGGCGCTGCCCACCCCCGTCCCGCTGCCACGCAACCCTTTCAAGCCCCCCTGTGTCACAGGGTTAACCGTCACCGCCGTTTCGGAGCCCGGTGGACGAAAGCGCACTGATTGCTCGAGTCCGCGCCGGGGACGGCGCCGCAGAGCGTGCATTGTACGACACGCACGTGGATCGCGTGTACCGGCTGGCCTATCGCCTCTCCGGTGACGACGAGCTGGCCCGGGAGTTCACCCAGGACACGTTCGTGCGCGCCTTTGAGCGGCTCGGCTCGTTTCGGGGTGAGGCACGCCTCTCGACCTGGCTGCATGCGATCACCACGTCGGTGGTGCTCAACGGGCTGCGGAAGGTGAAGCGGTTCCGACGGCGCGAGACCGACCTCACTGAGGCGACCGGGGTCTCGCGCCCCGGACGACAGGCCGAGCCGGACCTGAAGCGACGGCTCGCAACGGCGATCGACGGGTTGCCGGACGGTTACCGCACGGTGTTTGTGATGCACGACGTCGAGGGCTACACGCACGAGGAGATCGGCGCGGCGCTCGGCATCGAGACGGGAACTTCGAAGGCGCAGTTGTCGCGTGCCCGCGCCAGGTTGCGCGAGGCACTGGCGGACTTCGCAGGAGAATGGGTGTCATGACTGAAGACCGGTTCGAGCAGCTGCTGCGGGAGGCCGCGCAGGACTATCATCGCCCGCCGGAGACGCCACGCGAAGAGCTGTGGCGGCGCATTATGGCGGTGCGCGAAGCGCGCCGGCGGCGGCGGGTGCTCGTCGCGGGCCCCTGGGTCCGCTGGGGCATCGGCATCGCCGCCGTGCTCGCCCTCGGCATCGGGATCGGGCGCTGGACAGCGCGCCCGACGGGCCTGGGCCCTGCCGCGATCGCGACGCCGGTCGCGAACGACCAGGGCGCACTCGCGTATCGCGTCGCGGCGGCCCAGTATCTCACCCGCGCGGAGGCGCTGCTCACGGGGTTCCGGACGGAAGCCCGCGCGGGGCAGCGGGACGTCCAGTTCGCGGCGCAGGCCCGCGACCTCCTGGCCACCACCCGCCTGATGCTCGATTCGCCCGCCGCCACGGATGCCCGGCTGAAGGGCCTGCTCGAGGACCTCGAGCTGGTGCTCGCACAGATCGCGCAGCTCCCGCCGGGCGGCGACACGGAAGATGTGCAGTTGATCAACCAAGGACTGGAACAACACAGCGTGCTGCTGCGGTTGCGGACGGCGAACCCCGCCGGCCCCGGACCGGTGCGTACGCAAGGAGCACTGTGATGCAGACGATGCAGCTCGTGTTAGCGGCCGTCATGGCGATCCAGCGGCCGGCGGCGCCCCCCAGCCCGCCGCTGCAGGCGCTTCAGCTCGCTGGGCAGGTCGACGCGCTGCAGGGGCTGCAGGGGCTCGAAGGACTCGCAGGACTCGCCGGGCTCGAGGGGCTGGAGGGGCTGGAGGGGCTGGCCGGACTCGAAGGGCTCCAGGGATTCGAATCACTGGAGGGATTCGAGGCGCTGGAGGGGTTCGAGGGAGTCGCGGGGTTCGAGCCAGTCGACGAGCAGGACCCCACCGACTCGCTGTGGCGGGCGGCACGGCAGGCGTTCAACCGCGGGGACTACACCAGCGCCGCGAACCTGTACGGCGATCTCAACCGTCGCTACCCGAACGCGACCCGCGCGGGCGACGCGCTCTATTGGGCGGCGTTCGCCCTCTACAAGAACGACGACTTGGGCCGCGCCCGCAGCCTGCTCGTCACCCAGCAGCGGCGCTATCCCAAGGCGGCCACGCTGCGGGACGGCGACGCGCTGCTCGCGCGCATCCAGACGGCGCTTGCCAAGCAGGGCGACGAGGAAGCGGGCCGGTGGATCAGCCAGCACGCACAACCCCGGCCGGAGACGGATACCACGCACGCCAAGGGCTGCTTGAGCGACGACGATGACGACGACCTGCGCGTCGCGGCGCTCAACGGTCTGCTGCAAATGGACGCTGCCAATGCGGTGCCGATCCTGCGCAAGGTGCTGGCCCGCCGCGACTCCTGTTCCACGGCGCTGCGCCGCAAGGCGGTGTTCATCGTGTCGCAGAAGCGGACGCCCGAGACCGAGGACATCCTGCTCGACGCCGCCCAGCACGACCCGGACTCGGAGGTGCGCCAGCAGGCGGTGTTCTGGCTGTCGCAAGTGCCTACCGAGCGCGCGGTGGGGATGCTCGACTCGATTCTCAAGACGTCCAGCGATCCGGAGCTGCAGGAGAAGGCGATCTTCGCGTTGTCGCAGCAGAACAGCCCCAAGGCTGCCGACATCCTCCGCGCCTACGCCGAGCGCTCGGACGCTCCCTCCGAAGTGCGGGAGAAAGCCATCTTCTGGCTGGGGCAGCGGCACTCGGCCGAGAACGCCGCTTTCCTGCGCGGCCTGTACACGAAACTCAACGACGACGACTTGAAGGATAAGGTCATCTTCTCGCTCTCGCAGATGGGCGGCACCGAGAACGCGCGCTGGCTGATGGACATCGCGCTGAACGAGCGCGAGCCGATCGAGCAACGCAAGAAGGCGCTGTTCTGGGCGGGCCAGACCGGCGCCGACCTGGACCAGCTCGCCGCGCTGTACGACCGGATGCAGAACCGGGAGATGAAGGAGCAGCTGATCTTCGTGTACTCGCAGCGCCACGAGGCGGCGGCGCTGGACGCCCTGATCAAGATCGCCAAGACCGAGCCAGACAAGGAGCTCCGCAAGAAGGCGATCTTCTGGCTCGGCCAGTCGCACGACCCGCGTGCCGCGCAGGTCCTGCTGGAGATCATCAACCAGTGATCGCCGCGCTCGTCGTGGCGCTCGCCCTCCAAGGCGGCCTGGCCGACCGTGTGGCGGCCGCGCCGGACGGCGAGGTGCGGTTCTCCTACGCCACCCGCGCCGGCGTGTGCGGCAACGGCCGCAACAACATCTCCTTCGATTGCGAGGACGGCTGGTGCGGCCGGCATCGCATGTCGTTCGGCAGAAATGACGACGACGACGCGGGCTGCCCGTGCGAGCCGGGCCCGGCGCGGATCGCGCTCCAGAAGCGCGGCGGCCAGGTCACACGCCTGCGGGTGTATGTGGGCGGCGCCTGGAGGGCGGCCGGCGCCGGCGTCACCGACCTGGGCGCCGTGGCCGCCGCCGCCGCGGCTCGCTACCTGCTCGACCTCGCGGCGCGCGCCGCCGGCGACGCCGGACACGAGGCGGTGTTCCCTGCTGTCCTGGCGGACGGCGTGACCGTGTGGCCCGACCTGCTGCGCCTCGCCCGCTCGGCCACCGTGGCGCGTGAGACGCGGCGCTCGGCGGTCTTCTGGCTCGGCCAGGCCGCCGGCGAAGCGGCGACACGCGGGCTCACGGAGCTGTTGGACGACACGACCGTGGCGCTCGACGTGAAGGAAAGCGCCGTGTTCGCACTGTCCCAGCAGCCGCGTGACGCAGGCGTCCCGGCCCTGATCCGCATCGCGCGCACCCACCCCAGTCCGGGGGTGCGCAAGAAGGCGCTGTTCTGGCTGGGCCAGTCCGAGGATCCGCGCGCACTCGCGCTGTTCGAGGAGATCCTGACGGAAAGACGGTGAAGGGCGGTGGAGGTCGATGGAGGTTGGTGGAGGCAGGGACGGTCCTCCGCCACCCTCCACAACCTCCACCAACCTCCAAAACCTCCCCCGTATATTCCCCCGCATGCCTTTTTGGACCCTGCCCCGAAAACTCGCGGGGGCGCTCGTGCTGGCGATCGCGCTGGCCTTGGGCTGGGCCGCCGTCGTGGTGGCCGCCGCCCTGGCCGCGGCCCGCGACCAGGCGACGAGCGCCGACGCGATCGTCGTGCTCGGGGCCGCGCAGTACAACGGTCGGCCCTCGCCCGTGTTCCGGGCGCGGCTGGACCACGCCGCCGCCCTCTACCAACGCGGGCTCGCGCCCGTGGTACTGGTGACGGGGGGCGTCGGGACGGGAGACACGGTCAGCGAATCCGAAGTGGGCCGCCACTACCTCGTCAAGGCGGGCCTCCCCGACGTGGCGGTGCTGGCGCTCCCCGCGGGCACCAGCACGTCCGCATCACTCGACGGGGTGGCGCGCTGGTTCAGCGGCCGGGACAGCCGGCGCGTGTTGCTCGTCTCGGACGGATTTCACATGCTCCGGCTCCAGATCATCGCGACGCGGCTCGGACTCGTGCCGTTCACCTCCCCCGCCCCCAATTCGCCGATCCGCGCCAACCTCCGCCGCAACGCCGCCTACTTCTTCGCCGAGGGGTTCAAGGTCCCCGTCACCTGGCTCTTAAAGCACTGAGGGCGCTCCCCATGCAACTCGCCACCCGCCGCATCTACACGGGTCGGGTCGTGCGGCTCGACGTCGACACGGTGCGCTTCCCCGACGGCTCCACCGGGGAGCTGGAGTTGATTCGGCATCCCGGTGCCGCGGCGGTCGTCCCGTGCCTTTCGGATCCCGCCGTACCCGACCCCACGATCCTCATGCTCAAGCAGTACCGCTACGCGGGGGGCGGGCCGCTGTGGGAGGTGCCGGCGGGCACGCTCGAGTCCGGTGAGGCACCCGAAGCGTGCGCGCGGCGCGAGCTGCTCGAGGAGGCAGGCGTCACAGCCGAGCGGCTCGAGCGGCTCACGGCGATTTTGACGACGCCGGGCTTTACCGACGAGGTGATTCACCTCTTCATGGCCAGCAGGTTGGGGACGGCCAGGCCCGCGCGGGAGCGCGATGAGTTCATCGAGGTCGTTCCCCGACCGTTGTCCGAAGTCCTTGCGGGAATTCGGGATGGCGAAGTTCGTGACGCGAAGACGATTGTCGCTATCCTTTATATGGCACAGTTTCGTTTGGGCCTGTGACAGCGGCGTCACGTTGCAATGTCACCTCAGGTGGACGATATTGAGGCACGCGGCACCCCGCCGAGGTTTGGCGCGAAGACGTTGTAGTCTTGCCACTTAGTGAAATCGTCGTAAAATCGCCCGGTGACGGGTACGGTTCGTGCGATAGGTCCGAGCGCAGGAGGAGGTCTCGCCCAGTTCCGGGGTCGTTTCTAGCTGAAACAACGGAGCCAGTCTCATGCGAGCAGCCCTCAAACGGAAGACCCAGCCCGCCGTCACCGCCCGGGCGCTGGAGCGCGAGGCGCTTCACGAGCTCGACGATGGCCAGGTGGTGCTCGAGCACCTGGCCGGCGACCATCAGGCGTTCGGCGCCCTGGTCGACCGCTACCAGACCCGGCTGCTCAATTTCATCAACCGCACGATTGGGGACCGCGAGCGGGCCGAGGACCTGGTCCAGGAGGTCTTCATCCGCGTATTCCGGCACCTGCACCGGTTCGACCAGACCAAGAAGTTCTCGACCTGGATCTACACGATCGCGTCGAACCTGGCGAAGAACGAGCTCCGCAACCGCAGCCGGAACCCGCTCGTGCTGTTCCAGACGATCAAGAAGCACTGGGAGGCCGACCACCGCCCGCTGCAGTTCGAAGACGCGACCGCGCGCCCGGACGACCTCTACCGCAAGCGCTACCTCAAGGAAGCGGTGGACCAGTGCGTGGGGCAGCTCCCCGACCACCACCGGGCGGTGTTCGTATTGCGGGAGCTCGAGGGAAAGAGCTACGCCGAGATTGCGGACATCACCGGTTGCAACCTGGGAACGGTGAAAAGCCGGCTCAACCGGGCACGCAACAGCTTCGCCCAGCTCATCGAGCCGCTGCTCGAATAGCCGGCGGAACCGCCGGTGCTCGCCACGGTACAACATAGCCGTCATGACGTGTGCTGAATTCCTGGACCGCTATACGGATTTTCGCGACGGGCTGATCGCGGCCCCGCGCGAGATCCGGCGTTTCGAGCGCCACCTCGCGTGCTGTCCCGCCTGTCGCCGCTACGACACCACGGTGCGCCGGGGCGTGCGCGCCCTGCAGGCGGTGGAGACGATCGAGCCGTCGCCCGACTTCCGGCGCCGGCTCGAAGCGCGTCTGGCGCAGGAGCGCCGGGCGCTGGTCGAGGTCCCGGCAAGCGCGGGGATCGCCGCGGCACTCTTCGTGGCCGCCGCGCTCGCCTTGCTCGCCCTCGAAGGAGTGCGACGGCCCGAGGTGGCGCGGGCGCACGCCCTGCCGCCAGTCCCCTTCCCAAAACCGGTCGCGCACGCAGGCGTGCCGTTCGTCTCGTTCCAGGACCCGCGCGCCAGCGTGGTCACGGGCAACCCGAGCCCGTACGGGACCGCCCTCGTCGAACCCGCCAGCGCCGGCCGTTAGGCGTTTTTTCGATCCGCTGGGCTCCGGGGCGCGGCACGCTGTGCCACGACCTTTCTCCGGGCCCCGGCCCACGGTAACTTCCGCCCGATATGGCGGTCCTCAGCTTCGACGCGCTGCTGCGGAGCCTCAAGCAGGGGCGGACGCCCGAGGCGCTCTACTATCTCCACGGCGACGAGGACGTCCTTAAGGACGAAGCCATCCGGGCGCTCGTCGACCGCGTGCTCGACCGCGGCGCGCGGGACTTCAACTTCGACCAACGTAGCGCGGCTGACCTCGATCCCGAGGTGTTCCACAGCCTGGTGAACACGCCGCCGATGCTCGCCGCGACCCGGGTCGTGGTGATTCGGGGCATCGAGGACGTGCGGAAGATGTCCAAGGTGCGCCAGGAGTTGCTACGGTACCTCGAGTCCCCGAGCCCGACGACGCTGCTCATCCTCGTTCAGGGCGCAGGCGAGCCTCCCGACGCGGAGCTGGCGCGCTCCGCCACCGCCGTCGCCGTCGAGCCGCTGCCTCCCGCGCGCGTGCTCAAATGGGTGGCGCACCGGGCGGGGCAGCTCCAGCTCACGCTCGAGCCGGATGCGGTGGAGCTGCTCGTCCAGTCCGTCGGGCGCGACCTCGGCGCATTGGGTGGGGAGCTCGAGAAGCTCGCCGCCCTGACGGCAGGCCGCCCCGGTGGAGGAGTGGCAACGCGGCCGGACGTCGCCGCCCTCGTGGGCACGCGACCGGGCGAAACGCTCCAGGACCTGATTGACGCGGCCCTCGAGCGGCGGGCTGCAGTCGCGGCGCGGCTCGTGGAACCGGTCCTCGAGCAAGCGGGGATGAATGGGGTACGCATCCTCATGGCGCTCGGCACGGCACTCGTCGGCACGGCGCTGGCACGTGCCGAGCTCGACCGCGGCACGCCGCCAGCGCGACTCGAGGCCGCCCTGCTCGGCCAGCTGCGGGCTGCGCGGCCGTACGGCCTCGGGAGTTGGGAGCAGACGGCCGCGCGCTGGGCACGCTGGGCTGCGGGGTGGAACGCTGCGGCGCTGCGCCAGGCGCTGCGGCTCGCACTCGATGCCGACCGCGCGCTCAAGTCGACCACGCTCACCCACGAGCCGGGAATTCTCGTACAGCTGGTGCTGTCGTTTGGCGCGCTCCAGCAGGAGGCCGCATGACGGCGGCGGTCAGGCGGTCAGGCGGTCGGACGGTCCGGCTCGCCCTGGTGCTCCTAATCCTCGGACCGGCGGTCCGGCTGTCCGCCCAAACCGATTCGGTTCGCGCGGCCGCCCTGCGCATCGCCCAGACCCGTCCGGACTCCGGCCGCGCCATCATGCGTCGGCTGCTCGCGCGCCTCTCGCCCCAGGATTCGCTCTATCCGGGGGCGCTGTTCACCGCCGCGCGCATCGCGACCGACGCCGTTGCCGCCGCCACCAATCTCCAGCGCGTGGTCGTCGAGTACGGGCGCTCGGTCTGGGCCGACTCGGCGCTCGTGCTGCTCACGCAGCTTTATTTCGCGCAGGGCGACCCCGCGGCGACGGTGCAAGCGGCGGAGCGGCTGCGGCGCGACTACCCAGATTCGCCGCTCAAGCCCCGCGCGGACTTCTGGGGTGCCCGGGCCTACTTCGATCTGAAGGACGACGCGCACGGGTGCGCCTTGATCCAGGAGGCCCTCGCCGGCGTGGGGAGCGACGTCGAGTTCAGGAACCAGATCACCTTCTACGCGCCGCGCTGTGCGGCGCTCCCGACGACCGCGACGTCTTCAGCCGCCGCCCCGATCACCGACAGTCAACCGAAGACCACGTCGGGGGCTGGCGGCTACGCGGTGCAGGTGCTCGCCGTCAAGAGCGCGGCCCAGGTGGACGAGTTGCTGACCCGTCTCAAGGTGATGGGCTTCGACGCCCGCGTCGTACGCGACACGAGCGGGCTCTTCAAGGTGCGCGTAGGGCGCTACGCCACGCGGGACGAGGCGCAGCAGGTGCAGCGGCGGCTCAAGACCCGGATCGGCGGACAGCCGTTCGTGGTGGAGGAACCGTGACGCCGCGGGTGGAAACCGACACCCCCCTGATGCAGCAGTACCGCGAGATCAAGGCGCGCTACCCTCATACCATCCTGTTTTTCCGGATGGGCGACTTCTACGAGATGTTCGAAGACGACGCGCGCCTCGCCGCACGCGAGCTCGGTCTGACCCTCACGTCGCGCAACAACGGCGGAGCGGCAGACGTGCCGCTCGCCGGGGTGCCGGTCAAGGCCGGGACCGAGTACCTGCGGCGCCTGATCGCGAAGGGGCATCGGGTGGCGATCTGCGAGCAGGTGGAGGACCCGAAGCTCGCCAAGGGGCTGGTGCGGCGCGAAGTGGTGGAAACGGTCACGCCGGGCACGGTCCTCGCCGAGGATTGGCTCGAGCGGGACCGCAACAACTTCCTGGTAGCGCTCGATCCCCGGAGTGGAGGCGCCGCGCCGGGGCTGGCCGCGCTGGACTTGACCACCGGAGACCTGGCACTCGAGACGGTGCCGGTGGAGGACTTAGCGAGCGCGCTCGCCCGCTACGAGCCGCCCGAGGTCTTGCTGCCAGCCGGCTGCGAGGTCGCGCCCGCCCACGGATCGGTCACGGTGACGGAGCGCGAGGCGTGGGAATTCGACCCCGAGCTCGCGCGCGAGGACCTGGTGCGCACCTTCCGGCTCGCCTCGCTCGACGGCCTCGGCATCGAGCCGGGAGACCGGGCGGCCGTCGGGGCCGCAGGGGCGCTGCTCCGATACGCGCGGGAGCTCAAGCCGGGCGGGCTGCCGCATCTCGCGCGTCCCCGCATGCTGCGGCGTGGCGACGTGCTGTCGCTCGACGAGATGACGCGCCGCAACCTCGAGCTGGTGGAGCCGTTGCGCCCCGGGGCCGCGGGGGCGACACTGCTCGAGGTGCTCGACCGCACCATGACGCCCATGGGTGCGCGCCTGCTGCGCCGCTGGCTGCTCGCGCCGCTCGTCGACCCCGCGGCCATCACGGCGCGGCTCGATGCGGTGGACGTGCTGGTGCACGACCCCCGTGGCCGGGACCGCGTGCGGGAGGCGCTGGACGGCGTGCGGGACCTGGAGCGACTGGCGGGCCGCGCGGCCCTGGGTCGCGCGACCCCGCGCGAGCTAGGCGCGCTGCGCGACTCGATCTTCCGACTGCCCGACGTGCGCTCGGCGCTCGACGGCCTCGAGGCGAGGGGCCGCGCCGCGCCGCTCGAGCAGGCGGCCGAGCGCTTCGACCTGCTCGCCGACCTGGGGGACGAGCTCGGTCGAGCGCTCGTCGAGCGGCCGCCCGCCCAGCTCGCCGACGGCGACGCCATCCGCGCGGGCTACGACCGCGAGCTCGACGAGCTCAAGGACGCGCGCGACGGCGGCAAGCAATACATCGCCTCGCTCCAAGCGCGCGAGCGGGAGCGCGCCGGCATCGCGTCGCTCAAAGTCGGCTTCAACAAGGTTTTCGGTTACTACATCGAAGTCACGAACCCGCACAAAGACCGTGTGCCGCCCGACTACGAGCGGCGTCAGACGCTGTCCGGGGCCGAGCGGTTCGTCACCCCCGAGCTGAAGGAGTACGAGGCGAAAGTCCTGGGCGCCGAAGAGCGGATCGCCGCCCGGGAAGCGGAGCTGGTGCAGGCCCTCCGGACCCGAATCGCGGACGCGGTCGCGCGGGTGCAGGCGACTGCAGCGGTCGTCGCCGAACTCGACGTCTGGAGCGGGCTCGCCGACCTCGCGCACCGCGAAGGCTACGTGCGCCCCCAGGTGACCGCCGATTTCACGATCGAGCTCGAAGCCAGCCGCCACCCGGTGGTGGAGCGGATGATGGCGCGCGAGGCGTTCATCCCGAACGACGTCCGGCTCGACGAGGGCAGTCGGGTGATCGTCCTCACCGGGCCGAACATGGCGGGGAAGTCCACGCTGCTGCGCCAGGTGGGCTTGTGCGTGTTGCTCGCGCAGCTGGGCTGCTTCGTGCCGGCGCGGCGCGCGGTGATCGGCGTGGTGGACCGGCTGTTCACGCGCGTCGGGGCGTCCGACAACCTGGTGCGCGGCCAGTCCACCTTCATGGTGGAGATGAGCGAGACGAGCGCGATCCTCCACGGCGCCACCGCCCGGAGCCTCGTGTTGCTCGACGAGATCGGCCGGGGGACGTCGACGTATGACGGTGTGGCGATCGCGTGGGCGGTCACCGAGCACCTGCACAACGTGATCGGCTGCAAGACGATCTTCGCGACCCACTACCACGAGCTGACCCAGCTCACGGAGGAGCTCGCCCACGCGCGCAACTTCAACGTAGCGGTGCGGGAGGCCGGGGACGAGGTCGTGTTCCTGCACCGGCTCGAGCCGGGCGGGGCCGACCGCTCCTACGGCATCCACGTGGGTCGACTCGCGGGTCTGCCCAGTGCCGTGGTGGAGCGCGCCTGGCAGGTGCTGAAGCTGCTCGAGGCCGGGCATCATGTGGCGCACCAGTCTGCGCCGCCCGCGCCCGACGCGCAGCAGCTCGGCCTGTTCGTCCCGGGGACGCACCCGCTGCTCGCCGAGCTCGATCGGCTGGATGTCAACGCCCTGTCGCCGCTCGAAGCGCTCAACCGCCTGGCGACGTGGAAGAAGCGGCTGGAGGAAGCGCCGTGAGAAGATGGCTCGCGCTCGCCGGCGTGGCCGGGCTCACTGCGGCCGGATGCGGTAGACCGGCGCCGCCAGCGGACCAGGCCGGGGCGTCGCCCGCCGCGCCGCCGGACCAGGAGCCGCCCGTGCCGCTCAACCCGGATTCGCCGATCCAGTATCCGCCGAGGCTGTACGACCAGAAGGTCGAAGGCGACGTCGTGCTGCGCCTGTTCGTCGACTCGATGGGGCGGCTCGTAGCGGAGTCGAGCAAGGTCGCCGAGTCGAGCGGGTATTCCGCGCTCGACTCGGCGGCGCTCTCGGGCGCGAAGAAGCTGCGGTTCGCCCCCGCTCGGCGGCGCGGCCTCGCGGTCGCGACGGCGTTCCTGCAGCCGATCGAGTTCCGCCGTCCCACCGCCGGTGCGGCGGCCGGCAAAGGAAACGCGGATAGCAGCGCCGCCCGGCGGCCGGCGCCGCCCCCCACACCCGCGCCGCTTGCTCCGCCCGCCATGCTCCCCCGACCCCGGCCGGACACGAGCCCCGCGCGGGGGGCAGCCCCCCGCGTGCTCCCGGATACCGCCGGCGTGCGGCGCGACACTGCCGCCGCGCCGCGGGATTCGGGCGGTGTGCGGCGGGACACGAGCAAGGCGAAAGCGGACAGCGGTGCCGGCACACACTAGGCCGTACGCGAACGTCCTCGAGACGATCGGGTGGACGCCGCTCGTCCGTCTCAACAAGCTGACCCAGGGGATCCGCACGCCGCTCTACGCGAAAGCGGAGTTCTTCAACCCCGGGGGCTCCGTGAAGGACCGGATCGGTGTGGCGATGATCGAGGCGGCCGAGCGCGAAGGGCGGCTCCGGCCCGGCGGGCTGATCGTCGAGGCGACCTCGGGGAACACGGGAGTCGGGTTGGCGCTCGCGGCCGCGGTGAAGGGCTACCGCTGCGTCTTCACGATGCCCGACAAGATGTCGCAAGAGAAGGCCCGGCTGCTGCGCGCGCTCGGCGCCGAAGTCATCATCACCCCCACCGCCGTGCCGCCCGATCATCCCGAGAACTACATCATGAAGGGTCGCGCGATCGCGGCGGCGCACCCCAATGCGATCTTCGCCGACCAGCACTACAACCCAGTGAACCCGGAGGTGCATTACCGCACCACGGGCCCAGAGATCTGGGAGCAGACCGAGGGCAAGGTCACACACTTCGTCTGCGCGCCGGGGACGGGCGGGACGGTGAGCGGCGCAGGCCGCTTCTTGAAGGAACAGAATCCCCGGATCAAGGTCGTGGCGGGCGACCCGCTCGGCTCGATCTACACGGACTACGCGCGCACGCGCCAGAAAACCGAAGGTCATCCCTACAAGGTCGAGGGGATCGGCGGCGACAAGATTCCGACGTCGCTGCATTGGGACGTGATCGACGAGTGGATCAGCGTGTCCGACAAGGACGCGATGCTCTCGGTCCGGCGGCTCGCCAAGGAGGAAGGGTTGTTCTGCGGCGGCTCGACCGGCGTGAACCTGGTGTCGGCGCTCGAGGTGGCGCGCCGCGTGGACGACCCGACGGCGCTGGTCGTCACAGTGCTGTGCGATACCGGCGAACGCTACCTCTCCAAGGTCTACAACGACGAATGGCTGCGCGAGAATCAGATGCTCGAGACCGAGCGCGTGACGGTGGCGCGCGTGCTCGAGGCGAAGAACTCGGGCGCACCGCCTCTCATCTCGGTCGCTCCCACCGCCACCGTGCGGCAGGCGCTGAACCTCATGAGCACCTACAACGTCTCGCAGCTGCCGGTGCTCGTCGGTGGGGACGGCGTGGGCGCAGTGTCCGAGCCCGCGCTCATGGCCAAGGCGCTCGAGCAGCCCGCCACGCTCGACCAGGCCGTCGCAGAGGTCATGGACGCGCCGTTCCCCGTCGTGGACGTCGATCTCCCCGTGGAGCGCCTCACGGCGCTGCTGTCGCGCGAGACGCCGGCGGCGCTGGTGCGGCGCGAGGGGAAGATCGCAGGGATCGTCACCCGCTACGACGTGCTCCACCAGCTGGCCGGGATCCGCTGATGCGGGTCACCGTGCTCACCGGCGGCGCGACCGCGGAGCGCGCCGTCGCGTTCGCGGGCGCCAGCCAGATCGTCGCGGGCCTACGGGCCCGGAGCCACGAGGTCTCCGTCGTGGACACGGTCGCCGGATTGCTCACGCGTGGGGAGGAGGAGCGCCTCCTGACGGGCGCCGTGGGCCGGGAGCCCCCGCCGGTGGACGAGCTCGACGAGCGTGAGCGGGCGTTCCTGTCCAACGGGCTCGCCCAGCTCGCCGAAGTGAAAGGCGCGGACGTGCTGTGCCTCTGTCTCCACGCCGGCCGGGGCGAAGGCGGGACGCTTCAGGCGATCCTGGACGTGATCGGCGTTCCGTACACCGGAAGCGGAGCGCTGGGGAGCGCCTTGGCGATGGACAAAGATCTGTCCAAGCGGCTGTTTCGGGCGGCCGGGGTCCCGGTGCCGGCCTGGTTCATGACTCCGGTCGCCGCCGACGACGTGACCACGGCGCTCGGCTGGCCGGTGATCGTCAAGCCCTCCCGCATGGGCTCGTCGGTGGGGATGTCGCTCGTGAAGAACGCCAAAGGCCTGGACGCGGCGGTGGAGCTGGCCCATGGCTATGACGCGGAAGTGATGGTCGAGCAGTTCATCGCCGGGCGCGAGCTCACCGTGGGCATCCTGGGCGACGTCCCCCTCCCGGTGGGCGAGATCATTCCCAAGCACGAGCTGTTCGACTACGAGTGCAAGTACACGCCCGGCATGTCGGAGGAGCACTTCCCGGCGAGGCTCGACCCGAAGCCGGCGCGCCAGCTCCAGGAGCTGGCGTTGGCGGCGCACCGGGCGCTGAAGCTCGGAGGGTATTCGCGGGTCGACTTCCGATTGACCGCCGAGGGCGACATCTTTTGCCTGGAGGCGAACACGCTCCCCGGCATGACGCGGACCAGCCTGCTCCCACAGGCCGCGCGGGCTGCCGGGATCGAGTTTCCCGAGCTGTGCGAGCGGATCTGCCGGTTGGCGGGGAACTCGGGGGTTGGGCGCGGGGGAATAACAGGCTAGGCGCACAGGCGCATAGGCGCCGAGGGCAGATGGGCCCGCAGCGGATTTTCGGCATGACCCCCTGGGTGCGACGGCTGTTCGTCGCCAACCTCGTCGTCTTCCTCTTCCAGATGACGATCTTCGTCGACCCGCGCTTCCTTGCGACGTTCGGGTTCGTGCCGTTGCGCGCCCTGGCCCAGCCGTGGACGTTCGTCACGTACATGTTTCTGCACGGCGGGCCGCTTCACCTGGCGTTCAACCTGCTCGCGCTGTTCGTGTTCGGGCCGGACGTGGAAGAGCGGATGGGCGGCGGGCCGTTTCTGGCGTACTACCTGCTGTGCGGCCTAGGCGGCGCGGCGTTGTCGTTCGCGCTGATGCAGTTCCGCCCGGTGGAGCTCGTGATCGGCGCGTCGGCCGCCGTGTACGGCGTGCTGCTGGCGTTCGCGTGGGTGGCGCCCGACCGGCCGATCTACGTGTTCCCGCTCCCTGAGCCGATCCCCGCCAAATGGCTCGTGACGTTCACGGTCGCCGTCTCCCTGGGGCTCGCGATCTTCCCACCGATCGACAAGGTCTCACACCTCGCGCATCTCGGCGGCTTCGGAGCGGGCTTCCTCTATCTCAAGGTCGCCGACTGGCGGCTGGCGCGGGCGGAGCGGCATGTGCGGCGCGCCTCGCAGCCGAGCGTGCTGGTCCACCCGGGCCGCGCGGCCCGGGCGAGCGACGCGGGACTCAAGCCGCGCCGCCCGCCGCGCGACGCGGCACAGGCGGAGATCGACCGCGTACTCGACAAGATCTCGGCACGCGGAATCGAGAGCCTCACGCCCGCCGAGCGGAAATTCCTCGCGGAGATGAGCCGAAAGATGCGGGACAAGGCCTGAGGGCCACGTGCTCCCGCTGCTCGTCCTCTTGTCCCTGCAGGATCCCGCAGGCCGCGATCCCGACTCCCTGCTCGCCGCGCGGCGGCTCCCCGAGGCGCGCCGCGCCGCCGAGCGGCTGGTCTCCCAACAGCCCAGGGACGCGCATGCTCACCTCGCGCTGGGGTGGGTGTGGCACGCGTGGCCCACCGCGGGCCGCTACCGCGCGCTCGACGAGTTCCGCACGGCGGAGCAGCTCGCGCCGGGCGAGCCGGCGCCGCTCTGGGGGCAGGTCGAGGTGGGGTATCGGCTGGGGAGCGACGAGGGCGAGGGCATCGCCCGGGGCGCGCTGCTCCGGCTGCTCGAGCTTCGCGCGGGGGACCGCGCTGCCTGGGCGCGCTTTCTCGAGCTGTACCACGACGACGCCATCTGGCGCCGCGCCGACGGGGTGCTCGCCATCCACCCGGACGATCTTGCGGCCTTGGAGCGGCGCGCGCTGATCGCCGTCGCGCTCGAGGCGCCCGAGCGCGCGGACTCGCTCGCCGCCCAGGTCCTCGCGCGGGGCGGACCGCACGTCCCCGCCTGGCTGGTGCGCGCCGAGGCGAGCTTCCAGCTGGGCCGGGATTCGGCGGGCTACGCGTGGTACGACAGCGCGCTCGCGCACGCCGACCTCGACTCCAGCGGGGCCGTGTGGGCCAACGCCCGGCTGATCGCCACTCCGGACGAGGCGGCCCGTTTCGCGGCCACGGGTCCCGACGATGCGCGGCGGTTCTTCCTGTGGTTCTGGGGCAAGCGCGACCCGAATCTGATCACGCCGCAGAATGAGCGGATCGCCGAGCACTTCCGCCGGCTGGCGGTGGTGCGGCGCCGCTTCCGCCTGCTGCACCCGCTGAGCTTGTATCACCGCTCCGCGACCGCCCGGAGCCTCGCCACGGCCGCCCTGCCGGGCACGCCGCGGCGGTTCGTCGTTGTCGGCCTGGGACCGGAGTCGGGAGACGCCGACGACCCGGCCGGCGAGCGCTCGATCTACAACCAGAGCGGGCTCGATGCTCGCGGCCTCATGTGGCTGCGCCACGGTCCCCCCGACTCGCGCGTGGCCCAGGCGCGCGCCCTAGTGGGGCTGCCCGACCTTCCGGGGGTGAGCTCGCTCGACGCGGAAGCGTGGCGCTACGAGACCGCCGCCGGGCCGGTCGCCATCGCGTTCACGCGCGCCACGGCGAGCGCCGGGCTCCAGCTCGGCGGTGATTACATCTTCACACCGACGACGGAGCGCCAGATGAGCGACACGCGGCGGCTGCTCGAGACCGACCGCACGACGCTGCGCGCGCCGCTCGCCCCACGGGTGTGGGCGGCGTTCTTCCGCGGCCGCACGCCGGGGCGCACGGAGGTCTACTATCGGAGCGCGCCCGACACCGCCGGGCTCGCATTGTGGGACGAGCGCGGCGTGGCGGCGGCCCTGGCCAGCGGGCCCGGGCTGGTGCGCGCCAGCGTCCCCCCGGGCCGTTACACCTTCGGGCTCGACGTCGATTCGGCCGGCGTGCTGGGCCGGATCCGCGGCGCCGTGACGGTGCCGCATTTCGCGCGCGCCGCGGCGCCGATGCTCTCGAGCCTCATCCTGGGAGCGACCGACAGTTCGGGCGACCGAAATGCCTTGCTCGCCGCGATGCCCGCGGATCTGGTGTACCGCACCGGCGCTGCGCTCGCGGCCTACGCGGAGGTCTACGGGCTCGCGGCGGACGAGCGCGGCGTGGCCCGCTACGTCGCCCGCTACCGCTTCGCCCCGGTGCGCTCGTTGCTTGCCCGGGTCTTGGGCGCGCGGCAGCCGGTCGTGGTCGAGTTCACGCGCGAAGCGCCGGCCGAAGATGTCACGGTCGAGCAAGTGGTGCTCGAGCCCGGACGCGTGCCACCGGGGCGCTACCGGGTGACGCTCGGCGTGACCGACCTCGTGCGAAATGTCAAGTCGGAGTCGGTGGCGGTCGAGATCACGGTCCGCTGAGCCTGACGCTTGTCTCCGACGCGGCGGCTTCCCAAATTGGGGCCTGCCGGTCCATGCTCGTCAATCTCGTGCCGGAATTCCTGGCGGTCCTCGCCGCGCCCGATCCCGCCGCGGCCTACCACGAGTATCTCGACCGCCACCGGCCCGTCCTCACGAGCTACTGGCAGAACTATGTGCTCGACCCCGCATCGCCCCACGCCGAGCAGGTGATCGCGGCGGCGCTACGGGCGGACCGGTCCGACCTGAAGCGGCTGCTCGAAGACGTGGATGTCGTGTCGATCAGCGAAGACGCGCTGCAGCGCGCGCTCGAGCGCTTCGAGGCGGACTGTCCCGTGGACCTCTACCTGATGGTCGGCGTGGGCGCGGCGAACGCGGGCGAGCTGGTGGTGGGCGGGCGGGGCATCGCGTTCGTGTGCCTCGAGCACTTCACCGGGCGGGCGAACCCGCAGACGTATGGGATGGGGCTCGCGCCGCATCTGCTATCGCTGTGGGTTGCGCATGAGGCGGCGCACGCCGTACGGTATACGTCACCCGCCAGCCGGGCCGACCTGCGGCGTCTCGTCGCCGACCTGCGCGGTCACTACGACTACTGGGACACGGGAAGCCGGGCCACGCTGCGCGAGCTGCTCGTGAACGAGGGCGCAGCGGTCGCGGCGGCGCAGGCGGTGGCTCCGGGGTTCGAGCCGTGGGAGTATTTTGGCTACACGCGGCGGCAGTACCGCCGGATCCGAGAGCTCGACGCGTTCCTGCGCCGCGTGACGGCCCCCGTGCTCGACGAGACGGGGCTGGGCTTGCGGCTGCGTTTCCTGGCCGGCGGGATGACGCCGGCCGCCCGGCTGATGGGCGGGAAGGTGCTGCCGGAGCGCGCAGGGTACTACCTCGGCCTGCGCCTGATCGAGAACTACCTCGCCGAACGGGGCATCGCCTCGACGCTGCGCGCCGCCGCCGAAGAGTTCCGTAAGGCGGACGACCGGGCGCTCGGTATCCAGACCGCGTGAGTCCGCGCCCGAAAGCGGAGCGGCGTGCGAACCGGCCGCTGCGCGAGGTGTTGGACGAGCTGCTGGTCCACGCGCGGGAGATCGCACGGCGCTCCAAGGAGATGACCCCCGCCGAGCTCGACTACTCGCAGCAACGGCTCGAATGGCTTGCCGACGAGGTTTGGCGCGTGGCGACGGGCGCCACGGCGCCGGAGTAGCTTCCGGAAACGTTCCCGTTTCGCGGCCTCTTCCGCGGCCTTGACACCGGTGTACACCACGGGCAGCTTAGCACCCCATCGATACGGTTCCGTAAGAGCTACCCGCACAGGCGGGACCGCGTGGTCCCATTGACCCCCGCAGCCACGCCGCTCTCAACACCGCACTCGTAACGGCCGGCAGTCGGTACTCGTGGACCCCATCCGGAATCGGGAGGTAGTTATGGCAGCGGATTTCTTCATCGGCGAATCGCTGGTAGGCGACGGGAATGAGGTCGCCCACATCGACTTGATCATCGGGTCGAAGTCGGGTCCCGCAGGGCAGGCATTCGTGAACGCCTTGTCGAACCAACGCGAAGGGCATAGCACCCTCCTGGCTGTGGTCAGTCCGAACCTGCCGGCTAAGCCCGACGCGCTCCTCTTCAACAAGGTCACCATCAAGGGCGCCACCCAGGCCGTGCAGATGTTCGGCCCGGCGCAGGCGGCGGTCGCCCGGGCGGTCGTGGACAGCGTGTCCTCGGGCATCATCCCACGCGACAAGGTGGACGACTACTGCATCCTGGTGGGCGTCTTCATCCACTGGCAGGCGAAGAACGACAAGAAGATCTTCGACTTCAACTACCGGGCGGTGAAGGAGTCGATCGAGCGTGCCCTGAAGGGCCAACCGCGCGTCGACGCCGTCATCAGCGGCGCGAAGACCGCCACCCACCCGTTCGCGGGCGGCGCCGACAAGAGCTGACCCCCGGCGGTCGTCGGATCCTGCGGTCGGGGGGCGGTGTTGCCGCCCCTCGACTGTTTTCTCCCTGTCCGAGGCCTTGGAGCCCGAATCCCGATGCGCAAGCTGCTGCTGCAGCTCGACAGCTCCCGGCTGCCGAGCGTGTTCGACCGGGTGGTGGCGTACGACGCCGCCGCCGACGAAGTGATGAGCTACGGCGCCATCACCGAAGCCGACATCCGCGACCTGATCCACGGCTGCATCTTCACGCGTGGCCCGAAAGACCTGAAGCACACCGCCGTGTTCATCGGCGGGGCGGACATGGCGGCGGGAGAGCGGCTGCTCGCCGCAGCGAAGCAGGCGTTCTTTGGTCCGTTCACAGTATCGGTGATGCTGGACTCGAACGGGTCGAACACGACCGCCGTGGCAGCCGTCGCGAAGATGGTGCAGGCGGCGGGGGGCGACGTACGCGGCAAGCGCGTGCTGATCGTCGCGGGGACGGGGCCCGTCGGGATTCGGGCCGCCGGGCTGTTCGCCAAGGCGGGGGCGGACGTGTGCATCACGTCGCGTAAGGCCGACGCGGGTGAGCGGGCGCGTGACCTCGTGCTCAAGCGCTTCGGCGGAACGGTGCGCGCGATCGCGATGCCGGATGCGAAGGAGGCGATCCGCGCCTGCGAGCGCGCAGTGCTGGTCCTCAACGCCGGACCCGCGGGGGTGATGCTCGTCCCAAAGCAAGCGTGGGCGAACCGGCCGGGGCTAGAGGTCGTGGCGGACGTGAATGCCGTCCCGCCACTCGGCGTCGAAGGCGTCGACGTGACGGACGACGGCGTCGTGAAGCACGGCGTGCGGTGCTTCGGCGCGCTCGCCATCGGCAACCTGAAGATGAAGGTGCACAAAGCGTGCATCGCGCGCCTGTTCGAGCGCAACGACCTCGTGCTGGACGCCGAAACAATCGCCGACGTCGCGCGGGAGTTGAGCGCGAAACCAAAGTAGACGAATGCCCCGAGTGATCGGCATCGACCCGGGGACGGTCACCATCGACGCGTGCGGCCTGGAACACGGCCGTCTGTTCCTAGACCGGTCCGTTCCGACCGCCGAAGCGCTCGCCGACCCCGCCCGGTTCGTCGGCGTGTTGGAAGCCGCAGGGCCGCTCGATTGCGTCGTCGGGCCGTCCGGCTACGGCCTCCCGCTCACCCGGGCCCATGAGGCAACCGAGGAGGACTTCCGGCTCGCCTTCCTCGCCGCGGAAGGTGAGCCGGGAGGGATCGGGGGACTGCGCACGCTGGCCCGGGCACTCGCCCGGTCGGCCCTCCCTGTGTTCTTCACGCCGGGCGTCATCCACCTGCCCTCGGTCCCGGCGCACCGCAAGGTGAACCGCGTGGACATGGGCACGGCCGAGAAGGTCTGCGCCGCCGCGCTGGCCATCGACGAGCAGGCGCGCCGCATCGGCCGGTCGGTGCGCGAGGTGTCATTCGTGCTGCTCGAGCTGGGGGGCGCGTTCACCGCAGCGCTGGCCGTTGCCGACGGAAAGATCGTGGACGGCGTCGGGGGCTCGGCCGGGCCGCTGGGCTTTCGTGCCCCCGGCGCGCTCGACGGGGAGGTCGCGTTTCTCGCCGGCTCGGTGCCCAAGTCGCTGCTGTTCGGCGGCGGCGCAGCCGCGGTTGCGGGCTGGGACAGCGGCCCTGGATCCCCGGACGCGCTCGGCAACCCGCAGACGGCGCGCGAGCATACCGCCCGGGAGGCATTCGTCGAAGGTGCGGTGAAGACGGTGCGCTTCCTGCGGGCGAGCGTGCCGGCGCCGCGCGAGATCGTGCTGTCGGGACGCCTCGCGCGCGTGGAGGGGGTGCGCCGGGCCATCGCTCAACGGCTCGAGGGCATCGCCCCGGTGCGGCTGCTCGAGGGATTCGCGGCGGAAGCGAAGGAAGGCGCGCAGGGCGCCGCCCTCATCGCGGACGGGCTGTGCGGCGGGTCGCACCGCGAGCTCGTCGCGGC
>WNGL01001879.1_pt1 | contig 28329 bp, 28 predicted proteins | sample 5400591 | NCBI WGS metagenome assembly WNGL01 (sample SAMN13153377, study PRJNA577476) | soil metagenome | isolation source: 80 cm soil or saprolite under Garry oak tree replicate 1 | place: USA:California | collected 2016-06-15 | reverse complement strand
CTGCGCGCGAGCGTCCGCGATCCACTTCTCCTGCAGCTGGGAGCTGCCATCGAGGAGCATCAGGTCGGCCAGGCTGATGTGCACCCAGGCCTTGACCGGCTGCCCGGCCCGCTCGGGGAGCAGGTCCGCGCTGATGAGCCGGGTCATCGCCTCGTGCAGCGCGTCGTGGTAGCGCTGGGCGTGGCTGCGGGTGTCCTCCTCCCCCGCCGGGGCGGACAGGGCGTCCAGCACGGTGTTCACCACGGACGCGCACTCCGGGGTCAGCTCCCCGGTCAGCACCCCGGCGCCGTCGAACGTGGCCTCCAGCTTGACGGCCCGGTCCTCGAACGCCCCGTCCTGGTCCTGCGGCTGGGAGCGGGCCAGCATCTCCGCGGCCAGCTCGGCCAGGCCGCGCAGGTCCAGCCCCTGCCCGGCGGCGGCCAGCAGGATCTCATCGGCGGCCTCCCGGCAGTCCCCCGGGAGCCGGTCCGTCCAGGTGCACAGCGTCCGGGCGAAGGATTCTGAGATCTGCCCGGCCGCCAGGGCCTGTACCATCTGCGGATGAATGGCGGCACGCCGCACCCACGCGGTGTACGCCATGGCGGCGCCCTTGGTCACCCGGGCCCGGTTGATCAGCCACGCCCGCGAACTGTAATCCCCGTCCGCGCTGTACCCCTGGGCGGAGGTGAACGCCGCCAGGATCGAGGTTCGCGCCGCGGTGCCCATCGCGGCGGCCTGCTCTAGGGCGTGCAGGCACTGGGCCTGGGTCTCGGCGGCGAGCTGGGTGGCGTCGGCGGCGGACAGGTAGGCCATCGCGGACGTCAGCATCCCCAGGGCCTCGGCGGCGCTGGCGGGAGGTACGGCATGGATCAGCATCGCGGCGTGTCACCCCCTTCCGGGATGCTCGCGAACTAGTTCGATCCTAGCATCCGGCGGTGACATTTACCGGGAAATCTAGCGGATCAATAGCTCTAATACGAAATTGATAGCGATGATTTCGACGGCGTCGGCGAGGCCGGTGTGAAAGTGGGTTGCCAGCAGGGCGGCCGCCATACGACACTCGGTTTCAAACGCGGCCAGAGGGATGGTCCCCGTACCATGGCGTGTGCCGCTCGCGGGCGGCTACCTCGCCGACACCGCTCGTACAGGAAGGTCCGATGAAGATCGACAACAGTCCGGCCAGGGGGATGCGGGATTTGCTGCCCGCCGACGTCGCTGTCCGTGACCATGTGCTGGCGTCGATCTTCGCGGTGTACCGGCGGTTCGGCTACCAGCGGATCGAGACCCCGGCGCTGGAGAACATCGAGCGGCTGCAAAGCGGCGAGGGCGCGGACAACGAGAAGCTGATCTTCCAGGTGCTGCGGCGCGGGCTGCCGCCGGAGGTGGCGGCGGATACCCCGCTGCGCGACCTCGTGGACCTCGGGCTGCGGTACGACCTGACGGTGCCGCTGACGCGGTTCTACGGGAACAACCACGCGTCGCTGCCGCTGCCGTTCCGGTCGCTGCAGGTGGGGCCGGTGTGGCGGGCCGACCGGCCGCAGCGGGGCCGGTACCGGCAGTTCTACCAGTGCGACATCGACATCATCGGCGAGCCTTCCGTACTGGCCGAGGCCGAGCTGATCGAGGCGACCAGCGAGGCGCTGGCCGCGATCGGGCTGACCGGGACGACGATCCGGCTGTCCGACCGGCGGTTCCTGGCGGCGCTGGCAGCCGACTGCGGGGTGACCGCGCAGACCTGGGACGCGTTCTTCATCACGCTGGACAAGCTGGACCGGATCGGCTGGGACGGCGTTCAGGCCGAGCTGGCCGAGCTCGGTTTCCCCGCGGCGCGCATCGCGGCCGTGCGGGAGAAGATCCAGGCGCTGGCGGAGGTGCCCGCGGACATGCTCGCGGACGCGCTGGCCAAGAACGTGCCCGGCCTGGCCCCTGCGGTGGTCGAGGACCTGGCCGCGACGGGCGCGAGCCTGGACCGGCTGGCGGCGCAGCGGTCGCTGACGTGGCAGTTCGATCCGACGCTGGTGCGCGGGATGGGGTACTACACCGGGCAGGTCTTCGAGATCGTCCACCCGGAGATGAGCGGGTCGTTGGCCGGCGGCGGCCGGTACGACAAGCTGATCGGGCGCTCGCTCGGGCAGGACGTGCCGGCCTGCGGGTTCTCCATCGGTTTCGAGCGGATCGTGGACCTGTTGTCCAGCGAGCTGACCCGGGACGCGGTGGCGGTCCTGGTCGAGGGCGACGTGCCGCTGGCCGACGCGCTCGCGGTGGCCCGGGAGATGCGCGCGGCGGCCGGGCCGGGGCGGGTGGTCGAGACGGTACGGCGCTCGGGCAAGTTCGGCGCCCAGCTGAAGAGGCTGGAGGCGGCCGGGTTCAGGAGTTTCGTGGTCGTTCGGTACCAAGAGGGCGAGACCGTGTGCGGCGAGCCGCGGGCCCTCGGCGGCGAGCCTGGAGCCTAGCCGCGCCCTGGGCGGGCACTGGACCAGGTAGGAGCCGGGTAAGGCGCCGCTCCACCGGGGAGAGCGGCGGGGTCAGCGCGACCTTTCGCATTCACTCGCGATTACCGTGATCGCGGACCAAATGGTTGCACAATGCCTATGCAAAATTTTTCTGCACTTACGTATGCACTTGCATTTGCTCTGTTAGGCTGCACACTGCAGACGGTGGTCACGGCCTGAGGCACCTGCCCGCGCCGGTTCCCCTTTCTGCCAGCAACCCGAGCGGGAGCTGCGTCGAGGTCGCCGCGCTGGCTGACGGCGGGGTCGCTGTCCGTAACTCCCGGCACCCGTCCGGGCCGGCCCTGATCTACACGCGCGCCGAGATCGAGGCGTTCCTGACCGGAGCGAAGAATGGCGAGTTCGATGACCTCGGCATGGGTGTTTGACCACCTACGCTCACGCGGCGGCTGCGATGTCAGGTAATTACTGGGTAAGTCATTAAAAATGATGACTCGGCGGTGCCATGGCACGGTGATATCGTGCCGTGTGTGTACCGTCGTTGCCAGTCTGGCAGCGGCGGCACGATGGTGCCCGTCCGGCCTACCGGGGCGGGCACCGTGCCAATCCATCGGCTGCCGGGGTGAGGATGAGCACGGATCAGCGGGACGGCGAGCCCCCGGGCGATGCGCCGGGCCCGACCGTCGCGCGCATGATCCTCGGCATCCAGTTGCACCGCATGCGGGAGGCGGCCGGCATCTCGCCCGACCAGGCAGGTTACGAGATCCGGGCGTCCCGGTCCAAGATCAGCCGGATGGAGAACGGGCAGGTCCGGTTCAAAGAGCGGGACGTGACCGACCTGCTCACCCTGTACGGGGTCACCGACGCAATGACGCGCGATGGCCTGGTCGCCCTGGCCAAGCAGGCCAACACCCCGGGCTGGTGGGCCCGGTACGGCGACATCCTGGCCGACTGGTTCGAGCTGTACCTGGGCCTGGAGATGGCCGCTTCGGTCATCCGGACCTTCGAGCTGCAGTTCGTGCACGGCTTGTTCCAGACCGAGGACTACGCCCGCGCCGTCACCGTGCTCGGGCACACGGCCGCACCCAAGGACGAGATCGAGCGCCGGGTGAACATACGGCTCAAGCGCCAGGACCTGCTCACCGGGGCCAAGCCGCCGCAGGTATGGTCGGTCATCGACGAGGGGGCGCTGCGCCGCCCGGTGGGCGGACCCGCGGTGATGCGGGGCCAGCTCGAGCACCTCATCAAGGTCTCCGCACTGCGCCAGGTCACCATTCAGGTCGTCCCGTTCGCCCGGGGCGGGCACGCGGCGGCGGGCGGGTCGTTCACCATCTTGCGGTTCGGCGACCCCGACGTGCCGGACGTCGTGTACCTCGAGCAGCTCACCAGTGCTCTCTACCTGGACAAGCGCGAGGACGTCGACCACTACATGGAGGTCATGAACCACCTCAGCACGGAAGCCCTGACTCCCGCCCAGAGCACGCGCTTCCTCGGCGACATAATCCGGGATATGTAGCGCATGACATTTGGCCGTTTTGGGACCGCCTTGCACCGCCGCACGCCACTCGACCTCGTGAGGAATTCCCCGTGACCCAAGACTTTTCAGCAACTCCAGGTGAACCGGGCCAGGAAGGGCCCGCTAGCACCGCCGGGACAGGCATCGACAGGACGGTGCCGCACTCGGCCAGGATCTGGAACTACTGGCTGGGCGGCAAGGACAACTATGCCGTCGACCGTGACGCCGGCGACCAGTACAAGGCGATCTTCCCTGGTATCGCCGTGGTCGCCCGCACCTCTCGTGGCTTCCTCACCCGCGCGGTCCGATACCTGGCCGGCGAAGCCGGGATGCGCCAGTTCCTGGACATCGGCACCGGCCTGCCCACCGCGGACAACACCCACGAAGTCGCCCAGCGGGTGGCGCCGGAAAGCAAGATCGTCTACGTGGACAACGACCCGCTGGTGCTGGCGCACGCCCGCGCGCTGCTGACCAGCGCGCCCGCGGGTGCCACGGACTACCTGGACGCCGACATCAGGAACCCGGCCGCGATCCTGGACACCGCCGCGGGCCTGCTGGATTTCAAGCAGCCGGTCGCTCTCATGCTGATGGGGATCATGGGCCATTTCACCGACGAGGAGGCGTACCCGATCGTGCGGAGCCTGCAGGCTGGCCTGCCGTCCGGCGGCTACTTCGCGCTCTACGACGGGGCCAACACCAACGAGGCGTTCAACCAGGCCCAGGAGGGGTACAACGCCAGCGGCGCGGTGCCGTACTACCTGCGCAGTCCGGCGCAGTTCGAGCGGTTCTTCGAGGGCCTGGAACTGGTGGAGCCCGGCGTCGTGCCGGTGCCGTACTGGCGGCCGGATCCGGACGCGGAGCAGGTCGAGATCTACTCGTACTGCGGAGTGGGGCGCAAGCCGTAGCTGGGCGGGCTGCGGTGGGTCGGCTTACCAGGGCAGGACGGTGAGGGCCGGCCACTGGCGCTGCCAGCGTTCGGTTTTGGCCTGGTAGACCGCCCGGGGAGCGAGCACCGGGTTGGGGCGGACCACGAGATCGAACACGTCGGAGAACCCGTGCGGGGCGTAGATGCGCCAGCGCCCGCCGGGTTCGGTGCGGACGCCGAGGCAGGCGGTGGTGGCTTCGAAGGTGTCGATCGCCGCCTCGGCGGACTGGTGGGGCGGGCACGGCACGCCGAACTTCTGCTCGTACCACAGGTGGACGCGGGCCTGGTTGCGGATCTGCACCGGTGCGGGCAGGCCGGCGAACACCTGGTGGCCGGCCTGGATGACCGCGTCCTCGGCGTCCCAGGACAGATCCGAGTTGTCGAAGTAGGCAAGGTCGTAGTCGAGGATGCCCGCCTCGGGCGGCTGGCCGGTGACCACGTTCCATACGGTCTGGTACAGACACCCCGCCACCAGGTACCAGCCGGGCAGGTCCAGTCGCGTCGCGCGGGCCAGGACCTCGGTCAGCGTGGAGTTGCGACGCAGCGCCGCCTCGAACTGCGCCACCTGCTCGTCGATGGGGAGGCGCCCGGCGTGCATGGCTGAGCGGCCGTCAGAGCTCGAGGGTGGTGCCGGGGGCGAGGCGGGCGACGGGGACGCCGCTGGGGGTGGCGGCGACGGACATCATCCTGGTCATCAGGCCCACGCCCGCGTCGCTGAGGATCGCGTCGTGGATGGCGTAGCCGCGGGCGGGCGCGACCGCGCGGAAGTAGTCGATCATGTCCCCGGCGTTCAGCCACGGGGCGCTGATCGGGAGCAGCAGGGTGCCGACGGGATCTTCGGGGACGGTGAACGAGTCACCGGGATGGAACAGTTCGCCGTCGACCAGGAAGCCGGTGTTGACGACCAGTGGGATATCCCGGTGGATCAGGGCGTGGTCCACGCCGTAGACGTGGACGTCGAAGCCGGCGACTTCGAGGGCGTCCCCGTGCCTGACCTCGTGCACCCGGTCCCCGAACTCGGTGAACTGCGCGCAGATCGACCGGTTGGCCCACAGGGACATGCCCGGGTCGCTGGACAGGGCGGCGCGGATCGCGTCCGCGTCCAGATGGTCCGGGTGCTCGTGGGTGACCAGCACCGCGGCGGCTCCGTCCAGGGCCGCGGCCGCGTCGCTGAACGTGCCCGGGTCGATGACCAGGACGGCGCCGTCCTTGTCCAGGCGGACGCATGAGTGACCGAGCTTGGTGAAACGCATCATGCCACGATACAGGTGAGCGATCCGGCTTCGCCGGGTGACATTTGGGCCCCTCCCCCGCAACCTGGCGGGCCCGATGGCGTCTTAGATTGTGAGATGGGCGCCGGGAGGAGGACCGATGACACGTTCACCTACGCGGCTGGCCGCCGTGCTGCTCGTCGTGACCGCCGCCGGGTTGCTGGCGGGCTGCGGATCGGTTCGTGCCACGACGGACCTCGCCGGGGCGGCCGCCACTGCTCAGCATGGCGTGGTCATGGTGGACTGCGACGGCAAGCTGCAGACCCGGCCGTCGAGCTTCGTCCTGACCTGCGCCGACGCGAACGACGCCCTGGGCGGGATGCACTGGGTCAGCTGGGGCTCGCAGGCGTTCGGCACCGGGACCGAGACGATCAACAGCTGCACGCCGGACTGCGCGGACGGCAAGCTCGTGCCGTACCCGGTGCTGGTCGCCGCGTGGCGGCCCGAGCCCCTGCCCGGTCACCCCGGCGTCCAGTACTTCACCAGGGTGACCAGGATCTACACGGCGAACCGCCCGCCCCTGTACGGCTGCCAGGGGAAGCAGCCCTGCTATCCGCTCACCAGCACCTTCGATCTGTGGTCCAGGGCGATAAACGGCTAGCCCCCTGGGGGAAACGGGCGTCGAGGGCGGTGACGCGGCCGGTGGCGATGTCGTAGACGTGGCCGGAGACGCTGACCTTGGGGGACAGCGAGGGGGCGGCGAGCAGGCGCTCGACGTCGGTGCGGACGGTTTCGTGGGGGTCGGCGACGGCCGTGGCCTCGAGGACGGCCTCGGACAGGCCGGTCGCCTCGGCGGCCTGACGCCGGAAGGCCGGATCGGCGAGGAAGCCCGAGCCGCACTGGGTGTGGTGCACGATCGCCACCTCGAACAGCCGGTCGCGCTCGCCCTGACCCGCGGACAACTACGACGATCCGGCCGGCGGGACCGGGCCCGAGCGCACGCCGCTCGGTCACCTGCGCGCCGTGCTCGACGAGCTGGTCGACGCGGGCGTGCTCGGCCGGCGGCGGCGCGAGGGCATCGAGTACCCGATCTGGTCCGCGGTGCACGGGCTGGCCGTGCTCACCGGGACGGGGCCGCTGCGCGAGGTTCCCGACGCCACCCGGCGCCGCCTCGCGGAGCTTACCTTTACCTTCATCGAAGCGGGCCTGGCCTGAGCCAGGGCGGGAGCAGAGCGCCGGGATGCGGCAGGGGGTGGCTGAGGGGTCTGTGGTGGAGTCTGGGACGCATGAGGAGCTTGTGGCGGCGGGTGGGACGTAGCCGAGCTGTTCACCCTGCAGGCGTCGCCCTACCGGGCGTAAGGTGCGGCCATGATGAGGTCTCGTCTGGTGAAGCTGGCCGTGCCGGTCGTCGTGGCCGCCCTGTCGATGGCGGTGCCGGCCACCGTGGCGGCCTCGGCGGCATCGGCCGCGGCGCAGGCCGGCCCGGGGGTGGGCAGTGTTCCGCAGGGCGTGCAGAGCAACGCCAGCTACGCGGCGAGCTTCGCCGCGGCCAAGGTCACGAACGTCGACGTGACTTCGGGCCAGGTGAGCTGTTACCGGCCGGAAGACCCGTTCTTCGCCAACGACGGCCCCAACGACGGCTACACCGGCATGTCAGCATGTCCCGGCGCGACCACCGGTGAGAACACCGGCGCGGCCGGCCCCTATCCGACCCAGGCCGGCAGCAATCCGGGCTTCCCGGCGGCGGGCCCGATGGTCGCGAAGGACTACTCCGAGTCGGACATCCGGGTGGACCCGACCAACCCCAGGCACCTGATCGGCTCGTCCAAGTGGTTCGTCAGCGCCGAGGGCTACAACCACCTGCTCGGCTTCTTCGAATCCTTCGACGGCGGCAAGAGCTGGACTGTCAGCGGGCACATCCCCGGCTACGAGGGGTGGACCGACAACACCGACCCGGTGGGCGCGTTCGACGGGTTCGGCAACTACTACGAGTTCATCCTGCCGTACCAGTTTTTCTACAACGCGGACGGCACGCATAACTTCACTGTGGGCACCTCGCAGGAGCCCAACCGGGCTCAGCCAGCCGAAGCGGTCGCCGTGTCCGTCCGCCCGCACGGCGCCGCCGCCGCGACCGACTGGATCACCACCCACGACGGCCACCCCGACTTCGTGGCCAGCTACGACAGCGTGGGCAACGAGCCGGACAAGCAGTGGATCACCATCGATGACAACCCGGGCAGCCCGCACTACAACCGGGTCTACGCCATGTGGGTCGACTTCCACACCCTCACCCCGGTTCCCTACGTGTCCTTCGCCGACGCCAGGGCCGACGGAACGCACACCGACTGGTCCGCGCCGCAGCCCCTGCCCCAGCCGCCGCACACGCCGCAGGGTGCCACGTACCTGCTGCCGCACGTCGCCCCGGACGGCACGATCTACACGACCGTCACCAACTTCAACCCCAAGCAGGGCTTCTGCTGCGCCTCGGTGTTCGTGGACAAGTCCACCAACGGCGGAACGACCTGGTCGGTGGCCGGGACCCCGGTCGGCAACGTGACGCCGCCGCCATTGATCTACCCCAACACCACGATCCGCGACGGGATCGAGAACACCTTCGCGGTGGGCAACCAGGTCGATGGCCAGGGCCGCTACCCGCTCTACGTGTCGTACGAGGACTTCAGCGCCGGCGTGGACAACGTGCTGCTCACCGCGTCCTACGACGGAGGCGTCACGTGGACCAGCCCGATCCAGGTCAACGACAACGCCAGTCCCGTGGACGAGTTCCAGCCCAACCTCACCGTCGCGCCCGACGGCACGGTCAGCGTGAACTTCTACGACCGGCGCCTGGCCTGCCCCGCCGCCGGGACGAAGCAAGCCGGTCTGGTCGGCCTCGCCCTGGACCAGGTCAACCCCAACTACGCCGGCAGCCTGCCGCCCTACGGCGCGACCGACTACTGCGTGAACGCCAGCATCCAGTTCTACCACCCGCAACTGGCCCCGATCGGGAACAACATCCGGATCAGCCAGAACACCTACGACCCGCAGCTCAACTCTCCGCACACGGACTGCCCGACCTGCGAGGCCACCTTCCTCGGCGACTACTTCGGGAACACGGTCGGCGCGGAGCCTGGCGGCGCGGTGGACTTCTCCGACTTCGTCTCCACCTACGACGACGGCACCAACCCCGGCCACTTCCAGCAGCAGATCGCGGCCGGCGTGGCGGTTCCCTGACCGCGGGCCCCGGGTTATCGCGGCCTGGGGTTATCGTGGGCCTGGGGTTATAGCGGGCCTGGGGTTATAGCGGCTGGCGGGGGCGCTGGTTGCGCAGGGAGATCTGGTCCGATTCGGCGATGGTGTCGGCTTCGACGGCTCGCAGGCCCTGGCCCAGGCGCTCACGAGCCTGGCGCAGGAGCTTGAGTGCGTTGGTGGAGGAGCTGAGCGGGGCGCCCCGCTCGGGGTCGGCCCCGTGCTCCTCGACGAGATGGGCCTGAAGGGCGGCGGCGACTTCGTCGGCCGCCTTCAGCGCCTGGTAGATCGCCCTGTCCCGGGCAGCGTCACTGACCATACGGTTAGTATCGCGCGGGGTCTGCTCCGGAGGAGGTCGCATCGTGGTTGCTGACGGGAAGCCAGCCGCGCGCACGGGACGGAACACCGCGCGACGGGTGGTGCCGCTGTTCCGGCCGTACCGGGGCCGGGTGGCGGTGGTGGTCGGCCTCATCGTGCTGACCTCGACGATCGGCATCGTCAACCCGCTGCTGATACGGGAGGTGTTCAACGGGGCCCTGTTCGTCCGGGGCGGCCCGCGGCTCGGGCTGCTGTACGTCCTGGTGGCGATCATGGCCGCGGTCCCGATCGTCAACGGCGCCATCGGCATCGTGCAGACCTACGAGACCACCCGGGTCGGGCAGTCGGTCATGCGGGACCTGCGCAACCGGCTCTACGCGCACCTGCAGACTCTGCCGCTCGCCTTCTTCACGAACACCAAGACCGGCGAGATCCAGTCCCGGCTGGCCAACGACGTGGGCGGCGTCCAGACGGTGGTTACCACCACCGCCTCGACGATCCTGGCCAACGTGGTCACGTTCATCTCCTCGATCGTGGCCATGATCATCATCAGCTGGCAGCTGACCATCGTGGCGGTCATCACCGTGCCGGCGTTCTTCTGGCTGACCAAGACGGTCGGCGACCGGCGGCGCCGGGTGTCGCGGTCGACGCAGGAGTCACTGGCGGCGATGAGCGCTTTGAGTGAGGAGACGCTGTCGGTGTCGGGGGTGCTGCTGGCGAAGGTGTTCGGGAGTCAGGCGCGCGATGTGGCCCGGTATGAGGCCGAGAACCAGCGGCTGGCCGACCTGGAGGTCCGGCAGCAGATGATCGGCCAGGGGTTCTACGCGGTGGTGCAGTCGTTCTTGTCGATCACGCCGGCGGCTATTTATCTGCTCGCGGGGCTGCTTGTGTCTTCGGGGCACCCGATCTCGGCGGGGACCATCGTGGCCTTCACGACGCTGCAGACGCGGCTGTACTTCCCGATCGGGCAGCTGCTCCAGGTCTCGGTGGAGCTGCGGTCGTCGCTGGCGCTGTTCGACCGGGTGTTCGAGTACCTGGATGTGGTGCCTTCCATCGTGGATGCTGTGGATGCGGTGGATCTGCCCGGTGCTGATGCTGGTGCTGGTGCTGGTGCTGGTGCTGGTGCTGGAGTTGGAGCTGGAGCTGGTGCTGGCGGGCGGGTGGCGTTGCGGGATGTGTCGTTCCGGTACCCGGGTGTGCCGGAGGATGCTCTGGCGGGAGTCAGCTTCGAGGCCGATCCTGGGCAGCTCGTGGCGCTGGTGGGGCCGAGCGGGGCGGGCAAGACCACGATCAGTTACCTGATCCCGCGGCTGTACGACGTGACGGGGGGTTCGGTCGAGATCGACGGGGTGGACGTGCGGGTCGTGCGCGCGGCCTCGCTGGCGGCGACGATCGGGTTCGTGACCCAGGAGAGCTATCTGTTCCACGACACCATCCTGGCCAACATCCAGTACGGGCGGCCTTCGGCGTCGCTGGCCGAGGTCGAGGCGGCGGCCCGGGCGGCTTTCATCCACGACCGGATCATGGACTTCCCGGACGGCTACGACACGCTGGTCGGCGAGCGGGGGTACCGGCTGTCCGGCGGGGAGAAGCAGCGGCTGGCCATCGCGCGGGTGCTGCTGCACGATCCGCGCATCCTGATCTTGGACGAGGCGACGTCGGCGCTGGATACGGCCAGCGAGCGGGAGGTGCAGAAGGCGCTGGACGCGCTGATGGGATCGCGGACGACCATCGCCATCGCGCACCGGCTGTCGACCATCGTCAACGCGGACGTGATCAACGTGATCGACGGCGGGCAGGTGGTGGAGTCGGGCTCGCACCGGGAGTTGCTGCGCGAGGGCGGGCTGTACGCGTCGCTCTACAACGAGCAGTTCGAGGGCGGTCGGGTCCAGTGGTGCTGCGACGGCGGCGACGTCATGGCTGACGGGACGGTTCGGAAACGGCTGAGCGCGGCTCTGGTGGAGTGAGGGCGTGGGGCTCGGCGGGCGAGGTTCGCCGGGCGGGCGAGGTTCGCCGGGCGGGCGAGGTTCGCCGGGCGGGCGAGGTTCGCCGCGAGGGCCGGGAGCGGGATACGGCGACGCCGACGAGGCAGAGCGCTCCGCCGGCGATCGTGAGCCACCCGGGCACCTGACCGAGGATGAGCCACGACATCGCGACAACCAGGCCAGGGACCGCGTAGATGGTGGCGCCCATCTTCCCCGAGGTGGTCCGCGCGAGCGCGAAGGCCCAGGTGGTGAAGCCCAGCGTGGTCGGGAACAGGCCCAGGTAGACGACGTTCAGCGTGGCGCTCACCGGGGCCGAACCGAGCTGGGACACCAGTTGCCCGGCAAAGGGCAGGCACGCCACCGTGCCGGTGAAGCAGCCGAACGTGGTCACCTGGACGGCCGAGGCGTGGCGCAGGGCCGGCTTCTGGCACACCACGCCCGCCGCGTAGCAGACGGCCGCGAACACGCACAGCACGATGCCGGTGACCGAGCTGCCACCCCCGCCGGACTGGCCCGCGCCGGAGTGGCCCACGCCGGACTGCGAGATGCCGACGACGACGACGCCGGCGAGCGATACGGCCATCCCGGCGCCGAGGCGGCGCGGGAAACCCTCGTGCAGCAGCCAGCCCCCGAGCAGCGCGATCAGGATCGGGCCGACGTTGACCAGCATCGCGGCGGTGCCGGCGTCCACCTGACGCTCGCCCCAGTTGAGCGTGATCATGTAGAGGCCGAACCACAGCACTCCCGAGCCGAGGATGCCGGGCCACGCCGCGCGGGGCGGCCAGCCATCGCCGCTGATCAGCCACACCGCGCCGAGGGCGAGCGAGGCCGTGAGCAGGCGTCCGAGCGCGAGCGCGCCCGGGGTGAGGTGCACGCCGGCGCTGCGGATCGCGACGAAGGCCGAGGCCCACAACACCACGGTGACCGCTGCCGCCACAGCAGCACGAGAGTTATCGCTCACCCCGTCACGCTAGGTGCGGGATCCTTCGATCACTGGCGAAAAATGGACACCTAGGTGCGGGTGTGTCCGCCGGTCAGGCCGGACAGGCGTAGCCGAGGTCGGCGGCCTGGATACTCAGCGGGCGGATCCGTCGGGGCCGACGGTCGCGTGGAACCCATCTCGGGCCCCAGGCGTCCCACACTGCTCATTGTCGGCCCGTTCGGTTCCGGTTCTGGCTCGGTCCTTACCGGCACGCTGTCACATTGGGCCGGTCAGGACCGGCACGCTGTCACATTGGGCCGGTTGGATTCCAGGCTAGACGCCGGTTTTGCGACTAAGACGCCCGGGTGAACGTGATCTTGACATGGCACAATTTTAGGCTGGTCAGTGACGGCTTGGGCTGGCTGGCGGCTAGGCTCTAGCCGCCGCTGCCGTAGGGGCGGGTGAGGATCTCGAGCAGGTGACCATCGGGATCTTCGAAGTACAGGCCGCGGCCGCCGTCACGCTGGTTGATCGTGCCGCGCTGGCTTCGGCCGGGATCGGCCCAGTAGGTCAGGTCCTGGTCGCGGATGCGGGCGAAGGCGGCGTCGAACTCCTCGTCGCCGACCAGGAAGGCGTAATGCTGGGGCGTGATGGGACGGCCGGTTTGGGCGAAGTCCAGGGAGACATCGTTGTCGGCGGCTACCACCAGGAACGGGCCGAACCTGGCCGGTGGCGGCAGGCCGAGGATATGGCTGAGGAATGCCGCCGACTGTTGCTGGTCACGGCACGAGACGATGGTGTGGTTCAGTTGCACGCTCACGATGATGGTCTTGCCCGGCCTTAGGCCGTCCGAGACCTGGTGAGGTGTGCGCGTTCTCGTTATCAGCAATGTGCCCGTCAGGTTGCGTCCGTACTGTCGGTCCTGACCGTATGAGGTGGTCTTCGACCTCAGATCCGACCGGCTCGATGTGACAGCGTGCCGGTTGTATGCGGCTCGATGTTACATCGAGCCGGAAGAGAATGGTGTCGGCATGGAAGACAAGGGACGCATGGGACACCTGGTAGATGGGCACGAGCTGGTTGGCGTAAATGCATTCTGATGTGGCATTAACTATTGCCCGAGCCGGTAATCTTGGCGCGAATTCGTTCGACGATCTGGTTAGCCTCATCCTCCGTGATCTCGATGAACTTGTTGTCAAGGTCGCCGCGCTCAGCGGAAATAAGCGACGTGCTGTACTCCCATTGGAGATTCCTGGTAAACGCTTCATCAGACCGACCGCCGTCCTCGGTATAGGTACGCCGGAATACTCCTGCCGGTCGCTCGCGGCTGCTGAAGTCGTTCACGACGGCGTAGTACGTGACCTTATCTGTCATTTCTGCCTCTATGGGTAATCGGGAACATCGGCGGCGCCCGGCGGAACCGGCACATCGCCGGAAACCTTCTTTTGGAAGGCTTCCAGTACCATTTGCTCAAATTTATCAGCCCGATGGCTGCGAAGCCGTTCGTAGGCGTCGTGCGTGAGTTGCTTCGCCTCAAAGCTGATGCGGGTGTGAAACTGAACTTCGAATCGCTGGCCAGTGTCCGGCTCTATCCATTGACTGTTGATGCCCTTGTACTGTTCATCGGACCAGGAATTCCCTATCTTATGCAGGTCGAAGCCCTGGTCTTTTAGACGTCCGATGTCCGCCCAGACGCCCTGAGTATAGGAAGCCTCGCGGTACTGAAAAGTGTAGCGGATCGTGTCCGACACGCTCGAGACAGCTTCCTCTGGAGAGAGATCGACAAACTCCTTCATCTTATCGAATATCTTCTCTTTGATTCGGTCGCGGCCTTTTAGGCGGTCATCGAAACCAACTAGCTGCCGGTTCGGATCCTGACTCTCTATAGCACGCAACGCTGGCGAGATCTTTTCTCGCTCTCGTTCTGCGATACGCTCATACTCCATTTCAACTCGGCTGTTTGCAGCAGAGTCTGGAAATCTGTCGCGATCCGCACGCCAGGAACCCGGCGGATCGCTGGATCTGTCCACCGGGGCGCGCTCGTCGGGGGGCCATTTTCGCTGGTATTCGGACCATATCCAGCGGGATTCTGTTACCTTTTCGTGCCACTTGGCTGATGCGTCTTGCTCGGCTGCTGCGGTTCGTCGGGCTGTGACGGATTCTTCTGTGGAGACTGCGACGCGCAGGTCGACGTAGTACTCCTCACGGTTGCGCGTCTCGGTTTCGGCGCCTGGGGGTCGGGCAGCCCGGCCACCGCTACTCTGGTCGTCCCGGCGATCGGCGTGCCCGTCGGGGGGCACGTCCCCCTCCTCGGGCACGTCGGGTCCCACCAGGCCTGACAGCCGTCCTGTGACGCAAGGGGAGCAAAGTATCACGATTAGTAGCCTATCGGGTCAAGCGCTCAATCGGGCTGAGGATCCAATCGCCACCTCATGCAACGATTTCCAGCTTCAGCCGGTTCATCGGGCTCTGGGACCCTGGAGGGAGGACGGAAGGGCGGGACCTGCATCTCGGCGCGAACAGGGCGGCCGGGTTCGTGGGGCGGGCGCTGCGGGGACGCGGGTGGCGGATCTGCCGGGCGCCGGGTCCGGGCCGGCGGCGGGTGCCCTTCGTCCCTGGCTCACGCGTCGCGGGTCATCATCCGCCAGGCGCCGATGGCGGACCAGCCGACGATCCAGCCGACGATCACCGAGATCATGGCCTAGGTCGGCATCGGCGGGATGCCGAGGGCTCCCCGGCCGCCGAACAGCACGTGGCCGGGGCCCCCACCGCCGGACGCGGGGGCCAGCGCGGCCGGGCGGAGCTGGTCCATCGCGATGCCGATGACGAGCCGCTGGCCGTTGATGAAGTAGGGGATCTGCACCCTGGCCAGGAGCGGAGTCACGATGATCTCCAGCGCGATCAGCAGGATGGTCGTGGTCGTCCGCTGCCCGGTGAGCGATCCGAGGCCGAGGCCGACCAGGAACCCGATCCCGGCCTCGAGCTCGAGCCACAGCCCGATCTTGGCCATCTCGTTGTCCGCCGGGTTCGCGCCGCCGATCTCGTCGGCAGTGTATTCGCTGTAGAAGGCGGCGATGTTGTGGTCGATCGCCGAGCGGACCTGGGCCGGGCTGGTCGCCGGGCCGATGGGCAGCCCGTTGGCGGCCTGCTGCGGGTGCTGCAGGAGCCAGGTCTGCAGCCCGGCCTGATCGAGATGCTCCGGGGCGATCACGCCGTAAAAGCTGACCGACGTGGGTGGCGGGGGGCTTTCGTAGCTCGTGACCAGGCAGTTCATCGCGAAGGCCACGGCCACGAGCGGGACGAGGATCGCCAGGCCGGCCGGGATGCGCGCCAGGTAGAGGGCGAGCCGGGACCGGCCGGTGGTGACCAGGTGGCGGAACATACCATCGGTCAGATCGGTCGTCCCGGCTGCCGCGCCGAGAGCCGCGGCGGCGATGAACCCGAACTCGGCCATCAGGTTGCTCAGCTGGGAGAAAATGGCCGGGCTGCCGGCCAGCCCGTAGCCGGCACGCGGCCACCCCCAGCCGCTGGCGCATGCCCATCGAGTACGCGGCGACCTGGTCCCCGGCCCGGTCGGCCAGGCCGACCCCCCTGGCCAGCGACGGGTCGATCCGCGTGGCGGCGTCGCCGCCGCGGGCCGCGGCCAGCAGGCGGAGGTTGTCCCGGCCGGTCAGATGCGGGTGGAAGCGGGGCTCGTCGACGATCGCCCCGACCCGGGCCAGGGCCCGGCTCCGCTCGGCCGGGACCGGCGTGCCGAGCAGTGACATCGTGCCGCCGTCGGCCTTGGTGAGGCCGAGCAGGGTGCGGATCAGCGTGGTCTTGCCCGCGCCGTTCGGGCCGAGGTAGCCGAAGGCGGAGCCGCGCGGGACGAGCAACTCGACGCCGTCGACCGCGACGGTGGTCCCGAATCGCTTGGTGAGGCCGTGGGTTTCGACCGCCCATCCGGCATTCGGGTGCGCGCAGCTCGCGCGGCGGGCCGGGACTGGCCCGGGGCTTGGCGGCGGTTGACTGAAGCCTGGCGGCTCTTGCGCGGGAATCGGCGGCTCGGGCTTGGTTACCGGACGCGGTTGGCGGTTGAGGCGCAGGCGCTGGTTGAAGCGTACCGCGCCGAAGCCGAGCGTGTCCAGCACCACGAGGGCCAGGACGACCAGCCCGATGCCGATATGCTGACCATGTGCGCCCGCGACGGCCCCGGCGGCCAGAAGCTCGTTTGTGTTCATCGCCTGTCATAGTGGCCGAACGGCGATTCCGCTGTCATCGTGCGCGGGATCGTCTGCGCGTCATTCCTGCGGATGACGCGGTCGCTCTGGCCGTGGTGACGAGGCCCGATTCGTAGGCGAGGACGACGAGCTGGGTTCGGTCGCGGGCACCGAGCTTGGTCAGGATCCTGCTCACGTGCGTCTTGGCCGTCGGCAGGCTCACGTGCAGCGTCTCGGCGAGTTCAGCGTTCGACAGTCCCTGGGCGACCAGCGACAGCACCTCGCGCTCGCGCTCGGTGAGCTCCGCCAGGCCCTTCGGTGTTCTGCGCGGCGCCCGGGCACCGGCGGCGAAGTGCGCGATGAGCCGGCGCGTGACGCTGGGAGCCAGGCCGCCACGAGCGGCGGGAAGCCTTCCACGGCCTCGACGGCGACAGGTGCGGTGCTGACCGCGAGGGCGGCATAAAGGAGCGCGACGGCGAGGGCCGCGGCACTCGCCGCCATGGCCGGGATCGACACCCGCCTCGGCAACTGCGAGGCGGCCAGGTACGACGCTAGTCCGAGCACGATACCGAACGGCAACGGGGCGTTGCCCACGGCCATGGCCAGCGCGTTCACGACGGTCGCGGCGGCCAGCACCGGCAGCGGCCAGCGTCGCAGCAGCGCGATCGGGCCGCACGCCACGAACGCCAGGAGGAATCGCTGTCCCCGCTCATGCGGGGCGAACCCGGCCACCAGGGCCAGCGTCACCAGTGCGGTAGATGCCGCGAATACGGCGGTCGCCGCCACTGGTGTTCGGCGGACGCGCGAGGCCTCGGCGGCTGGTCCTCAGCCTCGGCCGAATGTTCCCTAGCCACAGCAGTGACGGTAACCAGCGCATCCGCTGAGCGCATCGGTCTTGAGGATGACGGTCCCCTCCGTGAACCTCACCTATCACATCCGTCTATCTATTCGAAATTGACGAAAATACTTGTTGTTTGAGACTCTATACGATATCATGTTCGAAGAACAATACTTCTGCCGAACGGATGTGGTTCATGCTTTCGGTACCGGCTCCCGCGGACCCCGGGTGGGACGAGGATCCCGCCTGGCTGGACCGCGACCCGGTCAGCCCGGAGGAGCGGCAGGCGTGGCTGGGCCGGCTGTGCGAGCTGGACGACGACCCGTTCGACGACCCGCAGGAGTACTGGGACCCCGAAGCCTGCGCGCCGCCGCCCGGCCAGGACGAGCTGACCGCCGAGGAGTTGGCCGGGATCCGCGAGGCCGCCGCCGATGAGATGCTCGCGCTGGATGCCGCCAGCGCGGGGCGGCGCGGGCCGGGGATGTCCGGCTCGGCGCGGATCTTCCCGGGCGAGTCGGCCAGCCGCGCCGCCGGGTTCGCCGCCGGGTTCGGCACCGGGATGGCGTGGGATGTGACCCCGGGGTGCGCCCAGCTGGCCGTGGCCGCCGACGCCGCTGTCGGCGACGGCTCAGCTGATCGGTTCGACGGGGTGGCTGATCATGAGCTGATCGGGCTGGTGTGTGCCTGGGACCGGCTCGAGGCGCACATGGCCGCCCGCAAGCTCGCCGCCATCGCCGAGGTGTTCCGCCGCAACCCCGAGGACGGCTTCGAGCCACGGCCCGGGCAGCTGCCCGAGGTGGTGCACGAGTTCACCCGCGACGAGCTGGCGTGCGCGCTGGGCGAGTCCCGTGGCCAGGCCGACGCGCTGCTGACGGTGGCGTGGCACCTGGCCGGGCGACTGACCGGGACCGGGGCGGCGCTGCGCGACGGGACCATCACCCGGTACAAGGCCGACATGATCGTGTGGGCCACCCGGCACCTGGACGACGACGAGGCCAGGACGGCGGAGGCCATGGTCCTGGGCCGGGCCGGGCGGCTGACCCCGGGCGGGCTGCGGGCCGCGGTCGCCCGCGCCGCGATGGAGGTCGCGCCGGAGAAGGCGGGGAAGCGGCGGGAGGCGGCGGCGCGGGATGCCCGGGTGCAGCGGTGGACGGAGGATTCGGGGAACGCTGCGCTGATGGGCCGCGAGCTCCCGCCCGACGAGGTGCTGGCCGCGGATCAGCGGATCAGCTGGTGGGCGGGCGAGCTGAAGAAGGCCGGGCTGGACGGGGATATGGACGTGCTGCGCGCCCGTGCCTACCTCGATTTGCTGCTCGGCCAGGACTCTCGCCCCGGCAGGGCGGGTCCGGCAGGGGGCGCGGCGGGCGGCGCGGCGGGCGGGTTCGCCGGCCGGGTCACGCTGACCGTCCCGCTGGCCACCCTGCTCGGCCTGGACCAGCGGCCCGGCGAGATCCCCGGGATCGGGCCCATCGACCCGGACCTGGCCAACGGCCTGGCCCGCGCCGCCGCGCGGAACCCGGCGACGACCTGGTGCGTGACCGTAACGGACCGGCACGGCCACGCCGTCGGCCACGGCTGCGCCCGGCCCGAACCCAAGGGCCGACGGACACGAGCGGGGCCGCCGGGCGGCCATCGGGACCGGGACGGTCCCGGATTCGCCTTCATGCCGACCGGGGAGGACGGCCCGGCGGGCGGGTACGGCAGCTGGCGGCTACATACCCCGGGGCCGGGGCCCGGGCCCGGCCTGGTGGTTGGTCTTGACTCGGTGACCACTGACCCGTGCGACCACCGGTTCCAGGCTCAAGGTCACGACCCCGGGGTCAAGCTGCGGCACCTCTCCCAGGTCCGGCACGCGACCTGCACCAGCCCCGTCTGCCGCAGGCCCGCTGCGCAATGCGACTTCGAGCACAATGTTCCGCATGAGGCGGGCGGGCGGTCGTGCCTGTGTAACGGGGGCCCGAAGTGCCGGCATGACCACCGGCTCAAGCAGCAGCCGCGATGGAACGTCGATCAGCTCCCCGACGGAACCTTCCGGTGGACCGCGCCGTCCGGGCGCAGCTACGACACCGAACCGACCTGCTACCCCATCTAGCGAACCGCGAACTCGGTCGCGACGATGCGCTGATCGGTGACGCCGTCCGAGGCCCGGGAGGCGAGCCAGCAGACCGGCGGACCCATGATCGCCGGGTCGAGCCAGTTCGCCTGGGCGTCCTGCGGCACCGAATCCGGCGCCATCCCGGTTCGGGTGGCGCCGCCGGGGAGCAGCAGGTTGACGTCGATGCCGGTACCGGCCAGGTCGGCGGCCATGATGTGGGAGAGCGAGTCGGTCGCCGCGCGTGACGGCCCGTACGGCGTGAAGCCCCGGCGCCGCTTGGTGGTCTCGCTGACCGAGATGTTGACGATCTTGCCGTGCCCGGCTTCGAGCATGTGCGGCACGACGGCCCGCGCGGCCAGGAAATAGCCGAGAACGTTGGTGATGAGCAGGTCGCGGAAGCCGTCCGGGCTGACGCGCCAGAAGCCGATGGGTTCGGTCATGAAGTGCGGATTCACGGTGCGCATGCCGATGCCGGCGTTGTTGACCAGTACGTCGATGCCGCCGAGGTTCGTCAGCGCGCGGTCGACGCCGGCGGAGACGGACTGCTCGTCGCGGACGTCCATCACGAGCCCGGTCACGCGGGCATCGCCGTTGATCCGGGTGGCGGCATCCTGGACGCGCGCCTCGGTCCGGCCGGTCAGGACGACGCGGGCACCGGCTTCGGCCAGCGCCTGGCTCATGGCGAAGCCAAGGCCGCTGGTCCCCCCGGTGACGAGTGTGCGGATTCCTTCGAGGTCTGGCGTGGCCCCTGGGCCAGATGGCTCGGTCACACCACGAACCCTACCCCGCGAGGTCGTCAGAGTAAGTGTTGCGCTACGGGGTGGGCCGCGAGCCCGGCATCGGCCGGGCTCGCGGCTTCTGGGCGGTCATGCCTTGGCGTAGGTGAGGTGCACGACGCCGGTCCCGAACGTCGCGGAGTCGATCAGCTTCAGCGGCAGCTTGTCGCCGGGGGTGCCGAACAGCCGCTTGCCGGAGCCGACCACCAGCGGGAAGACGAGCAGGCGCAGTTCGTCCACCAGGCCCTCGCGCAGCAGCGAGCTGACCAGGGTCCCGCTGCCGGTCATGCCGATGTTCTTGCCGGGCTGCTGCTTGAGCTCGGCGATCTCGGCGAACGCGGTGACCGCCGGGATCAGGGTAGAGTTCTGCCAGTCTGCGGAGGTCAGGGTGCCGGAGACGACGTACTTGGCGGTGCCGTTCATCGTGTTCGCCATCTCACCGGTCTGGTGCGGCCAGTGCGCGGCGAACATGTCGTAGGTGACCCGGCCGAGCAGCATGGCGTCCTGGGCCGCGATCATCGACCCGATGGCCTGCCCGACCTCGGGGTTGAACCAGGGCCCCATCCACTGGTCGGCGTCCTCGATGACGCCATCCAGTGAGATCATGATGCCCGCTACGATCTTCCTCATGGTGGTCTCCTTCTCAGGCGGCCGGCGCCGTGGTCCGGCCTGCTGCTGACGCTTCGAACGGGGACCGGCCAGATGGACACGGCGGCGGAACTTTCTCCGAGGAGGCCGAAGGTGCGCTACTTGATGACGGTCAACGGCGGTGGCCGCCCGCCGGACGAGCGGCTCTACGCCGAGATGGGACGCTTCGTGGAGGAGCTGACCCGGGCCGGGGTGCTGCTGGCCACCGGCGGCCTGGACCGCGGCACGCACGTCGCGGCGTCCGGCGGGACCATCACTTTGACCGACGGGCCGTTCACCGAGTCCAAAGAGGTCATCGTCAGCTTCGCGCTGCTCGAGGTGCGGTCGCAGGACGAGGCGCTGGAGCTGGCCCGGCGGTTCTGGAAGCTGGTCGGGGACGGCGAGGGCGACATCCGCCAGGTGTTCGGCCCCGAGGGTTAGTGACCGCCGGCGGCGGCCCGGATACGGGCACAGCGCACCGCGCGGTCGAGGCGGTGTGGCGGCTGGAGTCGGCCCGGATCATCGCGGGCCTGGCCGGGCTGGTCCGGGACGTCGGCCTGGCCGAGGAACTGGCGCAGGATGCCCTGGTCGCCGCGCTGGAGCAGTGGCCCGCCGAGGGCATCCCGGCCAACCCCGGCGCGTGGCTCATGCTCACCGCCCGGCACCGGGCCATCGACCGGATCCGCCGGAACGAACGGCTGGCCGGCAAGCTGAGCCTGCTCGGCCGCGAGCTGCAAACCGCGCGGCACGGCGCCCCCGCGGAGTTCGACGACGTCCTGGACGAGGGGAAGATCGACGACGACCTGCTGCGGCTGATGTTCATCTCCTGCCATCCGGTGCTGTCCACCGAGGCGAGGATCGCGCTGACCCTGCGCCTGCTCGGCGGCCTGACCACGGGGGAGATCGCCCGCGGGTTCCTGGCGGCCGAACCGGCCATCGCCAAGCGGATCGTCCGGGCCAAGCAGACGCTGGCCAGCCGGCAGGTTCCCTTCGAGGTGCCGCCGCCCGCCGACCGCCCGGCCCGGCTGGCCTCGGTGCTCGAGGTGCTCTACCTGGTGTTCAACGAGGGCTATTCGGCGATGGCCGGGGACGACTGGATGCGCCCGGCGCTGTGCACCGAGGCGCTGCGCCTGGGCCGCGTGCTGGCCGGGCTGATGCCGGCCGAACCCGAGGCGCACGGCCTGGTCGCGCTGATGGAGATCCAGGCCTCGCGCCTGGCGGCCCGGCTCGGGCCGGACGGGCTGCCGGTGCCGCTACCCGAGCAGAACCGCGGGCGCTGGGACCAGTTGCTGATCAGGCGCGGGTTCACCGCCTTGCTCCGCGCTCAGGGGCTGGGCGGGCCGGCGGGCCCCTACGTACTGCAGGCGGCGATCGCGGCCTGCCACGCCCGGGCCGGGACCGCGGCGCAGACGGACTGGGAGCAGATCGCGCTGTTGTACCAGGCCCTCGCGGCGCTCGCGCCGTCGCCCGTGGTCGAACTGAACCGGGCCGTGGCGGTGGCCATGGCGTTCGGCCCTGAGCGGGGCATGGAGATCGTGGAGGGGCTGGCCGCGGAACCGGCGCTGGCCGGGTACCACCACCTGCCCAGCGTCCGCGGCGACCTGCTGGCGCGGCTCGGCCGCGACGGCGAGGCGGCCGTCGAGTTCCGCCGCGCGGCCTCGCTCACCAGGAACATCCCCGAACGTACCGTGCTGCTGCAGCGCGCCGCCGAGTGCGACGCGCGCACGTGAAGGGATGGCAGCTCGTCAGGGTGCGGTGAACAGCGCCGCCAGGGTGTCCCGCATGACGGTGGCGCCGGGCATGACGCCGGTCCAGTGGCGGATGCCGATGCGAGCCTGCTCGACGAGCATGCCGAGGCCGTCGAGCGTGGTGCATCCGGCCGCCGCGGCGGCGCGCAGCAGGGCGGTGACGGGCGGGTTCGGGATCACGTCGGCGACGGTGAGTCCGGGGCGCAGCGTGGCGAGGTCCAGGTCCGGGAGCGCGTCGCCGTCCGGGTACAGGCCGATGGACGTGGCGTTGACCAGGATGTCGGCGGTTTGCGGGATGCGGTACGTTCCCGCCCACGGGACGTGGGCGGCGGTGGCGGGGGTCTTGGTATTGACGAGTTCGGCCAGGGCGGCGCCGCGGGTACGGTCGCGGTTGACGATCGTGAGGGTGGCGGCTCCGGCCAGCGCGGTCTCGACGGCGATGGCGCGGGCCGCGCCGCCCGCTCCGAGCACCACCACATGCGCGCCGGCCGGATCGGCGACGGTACGCAGCGAGGTGAGGAAGCCCTGGCCGTCGGTGTTCTCGCCGGTCCAGTGGCCGTCCCGGCGGACCACGCAGTTGACCGCGCCGATGATGCGGGCCGACTCGGCCAGTTCGTGGAGATGGTCGATGACCGCGATCTTGTGCGGGATAGAGCAGTTGAACCCGACCCAGCCCATCGCCGCCGCGCCGCGCACCGCGTCGCCCAGGCCCTCGGACGCCACCTCGCAGTTGATGTAGCGCGCGTCGAGGCCATGGTGCCGGTACGCGGCCTCGACCATCGTCACGGTGGGGTTCTCGGCGGCCGGAGTGGAGAACGAGCCGGTGAGCGTGCTCAGGAACATGAACTCCCATCATGGTGTGTTATGCACTCCATGGAAACCCTCAGCGCCGACGTGGTCGTCATCGGCTCCGGCATGGGCGGCGCAACCACGGCGCTCGCGCTGGCCCGCCGGGGGGTAGACGTCCTAGTGCTGGAGCGCGGCCTCCGGCTGCCCCGGGAACCGGAGAACGCCTCGCCGCGTGCGGTGTTCCTCGAGCGACGGTACAAGCCCGCCGAGCAGTGGCTGGACGAGCGTGGCCGGGCGTTCCGGCCCGGCGTGCACTACGTCGTCGGCGGCAACACCAAGGTGTACGGGGCGAGCCTGCCGCGGTTCCGGGAGCGGGATTTCGGGGCTGTCGAGCATCTGGAGGGCGCGTCGCCCGCGTGGCCGTTCGGCTACGCGGACCTGGAGCCGTACTACGCCGAGGCCGAACGGATCTACCAGGTCCACGGCACCACGGGCGAGGACCCGACCGAGCCGTGGCGCAGCTCGCCGTTCCCGTATCCGGCGCTTTCTCACGAACCGTATATTGCCGACCTCGCTTCGCGGCTGCGCGCGGCCGGCGTGCACCCGTCGGCGAACGCGATGGGGGTGGACTGGCGGTCTGGCGGGACGTGCATTCGCTGCCGGACATGCGATGGTTTCCCATGCCCGTTCGGCGCCAAAAGTGATGCTGAGACCTGCGGGATCGAGCCGGCCCTGGCCACCGGGCACACCCGGCTCGTTCCCGGAGTACGGGTCCGCAAGCTGGTCACCGACGGTTCCGGGCGGCGGGTGTCGCACCTGGTCGCTGAGGGGGCTGGCGGGGAGGTCAGGGTGTCGGGGTCCAGGTTCGTGCTCGCGGCGGGCGCGGTGAACTCGGCGGCGCTGCTGCTCGCGTCGGCTTGTGAGAAGCACCCGCGCGGGCTGGCAAATGCCTCCGGGCTGGTCGGCCGGAACTTCATGATGCACAACAACGCGCACATCGCGGCGATCGACGCGCGGCGGCGGAACGACGTCGTGTTCCAGAAGACGCTGTCGGTCAACGACTGGTATTACGACGACGGCTCCGGCGTGCCGCTGGGGACCATGCAGCTGATAGGCAAGGTGCAGGGGGTGATGATGAAGAGCTGGGCTACCAGGATGCCGCTGCCTTTGCTGGACGCGGCGGCGGCGCGCAGCGTGGAGTGGCTGGTAATGGCGGAGGATCTGCCGTCGCGGGACAACCGGGTGCTGGTCGATTCGGCGGGGCGGATCAGCACGGTGCGGCGGGCGCGCGGGCTTTCCACCCACCGGCGGCTGCTGCGGCGGGCGCGGCGGCTGCTGCGCTCCGCCGGGTACGACGTGGTCTTTACTCAGCACTTTGACATCAGCATGAACAGTCATCAGTGCGGGACGGTGGTGGCGGGTTCGGATCCGGGGGTTTCGGTGCTCGATCCGTGGTGCCGTGCTTGGGACGTGGCGAACTTGTGGGTGGTCGACGGGGGTTTCTTTCCGTCGTCGGCGGCGATGAACCCGGCCCTGACCATCGCCGCGCAGGCGCTGCGCGTTATTGCTGAGTCGTTGCTCGGCTAGTTCAGCTTCGCTGTCGTACCGGCTACGGGCCGCCGCCCGGCCTAGGGTAGATGCTGCCGTCAGGCCTGATGATCAGGTCGATCAGGCTTTGGCCTGCGACCAGGATCACGAAGCGGGACCGGAGCCGGTGGTTTGGTCCCTGCCCTCTCCGTCGCGGGCTGCGGCGCTGCTCTTGTCCTGGGCTGCTCCGTCGAGCGTGGTGGCGCCGGTCATGATCGCCACGGCCTCCTCCATCGTGTGGCTTTGCGGGGTGATGACGCCGGCGCAGCGGCCCAGCCGCTGGATGTGAATCCGGTCGGCCACCTCGAAGACCTGCGGCATGTTGTGGCTGATCAGGATGACGGGCAGGCCACGGCCGCGCAGTCGCTTGATCAGGGCCAGCACCTGGCCGGACTCGCGGACTCCCAGGGCGGCGGTCGGCTCGTCCAGGATGACGACCTTGGAGCCGAACGCGGCCGCCCGGGCGACCGCGACCGCCTGACGCTGACCGCCTGACAGGGTTTCCACCTTCTGGGTGATGTCCTGGATCGTCCCGATCCCGAGGTCCTTGAGCTGCTCTTTGGCCGCGGCCCGCATGCCGCGGGTATCTAGCTTGCGGAAGATCGTCCCGAGCGGGCCCTTGTCCCGCATCTCCCGTCCGAGGAAGAGGTTGCTGGCGATATCCAGGGCGGGGGCGACCGCGAGGCTCTGGAACACGGTCTCGATGCCGGCATGCCGGGCATCGACCGGGCTCTTGAACTCGACCTTGGTCCCCTCCATCAAGATCTCGCCCTCGTCCACGGTCAGCGCCCCGGACAGGCATTTGATAAGGGTGGACTTGCCGGCGCCGTTGTCGCCGATGATGGCGAGCACCTCGCCCGGATACAGCTTCAGGCTGACCCCGGCCAGCCCGACCACGTGACCGAACGTCTTCACCAGGCCGCGCGCTTCGAGCGTCGGCGTCCCCGAGAGGACGGCCCCGCCTGAGCCGCCCGTCCTGGCGCTGGCGGCATCTATTTCCATGCTCATCGGCGTACCTTCCTGATCCACTGGTCGAGGGCGACGGCGACGATGACAAGGAGCCCTTCGGCCAGCACCTGGTACAGGCTCTGAACCCCGGCCAGCGAGATGCCGCTCTGGAAAACCTGCACGATGAGAGCGCCGAACAGCGTCCCCAGGACGGCGCCGCGGCCGCCGAACAGGCTGGTGCCGCCGATCACCACCGCGGTGATGCTGTCGAGGTTCGCGTTGGTCAGGTTATTCGTGCTGGCCACCCCGACCCGGCCGATCAGGATCCAGGCCGCCAGCCCGAAGATCACCCCGGCCGCCACGTAGACGCTCAGCAGCACCCGGTTGGTGTTGATGCCGGAAAGCCGGGCGGCCTCTACGTCGTCACCGGTGGAGTACACGTGCCGGCCCCACGCCGTGCGGGTGAGCGCGAAGCTCGTCACCACGAACAGCACCAGCATCAAGATCACGCCGGTCGTCAGCTGGTACGGCCCGATATTCACGTAGTTGCCGGTCCAGATGAGGGCTTTCGGCATCGCGCTGGCGTACACCGACGCGCCATTTGAATATCGCAGGCCGATCGAGGTGTAGACGCTCAGCGTGCCCAGCGTCACGATGAACGGCGGGAGCTTGATCCTGGTCACGAGGAACCCGTTAATGAAGCCGGTCAGCGCGCCGACGGCGATGCCCAGGATCAGCGCCAGCGGTCCGGGGACGCCGTTGTTGGCCGCGGTCTGCGCGATCACCATCTGGGCCAGGATCGCGGCCGCGCCGACCGACAAGTCGATGCCAGCGGTCAGGATGATCATCGTCTGGCCGATGGCCAAGGTAGCCAGGACGGCGACCTGCTGGACGAGCAGCGACAGGTTCGTCGCGTTCAGGAACCTGTGGTTGATGAGGGAGAACACGGTGACGGACACGACGAGCACGCTCGCCGGGCCTATCGCCGGATGCCGGTGCAGCGTGTGCTGGAGGCGGGCGCCGAGCTCCTGGCTCTCGCGTACCTCACCGGTCGGCTCGATGACTGCTGTCATGATTGTATGGTCAGTCCTTTCTGGCACCGAAGTCAGCGGCGGTGGTCCGGGCGTCCGGGCGGGAGACGGCCTCCCGCCCGGACGTTGCGCTGCCTGCCAGGGATCAGGCCTTCCAGCAGACGTTGCCTAGCTGGCTCGTGCTGCCGCTGGGCACTCCGGCGATCGGGCTGTCGGTGAACAGCTGCGTGCCGGTGTTGAAGAAACCGAGGCCGGGCGTCGCGGCGGGCTTCTTGCCGGTCTTGGCCAGGGTGTAGATGGCGCTCACGCCATCGGCGGCCATCTTGCCGGGGTACTGGGCCGAGGTGGCCGTCACCTCTCCGCTCGCGAGGTAGGGGATGACAGCGCAGCCGCCGTCGATCGCGGCCACGATGACGCCAGTCTTGTGCGCCGCCTTGAGCGCCGCCCCGGCGCCCTCCGCGGCCGGCTCGTTGATCGCGTAGATCACGTTGATGTTGGGGTCCTTGGACAGGCACTGCTCCATCGAGGTCTGGCCGCCCGGCACCGCGCCCTGGGTGGGCAGCTGGCAGGCGATCTTGTAGCTGCCGCTGCCGCCCAGCTGGCCCTTGTAGGTACCCGACTTAGGCTCGGCGCCATTCAGGTTCTGGTTGCCGACCGCGATGCCCATGCCGGTGAGGAAGCCGTGGTCGCGGGAGGTGTCCACCGAGACCACCTGGTTGTTGAACAGATCGAGCATGGCGATGTCCGCGGGCTTGCCTTTGAGCCGCTTGGCGGTGTACTGGCCGATCAGCTGGCCGGCCTGGAAGTTGTTGGTGGCATACGTCAGGTCGGCGGTGCTCGGCGGCGTGGGCACGGTGTCGAGCGCTATCACCAGCAGGTGATGGGACTTGGCCTGGTCCAGGGCGGGATTCACGGCGTTGCCGTTCGGGGTGATGATGATGCCCGCATCACCCGCGGCGATCGCATTGTCGATGGCGCTGATCTGCGTGGTCGTGTCACCGTCGCTGGAGCCCGCCGAGACGGTCAGCTTCACGCCGAGATTGGCCGCGTCTGCCTTGGCGCTGTTCTCCATCGAGATGAAGTACGGGTTGGTGAAGTCCTTGAGGATCAGCGCGACCTGCACCGGCCCGGTGGCCTTG
>WNGL01001529.1_pt1 | contig 28344 bp, 26 predicted proteins | sample 5400591 | NCBI WGS metagenome assembly WNGL01 (sample SAMN13153377, study PRJNA577476) | soil metagenome | isolation source: 80 cm soil or saprolite under Garry oak tree replicate 1 | place: USA:California | collected 2016-06-15 | reverse complement strand
GGATAGCGCGGCCGCAGGTTGTCGAACGCGACCCGATGTTTGGCCTTCTCGGGCTCCTCGCCGTTGACCGTCTCCACCTTGAGGAGCGCGAGATAGCGCTCGCCCTCCTTGGGCGGCCGCACCTGGCCCATGATGGTGTCGCCGGTGCGCAGGTCGAACCGCTTGATCTGGCTGGGCGACACGTAGATGTCGTCGGGGCCGTACAGGTAGTTCCAGTCGGGGCTGCGCAAGAATCCGTAGCCTTCGGGGAGAATCTCCAGGACTCCCTCGCCGTGCAGCACGGTGTCGGAGTCGAGGAGCGACTGCTCGATGCGGAAGATGAGATCCTGCTTGCGGAGCCCTGAGTAGTTGGTGATGTTCAGGGTTTCGGCCATCGCGTGCAGTTCCGCGACGGACTTCCTCTTGAGTTCAGCGATATCCACGTGTGCCTTTGCTCCGTAGTTCTACGGCGGGCGAGACCCCGGGTGGGGGAGTGAGCGCGTTGAAAATGGAATCTTGGGAATTCGAAGGAGTGCGAGAGAGCTATAGTAGGGCGCACCAGCGCCCGAGTCAAGAGCGTCAGTGAACCTCGCCGAGTTCCTGCTCGCCTGGCGGACGACCCCCCTCCCGGACCGGGAAGTGATTGATGCGCTTGTACATCCGGCGCACGCCGGACCTTCTCCCGCGCTCGCCGCGGGGCTGGCGCAATGGCCCGGCAGCTATTACTGGTCGGACGAGCCGGACGGGCGCCACCTGGTGCTCACGCGGCGCGTGGCCCGGCGGGGCGAGCGCTGGGGACTGCACGTCGTGCTGTTCCTCGCCACGCTCTTCACCACGACCTTCGCCGGCGCGGTGCTCGCGGGCACGATCGCCTACGACAACCCGTTCGATTTGTTCACCGGGACCTATCCGCTGCCGCCGCATTTTCTGCGGGCCTGGAGCGCGGGGTTCGCGTTCTCGCTGCCGCTGCTCGCGATCCTCCTGTGCCACGAGCTGGGGCACTACGTCACGGCACGTCGCTACGACCTGGATGTGTCGCCCCCCTATTTCATCCCCGTGCCGCTCGTGCCGTCGTTCATCGGGACGATGGGCGCGTTCATCCGACTCCGGACCGTTCTGTCGGATCGTCGCCAGCTGTTCGACGTCGGCGTGGCAGGGCCGATCGCGGGGTTCGTGGTCGCGCTACCGGTGCTCGCGCTGGGTCTCGCACTCAGTCATCCGCTCCCGGGACATGGCGCGCTCGCCGGGATGCTGCTCGGGTTGGATGGCGACACCGCCGTGCTCGGCGACTCGGTGGTGACGCTCGTCCTGCGACGTCTGGTGCACGGCGCCGCCCCCGCGCTGCTGATGCACCCGGTAGCGTTCGCCGGATGGGTCGGCATGTTCGTCACGATGCTGAACCTGCTGCCGATCTCGCAGCTCGACGGCGGGCACATCCTCTACGCGGCCTTGCCGCGCTGGCAGCCGCGGATCGCGCTCGGCTTCTGGTCGCTCATCGTCGTGCTCGGCTGGTACTGGCGCGGCTGGCTCGTGTGGGGCGTCCTGGTGCTCGCGCTGTCGCGCGGCCGGCTGGGTCACCCGCCGGTGCTCGACGCGCACCGGCCGCTGCCGCCGTCGCGTCGGGCGCTTTCCTGGCTCGCGCTCGTGCTCTTCCTCATCACGTTCGCGCCGGTGCCGTTCAGAATCTGAGGGAGCTGGGAGCCGGGAGCCGGGAGCAGTACGTTGCGGTGCAGTGGAAGGTACTGCTCCCGGCTCCCGGCTCCCAAACTATTGCGTAAGTCGCAGACTCTTATATCTTTGCCTAAACCAGCCCTAGGGCGCCGCATGCCCGGACAACCGGCACGCTACAACCCACCCGATTCCAACGAAGCGGTCGTTCACGACCTTCCCCCCATCCGATTCGACGGACAACTCATCGCCATTCGCCTTCAGGTGCGCCGCACCGACGACGGCATCTGGCGCGGCCGCATCCTGTTCGGGGCCCCGGACACCGAGGCCGAACGGTCGACGGCCGAAATCTTCTGCGCCACCTCGGAGCAGGACCTCTGGCAGTCGGTCCGCGACCTCCGGGACCACCATCTGCGCGACCTGTACCGCTCGCTGCTTTGATGGGGGAGCCTCCCGATTCACTGCGCACACTCCGTCACGACCTGTCCAATCCGCTGGCCGCGATACTCGCCGAGACGCAGCTGCTGCTGCTCAACGCCGACCAGTTCGATGCGGAGACCGTGGGGAGCCTGAAGCAGATCGAAGCCCTGGCGCGCAAGATGCGCCAGATTCTGCAAGCGTTGGACGCGTGAGCCGGCGGCACCGGCCGCGGTACTGCTCTCCCGCCCTGTGGTGGTGTCCGCTGAGGACGTTATCCGTTCTCCGTCGTCCGTTGTCCCGGATGCGCTTCTACGGTCGACGGATGACGGATGACGGGTCACGCTTCAGGTACGCCCACCCGCTCGCGCCGTAGATGGCGAGCAAGACCACGGACAGCGCGCTGGTGAGGTACTTGTATCCCGCCGCTGCGTCGCTGGCGGAGAGCAATCCTTCGATCGCGCCGGCGATGGCGAGCAGCGTCACCACCGCCCCGATCATCCGGGCCGCGATCCGGCCGTCCACCACGAGCGCATCCCTGCGGGTGCGGTCGCCGGGGAGGATCACGGCGCCCGCGAGCCGGAACCCCGCTCCCGCCGCGATGAAAATGGCCGTCACCTCGAGCACGCCGTGTCCGGCCACGAACGTGGCGAGGTAGCCGCCGGCGTGATAGTTCACGAATAGGCCGAATCCCATGCCGAGGCTCAAGCCATTGACGACGAGCACCAGCACCGTTGGCAGTCCGACCAGGATGCCGCCCACGAAGGCCCAGAACGCGATCGAGATGTTGTTGCTGATGATCGCCGACGCGATCACCGGGAGCTCCTCCTCGCGGGACTGGGCGTACCCGAGCCCCTTGGCCTGGCGCTCCGCGGCCTGCTCGGCACGGCTCACCATCACCGGCGGCAGAAGCTCCTCCGCCCGCTCCGGGTGCTCGCGAATGACGGCGTACCCGATGGCTCCGGGAACCGAAAAGAGCAGGAACGCCGCCAGGACGTAGCGCCACGACTGGACCACCGCCGCGGGAAAGTCGCGTACCAGGTAGCGGAACACGGGCGTGCGGCCGCGCCCGCGCGCCCGGTACAGCGCGTTGTGTCCCGCGCTCACCACGCGCTCGAGATAATCGATGACACGTGGGTCCACGCCGTAGGTGCGGGCCCGGGCCAGGTCGGCCGCGACCTCGCGGTAGCGGGCGGAAAATGCCGGGATCTCCCGCGAGTCGAGGTGACTGACCCCGGACCGCTCGACCAGGGTCGCGAGGTTGTAGAACTGCTCCCACGCCCCGCGCTTCCGCTCGACGAATCGCTCCGCCGTCACCGTCGTGCGGCCCACGGCGCCGGCCTGGGCGCGGGTCGCGAAGCGGCCGCGGCGCTTGCGCTGCTCCTCGGCATGGAGCTGGGCGAGATAGGCGTCCGCGTCCGCGGTGCGGCGCGGCACGCGCTCCTGGAAGCGGCGCGCCAGCTCGGTGGCGAGCCGGGTCTGGACCGTGGGATCCAGCTCCCCGGCGCGGGTGAGGAACTGGTCGAGTAGGCGGAACTCGTCGTCGGAGAGGTCCGGCGGGCCGGTCTCGACCGGCTCGTCGGGCACCGCCGGCACGGCGCCGAGGCTCCAGTCGGTGGGGCGGTCCCGCACCACGATCGTGCCCGCCGCCAGGTCCCCGAGGCGCTGGTTGCGCCGGTGCAGGAAGATCATCGCGAGCCCGGGCAGGAAGGGCAGCACCGGGAGGTAGCAGTCGAGGATCCGGAACAGGTTGCGCACCACGGCGGCGGTGGCGGTCACGGAATGACCGGTCTCCATCACCACCCGGATCCCCACCAGCTGCTTGCCGAGGGTCCGGCCGCCGTTCAGCGCCTCGCACAGGACGAAGTAGCCGAGCAGGCCGAAGGTGAAGAGCAGGATCGCGGCCGCCAGGAACCAGCCCGCGAGCTTGTCGCCCGTGCTCGCGAAGCCGGTCAGCGAGACCATCCACACGAGCAGCAGCAGCCCGACCGTGGCGAGCACGGTGTCGACCAGCGCCGCGGCGGCCCGCGAGCCCACGCCGGCGAGCTCGAGGTGCACGGCGACATGCTCGGGCGTCTCGATCCCGAGTTGCTGCCGCAGGCTCGCCGCCGGGTCCGGGCGCTCTCGCGCGGGCGCGTTCACCTCCACATCTTATCGCCACCACGCTAGCGGAGCGAGTCGCGCATGGCTGACATCCGTCCCATGAACTTCGGCGAGATCCTCGACGGCGCCCTGATGATCTATCGCCGCCATTTCGGCCTGTTCCTGAAGCTCGCCCTGGCCGCGCTCTCCGTTCCCGTGCTGCTGTTAGTCTACTTCGGGCTGCGGGCCGTCAGCGAGGTGATGGTGAACCCCGTGCGGACCCTCTTGTTCCTCTTCCCGGTGGGGATCCTCTACTATATCGCGACGCTGGTGCTCACCGCCGGGACGATCCGGATCATCTCGGACTCCTACCTCGGCCGCGCGCCGCGGCTGCAGGACGCGCTCGCCCTCGGGATCTCGAAGATCCTGCCGCTGATCGCGGTGGGGCTGGGGAAGGCGATCGTGCTGGGGCTCATCATGGTCGGGGCCGGCGCAGTGGCGGGAATCTTCGGCGCGGTGCTCAAGGGGAGCGCGTTGGGCGTGCTGTTGATCGTGACGTTCGTGTGCGTCGCCCTCTGGTTCACGATCTTCGTGGCGTGCGGCTACGGCGTGACGACGCCGGTGGTCGTGCTCGAGGAGCTGAGCAGTTCATTCGACGCGTTCAGCCGGTCGTGGGACCTGACGCGGAACTTCAAGCTCAAGGTGCTGGGGCTCGCGGTCGTGGCCTTCCTGCTGTGCAACTTCCTCCCGTCGCAGGTGCTGCAGGCTATCGCCAACGCGGTCATGCGGACCGCCCCGGCTGCCGGGATCGCGTTGACCGCGCTCGCGGTGATCCTGCCGCTGATCCTCGCCCCGGTCATCGCGGCCGTCATCACGCTGATGTATTACGACCTCCGGGTGCGGCGCGAGGCGTTCGACCTGCAAGTGCTCGGCCAGCGGCTGGGGATCATCTGACGGGTGACCTGAACGGCCTGGCGCAGGCCGTGCCGCCGGATTCGCTGCAGCGGGCCATCGCGGAGGTGTTCGCGCGACCGGAGTACCGCTGGGTCACCGGCCGCAGTCCGCTGCAATGGCTCGCCGAGCTGGTGGGGCGGCTGCTCGACTGGCTGCGGCGGACGCAGGAGGGTCACCCGGCGGCGTTCCAGTTGCTGCTCCTCGGCTTGGTCGTAGCGCTCGTCGCGTTGCTGGCGCACATGGCATATGTCGTCTGGCGCATCACCCGCCCAACGGTGCGCACGGCGGCGGGCCGCGGCGCGGCGGGGGGGGGCTTGCTGCTCGAGGATGCGCGCGCCCATCGCGAGCGTGCCGAATGGCTCGCCCGCGCGGGCCGCTATGCGGAGGCGCTCGCGCACCGCTTCGTCGCGGTCGTGCTCGACCTCGACGGCCGTCAGGCGGTCAAATTCCACCCGTCCAAGACCCCGGCGGAGTACGTCGGCGAAGCGCGGCTCGATGCATCGGGTCGGGCGTCGCTCGCGGACCTCGTCGCCCGGCTGTACCGCCACCTGTTCGGCGCCGTCCCCTGCGACGAGCGCGCCTACCGCGAGTTCGCGGCGGAGGCGGAGCTGGTCTTCGAGCATGTCGCGGCGGCTTGAGGTCGGGCTCGTCCTGCTCCTGGCCCTGGCCGTGACGATCGCGGTGTGGGCGGGCAAGCGGAGCGGCGGCGGGACCCAGGACTTCGACTTTCGCGCCTCGGCCTTTCTCAGTGGGCCCCGCGGGAGTCGCGCCCTGTACGACGTGCTCGTGCGGTTGCGGATTCCCGTGGAGCGGCGTCGCACCCCATTGTTCGATCTCGCGCGGGACCCGCGGCACCGCCCGGCCGTGCTCGCGGTGCTCGACCCGCCGCTCGATCTCGAGGCGGCCGAGCTCGCGCAGGTCGCGCGGTTCGTGCGCGCGGGTGGGGCGGTCGTCGCGGCAGGCTCGGGCGGCGGCATCCCGCGCTGCGTGGGGTGGCGCGCCGCCAATGCGACGCGGTTCGTGGCCAGCGACAGTTTCCCGGTGCAGCCGCCCCAGCCGGGTCTCCAGCTGCCGCCCGTCGCCGACTACTTGAAGCCGGCCGGCACCGGCCCGGAGGCGGAAGCGCGGCGCCGGTTCCGCGGCGGCGAGGTCGAAGAGAACGAGTGTGAGACGCTCCACGCCGTCGCGCAGGACACGCTGCTCCGGCTCGCCGACGGGCGGCCCGCCGCGCTGCGCCTCGGGTACGCGGGCGGGGGGAGCGTCACGCTGGTGGCCGATGCCGGCTACTTCCGCAACGGCACGTGGCGCGCGACCGACGTCGCGCAGTTCCTCGTGCCGTTGCTCCTCCCCGCCCGGCGCGGCCGGGTGGCTTGGGATGAGTACCATCAGGGGTTCGGCAAGGAGCGCTCGCTCGCGGGCGCCCTCGCCGGCTGGCTCGCCGCCACGCCCGGCGGATGGGCCGTGCTGCAACTCATCGCCGTGCTGCTCGCAGGCCTCGCCGTGGCGGCAGTGCGCTTTGGCCCGCCGAGGCCGGTGCTCGAGCGGCGCCGGCGCTCCCCGCTCGAGCACCTCGAAGCGCTCGCGGCGGGCCTCGAGGGCGCGGTCGGCGTCGAGACGGCGATCGGGCTCACCGTCTCCGGGCTGCGCCGCCGCCTCGGCCGCACGGGGGTGATGCACCCCGACGAGCAGCGCTCCTGGCTGGCTGCGCTCGAGCTCGCGCTCCCCACCACCGCCGGCCGGAACGCGGTGCGGCGCCTGCAGCGCATCATCAACCAACCCGGCGGTCCCGAGCGCGCGCTCGCGGCCGCCCAAGCCGTGGAGGATGTGTGGGAGGAGCTTCGCCCGCAGCAAACGCACGCCGCATCCTAGAGGCGGTGCAGCACGTGGTGCTGGGCCAGGAGGCCGCGACGCGCGAGGCGCTCGTGTGCCTGCTCGCCCGCGGTCACGTGCTGCTCGAGGGCGTGCCGGGGACGGCGAAGACGCTGCTGGTGCGCACGCTCGCGCTGGCGCTCGACGTCAAGTTCCAGCGCATTCAGTTCACGCCCGACCTGATGCCCGCGGACATCACCGGCGTCACGCTGCTCACCGGGACGCACGAATTCACGTTCCGGCCCGGGCCGATCTTCGCCGACCTGGTCCTGGCGGACGAGATCAACCGCGCGCCCGCGAAGACGCAGGCCGCGCTGCTCGAGGCGATGCAGGAGCGCACGGTGACGGTGGACGGCGTCGGCCATCCCCTGTCGGCGGTGTTCACCGTGTTCGCCACGCAGAACCCCGTGGAGTTCGAGGGGACGTACCCGCTGCCCGAGGCCGAGCTCGATCGCTTCATGGCGAAGGTGCAAATCGGGTATCCGGACACCGCGCACGAGCAGGGGATCCTCGCGCGCACCGTGGCGGGCTTCGAGGCAGACCGGCCCGAGACGTACGGCGTCGCGCCCGTGATGGACGCGGCCGGCCTCGAGGGGCTGCGCGGCGCGGTCGCAGCCGTGCGGGTGGAGCCGCAGATCTCGGCCTACATCACCGCGATCGTGCGCGGCACGCGCGAGGCGGCCTCGCTCACGCTGGGGGCGAGCCCCCGGGCGGGCGTGTCGCTCCTCAAGGCGGCGCGCGCGATCGCGCTCCTCGAAGAGCGGGATTACGTGATCCCCGACGACGTGAAGCAGCTCGCACCCGCCGTGCTGCGCCACCGCGTGAACGTCGCGCCGGAACTCGAGCTCGAGGGGGTCACCCCGGACGCGGCGCTGAAAGCGATCCTCGACAAGACGGACGTGCCGACGGCGTGATCCTCCTGACGCGGCGTGCGCTCTGGGTCGGCGCGGCGCTCGCCGCGCTCGGGCTCCTGGGCCACTGGGTGCCATGGGGCCTCGACGCGATGCTCGTGGCCGACGTCGCGCTGCTCGCCGCGGTGTGGATCGATGCCGCGCTGGCGGCGCGCCCCGGTCCCGCGGGGCTCGCGGTGCTGCGCGAGGCGCCGCCCGCATTCTCGGTCGGGCACGGGGGCGAGGTCAGCTACCGCTGGCGCAACGGCGCGCGGCGGCGCGCGCGACTGCGGGTGCGTGAGGTCCGGCCCGATCTGCTGGGCGGCACCCAGGCCCCGCGGCGGCTCTCCATCCCGCCGCGCGGCGAGACACGGGAGACGCTCGCCGTCGCGCCGCTGCGGCGCGGGCGGGAAACCCGGGGGTCGTTCGTGGTGGACTCGGTCGGGCCGCTCGGGCTGGGACTGCGGCGCGGCGCGATGGCGCTCCCGTGGGACGCCGCGGTGTATCCGCCGCTCGTGTCGGTGCGGCTGCGGGCGTCGGTGGCGCAGGCGCAGCGGCGCCGAGAGCAGGGGATCACGCCGCTGCGCCAGCTCGGCGAGGGCCGGCTGTTCGAAAGCCTGCGCGAGTGGGTGCCGGGCGACGACCTGCGGCACATCGATTGGAAGGCCACGGCCAAACGGGGCAAGGTCATCACCCGGCAGTACGAGGCCGAGCGACGCCAGCACGTGCTGCTGGTGCTCGACACGGGACGGCTCCTCACGGCAGACATCGCGGGAGTGTCGCGCCTCGACTACGTGGTGCAGGCGGCGCTCGAGCTGGCCTACGCGGCGGCGCAGCACGACGACAACGTGGGCGTGATGGCCTTTGCCGACGGCGTGCAGCACTTCGTCGCGCCGCAGCGCGGCCGGCTCGGCCTGAAGCGCGTGCTCGATGTGCTCGCCGTCGTGGAGCCGAAGCTCGTCGAGCCGGATTACCCGGGCGCGTTCCGCTATCTCGCCGCGCGCAACCGCAAGCGGGCGCTCACCGTGCTGTTCACGGACGTGATCGATCGGTTCGCGTCGGACGCGCTGGTCGCGAACGTCGCTTCCCTGCGTCCGCGGCACCTGCCGCTCGCCGTCACGCTCCGTAACCCCGAGCTGGATCACGTGGCCGCGCTGCGACCCGACGCCGCGCGCGACGCGTTCCGCAAGGCGGCGGCGGAGGAGCTGCTGCGCGCGCGCGAGGAGGCGCTGGGATACATGCGGCGCGCCGGGGTGCTGGTGCTCGACGTGCCGCCTGCCCGCGCGGCGCAGGCGGTCGTGGCTAAGTACTTGGAACTGAAGCGCCGCGGGCGGCTGTAAGGGAGGTCGGTCGTAGCAGCGCGATACCGCCTGTTGTAGATTGACAGCCACCCCCGCCGGACTCGAGCGTATGCGACATCGTCGCGCCCTCGGCGCCCTGGCCCTGCTGTTCACCGCTGTAACCGCCGGCACGTGCCTCTATCCCACCGAGCGGGACGCGTCGGTGCACGTGAGCATCGCGCCGCTGAAGATTCTCATTCGCGGCAACGACACGGTGGCCACGGCCACCGCCTGGCAGATGCTCGGGTCCGGCGATTCGCAGCCGATCCCCAACGTCGCGTTCGTGTGGTCGAGCAGCGCGCCGGCCGTGGCGACCGTGGACAACGCGGGCCGCATCGTCGGCGTCAACTCGGGGAGCGCCATCATCCGGGCCGCCGCCGCGAACTTCGACAAGGACGCGCGCCCCGGGCAGGCCACGGTGCGGGTGTCGGCACCGCTTGAGATCGACAGCATCCGTCCCCAGACGGTGCGGTTCGGCGAGACCGTCACCGTGTACGGCGTCGGCGTGGATTCCATATTTCAGGCGAGCCTCGGCAACGGCGTGCTGATCCCCAACTTTTTCCTGCGCAGCAGGGATTCGACCGGGTACGCCCGGGTCACGTATTGGGTCCCGCCGCCGGCCCATCGCGACTCACTGTTCTATATCGGTAACGGCGTGTTCGGGTTTTCCCGGGACACGGTACGGGTGATCCAGCGCGACCTGTACGAGCCGGACGACGTCGCCCCGGCGACGATCAATCTCGAGGGGCCGCGTCCGTTCCCCGGAACCGTCCTCGATGCGGTCCTGTTCACGAATCCGGCCCTCGCCTTCGAAGTGTTGCCCCGCGACAGCACGTTAGGAGTGGACTGGTACCGCCTGCAGCAGGCGACTCCACGCGACCTGACCATCATCCTCACCGCTCCCGAGGTGAAGGGCACGTTCGCGGGATTCGTGAGCGACGCGTTCGACGGGGCGACCCCGTGGACGGTGGGCCCGGGCTCGCACAATTGCCGCGGCAAGAAGTTCTCCCCCAAGGAGGCGGTCGGCGATTCGACGATCGTGGCCCTCGCCGGGACCACGGGCAACCTGGACGTGATCGCGCTCTACGGCCAGCCGGGCCGCTACGGGCTGACCGTGGTCGAGGGCTACCTCACGAGCGACAGCGTCGACAAGCGCATCGTCAAGGACGCGCACGAGGAGGACGACTATTGCGACGCCCCAGGTGCGCAGGTGACAGAGGCTATTAGTCCTGCTCCCTACACGGCGACGCTCACGATCGACAACCCGCACGACGTGGACTGGATCCGGTTCAACGTTCCCGGTAGCACCGTCGCACCGGTTCAGATCCGAACGCGCGCACTGCCCGCCGTCGTGGGGCAGGACTCGAGCGACATCGACGTCTACGTGCTGCACGAGCCGTCGCCGGGGGCGCAGTTGGACTCGATCGCCGGCCTCGCATCGCCTGGTTCCGATATCAACACGACCCTACTGCTGGCGCCCGGCAACTATTACGCGGTCGTCGTGGACTTCGCCGGGGTGCCCACACCCTACGCCATCTGCATCGGCTTAGGCCTCAACAGTTGCCCATGACCAACGGCACCGTCGAGTGCTACCGCTGCCACACGCCGATCCCGGAGAAGAGTCGGTACTGCCTCTCGTGCGGCGCGGACGTCTCGGGCGCCGAGGGGCCGCCCAACACCAGCAACATCGACGTGCTGCGGGAGCGGCTGCAGCGGCTGATCGAGGGCCAGTACCGGATCGAGCGCCTGCTCGGCAAGGGCGGGATGGCCGCGGTGTTCCTCGCGCACGACCTCACCCTCGAGCGTGAGGTCGCGATCAAGGTGCTCCCGCCCGACGTGGCCCAGGACGACCAGGTGGTGCGCCGGTTCCAGCAGGAGGCGAAGACCGCCGCCCGGCTCGACCACACCAACATCATCCCGATCTACCGCGTCGAGAGCGACGGCGGGCTGAACTACTTCGTGATGAAGTACGTCTCCGGGACCTCACTCGAGGACCTGCTGGAGAAGAAAGAACCCCTGGCGGTGTCGGAGATCCAGCGGATCCTGTGGGAGGCCGCCTGCGCGCTGGGCCACGCGCACCAGCGCCACGTGGTGCACCGCGACGTGAAGCCCGCGAACATCATGTTCGACCGCGACGGCCGCGCGATGCTCACCGACTTCGGGATCTCCAAGGCGCTGCAGGCGGCCACCGGCTTCACGGCGACGGGGATGATCATCGGCACGCCGCACTACATGGCGCCGGAGCAGGCCAAGGGGCACGTCGTGGACGGGCGCGCCGACCAGTACTCGCTCGGCGTCGTGGGCTACCGCATGATCACCGCGGAGCTGCCGTTCAGCGGCGACTCCGTGCACACCATCCTCTATAAGCACATCTTCGAGGAGCCACCGCTCGCGAGCACGAAGCGCGCCGACGTGCCCGGCTTTCTCTCGGCGGCGATCTCCCGCGCCATGTCCAAGGACCCCGACCTGCGCTTCCCCACGATGGAGGACTTCGCGACCGCCGTGTGGCCCGAGCAGCCGGTCGCGGCTCCCACGAAGGGCCGAGGCTCCGCCCGCCCCCGTCCCCTTGCGCGCGTGACGACTGACTCGCCTACCGAGATCACGGGCGCGCCCACGACGCCCATTCCCACGGCCAAGCCGCGGCGCGGCCCCGGCCCCCCCGGCCCCCCCGGCCCCCCCGGCCCCCCCGGCGCCCCCGCCAAGCGCAAAGCGCGCGCCGGGGTTGCGATCGGCGTGCTCGTCGTCGCGGCGGCTGGTGTGGGCGGGTACCTTGCGCTGGGCCGGCGCAGCTCGTCTGAGTCCCAGACTGCCGCGGGGCCGCCCGCGCCGACGGTGGACACCGTGCGGATCCAGGACACGGTGCGGGTGTCGCGGCCGGCGCGCCGGGCGCCCCCCGCTCCCGTACAGGAGGCCCAGGGGTTCATCACCGTCAACGCCAACCCGTACGGCGAAGTCTACATCGACGGCGTGGACGCCGGCCCGACCCCAATGGTCAAGTGGGCCGTGAAGCCCGGGCGGCACACGATCCGCGTCCAGCGCGAGGGCTACAGAACGATCAGTGAGGCCGTCCAGGTTGACGCTGGAAACACCATCCCCAAGGGCTACACGCTCGTCCCGGAGAGGTGAGACATGCGGCATAGCGGACTCCTCCTCGTGCTCGCGGCCGGCTTCGTGCCGGCCCCCTCCGCTCGGGCGCAGACGCCCCAGAACGCCACCCTGCGCCAGGCGCTCCAGGCTTATGACAACGTCGATTTCACCCGCGCCATCGCGCTCGCGCGGCGCGCCCTCGGCGACCGCATGACCGGCCCGGACCAGACGCGCGCCTACGAGCTGTTGGGGTTCGCCTACAGCGCCACCGACTCGCAGCTTAAGGCGGTGGACGCCTTCAAGCAGACGATCCTGCTCGACCCCGACCGCGAGCTCGATCCGCGACGGATCTCGCCCAAGATCACGAGTCTCTTCTATTCGGCGCTGGGGCAGGTGCTGGTGGTGCGCCAGCTGCGGGTGGACAGCGCCCGCTTCGTGGGCGGGCAGGGGAGCGTGCCGATCCGCTTCACGGTGACGAGCGCGGCCCGCGTCCGCACCAGGGCGGTGAGCGGCGCCGCCACGCTGCTGGTGGACTCCACGGTGGTGACCGGCACGGTGAACCTGCGCTGGCCCGCGCGGCTGCCCAGCGGCGACCCCGTGCCCGCCGGCGACTGGCTCATCATCGTCGAGGCGACCGCTGGGCAGAACACCTTCTCGGCGTCGCAGCCGGTCCGGGTCATCCACGGGATCGTGGATACGCTGCCGCACCTCACCAGCCTGCCGGGCTACCAGGAGCTCCCCGAGACGGAGATCGCGCCCCAGAGCTGGCGGCCCGTGGGACTCGCTTTCCTTTATACAGGGGGTGCGCTCATCGGCACCCTCGGTCTGGAGAGCGCGAGCCTCGGTTCGAGCTCCAAGCGGGAGCTGGGAGTGGTGGGGGGGGCCGCGCTCGTCACCGGCTTCGTCATGATGCTGCGCAAGCCGGCGCGGCGTCCCGCGGAGGGCAACATCCTGTACAATCGGCTGCTGCGGGAGCAGATCGAGCGGCGCAACCAGGACATCGCGAAGGAGAACGTCGCGCGGCGTCAGCAGGTGCAGCTGATCGTCGTGCCGCTGCCCGCCCCCAAGGCGCCGGGGGGCCGATGAGCCGCGCGGCCACCGTGCTCGCGGCCCTCGCGCTCGCGGTGCAGGGGGCGCCGGCGGCGCCGGCCCAGCAACTGACGATCGGGCCCCAGTTCGTGCTCGCGAGCTACCGCGAGGTCAGTGCCGGGCTCCGGTACCAGGGCACGGGCTTCGGGGGCGCCGCGTCGGCCCGGTTGCACCGCTGCAGGGCGGCGGCGGCGGTGTCTCGAGTCAACTTCGATCCCACGGGCGGGAGCAGTGCGTCGCAAGGGTTCACGGCGACGCAGGTGGACGCCTGGCTCGCCTACGACGTCGCGCCGTACGCGAGCATCGAAGCCGGCATCACCCACCGCAGCGCCGATCCCGAATTCGACGCGCAGTCGGTGGGCGCGGTGCGCGTCGGCGCACGGGCGTTCAGCGAGATCGCCGCCGGGGCGACCGTTTCGTTCCGCGCCGATTACCTCGCGGCACCGCAGTTCTCGGGCGGCGGTCACGCGCCGTTCTCGGTGGACCTGGGGCTGGACGTGGACGTGCGGCTCGCCGGCCGGCTGCACGGCAGCGTGGCGTACGCGTTCCAGCGCGTCGGTCGTAAGACCAATCCGGGGGCGACGGGCGAGATCGACGCGCCGATCGAGCAGAGCCTGGCGCGGGTGGGCCTGGCGGTCGCCTTTTAGGGGGCCGTGCTCCCGTAGATGTTCTGGTCGATGCCCCCGTCGCGGGGACACTGGTCGAGGCTCCAGGCGCCGGCAGCGGCATCGAACGTCCGGCACTGGCGCACGTCGGCGCCGTCCGCCGCACCCGGCTCCCGCGGATCGGTCCCGACGATCGTGTTGCGCCAGTCGCTCCACGCGACGTAGGCGAACTTCCCTTGCGACGTCACCCAGATGTAGTCCCCCGCGAACGGCACCGTGCGGTTCCCGAACTGCTCGGCGTTGCCGTTGCTCGACACGTCCGTGAGGCGCATCGCCTTGCTCCACGTCAGCCCGCCGTCTTTCGACTGCGCGGCGAACAGGTCGAGCGACGGACCGGTGACCCCGCTCGCGTCATTGCCGATCGGGCGGTCGACGGAGTAGGCCGGGTCGCGCCGGCTGTCCCACCAGACGGCGTGCAGCACGCCGCCGTCGGCCGAGATGTCGGGAAAGAACTGGTGCCCGACCGGCTGGTCGTCGAGCGCGATCAGGCTGGTCGTGGCGCCGGTGGCGCCATCCAGCCGGGCGAAAAACGTCCCCGTCTGGCAGGCCGTGCCCGGGCGGACCGTCCCGTACGTCGTACCCGTGCTCACCGTCGTGCCGGCCTTGCAGGCGTCCACGACGAAGTAGACGAACTCGTGAGCCGCGTCGAATTCATCGGCGGTCGACCGGGGCGAGGTGACCCGCCGGAAGAACGTGTACCCCGCCTGGCAATGGGCGGCGAAGTCGCCGCAGTCCCGCGCTAGGCTGGCGAACGAGCGGCTGTCCAGCTGGAACAGCGGGTCGTCGAGCGAGCCGGACGGCTGGGGGATCGGCTGCGGTGCGGCGAGGTCCAGCGCCTCGTAGCGCGCCACGGTCGCCGCCACCTGCGGCGGCGCGAAGCTGGCGCCGCAGTCGGTGGACTTGGCGTACACCATGGAGAGACTCGTCCCGTCGCTATTCGAGAAGGCGACGTATACGTGGCCGTTGCCGGTCACCGCCACTTCGGGGTCCTGGGTGTTGTTGAAGTTGCCGGAGATCTTCGCGGGGTTGGACCAGGTGGCGCCGTGGTCGGTCGAGCGCACCACGTAGATCGCGACGTCTCCGGCGTTGCCGCTGTAGCGTACCCAGGCGAAGTACACGGTGCCGTCGCACACGCCGCCCGTGCGGTCGGCCTCGATTCCCGTCTTGTCGTTAAACTTGCCGAGCAGGTTCGGAGCGGACGAGCCCTTGCCCACGGTCTCGGTCCCGAGGTAGCGCTTGCCGTCGTGCAGCGTGTTGCCGAACTCGCCGTCCGGGTTGTCGTAGCGTGCGACCCATACGTCGCCGAACGTCTTGGGCGTGCCCGCGGGGTCGCCCGAGGACTCCGAGCCCATGAAGACGCGCCCGTGCGCGTCCCACGCGACCACCGGGTCGCCGGCGCTCGCCGTGCGGATATGGGCCAGCGCGGTGAACGGCGACTGGTCGCCGGGATACCCCGGAACGAGGGAGCTGGTGAAGCCGGCTCCGCCGTCCTCGGAGCGGTAATACCCGAGCCAGATCGGCCCGTTGGGCACGAAATTGCCCGGGGTCGAGCCCGCGTACACCCCGCAGTAGTCGTTCGAGCTCCCGATCAGCACGCGGGTGTCCCGCGGATCGACGGCGACCGCGGGCTCGTTCTGGCGGCCGAACGTGATCGAGCACTCGTCCAGCACGTCGTCGCTGTAGGCGGTGCCGGTGGCGAGCGTGTAGGCGCTCACGTAGCCCGAGCCCACACCGTCGTTGGAGAGGCGCACGTCCTGTGCAGCGGTCGCCATTGGGGCGGCGACGAGGATCGGGAGCAACGCGACACGCATGGCAACCTCCGAACGACGCGAGAGGCAGCGAACGTAGCCTCGACGGCGAGACGTGTCCAGCGAGCGATTCAGAAGTGATCCTCGTCCACGCGCGGCGGCGTGTGGCGCGGCGGCCGCAGCGGGCGCTCCCATCTGCTCGTCTGCCAGTTGTCCGGGCGCTCGACGTCTCGCAGCCACGGCGGCAACGCCACCGCCAGATAGCGTGCCAGCTCGGCGACGTACGGCTCGTACATCCGTCGCAGGTCCGCCAGCCGCTGCGCCCCGCTTTCACCAGGCTCGTCGCGGAGCCGCATGCCGCCCTCCGCGAGGCGCGCCTGCAGCCGCGCCAACTCGGCGTCGGAGAGCCGCTGGTGCCGCGCCTCGCGGGGCGGCGTGTTGAAGACCTGTGCCAGGTCCACGACGGCGTGCCGGGCGATGGCGAAGGTCAGCGCCGCCTGACGGGCGCACCAGCCTTCCAGGCTCACCATCACAATGGCGCTCGAGTCGAGGATCGTCGTCAGGGCGCCGAGCCACGACTGGTTGTAGTGCTGGGACCGGAAGTACGCGAGCGGCGGATAGGAGAGGTGGCTCTCGAGCACGTCGGCGGCCCAGCGCTCCCAGTCCTGCAGCAATGCCGCTAACGCGTCGCCGCTCTTGTCCCAGCGATAGCGCCACAACAGCTCTCCCGCGGTGGGCGGCGAGCCGGCCCGCGCGTCGAGCAGCGAGATCGCTACCTCGCGGCGGGAGAAGGCCTGGTAGATGACGGGGAAATAGCCGATCACGGCCGCCAGGAATGCGAAACCCGTGCCTGCTTCGATCACGGTGAGGGCCTTGGCGAAGGCGGTCCGTGGCGCGACGTCGCCCAACCCCAGCGTGAAGAACGTGGTGCCGCTCATGTACACATCGGTCCAGTAGCCGGGCGCGCCACCCGCCATGACCAGGGCCGAGCCTGCGGCCCATTGCAGCATGCCGAAGGCGAGGACGATGCCGGTCGCCCACAGACCGAGGAGCAGGATCAGGGACAACGGGCCGTAGAAGCTGAGGAATGCGTCGCGCGGCCGCCGCGGCAACAGCCGGGCGGTGGCTCGCCAGGGGTGCCAGCTGGCACGGTAGAAGAGCTTCGTGAGCCGGATGCGGCCGCTCACCCGCCGCGGCAGGATGATCGTCTCGAAGGCGTCCCACAGCACGGTCGCGAGCAGGATCGCCCCGGCAACCCCGATGATTGATCGCATGGCGGTGGAAGCTACCGCCAAAGGGCGTCCGGTGGAGTGTTCCTGACACCCTGTAGAGGCCTGCGACCAGCTGATCAAGTAACACCGAACCCCGCGGGAGCGGGCTTGTAGGAGTCGGCTCCAATGGCCGTCCGGTCTCATAGCACCCGCGTTCAGTCGTTCAGCCTCAGCGGCTACCATGGCACGCCTACCCGCGGCACCGTGACGATCCAGGAGTTCAGTCGCGAGCAGCGCATGCGCCGGGCCCTGGAGGGACTCGGCAAGTGGTGGGGCGTGGCGCTCCTGTCAGTCCTCATCCCCGTCGCGCATTTTGTACTCGTCCCGTCGTTTCTGCTCTACGGCGTGTGGCAGTTCTTCCAGCGGCTCGGCACGGCGGAGCTGGCGACCGATGCGCACGGCGCCTGTCCCGACTGCGGGACGGAGCAGGCTCTCGAGCTCGCGCCGCGGTGGCGCGCGCCGCAATCGGTCGCCTGTAGGGAGTGCCACCGCGGATTGCGGCTCACGGTGCCGTCCTAAGCAGTATGCGAGGACGCGGAGGGCATGATGACGAGCTCACCGATCCCTCACGACTCGCGCCGCTTGGCGCTGGTCCTGGCGGGCGGCGGCGCGCGGGCTGCATACGAGGTAGGGGTCCTCTCGGCGATCGCCGAGCGGGCGCCCGGCCTCGCGTTTCCCATCGTGACGGGTGTGTCCGCAGGCGCGATCAACGCCGTCTACCTCGCGGCGCACGCCCAGACACTGTCCGCCGCGCTTGGGGCGCTGCGCGATCACTGGCGGCACCTGACGGTGGATCACGTCTACCGTATGCAGCCGTGGCGCCTCGGGCGGGCGCTGTTGCGTGGCGTGGCCGGCACGCTGCTGGGCACACGCGAGGCGGGTGCGGTCGTGCGCGGCCTGCTGGATCTGAGCCCGCTGCGCGATTTTCTGGTCGGGCGCCTCGATTGCGAAGGGATCGACGGCAACATCGCTGCCGGGCGCCTGCGCGCGGTGGCGGTGAGTGCGACGTCATACGCGTCAGGGGAGACGGTGACGTTCGTGCACGGCCGTCCTGACGTGCCCACGTGGCGGCGCGCGCTGCGCTCCGCCGTACCTGCCCGGCTCACGGTGGACCACGTGATGGCGTCGGCCGCGTTGCCGATCCTCTTTCCCGCCGTCCGCCTCGGGGACGCGTTTTACGGCGACGGCAGTGTGCGCCAGACCGCCCCGCTCGCTCCGGCGATCCATCTCGGCGCCCGGGCCCTCCTCGTGGTCACCCAGCGCAGCGAGGCCGAACTCGCCGCCCCGCGCACCTCCGCGCTGCGCGACTATCCCACCATCGCGGAAGTGATCGGGTTGCTGCTGCACGCGATTTTCCTCGATGCCCTTGAGGCGGACGCGGAGCGAGTCGAGCGCATCAACCGGACCCTGGCGCGCGTGCCGACCGGGGCGGCGCCCGAGGGATTGCGACCGGTCAATCTCCTGATGCTCCGCCCGTCGCGGGACCTCGGCGCGCTCGTCGCGGGGTCGGGGGCGAAGCTCCCGTTCGGGATCCGCCGGATGGTTCGCGGCATGGGCGGCCACCGGGCCACCGCGGTGGACTTCCTGAGCTACCTGCTGTTCGACCCGGCCTACACGACTGCGCTGATCGCCCTGGGCTACGCCGACGGGCTGGCCCAGTGGCCGCGCATCGAGCGGTTCCTTGCCGACTCGTGGTAGCTCATTGCGCGGGGCGGCGTGTGCGCGGGCTGGCTCAGCCCTCGTGCTGGCGTGGTGGGCAGCGCCTGGAGCCGTAGGAGCAGAAAACGCAACAGTCTCCGGCTCTGGGGCGGAGAACCGTTCCGCATGCTGAACACTCGTAGAAGTGCACGCACGCATTGACCGGCATCGGTTCGGTCTTCTGGTGCCCGCAGTGCGGACACGTGATGGTGGAGGTCAGCATCACTTCCGGGTCGTGAGGCCGCCGGTAGTTCGGGGCGCTGGGGCTACTCCCCACCGGGGCTCCGAGAGGTCCTAGCCGTGTCCGCCAAGATCGTCGCGCCGAAGCCGGTGAAGCGGGTCAGATGGGCGGCGATTTGCGCCGGGGTCACCTGGCGCGGGTCGTATCGCACGACCCCCAGGCTGTCATCGAGCGTGACGGTGGCGCTGTACACCCCCGGCAGCCGCTTCAAGGCGAGGCGTGCCGTGGTCGGGCAGCTCCCGCAGGTCATGCGCGAGATGTGCAGGCGGACCGTGGCGGTATCTGGAGCTTGGGCAGCAACGGAGGAGTTCTGCGCGCCGGCCGCTTGAATTGCCCCGCCGCACAACGGGCAGAGGAACGCCGCGCCGCTCAATCCAGCGGCGATGAACAGACCTGCTTTCACGGGTGGCAACATTTTCGACCTCCTATCCGAGCACGAACTTCGACCACCAGGGGAACGTGACGAGCGGGATCGCGACGATGGTGGCGATCCACAGCGCCCGCTTCATCCGCCGGCGCGCGACTGGCGACGCGCACAGCGTCCCGGGCTCGCACGCCTTCCGCTCTTCACGCCGCAACACCACGAACCCCATGCCGAGGGCGACTACGGTTCCGGCCACGAAGTAGGGCCGCAGCGGTTCGAAGGTCGCGGCGAGCCCCGCACCGCTCAAGCCAAGGGCGACCATGACGAGCGGCCCGGCGCAGCACAGCGCCGACGCCACGGCGGCGGTGATACCGCCCGACGCTGCGAGGACGGTCTTAGTGGCCGACGTCGCCATGGTCTTCCAGGGCCTCCAGAATCGGACATTCGTCCGTCGGCCGTCGGGCCGCACAGGCCGCCGCCAGGCGGTCCAGCGTGCGCTTCATGCGCTGGAGATCGCGGATCCTCTGTTGGACGAGCTCGATCTTGTCTCTGGTTTTACGCTCGACGGCGTCGCACGCGGCCCCGTGGCGCACCCGCAGGCCGAGCAACTCTTGGATTTCCTTCAGCGAGAAGCCCAGGTCCTGGGCGTGCTTGATGAAGCGGAGCCGGCTGACCGCGTCGTGGCCGTACTGGCGGTAGCCCGACGGCGTGCGCCGCGGGGCCGCGAACATGCCGCGGCGCTCGTAGTAACGGATCGTCTGAATGTTCACGTTGGCAGCGGTCGCGACCTGGCCGATCGTCAGCGCCATTTCAGTGCGTTCCCTTGAATCGGTCATCAAGATAAACCCTGTACTATGGTATATGGTCAAGGGGGCAGGGACTCGAGGAGGAGGCCATCTCTCTGCGCTCTTGTCACGCGCGTCCTGGCGGGTAGGTTAGCGATATGGTGGGGTGAGGTCAGGGTGTGGTCTTCGACCCTCAAAGAGAGCATGTGTGGCGGCCGGCCTTACCCTGTCGTCGGTTGTAGCTGATAGCGTTTCCGATCTACCTGCGACGTCCGTTCGCGTTCTTCTCCCCGATCCAGCAATGCCTCGACCCCACAGCTGGGCGCTTGGGTGCGCTCGTGCGCCGCCGTGCCCGGAGGACCTTGGGCGGATGCATCATGCGGCTTGTGTTGGCATCGGCAAGGAGGAACAATGAATTGCAAGCGATGGGACGCAAGGTTGCTGCGCGTCGTCGCGATGGGCCTCGCCCTCGCGTGCGAGCGCGGAGCCCCGATCGCGGCACCCGCGACGTCGCGAGCTGGCGAGTTATCGGCGAGCGTCGCTACACCGGCGACCGCTGCCCAAATCGGGTGGGAGATCTTCGGGTCCGCGTCGGCGACGGCGGCCGACGGGTTGCAGATCTTTGTTACAGGGAACGGGACGTTCGTTGCTCCCGCAGGCGGAGGTGGGACCTCAAGTGCAGTGACCGGGGGCGGAACGTGGGAGACGCGGGACGCGAGCAACGCGGTGACAGGGAGCGGCAGTTATAGCGTCACTGGACTGGTGCGATGGGAGCGAGCGCTTGCATCGGTTCCGAGCATACCAGGGAGCACGGCGGGGCTCGCGATCCTGCGGGTCGAGTATGATGACGGGAGCGCTGGGACCCTCACGATCAGTTGCCGGATCACGGCGGAGCAGCAGGGTCGCTTCGAGGGTGTTACTGCGTCCAAGGGCTTCGTGGACTTCTGGAACCGTGTGACGTCCCCGACGCTGTTCCACGTTCTCAACTGAAGCCGGGAGCGAGGCAGCGCACGCGCAGGGGCGACGCCTAGAGCATGGCCGTGCCTTCGGCGGCCTGAAAAGCCTCGCGGCTCCCCGAAGGCCGTCGTCCACCGCGCGGTCGAGTTCCCCCCTCGCGCCGTAGGCGACTGCCAGGAAGCAATCCGCCCAGGTGTGGCGGCGCGCCGCCAGGCCGCGCCCGACCCGCGCAGGACCGAGTACGTCGAACACCTGCGTGATGGCAAGCTTGTCGATCATATATCGTCCTCCTCCTGCCAGCACTTGGGGGAATCACTCCCGCCGGGCCGGCGGTGTCAAGCGGCCTGGGCAGCGAAGCGGTGCACCGCCTCGATGGAGGCGAGCAAAATCCGGAAGGGCGCCGGGTGGCGTTCCCTAAATGCACGAGAGTCATGCAGCCGCCGGCGGAGACGGACGCCCCTGTGGGCCGTGTGACGATATCACTGGACCAGCATCGCAGTCGGAGGTCACCATGACGACTCTCGCAGAGCGCACGCCGCTCCACGTTCCCGAACTGCATCTGTTCGAGGACGACGGGCTCACGTATGCCGTGGACGGCGCGGCACCGAACTGGATCGTGGTCGAGCCCGCGGGCCGGCGGCTGCTCGAGATCATCGCGCGGGGCGAGGGATTGATCACGTTCGGCGGGCTGGTGGCGCGGTATGCGGGCGAACGGCAGCTCGAAGCGGGGAGAGCCTGGGTGCACGTGCACGATTTCCTGCGGGCGCTCGATCGGGCGGGCGTGCTCTCCGACAAGCCCTTTGCCCGCGCGCCCTATCCCGGCCGCGCGGCGCTGGTCACGCCCCAGGGGTTGCGGGAGCTGTGGCTGCAAATCAACAACGCTTGCAACCTGTCTTGCGCCCACTGTCTCGTCTCGTCAGGGCCGGGCAAGGAGCCCGGGCTGCCGCTCAACCGGCTACGAGGCATCGTGGACCGGGCGGTCGCGCTGGGCGTCGAGCGACTCTACATCACGGGCGGTGAGCCGTTCGTGCGGCGGGACGTCTTCGCCCTGCTGCGCCACGCCACCGCTGTTCGGGGCCTCGAGGTCATCGTGCTCACCAACGCCACGGTGTTCGAGCGCCGGATCCGCACCGAGCTCGGCACGCTCGACCGGGCCCGGGTGCGCTTCCAGGTATCGGTGGACGGCGCGACGCCTGAGACCAACGATCCGGTGCGAGGGCCGGGAACGTTTGCGAAGGCACTCGCTGGCGCGCGCCTCCTCGCCGATCTGGGCTACGACGTAGCGCTCACGACCGTGACCACCCAACGAAATCTCCCCGAGCTGCACCAGCTTCCAGGGCTTGCAGAGGCCGCCGGCGCGAAGAGCCACCATCTGATGTGGACCCACAAGCGAGGGCGGGCGGCGGCGAGCCTGAACGGGTTCTTCCCCGAAATTCCAGAGCTCGTTGCAGCGGTCGGGCGCACTGTGGACGCCGCCGAGGGCATGGGCATTCTGCTCGACAATGTGGAGGCGGTGAAGCGCCGCGTGAACGGCGTCCCGGGCGTGAAATACGACTTCGGCAACGGCGGTTGGGACTCGCTGTGCGTGAACTTCGATGGGAAGGTCTACCCCACGGCGGCGCTCGCCAACGAGCCACGGCTGCTGTGTGGTGACGTAACCCGCCAGGACTTGGCCGAGATCCTCGATCGCTCGCCCGTGGTGCACGAGCTCCGGACTGCCACTGTCGCCCGGAAGCCCGCGGTCCAGGAAGACCCGTTCCGCTTCCTCACGGGCGGCGGCGACTGGGAGCACGCCTGGTGCTTCTCTGAGGGCGACCCGCTCGGGCCCGATCCGTACTATCCGGTGCAGCTCGCCCTGGTGCGACGCGTGATGACGACCCTGGGCAAGGAGAAGCGCGCCCGCGCGAACCGCCGTTCGGGCTACGACGCACCGCTCGTGCTGCACGCGATGGGCGAAGGAGCGATCGCCTGCGGCACGGCGGATGGCGCGCTGGCCGAGCAGCCGGTGCTCACGCTGCATTCGAATTGCGTGCTGTCGTTCGACGTAGACAAGCCACGCGCCAAGGTGCGGGAGTACTACGCGGCCGCCGCCGAGCAGCCGAAGGCGGACCTCTGCTGTCCGACCAAGTACGACGCCACGGCCGTCGCGCACATCCCGCAGGAGGTGCTCGACCGCTTCTACGGGTGCGGGTCGCCGCTGCTCTCGGCGAACATCCAGCCGGGGGAAACCGTCGTAGACCTTGGCTCCGGCGCGGGGATCGACGTGTTCATCGCCGCGAAGCTCGTCGGGCCGACGGGGAAGGCGATCGGCGTGGACATGACGGACGCGATGCTGGCGGTGGCGAAGGAGAACCAGCCGAAAGTCGCCGCGGCCTTGGGCTACGACGTGGCGGAGTTCCGCAGGGGCTATCTCGAGCAGATCCCCGTGGACTCGAACACCGTGGATCTCATCACGTCGAACTGCGTGGTGAACCTGTCGCCCGACAAGCCGCGGGTGTTCGAAGAGATGTGGCGCATCCTCAAGGATCATGGCCGGATCGTGGTCTCCGACATCGTGAGCGAGGCCGAGGTGCCGCCCCACTTGAAGGTCAACCCCGACCTCTGGGGCGAGTGCCTGGTCGGCGCGCTCACCGAGGAGCAGTTCCTCGCTCAGCTCGAGCGGGCCGGGTTCTACGGCCTCACGGTCCTCAAGAAGAGCTACTGGAAGGACGTGGAGGGCTACCCGTTCTTCTCCGTCACGGTGCAGGGTTTCAAGTATGAGAAGACCGCAGGCTGCGTCTACCAGGGCCACCGCGCCGTGTACTTGGGCCCCGGGAAGGCGTTCGTTGACGAGGAAGGACATCTCTTCCCACGCAACGAGCCGTACGAGGTGTGCACCGATACCGTGGCGAAGCTCTCGCGGGAGCCCTACCGGGGGATGTTCGCGATCCTCGAGCCGGGCGAGGAGCGCGCGGGTTATGCCTGCTGCAGCGTGGAGGGCGGGTGCTGCTGATGTCGGCACTCCTCCTGGTCCTGTTGACGGTCGGCGTCGCGTACGCCAACGGGGCGAACGACGTCTCGAAAGGCATCGCCACGCTCGTTGGGTCCGGGGTGACGGGCCTGCGGCGTGCGCTCTTTTGGGGCACCGCGTGGACGGTCGCGGGCGGGGTCCTCGCCGGCTTCGCCTCCCAGGGGCTCGTGGCGGTGTTCTCCGGGAAGGGCTTGCTCGTGGCACCGGTGGACGGGCCTCTGTTCCTCGGCGCTACCGCTGCCGGGGCGATCGGCTGGCTGATCGTAGCGACGCGCACCGGCCTGCCCGTCTCCACGACGCACGCGCTCGTCGGCGGCCTGGTAGGAACCGCGCTCGTCGCGCAAGGAGCGGCGGGAGTGAATTGGGGCGGGGTGCTCCGGAAGACGGCGCTGCCGCTCGCCGCGTCGCCGCTTCTGTCTCTGGTTCTGATGGTAGCGGTCTTCCCGCTGATCGGCCTCGCGTTCCGACGCTTCAACCGTTACTGCGTGTGCGTGGAGCGCGCCGAGCCGGTCGTGGCCGTAGCGGGCTCGGCGGCGGCGCTCGCCCAGGGGTCGACGCTTCACGTCATCGCGGGCGCCGAGTGCCCGCCCGCGGTTCTGGCGCGGATGAACGCCATGGACTCGCTGCACTGGCTATCCGCTGGGTGCACGAGCTTCTTCCGCGGCATGAACGACACGCCGAAGATCCTCGCGATCGGCGCGGCGGCCGGGGCGAGCGCCGGTGTCGGCGTCCGCTGGCTCTTCCTGCTTACGGCCCTGGCCATCGGCCTGGGGAGTTTCGTCGCCGGGCGGCGGGTCACGGACACCCTGGCCCGCAAGGTCACCCGCATCGCGCCGGACGACGGATTCGCAGGGAATCTCGTGACGTCGGCGCTCGTGGGACTCGCGTCGTTCCTCACGCTCCCCGTCTCGACCACGCACGTCTCATCGGGGGCGATCCTGGGCATCGGACTACACCGCAAGGACGTGCGCTGGCGGGTGGTGCGGGACATCGGGCTCGCCTGGGTCGTCACGCTCCCCGTCGCCGGGATTATCGCGGGCCTCGCGTACCTCGTGTTCAGCCGTCTGGGCTAGTACCGTTCCAACTTTTTCCGCCCAATCTCCATGAGCCCGATGGCCTTCGGCATGGCGAACCGCTGGCGCCTAGGCTCAGAAAGTTGGAACGGCACTAGGCGTGCCGATCCATTCACAAGAGGAGGTGGCTCATGGTTGATGGAGCGGAACAAGGCGTAGTCACGGTGCGCGGGGGCGCGGCGGGATTCGCGCAGGAGATCACCGCGGGGCGCCACCGGCTGATCGCCGACGAGCCGGTGGCCTCGGGTGGGACCGACCGCGGGCCCGGACCCTACGACTTGTTGCTGGCGGCGCTCGGCTCCTGAACGTCCATGACGATCGCGCTGTATGCGCGACGGAAAGGGTGGCCGCTTACAGGCGTCACGGTGCGCCTCCACCATTCGAGGATCCACGCCGAGGACTGCGCCGACTGCGAGACGAGACAGGGTATGCTCGATCGGATCGAGAGCGAGATCACCGTCGCCGGCGAGTTTACGGAGGAGCAGCGTGCCAAACTACTCGAGATCGCCAACAAGTGCCCGGTCCATCGGACGCTCACGTCGGAGATCAGCATTCGGACGACCCTTACTTGAGGAAAGTGCACAGGGTGGCGGGCTCGCGTCCCGAGGAGCATACTGCACACGTCGCCCACTCGAGGTCTCGGCGTATGCGTGCAATCACCTTATTCGCCGTGCGCGCGGGCTTGATGCTGAGCGTCGCCGCCCGGCTGCCGGCACAAGCTCACGAAGAGCACGCTGAACACGCCGAACAGCTCGGGCACGTCAGGTTCGCGACGTCGTGCAGCCCGGAGGCGGAACGGCGCTTTGAGCAGGGGGTCGCGCTGCTGCATTCGTTCTGGTACGAGCGGGCGAGCGACACCTTCCAGGCGGTGGTCGCCGCCGACTCGGCGTGCGCGATGGGATACTGGGGGCAGGCGATGAGCCTGTTCCACCCGTTGTGGATCCCACCCGCTGTCGATCCGGCCGCCGGGCTGGCGGCCGCGGAGCGCGGGCTCACGCTCGCCCGCACGGCCCGTGAACGGGCCTACGGGTCGGCGGTTCGGAGCTATTACGCCGCGTATTCCACCACCGACCACAAGACCCGGCTCGGGGCCTACGCCCTTGCGATGCAAGGCGTGTCCCAGCGTTATCCAGACGATCGCGAGGCCAAGATCTTCTACGCGCTGGCGCTGATCGCGCTCGGCCTCGCAAATCCGACCGACACCACGTTCGCCTACCAGAGGCAGGCCGACGCGATTCTCGAGCCGCTGTTCAAACTCGAGCCAGAGCATCCGGGGCTCGCGCACTACCTGATCCACGGGAACGACGCCCCGCAGCTCGCCCGCCACGGTCTCTACGCCGCGCGCCACTACGCCGCCATCGCGCCCGACGTGCCCCACGCGCAGCACATGCCGTCGCACATCTTCACCCGGCTCGGTCTGTGGGACGACGACATCGCGTCGAACACGCGTTCGGCCGCGGCGGGGCGAAAGTTCGAGGAGGAGCGGCATCTCAACGCGCTGTGGGACCAGACGGGGCATGCCTGGGACTACCTGGTCTACGCGGATCTGCAGCAGGGCAGGGACGCCGCCGCGAAGCAGGTGGTCGATGAGGCGGCCGGCGTCACGGCCGGCTACCCTCCGGGCTCGCTCGTGAACGCCTACGCCCTCGCGGCGATCCCGGCGCGCTACGCCCTCGAGCGGGGGCGCTGGAGCGACGCGGCCCGGCTGGCCGTTCGGCCTGCGCCCGAGTGGCCTGCGACCGAGGCGCTCACCCACTTCGCGCGCGCTATCGGCACCGCCCGCGCGGGTGACACGGCGCTCGCGCGGGCCGAGATCGCCGCACTCTCCAGGATCGAGAGCGAGCTCAGCGCGCTACGCGGAGGCCAGGTCTACGACTGGACAAGCCAGGTGAAGATCCAACGGCTCGCCGCGTCCGCGTGGCTCGAGCGTGCCGCTGGGAATCGCGCTGAAGCAGTGCGCCAGGCCACCGCCGCGGCGGATCTCGAGGATAGGACCCTCAAGCATCCCATCACCCCCGGCGCGGTGCTCCCCGCGCGCGAGCTGCTCGGCGATTTGCTGCTCGAGCTCGGTCGTCCGGAGGAGGCGGCAACCGCGTACGCCGCGTCGCTCGTCAATCAGCCGGGCCGCGCCCGGAGCGTGTTCGGGGCTGCGCGGGCAGCGGAGCTCAGAGGCGATCTGGGGACCGCGCGGGCGAGGTACCAGGAGTTCCTCACGCTGATGCAGCAGGGGGACGGCGATCGACCGGAGGTCGCGATCGCCCGGGGAGCGCTGTCCCGCCGCTAGCGTGTCACCGGCAGCCTATCCGAGCCCGGCCACGAGTCCGCCTGCCGCGTACCGGCGGTAAAGGCCGTTCTGCTCCAGGAGCTGCCGGTGCGGGCCCCGCTCCACCACCCGGCCGTGGTCCAGCACCACCACCTCGTCCGCGTGCTCGATGGTGGACAGTCGGTGCGCGATGATCAAGGCTGTGCGGTTCCGCAACAGTTGGGTAAGCGCTTGTTTAATCAGTGCCTCGGATTCGGGGTCCAGAGCCGAGGTGGGTTCGTCGAGGATCAGGACGGGTGCGTTCTTGAGAAACGCGCGCGCGATCGCGAGACGCTGCTTCTCGCCGCCGGACAGCCTTACGCCCCGCTCGCCGATCTCCGTTTCATAGCCGTCCGGGAGCCGGTCGATGAACTCGGTCGCGAGCGCCAGCCGTGCGGCCTCGTGCACCTCCGCGTCGGTCGCGTCGGGTCTCCCGTAGCGCAGGTTCTCGGCGATCGAGCCGCTCAAGAGCAGGGGTTCCTGCGCCACGATGCCGATGTTGCGTCGCAGGGATTTGAGGGTGAGGTCGCGAACGTCCGCCCCGTCGATGGTGATCCGGCCGGCGGTCACGTCGTAGAATCGCGGCAGCAGCTTGACGAGCGTGGACTTGCCGGCGCCGCTCGGCCCCACCAACGCGGCCGTCGTACCCGCCGCGATCTGCAGGCTAACGCGATCGAGGACCGGTGACCCCCCGTCGTACTGGAACGAGACGCCTTCGAAGGCGAGCTCCCCCCGCACCCGGCCCAGCTCGGTAGCGCCCGGTCGCTCGCGCACCTCCGGGTAGGTGTCGAACACCTCGAAGATCCGATCCATCGCCGCCCGGCTGTTCGACACGACCAGGTTGAGCTCGGCAAG